>ERZ772908.290-NODE-290-length-12596-cov-3.36409_pt1 | contig 12596 bp, 16 predicted proteins | sample MGYA00512121_ERZ772908 | MGnify/ENA primary metagenome ERZ772908 (study PRJEB29015, sample SAMEA2738084) | human oral metagenome | biome: human oral; feature: human-associated habitat; material: saliva | place: China | collected 2264 ... | reverse complement strand
CCTCATATTTTCTCCGGGGGTAGATTTGTGGGGAGGTCCCCGGTGGGCCTTGTGGGGGTACAGTGCCTTTCCTAACATCCAACTAGTATATTTGTGCATCGTGGTTGAGCTCATACAAGTTCGATGGTTCCTTTCTACACTGTACCCCTTCAAGACTCACCGGAACTACATCCAAACGGAGGTGAACTGCTAGATGGCGAGCAAGAAGCAATCCAAAACGCGTCGCCGTCCACCGGCAACTACGGTCGAAGGACGTGAGAATCAGATGATCGCCCTGGCTGTGGACCTCGCAGAAAAGCAATTGGCTGAAGGAACTGCTAGTTCGGCAGTCATCACGCACTATCTCAAGCTCGGTACCACTCGCGAGAGGCTCGAAAAGGAGAAGCTCGCCAAGGAGAACGAGTTGTTGAAGGCGAAGACAGAAGCTTTGGCTTCTACGGCGCGTGTTGAAGAGTTGTACAAGCAAGCACTCGATGCTATGCGGTCGTATGGGAGCAGTAGAAGTGATAAAGAGCTATGACGCCCTTATTCTTCTTGATACCATCGAAGATCGGTACAATTACTTGCGGATCGGCGGTGGTGTTGGATATGAGACGTTCGGGTTCGATCGTTATTTGAATCAAAGTTTTTACCAGTCCGCTGAGTGGAAAAGAGTCCGAGATGAGGTCATATCTCGCGACAATGGCTGCGATCTTGGTCTTGAGGGGTACGAAATCAATGGCCGTATCCTCATTCATCACATGAACCCGATTCGACCGAATCAAATCAAATTCTTCGATCCGGACATATTGAACCCCGATTTTCTGATCAGTTGCTCCCACAGAACGCACAATGCGATCCATTATGGAGATGAGAATCTCTTACCGAGGCGTATCGTGGAGCGAAGGCCGAACGATACAATACCGTGGAGGCAATAATCATGGAAAACAGTATTCTCAACTCCGTCAAGCACATGCTTGGCCTTGACCCTGATGACACTGCGTTCGACACCGATGTCATCGTGTGCATCAACAACGCGTTGACGCTTGTTCACCAAATGGGTATCGGTCCCACTGATGGATACACGATTGAGGATGCTGTTGCGGTGTGGGACGATTTCACGAGCGACAAGCGATTGCTCAGTTTGGTGAGGATGTACGTGTACCAGTCTGTACGAATCGCATTCGACCCGCCAACGTCACAATACGTCATGGAGGCGGTGCAGAATCAGATCAAGGAGTACGAATTCCGTATGGTTGTGATGGCAGATGGACATGTCTGAAGCTCTTGACGGGCTTTCAAACACTGCCACGCCGAAGTACTATGGTATCTGGCGTGAAAAGGTCATCAATGGTGAGATTCCTGTGTGCAAGGAGATCGCTGCGGAGATGAACCGTATCGACAGTCTCATTGCCAACCCCGGAGTGTACTATGATCCCGAAGAAGTAGAAGGATGGAAGCGCTTCTGCGAGACAGAGATGACTCTCACCGACGGGAGCGATCTACATCTACTGGAATCGTTCTTGATTTGGGGCGAGCAGCTGTACGGTTGGTACTATTTCGTGGACACGACAGTGTACGAGCCGTTCGAGGACAAACCTGGTGGGCATTATGTACGCAAGCGTATTCTCAAACCGCTTGTGAACAAGCAGTACATCATCACAGCACGCGGTTCTGCAAAGTCATTGTATGACACGCTTGTTCAGATGTACGCGTTGACCATGGACACTGCCACCACACAGCAGATCGTGACTTCAGCGACGATGAAGCAGGCTGAAGAGATTCTTTCTCCTATTCGTACTGCAATGAGTCGCGCTCGTGGGCCGTTGATGCAGTTTCTCACTGAGGGTTCCTTGCAGAACACAACGGGCAATCGACTCAAGCGGCAGAAACTCGCGTCGACGAAGAAGGGTATTGAGAACTTCTTGACGAACTCGATCATCGAGATCCGACCAATGACCATCGACAAGCTTCAGTCACTCAGGCCGAAGGTGTCCACGGTCGATGAATGGCTTTCTGGTGACATTCGTGAAGACGTGATCGGCGCTCTTGAACAGGGCGCGAGCAAGAATCCAGACTACATCATCGTTGCAACAAGCAGTGAGGGTACAGTCAGAAACGGCGCTGGCGACAGTGTCAAAATGGAACTTGCGAGCATTCTTCGTGGCGAGTACGTGGATCCGCACACGTCGATCTGGCATTACAAGTTGGATGATGTCAAAGAAGTTGCGGATCCAGAGATGTGGATCAAGGCGTGTCCCAACATTGGAAAGACCGTTTCATACGAAACGTACCAAAGAGACGTTGATCGCATGGAGAAGGTCCCGGCGGTTCGCAACGACATATTGGCAAAGCGTTTCGGAATCCCCATGGAGGGGTACACGTATTTCTTCACGTATGAAGATACAATTCCGCACAAGCATCATGAGTTCTGGGAGATGCCGTGTTCTGTTGGAGCTGACCTCTCTCAGGGTGATGACTTCTGTGCGTTTACATTCTTGTTTCCACTTTCCCGTGATCAGTTTGGCGTGAAAACCCGCAGCTACATTACCGAGAACACTCTGATGAAGTTGCCGGCGGCCACCAGGGTGAAATACAACGAATTCCTTGAAGAAGGATCCCTTCAAGTTGTCGGAACCACCGTTCTCGACATGATGGACGTCTACGACGATCTTGACAAGTTCATCGATGAGATGAAATACGATGTCAGAGCGTTTGGATTCGATCCGTACAACGCCAAGGAGTTCGTTACTCGTTGGGAACAGGAAAACGGGCCTTATGGGATTGAAAAAGTGATTCAGGGCGCCAAGACGGAGAGTGTTCCGCTCGGTGAGTTGAAGCACTTGGCCGAAGAACGGCTTCTTATTTTCGACGAAGCGATCATGTCGTTCGCCATGGGGAACGCCATCACCATGGAGGACACGAACGGCAACCGCAAGCTTTTGAAGAAGCGATACGAAGATAAAATCGATCCATTTGCCGCATTGCTCGACGCTTGGGTCGCGTTCAAGTTTAACAAGGACAACTTTGAGTGAGGTGAAGACTATGAATGACACCCTGCGACATTACGGTGTCAAAGGTATGAAATGGGGTGTTCTCAAGACGAAGAAACGGTCCGAGTTGTCGAACAACTTGAAGCCGGTGACGAAGCCAACGAAGCAAAACAGTTACGATGCGACGCATCGGGTTGCTACTGACCATGTGCGAGCCAAGTACCTGACGAACGAAGATCTAGCCGCGAGAACCAAGCGGTTGCAGCTTGAGAAGGCTTACAACGATCTTCGCCCGAAGACTGCTACCGAGAAGCTCATCAATGCTTCGCTCAAGATCGGGACTCAGGTGTTGACTGAGGTCGGCAAGGAGTACGCCAAGTCGTATGTCAGTTCCTTTGCCAACAGCACCATTCCGAAGCCTGGGCAGAACAACGGTAAAGGTAATACGTCCCCCAGCATGGTGAAGCCCACAAGTAATGCGAAAAATAAGGACCCCCGCGATGCGTTCAAACGAAAGTGACGGTCCTAACCGATATTAGAAAGGGGGGCACGTATGGGCTTCATGCAGAGACTTGCTCACGCATGGAATGTCTTTCGTAACGGGTCTCCTAACAAGTATGTTGATTACGGTCCTGGGTACACCATGTTGCCGAGTCGGCAGCGAATGTATTGGACATCTGAGATGTCGATGGTTGCCAGCATTTACAATCGTATCGCGGTTGATGTTGCCGGCATCGGTCTTCAGCACGTTCGCAAGGACGAAGACGGAAAGTATGCAGAGACCATTTACAGCGGACTGCAGTACTGTCTCAATACGGAGGCCAACATCGACCAGTCTGGCAAGGCTTTCTTGATTGATCTTGTTGTGTCTCTTCTGAGCGAAGGCGTTATTGCGATTGTTCCTACCGATTTCGACCTGGACCCGTCAAGAACGGACTCCTACGATGTTCGGACGCTTCGTGTGGCCAGAGTTGTCAATTGGTATCCTGAGCATGTTCGTGTACGTGTGTACAATGAGAAGATTGCCATGCAGCAGGAGATTGTTCTCCCAAAGAGGCTCGTCGCTGTGGTGGAAAATCCATTCTTCGTCACAATGAACGAGCCCAACAGCACTCTTCAGCGTCTCGTTCGAAAATTGGCCATTCTCGACGTTGTCGACGAGCATGTTGGAGCTGGAAAGTTGGATCTCATCATTCAGCTTCCTTACCAGGTGAAGTCTCAGGCGCGTCAGGATCAGGCCAACCTTCGTCGAAAGCAGATCGAGGAACAGCTTACCAGTAGCAAGTATGGAATCGCGTACACTGACGGTACCGAGAAGATCACGCAGCTGAACCGAGCCGTGGAGAATGACGTTTTCTCTCAGGTCAAGTACCTGGAGAACAAGCTGTACTCAGAGCTCGGGGTCAGCCAGGCGGTGTTCGATGGAACTGCTGAAGAAGCAGCGATGTTGAACTATCAGAATAACACGTTGGTTCCTGTTCTGGATGCCATCGCCGATGCGATTCGTAGGCGTTTCATCACGAAGACCGCGCGTACTCGCGGTCAGGATGTGATGTACATTCGAGATCCGTTCAAGCTTGTCCCAACGTCGCAAATCGCTGAAATTGCAGACAAGTTCACTAGAAACGAGATTATGAGTTCCAATGAGTTCCGCGCCATTGTCGGTTTGAAGCCGTCCAACGATCCGAATGCGGATGTTCTGCGGAACAAGAATCTGAATCCTGTAAGTACTGAGCCTGAGGTACCTTCGGAGCCTCAGGAGGAAGGAGCGCATGGTGAAGCCTGATTTCAGTGGCTACGCTACGCGAAACGATCTTAAGTGCTCCGATGGTCGAACGATTCGTCGCGATGCATTCAAGGATGATGATGGTCAGCGAGTGCCGCTTGTGTGGCAGCACATGCATGATTCGGCGGACAATGTCCTCGGTCACGCTGACCTCGAGAATCGAGAAGATGGCGTCTACGCCTACTGCTTCTTGAATGAGACTTCTGCTGGTCAAAATGCGAAGGAACTCGTTGCGCACGGTGACATCAATGCGATGTCCATCTACGCGAACAAGCTGATTCAGAAGGGCTCGGATGTTCTTCATGGTGCGATTCGTGAGGTGTCTCTGGTTCTTTCGGGTGCAAATCCTGGTGCGAAGATTGACACTGTCGCGATTCAGCATTCTGACGGTTTCGTCGAGGAACAGGAGGATGAGGCGATCATCACGACGGGTATGACCATTGAACATGGTGATGAAGCTTCGACCAATGATTCTGGTAGCAGCGATGATGACGAGGACAACCGGACCATCGGTGACATCATCGAGACCATGAACGATGAACAGAAGGATGTCCTCACTTATCTCGTAGATCAGGCTATTGGCGAGAAGCAGGATGATGAGAATTCTGAGCCCGCCGACAATGTTGCGCATTCTGCTACCAAGGAGGCAAATATGAAGCACAATGTGTTCGATTCGACCGCTGTCGATCGCGGCCCCAAGCTTGAGCACTCTCAGATCAAGGCTATTTTCGATGACGCCGCATCTTATGGTACCCTGTCCGAGTCTGTGATGGCCCACGCTCAGTCCTACGGCATCTCGAACATCGAGCTGTTGTTCCCGGATGCCAAGGAGATTAACACCCCTCCGGAGTTCGTCCAGAAGGAGAAGCCGTGGGTTCAGGCCGTCGTTGGTAGCACCAAGCACACTCCGTTCGCCAAGGTTCGTGCTACTTTCGCCGACATCTCTGGCGACGATGCGCGGGCTCGTGGTTACCAGAAGGGTAAGCTGAAGAAGGAAGAGGTCTTCAAGCTGATCCGTCGGGAGACCACTCCTCAGACCATTTACAAGAAGCAGAAGCTTGACCGTGACGACATCCTCGACATCACCGATTTCGATGTTGTCAGTTGGATCAAGGCTGAGATGCAGGTCAAGCTGAAGGAGGAGCTCGCTCGCGCGATTCTGTTCGGAGACGGCCGCTCGGTCACTTCTGATGACAAGATTCAGGAGGACCACATTCGTCCGATTCTTTCTGATGACGCTTTTTACAGTGTAAAGCACACCATTCCCAAGACTACGTCGCTTGCTGACGGTGCGCTGATTGACATTGTGGCAGAGGCAATGCTCGACTATGAGGGCTCCGGCAATCCGACGTTCTTCGCGCACAAGAAGGTCATCTTCGACATGCTGCATCAGCGTGACAAGATGGGTCGTAGGCTTTACAACACTCGTGAGGAGCTTGCCAACGCTCTTGAGGTCGGCAGCGTTGTCGATGTTGACCCCATGAAGGGTCTTACCAGGACTCTTGGCGCCAGCGAGGGCGGCGGTACGGCCAATGTTCTTGGCATCATCGTCAACATGGGCGACTACAACATCGGTACCAACAAGGGCGGCGAGGTCAACTTCTTTGACGACTTCGACATCGACTACAACCAGATGAAGTATCTGTACGAGACTCGGCTTTCTGGTGCTCTGGTTGAGCCTTACTCCGCTGTTGTCGTCGAGCAGAATGCCGCCTGAACAAGGTGGTAGCCCATGGCAAAGTTCAGTGGAGCCATCGGCTATGAATATTTGAAGAAAACCGCGCCAGGCGTGTGGAGGCCGTCCCTTACGGAGCGCAAGCATCGTGGGGATCTGTTGAAACACGCCTGGCGTTGGTCTCCTTCTGACAAAGCCAACGACGATCTTACGATCTCGAATCAGATTTCCATTGTTGCTGACGCGTTCATGTATGACAACATTGGCGCAATTCGTTACGTTGTGATGAACGGTTCAAAATGGAAAGTAACCAACATTGAGATCAACCGGCCACGTATCGTCTTGACTTTGGGAGGGATTTACAATGGCCAAGCGAACTGATTTGCAGGCTTTGCTGGAGACATGCCTTGGTTCGCGCCAGGTGTACTTCCAACCTCCGGCACAGCTGATGCTTAAGTACCCAGCAATCGTGTATGAAAGGATGCCGGGCGACACCACGTTCGCAGACAATGTGTCGTATCGCCACATCCGTCGTTATCAGGTGACTGTCATAGATGAGGATCCGGACAGTCCAATTGTAGACAAGATCGCTGGTTTGCCCGCGTGTGTCCACGAGCGGCACTACGCTGTCGATGGGTTGAACCATGACACTTTCGATATCTGGTTCTAAGGAGTTGAAATGACCAAGTTGGTTTGGGACACCAGTGGTGAACGAAAGTACGAGACTGGCGTCGACCACGGTGTTCTGTTCGTTCAGAAGCCGAACGGTGAGTACGCAAAGGGCGTGGTTTGGAACGGTCTGAAGACCGTCACTGAGTCGCCTGAAGGCGCTGAGGAGAACGCTCAGTACGCCGACAACATGAAGTATCTTTCGCTGTACTCGCCCGAGGAATGGAAGGGCTCGATCGAGGCCTTCACGTATCCGTCCGATTTCGAGCAGTGTGATGGTACCATGGAGGTTGCTCCTGGTGCGTACATTGGTCAGCAGAATCGTCGTGGGTTCGCTCTGTACTACCGTACCAAGGTTGGCACGGACACGAATGACAATGCTGGTTACAAGCATCATTTCGTGTATGGTATGAAGGCTTCTCCGTCGGAGAAGGAGCATGCCACGGTGAACGATTCTCCAGAGCCGACCAGCTTCAGTTGGGACGTCACGGCAGTCAAGCAGGTTGTCGAGGGCTTCGATCCGTCGGCTACGTTCACTCTCGACTCGACGATTGTCGATACCACCAAGCTCAAGAACATTCTCGACAAGGTTGAGGGCTCTGCCACGACTGAGTCGACGCTTCCAACCATCACTGAACTCGTCGCTGCTGTCAAGGCTGGCGGCTGACAAAACTAGGAGAAGAGAGTGCTCAAGATCAACATTGATGCGGACGAGTATTATGATCGAACTACTGGAGAGTTCATCGACATTGAGCCTGTGACTTTGTGTCTTGAGCACTCTCTTCTCGCAATTTCAAAATGGGAGGCGAAGTACTGCAAAGCCTTCCTCAGCTCGGAGAAGTCCAACGCTGAGATCGTGGACTACATCCGAATGATGACTTTTGCTCCGGAGGATGTTGACCCGAATGTGTACATCTACATGCCGGAGGACAAGATTGGCGAGATCCAGCATTACATTGAATCTCCGATGACTGCCACAACTTTCAGTGACGCGAAGAAGCGACAGGAGTCTCGTGAGTTCATCACATCGGAACTCGTCTACTACTGGATGACGGCCAACAGTATTCCGTTTTCTTGTGAAACATGGCCTCTCCCGAGGTTGTTGACTCTGATTCACATTTGTGGTATCAAGAACAACCCCGACAATTACAAGAAGGGTAACAAGAAGCTGACCTCTTCGGCCATTGCCAGGAGGAAGGCGCTCAACGATGCGAGGAGGGCGCAACATGGCACAAGCGGTTGACATTCTCAACCAATTTGGCGTAGCCAACGCCACAGCCATCGTCGCAGCGAGCAACAACACGGGCCTGCCTCTTGGGGTGGCCATGGGTATGATCATGAAGGAGACCGGAGGGCCCAACATTTACGGACATGACGCCGGTGGCGCATGCCGAGGATGGGGGCTTGTCACCGAGGACAATTTCAAGAATGATTTTCTTCCTGTTGTTCTCGGCGGTGGTGTCTCGAATGGCGTCGGTCCGACGCAGATCACCTATCCAGGCCATTTCAAGAACAATCCGAACTATCCTTGGTGGGATCCTTACTGGAATTGTGTGTTCGGCTTCAATCTCTTGAAGTCGTATTGCGGTGGGGATTACTCCTGGGAAAGTCTTGCCCGTGCTGGCTCGACTTACAATTCCGGCAATCCAAGCGGGACGTACAACACGTACGGCAGGACCTTTGCGGATCTTGCTGTTGAGTGGACAGACCGTCTCAACGGAGCCGGAGCCGATGTTGATTATGAGGAAGGAGATGACATGCCATCAGCAGAGGAGATTGCCAACGCCGTCCTTGACGCTCAGATTCAGCGTCAGGAAGAGGAGGGTACGACTACTCTTAGGACCGAGATCGGGTGGCTTCCTGAGAATTTCAACAGGATTCCAGCCAACGTGTGGAATTTCAAGGTCGTCAGGAATGGTCTTCCGTCGGATGATCATCGTCAGGGCGAAGCTGTTTCTGTCGGCACCATCATGGCGTGGCAAGATGCTTTCGTCAACGACGTGAAGAACGCGATCGCTGAGGCGGTTCGTGGAATCACCAATGACGACAGGGTTGTGAAGGCGGTCAAGGAGGCGATCGATTCTTACATCGATTACTCCAAGGCCGAGCCCGGGACCATCCCTGCGGCTGAACTTTCCGACACGCTTGTCATCGTCAAGCGAGGTGACACGCTTAAGGCCATCGCCAAGAGTGCAGGCAAGACCATTGATGAGCTCTGCGCGCTCAATCCCGGTCTTGAGCCGAATTCAATTGTTGTCGGTCAAAAGATCAAGGTGAAGTAATGACCAGAATCACTATCAGCAATCCGAAGTTCCGTGATTTTTGTTACGGTGTCTGGGCCATCGCGGCTCTGGCGCTCGTAAGTATTACGCTGTTCTGCAATGCGAGCAACGGTGCGTATGTGCAGCCCAACTGGGTGACTCCTGCATACACAGTTGTCATGGCGCTGGGCGGTATTCTCGGTTTCGTCGCCAAGTCGCACACCGATACGTCTGTCGCAAGTTCTACGACTCCCGAGCTTGAGGCGGAGCCTGAGCCGGGTACTGTTCCCGCTCAGTAACGTCAAAATGGAAGGAGGAACCAGGAATGACTGTTCCTGTGAATGAAACACCTGTCACTACTCTTGGTTGGAAGGTCGGTCTGGTGTCCGGCCGAGTTCTAAGGGCTGTAGCAGACATCGGTCCCGAAGACGACGCGCTCCCCGACGTGCTTCCGGCCAAGGGCGACATTATCTTCACCCCAAAGGTTCTGGAATCTGTCATTCCTGGTTCCCCTTCCATCAGGGTTCGAAGCGAGACGATCACTGCGAGCCTTGATACTGAAGGATACATTTCAAGGAACTTCAGTCGCGGAGTTTGGCTTTGGGCTGGTTCTTGGACAGTCAATGCAACTTCGGTGGGCGCCGGCACTTTTGAGATCCTCATCACCGAGAAGAATGACAAGAATCATCCATTGGACCTGTGGAGCTATTCTTCAGTTCCTCCGGCGCCGGGAGTCACCCAATACACGCTCACACTTCCTGCCGGAGGCGTCGTGGGGCAGGTTCTTGCCCTTGGCAATGACGGTCAGTTGAAATGGGTGGACGCATCAACCGGCGGTGGTACAGGAGGGACCGGTCCTCAAGGTCCAAAGGGCGAACCAGGTCCTAAGGGCGAACCAGGTCCTAAGGGCGACACTGGTCCTCAGGGTCCAGAACATCAGGCGACACCGCAAGAGATTAATCAGCTTGTGGCTCTTGTTCTAACTCATTTCACCGACGTCGCACAGAATGGAGCATGATAATGTCTGATCACGCAGTCATGCCGTATCAGCATTACAAGGACGCTTGCGATGCCATCAGGGCCAAGGGCGCCGGTTCTGCGTCCATCAAGTCCGGTGACATGGCGGCGGCCATCAATTCCATTTCCAGTGGATCCGCAGTGTTACCCGACATTTCGTTCACGCATCTTGATAATTGTCCGCCATTGGACAAGAAGGACAACGACTATTTCGGGGAAAACGTCAGAACATATTTGGCCAACCAGTTGTCACAGCCAGGCGATTTGCTGCTAATTGTTTTGACTTACGTTGGTGCAACAACCATGCGTTTGTCTATTCCTACTGTCGCCAACTGGACGGTCAACGGCTATACGAATGGCGTTTCGATCCTTGTCGGGATTTCAACACCGGAAATGGTGCCGTTGTTCAACACCAAGTTAACACAAGATTTGGGTTTTGAACTCGACAACGACTTGAACTTCTTCAGAATCCGCGGATGTCGGTTGTTTTCGTCGGTTGTTTCTGGCTCTGGTATAATTAACGGCGGTAGTAGAATTGTTTTCAATAATGCCGGTTACCGCGTGCCAAGGGAAGCGATTTTTGGTGTTGCGTTCAGTAGTAACGCCGCCCAAATGTTGGCCGAGTCGGTGAACATTGCCGACAACGACGTTTTTAAGCACGTTTTTTCCACGTTTGAGTTTGATTCTCACGGAAAACACATGAAAAGCGCATTCTTCGGTATTTTCAAACAATCGAAAACTGCAACAAACAACGATATGCGCTTGACCATTACGAATCCTGGGACTGGTGAGTATTCTTACATGAAGACTGGTGTATTATACTGATGGCCAGAGTATATTTCGAGACAACGGGTTCCTTCACGAAGACGCAGGAATATTTGTCACGTCTTTTGAAGTTCGACCCGATCAAATATCTCGAGAAGTATGCTCAGCGTGGTGTCAATGCCCTTTCTGCGGCGACGCCTTACGAGACTGGGGCCACTGCCCGTGGTTGGGGATACGAAATTCACAAGACGAAGACCGGTTGGGCCATTTACTGGACTAATTCCAATGTCAATCATGGTGTACCGATCGCAGTGTTGATCCAATACGGGCATGGAACGAGGAACGGTGGCTACGTGTCGGGTAGGGATTACATCAATCCAGCGTTGCGCCCGGTCTTCGACCAGATCGCAGCTGATGTTTGGAACGAGGTGACAAATGGCAACAATTGATGAGCAAATCGTCAAGTTGAAGATGGACAACGCAGACTTCAAGACAAAAGTTGCGTCGTCCATTGACTCTCTCGGCACGTTGAAGAGTTCACTGAACCTTGATGGAGCAACGAATTCGCTTCAGAAGTTGGCGAACACCGCGAAGACTGTCACGTTCGACAAGGCTTCGGAGTCCGCCAACACTCTTCAGGCCAGATTCTCAACACTGTCGGTTGCTGCTGGAGCAGCTATTGGCACTCTTGCGTCGAGGGTTACCTCAGCTGGAATGAGCATGCTCAAGGCGCTGACCATCGACCCGATTCTTGATGGTTATCATGAGTATGAGACTCAGCTGAATGCTGTGCAGACGATTCTTGCCAACACCAAGTCCAAGGGTGAGAACATTCAGACAGTGAATGCCGCTCTGAATGAATTGAACACCTACGCGGACAAGACGATCTACAACTTCTCGGAGATGACGCACAACATTGGTATGTTCACCGCTGCTGGCGTCGGTCTGAAGGATTCTGTGTCATCGATCAAGGGCATTGCGAATCTTGCTGCGTTGTCCGGGTCCAATTCACAGCAAGCGTCTACTGCAATGTACCAGTTGAGTCAGGCCATTTCCTCGGGAACGGTCCGACTCATGGACTGGAACTCGGTCGTCAACGCCGGTATGGGTGGCGAAGCCTTCCAGGAAGCCCTGAAACGTACTGCCCGTGCGCATGGTGTTGCAGTTGACTCCATGATTCAGCAGGAGGGTTCGTTCAGAGAGTCTCTGTCCAAGGGATGGTTGTCTTCTCAGATCATGGTCGAGACTCTGTCACAATTGGCTGGCGAGTACAACAAGGAACAGCTCATTTCCATGGGGTACACTGCGGAACAGGCTGATGCCATTGTTGATCTGGCGAAGACCGCCGAGGAGTCCGCGACGAAAATCAAGACGTTTTCGCAGTTGATCGGGACGGTGAAGGAGGAGCTCGGTTCGGGTTGGGCGCAGACGTTCTCCATCCTGTTCGGAAA
>ERZ772908.287-NODE-287-length-12624-cov-7.15793_pt1 | contig 12624 bp, 10 predicted proteins | sample MGYA00512121_ERZ772908 | MGnify/ENA primary metagenome ERZ772908 (study PRJEB29015, sample SAMEA2738084) | human oral metagenome | biome: human oral; feature: human-associated habitat; material: saliva | place: China | collected 2264 ... | reverse complement strand
GACGCGAAGCAATGGTCAGCATGCACTGAACTATACAGCAGCCGCTGACCTAATGCCCAGTTGTCGCGGCGGCGGACCAGAGCTGTCGCGCCGCTAGCGCGCGGCGGCCAGGCCGCACCGTAGGAACTAGAGAACTAGGCGGTGGCGCCAGCGCCGGGCTCTGAGGAGTCGTCAGAGTTATCCACAATGCACCAACGCTCTACTATCAACCCGGCCACCATCCAGGCTAAACACCCCAGCGCGCAAGCCCCGGTGTTCCAGCGCAGCGAGATCATAAACGGCGAGCCCAGCGCCCCTAAAGCAAAACCCAGCGCCCCCAGATAGGCCCCGGCAGCTAGGGCACCGGTAAGCGAGCAGGCCTGCGCGGCACTAACCGTTAAAGCCGCGCGCATGGGGTTAACCCATTTGGCGTCACGCTGATAGCGGCGTACTCGGTAGCCAAAAGCCAATATCGCTAACGCCGCCACTACGGCCGCAATGCCCCCATGCAAGGCGATAGCTGGGGGCCAGCCGTTTATTTGGGCCCCCAGACTCATAATCGCCCAGCCACAGCTGGCCCCCAGCAGGGCCAGCAAGGCTAGGACACGAAGCCGCGTGCGTTTCATTGACCGTTGTCTTGTGACTGGTCCTCACTGCTATCGCTGTCTTCATCAGCGTAAGGCGGTTCAATGTACTGGCCGGTAGGCAAGGTGGGCAGGTTGTCGGTTTCCAACCAGTCCAGAGCTAACCAGCGCACCCCGTCACGGTCGGGGGCTACATCAGCCAGTTGGGCGGTGTCTTGGCCATCTAGGCTCAGCTCACTGTCGGCAAAAGACCAGGGCAGCAGCACGAAGGCACGCTCGTGAGCACGCGGGTGCGGCAAGGTCAGATCCGGGGCGTCAGAGGTGACACCCTCGTAGCAGATGATGTCCACATCCAGGGTGCGAATACCCCAGCGCTCGGTGCGTACGCGGCCGGCCTCGTCTTCTAGGCGGTGGCATACGGCCAGTAGTTCGCGCGGGGAAAGCCCAGTTAAACCAACAATTACCGTGTTGAGGTAGTCGGGCTGGGGTTCCTGGTCCGGGCGGGTTACGGCGGCGGTACGCGCCAAGGGGGCGACGTCGGTCAGCTCAATTCCGGGGGTGTCTTGCAGCTTGTGGACGGCGTCGCGCAGGGCTGCTAGTACCCCACCTACGTTGCCACCCAGGGAGAGCACAAACTCTGCGGCGTGGGGTGGGCGACGATCTAGCGGGTCACCACTTTGGTTGGCGGCGTCGTTTTGTTCCAGCTGCGAAGTGGGATCCTTGTAGGCGTCCTGCCAGGTGGGAGTCTGGGAGGCAACCCAGCTGTTGCTGGCGTCCTGCCAGGGATCACGGCGATTATCAAAGAGCTCACTGATCAGCGAGTTAGAGCCGACCATAGTGTCTTGCTCATAGTTGAAGTCGAATGCTTCATGGGGCGTAGCCTGGGTCACCGGGTGGTGGTGGTGACCGTAAGGAGGCATTGCCGACTGGTCGCCGCCCTCTAGCTCGGTAGTAGTGAAGTGATCTGCCGGGGCTTGAGCGGCCAGACCCTGCCCATCAGCCTGGGGGTTGGTGCCCAAAGCCGTAGTTTCCTGGAAGTCAACATACTCGGAGTTGTCCTCAGCCTCAGGGTTGGTACCCAAAGCTACGGTGTCCTGGTAGTCAACGTAGTCAGCGTCGTCTTCAGCCTGCTGGGTGTCTAGGTCTGTAGTTTCCTGGAAGTCAACGTATGCGTTTTCTTCCTGGCCCGCTTCATCTGCGTGTTCAGCCTCAGCAGCAGGTTCGACGGCGTCTGCCGGCTCAGGTGCTTCTTCTGGCGTAGCCTGGACCTCAGCATCTGGCGCTTCAGCGTGGAAAACTTCGTTGATGTTGACTAGGCGAGTGGGGTCTTGCTCCCCTTCTTCCTCGCCGGAGGCGGCGGAAGCAGCATATTGCCCGTCAGCGGCTGGCTCAGCGCTGGCCGCAGCATTGAACTCAGCTTCCTTTGCGGCAGCTGCTGCAGCTGCCTCAGCTGCGTCCTGGGCAACTTGAGCCTGCAGCTCTTCGAAAGAGTGGTGGGGCTGTTGCGGCTGCTGCTCGCCATCCTCGGTGCGTAGCGAGTGCCAGTGCACCTGGGAGGGGCCAGCATCGTTCATGTCACGTAGCTCACCAATAAAGCCTGCGGCGTCCTGCGGGCGTTGCTCGTCAGAGTATTCGTCTTGCTCACTGTGAGCGGCAAAATCCTCGCCCGAGTGCTGAGCGGGAACCTGCTCAGCTTCAGCCGGCGCTGCCGGCTCGCTCTCAGCGGCGTGGCTGGAGGCGTAAGCGGCGTCGTCGGCAGAACCAAAGTGTCCGTCAGCAAACACACCATCTTGCTCGGCGCTAGAACCAGCCCGAACCGCACTGTCAGCTGCCGCAGCTGCACCGGTAAGTGCCGCCCCACCAGCAACCACTGCACCGGCACCAGCAGCCTTAGCGAACTCGCCCGGCAGGTCATCTACCGGCAGCTGGGAGCGTTCACCCCACGGCGGCGGAGCCGGCTGGTCTTCATCTACCTCGGTGAGGTAGTCGTCTAGGTCATCTGGATCAGCGAAAGCGTCAGGCTCATCAATGATGGCTACCTGCTCATCAGTCTCGCTGCGGTGGGTACCATGCTCGCCCAGTGAGGACGGGGTGGGGGCCACGGCAGCGGATGTGGCCGCAGCTGAGGCGCCGGTGAGGGTGTCCAGGCCAGAAACCGCTGATAAGCCAGAAACCGCAGATAGCCCTGAGACCGCTGAAAGTGCAGAGGCCGGTGAGGCAGTGAAAGCCAGGTTCCCCATCTGGTCAGGCCCGGCCACAGCCAAAGCCATTAGGGTGCGCCCACGTACCAGGGTGACGGCGACGTCGTCGAAAGCCACCTCCAGGGGGGCCTGCGGCTTGTGGATGGTCACCTCCACGCCAGCTACCGCCGAAAATGCCAGCACGGACTGGGCCACCCGGTCAGCCAGGGTTTCAATTAGGTTTACCGGCTCGCCGTGGATAACCTCCACCACTGCGTTAGCTACCTGTGAATAGTCCACGGTCTGGGCGATGTCGTCACTGGCCGCAGCCCGGTCGAGTACGCCTGGCTCCAAAAACAAGGTCACGTCAGCGCTAAAGATCTGACCCTCGGCACGCTCGGAGGGCAGGACACCGTGATAGCCGCGCGCAGATAGTCCGCGCAGGGTTACGGTATTGGGAGTGCTCATCGAGATTCCTTCCACAGGGACGCGGCGGCGATTGCCTCACGCGAGGGGATAACTTGATGTACGCGTACCGCCCAGGCACCTCCAAGCGCCGCGAGTGCGCTGGTGGTGGCGGTGATGTTGTCGCGTTGGGCCGGATCGGCGGCGCGAGCGGTGTCAGTGCCGCCAGCTACCGCCAAGGTTAAAAAGCGTTTGCGTGAAGCCCCAATTAGTACCGGGGCTGCTAACTCTTCTTGCAGGCGCTGCGTTGCTGCAAGCAGCTGCCAAGACTGTTCATGGGTTTTAGCGAAGCCTAAACCCGGGTCCACAATGATGCGTTCTTTGGCTAGCCCGGCTGCTTGGGCTTGCTCTAGGCGCTGGTTTAGCTCGCTGATTACGCCTGCGACGACGCCGTCGGGGTAGTCAGTTAGGCGGTCCATGGTCTGGGGGTTGCCACGCCAATGCTGGCAAATGTAGGCGGCCTGGGTGCTGGCCACGGTGCGGTGCATGGCCTGGTCACCTAGCCCGCCTGAAACGTCATTCACGATGGCGGCCCCCGCTGTCACTGCTGCCAGGGCGGTGGCCGCGTGGATAGTGTCTACACTGATAACTGCCTGCGGGCGCACCTGAAGTAGCGCCTCAATTACCGGCACAACACGTGCGGTTTCTTCTTCAATATCCACCTTGGCGGCGCCCGGACGGGTAGATTCTCCCCCAATATCGATTATGTCGGCGCCCTGGTCTAGCAAAACTAAAGCGTGTTTTAACGCCGCATCACGCTGGTACCAACGGCCGCCGTCGGAAAAAGAATCGGGAGTTACGTTCAAAACCCCCATCACTAAGGTGCGGTCGCTGGGCAGACTACACCCGGGTAACTGAGGATAATGGCGCGCGCTCACGTGCTTAAGTGTATCTGTAATATGCATGGGCCGTGACCGCTAATCACCGAGAACTGCACAGTATTAGGCATCTGGGTAGTTCACGCAGCCGCATTTATAACCCAACTAGTCCCTAGCCTCGGCGGCCTAAAATCAGGCTCATTGCCTCCGCACGGGTGGCCGCGTTGCGCATAATGCCGCGCACAGCTGAGGTGACCGTGTTGGAGCCGGGCTTACGCACCCCACGCATAGACATGCACAGGTGCTCAGCTTCAACCACCACCAGCACTCCCCTGCAGTGCAGGCGCTCCACCATGGCGTCAGCCACCTGGGCGGTGAGGCGTTCTTGCACCTGGGGACGGCGGGCGTAGCCCTCAACCAGGCGCGCTAGCTTACTTAAACCGGTTACGCGCCCATCAGGGCCGGGAATGTAGCCCACATGTGCCACGCCGTGGAAGGGCAGCAGGTGGTGTTCACACACCGAATACATGGGGATGTCACGCACCAGCACCATTTCGTCATGGCCAACGTCAAAGACTTTGTCCAGGTGGTGGGCGGGGTCTTCGCTTAGGCCCGCAAATAGCTCAGCGTAGGCGCGAGCCATACGCTGGGGGGTTTCGCGTAGCCCGTCACGTTCAGGGTCTTCCCCGATGGCTACCAGCAGGTCATATACGGCTTTGCGCACGCCCTCAGCGTCATAAGGGCGCGTCTGGGCCAGGGCCGACGGTGCCGCTTGGGTTTCCGGCGCAGCTTGACCTTCCGGCGCCGCTTGCGTCTGCCCAGTTTCAGCGCCGGTTGCCTCGCTAGTCACGGCCGGTCTCCTCGCTCTTATATGCCTCAGCTACTGGCTCGCTATTAGCCTCGGTTTCAAGCTCGCTGGTGCCATCAAGCTCTGCGCCCGCCTCAATCTCAGCGCCGCCCTCAAGCTCGCCAGCGTCCTTCGACTCGGCTCCGCTTCCAAGCTCACTGCCGCTCTCAAGCTGCTTTTGTGCCTTGGCGTGCGCCTCCAGCTGCTCCCAGTCGGGGTCAGCAATCGCATCCACCTGGGCGTTTAGGGCCTCCAGCTCACCGCCATGCCAGCGCGGGCGCTTGGGCTGCTTAGCTACCGGGGTGAAGATCTGGGCCAGCTCGCCCTCAAGAATGGTTTCCTTCTCCAACAGCTGCTGGGCTAGGCGGTCAAGCACCGGACGGTTACGCACCAAAATCTGTAAAGCATCCTGGTAAGCGCTCTCTACCAGGGCGCGCACCTGCTCATCAATTTGTGCAGAAACCGCCTCAGAGTAGCCCGGGCCGCCCAGGGAGGCCATAGCGTCGCCGTCGTCGTTCTTACCCAAACGCACGGTACCTAGCAGATCACTCATGCCGTACTCGGTGACCATGCGGCGGGCGATAGCGGTGGCTTTTTCAATGTCGTTAGAGGCCCCCGAGGTGGGGTCATCAAAAATGATTTCCTCAGCGGCGCGCCCACCCATGGCGTAAACCAGCTGGTCGAGCAGCTCGTTGCGGGTCACCGAGTACTTGTCGTCAGAGGGCATCACCTGGGTGTAGCCCAGGGCGCGTCCACGCGGCAAAATCGTCACCTTGGTGACCGGGTCAGAGTAGGCCCCGGCCGCCGCACACAGGGCGTGACCAGCCTCGTGATATGCGGTTATAGATTTTTCGTGATCATTCATAACCCGAGTGCGCTTTTGCGGGCCGGCAATGACGCGGTCAATGGCCTCGTCTAGGGCACGGTTATCGATCATATGAGCGTTGGCACGTGCAGTTAGCAGCGCGGCTTCGTTAAGCACATTGGCTAGTTCGGCGCCGGTAAAGCCCGGGGTTCGCTTAGCTACCAGGGCTAGGTCGACGTCGTCGGTCATGGGCTTGCCTTTAGCGTGCACCTTCAAGATGGCTAAGCGCCCAGCCATGTCAGGAGCCTCCACGGCCACCTGTCGGTCGAAACGTCCCGGGCGCAGCAGGGCCGGGTCAAGCACGTCAGGGCGGTTAGTAGCGGCAATGACGATTACGTTAGAGCCGGTGCCAAAACCATCCATCTCCACCAGCATCTGGTTGAGGGTCTGGCCGGCTTCGTCGTGACCACCGGTAGTGGCGCCAGAGGCACGCGAGCGCCCCACAGCGTCGATCTCATCAACGAAGATAATTGCCGGGGCGGCGGCCTTGGCCTGCTCAAACAGGTCACGCATACGCGAAGCACCCACACCCACAAACATCTCAATGAACTCTGAACCGCTCATGGAGAAGAAAGGCACCCCGGCCTCGCCGGCCACGGCCTTAGCCAGCAGGGTTTTACCGGTTCCAGGCGGGCCGTAAAGCAGCACGCCGCGCGGAATTTTTGCACCTACGGCCTTAAACTTTGCCGGTTCAGAGAGGAATTCGCGGATTTCTTGTAGTTCTTCTACGGCCTCATCCACCCCGGCGACGTCGTCAAAGGTGACGTCAGGCATTTCTTTGGAGCCAATTTGGGATTTAGAGCGGCCAATGGAGAACAGGCCGCCCCGGGAGCCACCTTGCATTCGTCCCATCACAAACCACATTGCCCCCAGGAACACTGCCGACAGCAGCAGGATTTGCAGGAATGAGGACCACCAGGAGGTGGTGGGCACAACCGAGTCGTAGCCGCCCTTGGGGTTGGCTTTTTGAACTAGCTCATTAACTTCCTTGGCCTGAGCGGTGACGTAGGTGAACTGTACTCGTTTACCGGCGTTATATTCGCTTTCCCCAGCGATACGCGGGGCGCGCACATAGTCGCGGTTTAGCCGCACCTGCACTACCTGGTTACCGTCAATAATGGTGACGCGCTCAACCCCCTTAGCGCTCTTGAGCAGGGCCAGGCCAGAGGAAGTGTCAATGGTGGAGTAGCCGAGCAGCGAGTTGACCACCCAATAGCCGGGCACCGCCAAGATCAGGAACAGCAAGAACAAGTGCATGGGCCGCAGCTTGCGGCGGCCTCCATCTTTTTTCTCGCCGTTGCGCTTGTCGCGTTCGTGCTTGTCTGCTGCTTTTAAGTCCTTGGTGGGCTTAGAGCTGCGCTTGTAGGGGTCTTTCTCGCTTTGGCTCGGCATTAATCAGCCTCCGTAGACGTGTTCGGCCAAGGTGGCCACGAAAGGTAGGTTGCGGTAGCGTTCGGCGTAGTCCAGGCCGTAACCAACCACGAATTCATTAGGGATGTCGAAGCCGACGTAGCGGGGGTTAATTTCCACCTTGGCGGCCTCGGGCTTACGTAGCAGGGTGGCGATCTCAACGGACTTAGCGCCACGGCTAGATAGGTTGCTGACCAGCCAGGATAGGGTTAGGCCGGAGTCAATGATGTCTTCAATGATGAGGATGTCACGTCCGGTTACGTCGCAGTCTAGATCTTTGAGGATACGTACGACGCCGGAGGACTTGGTGCCTGAGCCGTAGGAGGATACAGCCATCCACTCCATCTGGGCAGAGAAGTTCAGACGGCGCGAAAGGTCACTGACTACGTACACGGCCCCCTTGAGTACGCCCAGCAGCAGCGGGTTGCGGCCGGCATAGTCGACGTTGATTTCGGCGGCAATCTGGTCTAGGCGTTCGTTTAGCTGGTCCTCAGTGATTAGCACGCGGTCCAGGTCGGTGCCCATGTCAGAAACGTTCATATTTATCCGTTCAAGGAGAAGACGTTGCCATTGCGCGCCTGGCGCGTGCGGCAGTTAGGGTTCCACCGCTATATGGCACTGAAATACTAGATTGCCACTTTCGCCACTAATTGTGCCACCGCAATGGCCGTCACGTTTATCTCTTTATCAACTGGCGAACTGTAAAAGTTAGCCGGTTTAGAGGTTACGTAGCGGGGTGATTAGGGCGTCGTCGACGGCGGCCAGGGCAGTTGCTTCTTGACCGTCTGGGATGTTGTTAAGCACCACTGAGAAGCTAAGCTCACGCCCCGAGGCGGTAACAATAGTGCCGGTCAGGGAGCGCACGCCTGACAGCGAGCCGGTCTTGGCACGCACCCAACCAGCAGCGGAAGTGTTGTGGAAACGGTTCTTCAAAGTGCCGCTATAGGCCGAAACCGGCAGGTCACTGAGCAGTGTGCGACCGTTACCCACCCCGTCTTTACCGGCGGCGCGGGTCATGATGGTGGCCAGCAGGTTGGGGCTAACCTGGTTTTTGACGCTCAGGCCCGAGCAGTCATCCATGGTTACCCCGGAAATGTCGTAACCGTCTTTTTTGAGCTGGGCCAGTACGGCCTTGGTGGCGCCGGTAAAGTCTGCGGTTTGTCCCCCGGCCACGGCCACAAGCCGGCCTTCCACTTCAGTCATGGTGTTGTCTGAGGTGGTTAGTGATACGCCCAGGATTTCTGCCAGGGTGGCGCTGTCTACTGCGGACACCTTGGCGGAGTTGGCGCCGCGCTGGGCGCGAGTGGGCTGGCCTAGCACGCCGATACCGGCGTTTTTGAGGTGGGTGATGAACACCGTGGTGGCTTCCATGGCCGGGTCTGCCGGGTAGGGACCGCCGTAGTGGCTGGTTACGTCAATCATTAGCGGCTGTACCTGGGTGGCCCAGGAGCTGTATTCACTGTCCCAGCTGGGGTGCCAGGTGGCGCCGGTAAATAGGGTGTCGTCTAGGGTCACGTTTACACTGGTTACGCCCTTGGCTTTGAGGGCAGCTGCGGTTGAGCGGGCTAGGTCGCCTAGTCCAGCGTGTCCGACGACGGAGTTGGCGTCTCCCTTATCTGCAGCTAGGAGCACATCTCCCCCACCCACCAGGGTTAGAGTGGAGCCTTCTAGATAGGTGCTGGTTTGTACGCGGTGACTGGCTCCCAGGGCGCTAAGTGCAGCTGCGGCAGTCAAAACTTTGTGGCTGGAGGCCGGCACCATGGCGGAGTTGGCGTTGGTGGAAGCAATGTCTTTGCCGGTTAAGGAGTCTTTAACCACTACCCCAACAGTGCCTCCCGCTAGGGCGGGGTTGGAGGTTAGGGAAGTAATCAGCGACTGTACCTGCGAGCTTTCAGGAACGGGCGCATTAGCATTTAGTGCCGTGACACCAGAGGCAGTGGGAGTAATGCCAGACGCCGTCGGGAAAGGGTGAGGAGAAATATCCACGCTAGCGGCAGTGACAAACCCAGGTACCACGTCCAGAGCGTCAAACAGCGTGTAGTACCCGCCGGCTACCAGTAAGGTAGCCACGCTGAGCGAGGCTGCAACCAATTTACGCATGCTGTTATTTCCATTCTTGCAGGCAGGCCGAAATAAGTTTGTGGACGCCGTGGGGAGTCGAGCGACTACTGGGTTTAAGAGCGATTACGTCAGACCGAGTCTAACCTCAACCCCAGCGATAGCCGCCCTCAAGGTAAGGATATCGCCTTCACCCTATATATGTGCCGACGCGCCGCATAAAACTGCCGCTTTACACGCCCACTTGCCAAACCAGCCCGCAAAATTGACCCGCCGAACCGGCCCACCAAGACAGTTGTCGGACCATCCTGGCACTAAGTGTTGCGTGCATCATTAACCAAGCAGTTACCACACCAGACAAAGAGGAGTATTGTTTCACCTAAAGATAACGTTGTTTCACATTAGAGGAACATCAATATGCAATCTATGCAGTCACTGCCAGCTAGCTCCAGCACGCAGAGCAGACCGCAGCGCGCAAATAAATGGGTAGCGCTCACTGCGCTATGCCTGGTGGTGTTGCTGGTTGTCATGGACAACACCATCGTCAATGTGGCGATCCCTACGCTAAGTGAGGCCCTAAAGGCCTCATCAACGGATTTGCAATGGGTGGTAGATGCCTACACCTTGTCTTTTGCTGCTCTGCTACTGCCGGCCGGAAAACTAAGTGACCGCTGGGGGCGCAGGCGGATGCTACTCATTGGCTTGGTGGGATTCACCCTATTCTCCGCCGGCGCCGCCTTTTCCTGGGCTTTATGGCAGTTGGTAGCACTGCGTGTGGCCCTGGGAGTCAGCGCCGCCATGATCTATCCGGCAACCTTGTCGCTGATCATCGTTATCTTTGAGAATTCCAAATACCGCAGCTTAGCTGTTGGCCTATGGGCGGCCACATCCGGTGTAGGTATCGCTTTAGGGCCTATCATCGGCGGTATCTTGCTAGAGCACTACGCCTGGAATTCCATTTTCTGGGTGTGCGCAGTTATTGGCGTAGTGGCCTTGGCTTGCATTGTGACAGCAGTGCCAGAGTCACGGACATTCCACAGCGAAAAATTCGATTTCCCCGGCACAGTACTGTCAGTTACCGGTGTAGGACTGCTAGTGTGGGCAATTATTGAGCGCCCAACTTATGGCTGGCTGTCTTGGCAGGTTATTGGCGGCATTTGTGTATCCCTACTCGTATTGGCAATGTTTGCGGCAGTTGAGTGGCGCACGCCAGCTCCCCTCATTGACGTTTCACTCTTCCGCCGCGCCATATTCACCAGCAGTACCTGCGCAATTTGCATCGCTTTCTTCTGCTTGTTTGGATTCATTTTTATCACCACCCAATGGTTCCAGGCTTTACGCGGCTACAGCGCACTAAAAACCGCCTTGTCAACCTTGCCTTTCGCAGTAGTTATGGCTGCTGTGGCCCCACTTGCTACACAGCTAGCTAAACGTTTTGGGCACCGCGTGGTAGTAACAGTGGGATTAGTTTTCCTCTCAGCAAGCATGTTTGTGGTTACGCAAGTTGGCGCCCACTGCAACTATTGGTTGGCGGTTGTGCCAACCATGGCGCTTATGGCGGCCGGCATCGCCCTGGTTCAAGGGCCCGCAACGGATGCTTTAATGAGCACGGTTCCAGAAAGCTCAACCGGCGCGGCTTCAGCAGTAAATGACACAATCCGCGAGATTGGCGGCACTTTGGGCGTGGCCGTTATGGGATCCGCGATTGTCTCGGTCTATCCCAACAAGCTCGCAGATGCCTTGTCTAGCCTGCATATCCCAGCTGCTGTAACAAAAGCTGCTCAAGATTCTGTGATGGCAGCGCATTCAATACTGCCGCATTTACCAGTAGCCATCCGCCACAGCGCACAGCAAGCTATCGAAACTAGTTTCATGAGCGCCACACACACTGCCTGCTGGATTGCTTCCGGCCTGTCTTTAGCATTCGCGCTGCTGTGCTGGGTCACTCTGCCCAAACACAGCTAAAGCATTCTTCCACAGTAGAAAGAAATATCTATCATGAGTACCGACATGACGAATCGCTGTTAGCTGGCACAGCCCACCGGAGAAGCACCTGATGACCAACCAGAAAACTACAAAAAACCAGCGCACCCCCACCGCTGCAATCAGGGGGCTCATACTTGACGCCTCAAAACAGATCATCGAAGAGGACGGATACGAAGCTTTCACCATCCGGCTGCTATCAGAAAAAGCCGGGGTGTCTCCTGCTAGCATCTACCGCCATATCGGCGATAAGCAAGCTGTCATTAACACTCTCATTGATGAGAGTTTTCTTCAGCTGCGGGAAAAGCTTTTACGCGTCACCACCACAGATCCCTTGCAACGCTTATATGACGCGGGAATGGTCTACCGTCAGCATGCTAAAGCATCGCCTGGAGTCTATGCCCTGCTGTGGCGTTGGCATGCCGGCGCTAGTGCCCAAGCCTGCCTGGACTCTATGACAGAGCTAGTACGCTACGGCCAGGTGGCGGGAAAGATCCGTAAAGATGAGCCTGGCTTAATCGCTTGGTCTATCTGGTCTGCTGTGCATGGCTTCGTCCAGTTCGAGACCCGCCCCGAGCATGACTCCCCTGTCGACGACGACGATGCGGCTTATTCTTTCTTACTCCAGCTGCTCATTCGCGGAGTTAGCCTCACTTGACCTTAAGAGAATCGCAAAGATTTGCCCAAACCCTGCGCTAATGAGTCAAACTAGTGCTATACACAGTTCTAGGACCAAACGGCCCTACCATCGGCAGGCTGGCTTGAGTAAACACACCCACTGCAAGCCTAAAACATGTCCTGGCTTTGCGGGGCGAGGAAGGAGCTCAAAATGGAATTCGATGTAACCATTGAGATCCCCAAGGGTAACCGTAATAAATACGAGATTGACCATGAGACCGGCCGTATTCGCCTGGACCGCATGTTGTTCACGTCCACCCGTTACCCCGACGACTACGGCTTTATTGACGACACTCTGGGTGAGGACGGCGACCCGCTGGACGCCCTAGTGCTACTAGAAGAGCCGACTTTCCCTGGCTGCGTGATTCGCTGCCGCGCGCTAGGCATGTTCCGTATGCGCGATGAAAAGGGCGGCGACGACAAAGTTCTGTGCGTGCCCGCAGCTGACCAGCGTGCTTCTTGGCGTACCGACATTGAGGACGTCAGCGAGTTCCACCGCCTAGAAATCCAGCACTTCTTTGAGGTCTACAAGGATCTAGAACCGGGCAAAAGCGTAGAAGGCGCCCACTGGGTAGGCCGTGAAGAGGCCGAGGCTGAAATTCGCCGCTCCTTCGCTCGTCTGCGTGAGCACGAAGGCCACTAACCCCATCCCAATCCCATTTTCCTTGAGCTTGTAAATAAAACTGTCCCCCTGGCCGTAGCTGAACTGCCTCCCGTTTCTTGGACATCGAAATTGAAGTCCAGGGAATGGGAGGCT
>ERZ772908.281-NODE-281-length-12730-cov-4.42706_pt1 | contig 12730 bp, 10 predicted proteins | sample MGYA00512121_ERZ772908 | MGnify/ENA primary metagenome ERZ772908 (study PRJEB29015, sample SAMEA2738084) | human oral metagenome | biome: human oral; feature: human-associated habitat; material: saliva | place: China | collected 2264 ... | reverse complement strand
ATAAAATGTTTTTGAAGAAAAAATAATGTATCTCCCCCACAATCTTTATTTACCAATTAAAAAGCAAATTTATCTAGTATAGCTTCAATTCCTGCGCATATCATTATAATCGCGCATATAATTATAATACTTCAGGAAATATATAATTGTAAATCTCAATATCTATATCATATTATCTACTAATATTTCCCGAATAAATATTTATTGAACTAGTAATAAAACTACTTAATAAAATTAACTTCTAGTAAAAAGTCGCTCATATCTAATATTATGAGAAAAAGCTTAGTTCCATTCAGATTATTTCTTCAAAAACATTTTATCAGTCAATACTAACCATCTAAAACTTTGCATACCTTTTCCTAATTTAATTTCTCACATTTATATCTGTCTATTATTAAGATATCTCTCTAATCTCTTAATAGGGAATAAATCAAACCTCTCTTTTTCATCTTTGCTTAATTGCCCATAAGCAGAACAATACTTGTAATTATTGTCTGAAATCAAAGCACATGCACATTCCATCATTTTTTTATCAGATCCATTATACGAATTATATAAATCCATTAACTCATTATATTGGTTATATGAAATAGTCTCTATTCGCTTAACACATTGCAAATAATTAATACAATTCACTAGTGATGTATCAAAGATATATAATTCATGTGCCAATTCAGTAATAACTTTCAAAAACTCTTGATTATTGCTATTATCATAAAATGATAATGCTTGTAATATAAAAGAAATTACCATATTGATTGATTTTTTATTAAACTTTATTGATTTGATGCTTGATATCATATTATCATAATTAATATTAAAAGCAGACTCCAAAGCTTCTATATCAATAGCCATAAATAATGGATATATTTCTAAATCATTCTCTTCGATACTAAACCCTAACGATTCATCAAATGGATTTAATAACACTTTATTATTATCTTCATAATCTATCGCTAGCAAAATTAATTCAAACACACTAAATGGGTTTACTATAAGGTTTACTGCTTTTATAGCATCTTTTTTGAGCTTCTCAGTACCTAGAATATGAGAACTCATCCACAATAAAATACTAATATCAGAATCAGTTAAATCAGAATAATTTAGTTTATTCTCAATCTTAAAATATTGAAATACACTTAGTAATGACCGAAATTCACCATATAATCCTGTAAATTCCTTCTGAGAGCTTTTACTCGCCATCATTGTAAAAGAAGCCCAATCTCCTAGCTGAATTTTACTTCCATTTTGAATTTTCTCCATTAAAGCAAACGAATTGGCTAAATTAGAGATGCATCCACTAAGTGTAAATTTTAATGGACAACCGCTATTCTCATTGTAATAAATATATATATTATCATTAATTAATAAATATGGTTCTTCATTCTGTGTTGTTAAAACACTCTCAACTTTTAATTTAAATAAAAATTCATCATTAACTTTAATATCCACTATATCAGATTTGTTATCAATCTTAATTAAGTCTATCGGTAATATGGTTCCATCATTATTAGTTTTATATAAATAAGTTTCCTTCTCTGATAAATAAACTGAATTATTTTTTTCAATAAAGGTGATATCTCCACGTAAATCAGAAGTACCATTAAGGATAATTTTATTTTCTAATAATCTTATAACTTTCCCTTTTGATAGCCTTTGTTTATCACTATGTTCACAAAACTTATAAATTAAATTTTCAACAGCAATCGGATTAGACGGAAATTCTTCTAATTTGAAATTTAATGTTTTTTGCTTTATCGATTCTGGCTTTATATTAAAAGCGTGACCAATTCTTACCGGTAATAAATCAATATAATAAACCTTTTTATTTGTGATATCAATCACGAAATATAATACGCCACCATTATTTTTATAGTTAATTAAATCTGCTACTTCAATCGAATATGATAAGCTAGATGAAATATGCTCTTTGCCTTTAACCTGTATCTCACATTTACACCTTAAATTCTCTTTTTTATGAGTATCATGAGAAAATAAATACAAAAAACCATCCCATGATATACCTTTATCATTTTGATTTATCTCAGACTTTATATGCGGACACTCTAATAATATAGTATTTAGATACGTTATAGCTTTTTGCTCAATCAGATTAGAATTCATCTAATTATTACCCCAATATCTTTCCACTAACTTATCTATTTTCTCCTCTTTAGCATAAGGTATCGTATCTTCCTGCACAAAATTCTTCCTACTTACATCATCCCCAATTGGCCCAAAGATAAAGTTTGTGGCTATACGATAAATGATAGCAGATGGAGCAAAACCATAAACTTGATTTTCAAGAATATGTTTTAATCGTGCTGCATCATCTGGAAATTGTTGTTTCATAGATTCATTGTTATATAAACGTTTAATCAGTTCCGCAATATATAATCCAGACTTCATATATAGATCAATATAAGTTTTGGTTGAATCATCAAAAATATTAGGATTTTCTTTTTCTAATTCATCTACCATACGTTTTACTACTTTTTTAGGTGTAAAGATTTGATTTGTTTGTTGCGGTGGAATGTAGTCAAAAATATCTTCTTTATTCTCTTCAAAGTAGTTGGCAAGCTCTGCTTTTTTACGGAGGAATTCAAGAATTGCTTCATTAAATGTTGGAGCATCAAATAAATGACCAGTAAAGCCTTCTCCACCATCACGTAGGTATTTAAATTGATCTAAAGTAATACCAGTAACTTCATGGAATACATCTTGATCTACATAGGTATCAAAGTTTTCTAATGTGAGATTTTCATCTCCATAAGCCATAAGGAAGCTTGGAATTGTGCGAGCAAATCCACGCAAATGACCACGGATTTTTTCTTCATCACTACTCATACGGTTTTGTAGCACTTCAACCTCTTGTCGTTTAATAATCTCTTTTGGTAGATTTTGTAATGTGCTAGTAATATCGTTAGTGAACTTCTCCTTAAATTCATTTTCAATAGCCGCAATAACTTCTTCTCGTTCTGCTTCAACTGCTTCTTTCTCTTCTGTAGTCGTAGCTGATTCAATTTTGTCCTTAAATTCTTCTTCTTTATGAGCAATAGCAACCTTTTGAGCGCTTTCATTCTCTTCAACTACAGTTTTAATTGCTTCTTTAATATCTTTTTCAATTCGTTGTGCTGCACGATTTTTTAAGCCATACGTATCTTGCATTTCTCGAACAATCGGTGTAATAACAGGAGAAGTTACTCGAGTAAGCATTTCCTCCAAGGTTGGTTTTAAGTCCTCATTGCGTATCGTTTCTTCAATTGTATTAATTGAACTTCGTAATTTATCGCCAAATAAAGCCTCCTGCTTATTAATAACGATTTCATCTGAAACAATTGGATTATCATCATAATCTAACTCAACATCGATGATATCTATTTCATCGCTCCCTATAGTAACTTTGCCTTGAGAGGCTTCGGGCAATTCACTTAGAATATCTAAAACAGTTTGAGTAGCCCTAAAGATACCAGCAATATTATCGAATAGAAGATTAGACATAAAGCCACGTTTAACAACTTCTTGAGCCTTAATTTGCTTAGGAATCGTCATTACTTGATCCGCATCAATCTCTACCATTCTTCCTGAAGAATCCTCAGCAATAACAGGGAAGAAGTTTAATAATTCACCGATATTCGCTTTTCTTTCATTAGTCGTACCATGGCCATTAGCAGTAGCTATAGATAAATCATTTGCAAATTTATCATAAATAATTAATGTACGTTCTGGTGCAAAATCAAATACATACGCTCGTTCTTTTCTATAGTGCTTACCTTTTTCTGTCCAAGAATATGGATTCTGTGCTCTAAAAGCAGCCTGCATATATTGAGCTGGTGACTTCATATTACATAGCATAATCACACCAGTCCACTCAGGAACGGTTACACCTGTAGTCAATTGACCAACTGAAAGTGTAATCGTTTTTTCATTCTCAGCAATAGCTTTCCGAACAGCAGCTAAGGATCTAAGGTTTTCTGTCCCTTCATCCCCTGATTCATAAGCATTTCCTGAGCCTACAGCCAATACAATCCCATAATTTTCAAATGTAGGATGATTTTCTAATAATTTCTTAAGAGCTTTAGCTGAACTTACACGTTCTAAAATCCAGAATGTATGTTTTAATTCATTACGTAACTCTTTTGTAGAGAATGGATATTTTTCATTTTTAGCATTCGTTAAAGTGTTTAACCATGCTTCAACAGCTTCTCTATGAATAAATTCTCCACTTTCATTAGTAGCAAAGAATTCATTTAGATCAAATGCATAGTCATAATTTTCACCATCAACAGTTACACCATCATTAATAACATCTAAAACCATCTTAGACATTTGATAGGTAAACATATTCAGTTGAGGTAATGCTTCGTATGGGTTCTCACTTTCACAAGTACTATCCCAATTCTTCTTGGCTTGTTGTTCATCTGCATAGGACCAATTATAAATCTGTTCATCACTAAATTGACCTCTAGCAATTGCTTTAAACGGTGTGCCAGATAGATATAATGTCCATTTTCTATGAATCTTATTGAGAGCAAAATCTGACTTACTAGTATCAACTGCTTCATGAGCTTCATCTATAATAACTAAGTCCCAATACAAATCAGCGACCCATTTTAACTTATTATACTCACCACCAAAAAATTCAGAACCTTTTAAATCTTGTAAGCTAATGAAAGCAATTTGTTTTGCCTCATCATATGCACTAAGATATTCAATAAATTGTTCTCGACTCATAGATGGTCTATCTTTTAAAGAATCGGTACTGCTAACAAATTTATATTCTGTATTTCCCGCAATAAATTGGTCAAAATCGTCATACCATGAATTAGCAACAGCTGGACGATTAGTAAGCACTAAAACATTTGTTACACCTAATCGTTTAACTAAATCATATGCTGATAATGTTTTACCAAACCGAGGTTTTGCATTCCATAAGAACGCACTATTTTCATAACGGGTAAAGTAAGATACCGTTTTAGTAACAGCCTCATCTTGCTCCCGGCGTAATGTATATTCATTACTTTTCCCAGGTTGATAGCCAGATACATCATGCTGAATAAACTTGATAAATAAATCTTCTGATTTCTCTGGCTCACCATTGAAATAAAACCACTCTGTTTTCGGTCTACGTTCTATATCATGAAATTTTAAAAAACTGTGAAAATCATGATCTTTAAAATTAAGGCCTTTATCTGGTCCTTCTACATATTCGGCTAAATAATTCCATAAAAGTTCTGTTTCAATTGCTGCCGTATGAGTTTGCTCTCGAATTCGAGTCTCCACATCCCGTTCTGTGTACCCAATCTTAATCCACCCATCATTAGTGGTAACTTTCGGTGTTCTATATGCATAGATTTTAGGTTCTACAACCTTCCCTGTTTTTATCTCTGTCCCCATTAGTCCATAGCCCTCACTTTGGATTCAATAAAATCTATTTCCTCTTGTGAAAGATTATATTTCTTGTACAATTGTTGATCTATATCTTCAATGGACTGAGACCAATCAATATCTGAGTTAGATGTGAAATCTTGCAGCGGAACTTTACGCCAACTCTCTTTTTTATTATCTTGAGTTACTTTTAAAATTCCAAGCATCGTACGTGCAAATTTTGATTTTATATATTTAATGCAAGCCTCTGCTTCATCGTAATTTTTAAAACAACCAATTGAAATAAATGTTTGAGTATGCCCGATTAGAGGTTCACCAATTAGGGGTTCACCGATTAGGGGCGTAGACGGAACTTCTCCTATAGCACCTGATCCATTAGACTTTGGTAAAATAACTTTGTACTCATATAAATTATCTGGACCATTTATATATTTTCTTTTAATCCACTTCTCACACCTAGCATTATTCTCACGGCCTATAAATTTAATATAATCACGTTCATTTTCATTAGAATCAAGTTGTGCCTTAAAGAATTCAGTTAATTTTTCAAAAATATTAGTGGTAACATCAAACTTATGACCTTTACTTAATCTATTTTCAATATCAGGATACTCAACATGAATATCTTGACTAAGTTTATAACTTTCTGGAGCATAAATTAATTCACTAAGGGATTCATCACCACTGACTAAAGATACTTTATCCATAATAGTATTCAATACTAAAAAAGGAGTAAATGTTCCAATAGTCCCATAATCTCGTTTATTATCGGAGTAAGTAATAACCACCCCTCCCTGTATATCCGTATTTGGAAAAACTTTAGATGAATCTTGCTCATAATAATTTACTTTAAAATGAGGGTCATTAAGTTTTTTTCGATTCCAAGATTTCGGGGTCTTGCCAGCATTAAATAAAAATCTTGCAGGAGTAATTAAACATACCTTATCTGCAATCTCTTCTGAAGCATCCATCATATAATTATAAATAGGTTTATCACTTGTACCTTCCATTTCCTCCTGATATGGTGGATTCCCAATTACAATATCAAACTTCATTTTTTCATCTCCCTTTGAAATTGAATCTACAGATACTAACACTTTATTTTCCCAATCTTTGACAAGTGTAAACCTATCTCCCTTCTTCCCTTGATCATTTACTTCATCAAATAGATTAAGTTGAATATTGCCCTTTGAATCATCTGAATATGGGGTTTGCTTAGTTAAACCATTCATTTGGAATATATTATAAGAAATAATGGTTGCTATTTGTTTAATTACCTTCATTGTCGGTAATTTACCAAATTTATAATCGTAATATTCACAAAATGATAATAACAAATTTTCACGAGCTAATAATAATGAATCACCTTGCAATTCATAGCCATAGCTAGATTCATAAGCTATTTTAGACCATTTTATAAACTCTTTCTCCGTATTTGATTGTTCAGCTATTCTTTGCAATTTTCGATCTAAAAAACCAACACGTTTATCAACAGGAATAATGTCGCCAGTTATAGAATCATAACGAGTTACTATATATGGCCCCTCACCACAAGCCAGCTCTAACCAACGTAAAGCAATGAAGCTTTCAAAAGAAATGTCCCCTATTTCATCCAGTACAATAGATACTTGCTTATCAACAAGCCAAGGTGGAGTAAACACTTCCCCCCGTTTACGAGTACGTAGCTCTTGATTACGTTTATTCTTTTCAACACGTGGTTGAATAATCGAGTCATAAGGACCTATAATTAGATTTTTTTTAATAGGCTGGTCAGCACAAAAAGGCTTCCCCATACCTTCATAAGAAGGAGAAGCCCATACAATATTTTTATTTGTAGTCCGATCTTTTAGTAAAATTGTCAACAGCGTTCCAGAATCATTAGCAATCCCTTCTTCGCTAATATCCACTGTTAATAATTGCATATAAGCCTCATTTCAAATTAATGTTACATTTGTAATTATTATATAATTATTCATCCAAATTTTAAAGTACGCTTTGCTTTATAGAATAATAACGCACTAAATCAGTAATAATACCCAATAATATAAAGTGACATATATATTATATACAAAATACCACATCATACAGGACAAAAAATCCCTATTTGATGTGGTATTATTTTCTTTACGCTCTACTTCCTCACTATATATTAAATGTAATACTACTTTTCGGATTCTTCAATTTCGGAAAACCATATTTCTCCAACGCATGTAAAATCTTTTGAATAATCTCTTTGATATTATCTTTAGACACAGGTATAGAAATTACGATATATATGATTCCATCAGCTTTTGCAGGATAAATGCTTACAACACAATCATGACTATGTATGATACGAAGCAGATATACATCATAGGTAGACTCAACATAAAAATCAAACTCCTGATTTTCATGTATTACATCAGGTATATCGTGTACTGGTGCTACTGTGCAATCAAATATTTGATAAGAATCTGCATCAAAATGCACTCTACAATTATGTTTTCGTTTCATTCGTTCAAGTCGTTCATCTATCATGTTTCACCACATCACTAATTAGTCGCCCCAAGTCTATGGCATTTTTAGAGGTAATAACAGGCTTACCAGTTCTAGCTTCAATCGATTTACGTGCATCACCAGCAATAGAACCACCATCTTGAGCAACTTGTTTATTCTCGTCTAATCCTTGAGGATTAGTTGCCTCCGCAATATCCTTTGTAGCCGTTTCGGCTAACATATTTAAGATAAGTTCTGTAGTAGACATATTATCTCGTAGATTTTCTTTTTTTAGCCCCTTAAAGTCCTTATATTCTCTAGTCGTCATTCCAGACCAAGCTTTAGAGATTTCATTCGTTAGGATAGCATATTCATTACCAGCTTTAACACCATGATCTTGCCAAGTATCGGTTAATTCTTTACGAACCTGAATGGCCTGTAATCGTTGATTAATCCATTCTCGGCTATAGCCCTTACGCGCATATCCTTCCAAGGCTCTATCTATAGTTAGCTCTGGGTCAATTATTTCATCAATACGCTCTTTACCAACTTCTGCTAACCACATTTTAAAAGGTTCTGCCTTAGGCGATGGAACAGATTGTATGATACGGAAAATACCTTGCATATCGGCAACATCTGTTAATCGCATTTTACCATCTGGAGCTTTCAATTTTAACTGTCGACAAATTGTCGACAGTTCACTTTTCTCTTCTTCTGACATACGTTTTTTCACTCGATACCAATAATCACGCGGATTATTGCTTTCAGTCAGAGAACCTACAACATCCACTATACTAAAATACCACTCTTCCCTTTCATTATCCCACACAGAACGAATTTGACTACCTTCAAACATCTTTATATCATCACTCATACCTCTTCCTCCTCTCTTTAAACACAAATATATGTTCTATGTTATTACATAGTATACGCCTTTTAGCATAAGAAATAAAGATATTTTTAGCTTCCCTTACATTATCATATTTCGTTTGACTTATAGTAGTATAATATAAGTATAAAAACTAGGAGATGATTACTATGAAATTTACTAAACGTATACTCATCATGACTGCTTTAGCCGTGACTGCTGTAGTGTCCACAGGATTTGCTTACGATTATGTATGCAATAATTCTCAGTACAATTGCAATACTAGCACGCAATACAACTGCAATAACAATGTTAACTATGCACCATGCAAGAATAATAGCCAAAACTATTGCGGTCCAAACTCTAATACTAGAGGATGCGGCGGATATAGAAGATAATTTGGTAAATATACTAAAAGCCTATAGTACTAAACATGTACTATAGGCTTTTGTCATATACTTTCAAAAGATAAGAAAAATATTAAAATAGTAACTGTTAACAAATTTGACTACTTATGCCCCACCAACCGATAGCTTATATCCACTAGCATTTTAAGTTTCTCTATTTCTTCATATCCTTCAATATCCACCGAGATCCAGTGTTGTTTATTCATATGATACGCAGGGTAAATTCCACTCTCACGAATTAGGGTAGGAATTAAATCAGGTTCACATTTTAGGTTGACCACATCCATAGGTTTATTTATATCTAAACCTACTTGATGCCCTGTAATAGTAAAGATACCAGTAAACCATTTTTGATTATCTCTACGTCGGATTACTACATAGTCAGGATATTTTTCCCATGGATAATCGATCTCACAGATGTATTCTTGTTGTATATATTTAATGAGGTCATTACGTTTCATAATTATTTACTGCTTTTTGGGAAATAAAGTCATATCAAATACACCTTTTGGTATAGCTGACATACCTGCTAAACTTTTTGAATATTTATCTTTATCATTTGCATTATCTACATACTGGACCACATCACGCAAGTCTTTTGACGGTACTTTATAATCTAAATCTGCCATGATAAAGTGCGTATATAAATACTTATCATCATATAACGATTGAATATACATTTTTGATGTGGATCGTTCTACTTCCATATAAATAGCCGGAGTAGCATCATTCCAAACGGTTGCATATTGAATCGGTCTATACTCAGAGTAAGGCTTATACATAGCAAAGTATTGTATCAATTTAGCATTTATTGTATGTGGTTTAGCTAATTCTTCTGGCTGTAATTCTCGTACCATAATGCCTTCACGATAGCTTTTACCATCATAAATGTAAATAGCATCATTATCAGGACCGTTATACGTTAAATCGCTAGATTTCAACGTTTGGAATGTAAATCCATTAATTGTGATAGGTTTAGTTTTTGAAAGTAACTGCTTAGCTGGCTCAATAGACGGCAGCACATAATTAACCAAAGGAGACATGAGCTGTTTATATACATACTCTTGATCATGTGTTTTCAACAGCTCTACTTCTTTCTTTTTAGTCAAATCAAAAGCAATCCGATACGATACTGAAGGCTCTGCCTTAACTTTAAAATTAATAGCCCCCTCTAATGAACCCGTTTTTGTGGGGCTAATCTCCCATGTTGCATTTTTAACAGTAGGATAGGAAAATGAATTACCTGTAGGTGTGCTTTGATTTTCTTTGCGTATGTTATAATTTAGATTTCCATCAATCAAAAGAAAGTTTCCGTGCTTAATCTCTGTAGTTAATGAGTCTCCCCTAATGGTTTTACCAAACTGAGTCCCCTCAGGAAAAGTAAATTTTAGATTGGCTCCATTATCTTTAAGAATAAAAACAGAAGATGAGAAGTTAACTGAATGATTTAATTCTTGAGTTAAATATACTAATTCATCTATCGTCCATTTTTTAGGCATATTATTTGCATATTTAGCCCTCACCTTATCGCCTACATCGGCTTCCATCTTCTTAGCTGTTGCATCTACCTTCCGATAGTTTTGATACGCATCCTTTGATATTGTAGAATCTGCACCGGGAATATTTACATCAACAGCATAACTAGATACACCAACAGCACTTAATATTACAGCACTTAGTAATAATCGTTTTAACATATACATTTCTCCATAAAATAGTAATATTAACTGTATTGTAACTTGATCTATAAAACAATTTTCTTTAATTTAGTTCTTAACTGGTATCATATTTTCAAAACTTTTGCCATATGCTTCTTTAAAAATATAATTTCCCACTACGTATTTAGGATCACGTAAAGCTACATCAACGTATTGTTCTGCCCTATTATTAGAATTAGCAAAAGCTATACCTTCATAATTAAAGTCTTCTATACTATTCATAGTCAATCTCATACCAGAACCAGCTTGTTTGGCATAAATAAGCAAAGAATAATCTTGTGAATATTGTGGTACACGCAATATGCTAGCTACTGTATATCTTATATCATATCGATAAGTAACTATAACCTTATGAATATATGGATTAAGTCTATAACTATTTTTATTTTCAACCTCATATACAACTGCTTGAACTTTATAAATAGATTGATCTTCTTCAATACTTTTAATAGAACTCTTATCTACAAAATATGTGATAGAATTCTCACCTGTAATAATAGGAATATTATTTTTATTACTCTTTATATCTTGCATCGATATAGCCTGAATTTGTAATGGTAACACTATACAAGACAATAATAAAATGATAAGTATTTTTTTCATTATATTTCCTTCTCTCTTATCTATTTACATAAACTTTTATAATTTATAACTATAAAATATCACATAATGAACTATTTCTTTCATTATATTAAAGCCTGTAATACTCATCTAAGTATTACAGGCTGTTATGCTATTTCAAGTTTATATTAGAACTCGATCTCCCAATATACTATTTTCTAACCATTCATACGGTTAAAGTATTCAATGGCTTTTGGTGAGAATTCAACGAATGTATTCCCATAAGAGAATGGTCCCAATTCATATGGTTGGTATACAAGGCCTATAGCGCCTTTACCTTTCAAGTAGTAGTTGTCAGAAACATATTCTACATTCCAGTTAGGTAGTAGGTCTGCTTTTTTATGACCTTCACTGTAGAAGCGCAAAATACCAGAGTTTATGCCTCGTTCTATTTGTTGTGGATTAGCAATTTTTACATAGTTATATAGCGGAATTCTTTGGCCAGTTATCTTGTTATATACTAGACCTTTGGTATTATACATACCATGTGCACTACCAGCATGATAGTGATAGGTAGTTAACAAAATAGATACTACTTGAGCGTCTTCATAGGTAACTTTATAATTTTGTTTTACTTGATAAGCATGTTGATCGTAATAGACTGATTTTGCATATAAAACATAGTTAGCAATGTCTGTATTAATCGCCTTTTGTGCAAACATATTATTGGTATATACCAATGGATATTTTAATTCCATGTTTACATCAGATTGACTACCTGTAACAACAGTTGCATACGTAGGTACCGCCAACATAACACCTAACATAGAGGTCATACATAGCTTTTTAAAGATTCCCATAATACTGTCTCCTTTTAACAAACACCTTTAAATAGGTTCATTACTGTATTAGTTCTACAAGCTATGATAAAACCCCTCTTTTACTATTTCACTTTTCTGATAATTTATTCATTATATAAAATAGCCAAAACTATCTACTATTTCACACTAAAGTGTTAGGAAGAACTCCACCTAATACAGCAATAAGAAGTCCAAGTACAATCATCCAAATTGATATAAACCTTAAAACAAAGGAAGTATGTGTATAGATTTGTATAGTAAATTGATTATAGGCGATATCACCTTTAATCACCTTATCGCCTACTTTTTTCATAACTGCATCTAGTACAAAGGGATCTTCTGTAACAGACAGTCTATAGGTGCCTGGACCCGCATCAAAGGTATATAATTCCATTCTTGAGTGAGTAATGCCATTAACTCGGGCGCGCATAATAGATAGAAATAAAGGAATTG
>ERZ772908.276-NODE-276-length-12927-cov-6.60457_pt1 | contig 12927 bp, 7 predicted proteins | sample MGYA00512121_ERZ772908 | MGnify/ENA primary metagenome ERZ772908 (study PRJEB29015, sample SAMEA2738084) | human oral metagenome | biome: human oral; feature: human-associated habitat; material: saliva | place: China | collected 2264 ... | reverse complement strand
AACAAGAGGTAGGTAAAGAGGTCGTATTATGTGGTTGGGTTGAACGCCGTCGTGACCATGGTGGTTTGATTTTCTTGGACTTACGCGATCGTTCTGGCGTAGTACAAATAGTAGCGTCCCCAGATCATAACGTAGAATCTTTCCACAAAGCAGAGGATGTTCGTAATGAATATGTTCTTTGCGTGCGTGGTACTATCACAAAACGTGATGATTCTGCTATCAATCCAAACCTTCCTACAGGTGCATATGAAATGTTCTGTGAAGAGTTGCGCGTATTGAACTCCGCTAAAACGCCTCCATTCTATATCCAAGATGATATCGATGTAGATGAAAATATTCGTTTGAAATACCGTTACCTTGACTTGCGTCGCCCTGAAATGCAACGCAACTTGATTTTACGTCATAAAGTAACAAAAGCTATGCGCGACTTCTTCGATAGCCGCGATTTCTTGGAAATTGAAACTCCAATGCTTACTAAATCTACACCTGAAGGCGCTCGTGACTATCTAGTTCCTTCCCGTGTAAATGCTGGTACATTCTACGCATTGCCTCAATCCCCACAAATCTTCAAACAAATCTTGATGGTTGCTGGTTATGAAAAATACTTCCAAATCGCTCGTTGCTTCCGTGATGAAGATTTGCGTGCAGACCGTCAACCTGAGTTCACTCAACTCGACTTGGAAATGTCCTTCGTAGACGAAGAGGACATCTACTCCATGCTTGAAGAAATGGTAGCTCATGTATTTAAAACTGCAATGGGCAAAGAAATCACATTGCCAATGCCTCGTATTACATGGGACGAAGCAATGGATAAATATGGTTCTGATAAACCAGACCTTCGCTTCGATATGGCGTTTACTGATGTAACTGATCTTGTAAAAGATACAGAGTTCAAAGTATTCCGCTCTGTAATCGACAATGGTGGCGTAGTTAAAGGTATCGTAGTACCTGGCGACGCTGGCATTCCTCGCCGTGAGCTTGATGACCTCGTTGAATATGTAAACCGTTATGGTGCAAAAGGCCTTGCATGGGCTTGCTTCAACGAAGATGGTTCTATCAAGTCTCAAATCATGAAGTTCTTAGGTGAAGATACAATCCGCAATATCGGTGAAAAAATGGGCGCTAAAGGTGGCGACCTCGTATTGATGATTGCTGATAAACCTGCTACTGTGGCACGTGCATTAGGCGAATTGCGCCTTGAAATGGCACGCCGCATGAACATGATTGATCCTGATAAATTAGCATTCACATGGGTAACTGATTTCCCTATGTTCGAATATAACGAAGATGAAAAACGGTATGTTGCAATGCACCATCCGTTCACAATGCCACGCCATGCGGATCTTGATAAATTAGAATCCGATCCTGGCAGCGTAAAAGCGATTGCTTATGACATGGTATTGAATGGCGTAGAAATCGGTGGCGGTTCCTTGCGTATTTACCAAGCTGACGTACAAGAAAAAGTATTTAAAGCAATTGGTTTATCCATCGAAGAAGCAAGATCTAAATTCGGCTTCATGCTTGATGCATTCCAATATGGTGCACCTCCTCATGCAGGCTGTGCATTTGGCCTTGATCGTCTTGTTATGTTGATGGCAAAACGTCAATCTATCCGCGACGTAATCGCATTCCCTAAAACTCAATCTGCTTCTGATGTTATGAGCCAAGCGCCATCTGAAGTAGAACCTAAACAATTAAAAGAGTTGCATATTAAACCAGATATTGAGGAAGAAGAAGAGCAATCTTTGGTGTAAAAACATAGGCAAGAATTGATTAAAATTGAAATGTCAAGTCTTGTTAATTACTAATCTTTCTGATACTATTTATGTATAAGATATCCCTGCCATGTGCGTGTGATATCGCAGTTTTGAGCCAACACATTTACTTCGGGAGTCCGGACTCTCGTCTGAACGTTACGCCCTTACGGGACAACCGCAGGATGAGGAGGGCACCCACCTGCCCTAAGCAGGATCAAAACGCGGTACATTACGGCATGGTGGGGCTTTTTTGCGTGTAAAAATAGCGTTAAAATATAAGAAAATAGTTAATATATTATGGATTAATCAATAGTTAAGAACTTATGGATTGAGGTGAGAGAATGGATAGTTTATTTGATTTGACGCCTACAAATACATATGAGCCGCTTCCTGTGCGGATGCGTCCTACTAAATTAGACCATTTATATGGTCAGGAGAAGGCTGTAGGAAAGGGAACTTTCTTGCGTGCTATGGTAGAGAAGGATACTATACCATCCATGCTTTTTTATGGACCTTGTGGAACGGGTAAAACTACATTAGCTGGCATTATTGCCAAGATGAGTAATAGTCATTTTGTAAATTTAAATGCTACTAATGCAGGCATTGGTGAATTGCGCACCATCATTGAAGATGCGCGTAAGCGTGTTCGTTCTCTGCAACAGCGAACTATTCTATTCCTCGATGAAATTCATCGTTTTAATAAAAGCCAACAAGATGTGCTGTTACCTTGTGTAGAGGATGGCACAATTATTCTTATCGGTGCCACCACAGAAAATCCGTTTTTTGAGGTTAATAGACCTCTTTTATCTCGATTGAGACTTATCACATTAGAGGCCCTTACACCAAAGGCTATCGGTCAAATTTTGCGTCGTGCTATTACCGATGAAGAGGGAGGGCTTGGTAAACGTCGTTTACAAGTCACCGATGAAGTACTAGAGGATGTAGGCATCTTCGTCAACGGTGATGGTCGGATGGCTCTCAATATTTTAGAACAAGCGGCAGCTATGGTTCCCGACGAAGGTACTATATCTATTGAGGTCCTTGAAAAGGTCGTAGGCCGTCGTATTTATACATATGACAAAAAAGGTGATAGCCACTATGATACGATTTCTGCTTTTATTAAAAGTATGCGCGGCTCTGATGTACAAGCGACAGTGCATTATTTAGCTCGTATGATTGAAGCAGGGGAGGACCCGAACTTTATCGCTCGTCGTATCGTGATTTGTGCTGCTGAGGATGTAGGTCTTGCTGATCCACAAGCATTGATTTTGGCAAATGCTGCGGCTCAAGCAGCTCATATGGTAGGTTTTCCAGAGGCGCGTATTATATTGTCCGAGGCTGCATGTTATGTGGCGTTAGCTCCAAAAAGTAATTCTGCCTATATGGCAATCGATGCAGCTATTTCCGACGTGCGCCACAAGGATTGTGGGCAGGTACCAGATCATTTGAAGGATAGTCATTATAGTGGGGCTAGCAAATTAGGTCACGGGAAAGCCTATAAGTATGCTCATAACTATCCGAATGGCTATGTAAAACAACAATATTTACCGACACCTCTAGTAGATGCCACCTATTACAATGGCATAAAAAGAGGTAGAGAAGAACAATTGCTTAACGACTGGGAAGAACGTCGTAAAAGTTAACTAAATACTTCGATATATGCTATAATATAATGATAAGTTAATTTACAGTAGTGTTATATAAGTAAGGGGTTTGTATAGATTTATGGCAGAAGAAAACACTTCCACCAAAAAACGCAACACACGCCGTAAGCGAACAAGTACAAAACAGCAATCAAAGTCTCAAGGCTTTTCTTTGCGCAGCGAAGTTAAAGGCCTTATTGTCATTGCCTTTGCAGTGATTTCTTTGCTCGGGTTCTTTGGCTTTGAGCTTGGTCTTGTGGGTCAAATTTTAACAGGTATATTCCGCTATGGCTTCGGTCTAGGTGGTATTATTCCTTGTTTATGCGTTTTCTGGGTAGGTTGGCGATTATTATATAAGGGCACATTTATTTCCTTTACAAAACGAGGCGTAGTAATGACCTTGTTTTTCCTATTCTTGTTAGCTCTTGTTCCATTGTGGCGTGTTCCTGAGGGGCAGGAACTCATTACTACACAATTGGCTAATCAAGGTGGTGTAGTAGGTGGAGCTATTGCAACATTTATGCGCACTTTATTAGGTAATTTAGGTGCAATTATTCTCGATGTGTTCTTGTTATTAGCCTTTGGTCTTCTTATTACTAGATTATCCTTGCGCAGTGGCTTACAAAAGGCAGCAGATAAAACTCAAGTAGGTTTAGACGTAGCAAAAGAAGTAGCTGCTGAGAAGGTGGCAGTTGCGAAAGAGGTCTTTGAGGACTGGAATGAGCAACGCAAAGAAGCAGCGGAACAACGTAAAGCCTATAACAGGGAAAAAGATACACGCTTTGAAGATGCTGCTGATCAAGCATTAGATAGCTTAGAAAAACGTGGTATTACTACCGATAGAGATAGCTTTGAAACTGATACTTCTATAGATGTGGAACCTATTCCAGACACAGTTACAACTGTAGAGCCGCCAAAAGCGCCTACATCTTGGAAGGAATTAGCTGAATTAGAAGCGCGTAATCGTGCAGCTGAGCAATTGGCTAATATTTCTGATGCATCTGGCGATGCTAAGACTTATGATGCTGATGATTTTGATCAATTTTCTGATACGCATCGATCTACTGGTGATGATTATGTATATGTTCCAGATGAGGATTATACATATACACCTGACGAAGGCTATACTGATGAGTCTGAAGCAGCAAGACATACTGAGGTAAAAGAACCTGAATTTTCCTATCAAGATACAACGATTGGCCCATTGGAAACTAATCATGGGGCTATTGCGTCTGCCGTGCCTGGAACGGGTGCTGCTGCTAGTTCTGTAAGTGCTGGAGCCGGTATGGCAGGCATGGGCTTACAAGTGCCATCCATTATTAGCACTACAGAGGATACAGCCCAAGTTGCAGTATCTAAAGACGGTCAAATTCACCGTACTTACGATAGACCTTACCATTTCCCAAGCCTTGATATTTTGGCGAAAGGGAAGGGGAGTCAAAATAATGGGGAAGAAGTGGCTCACAATGCGATGATGCTTGAGAATGTATTGAGTAACTTCGGCATTATGGCTAAGGTTGTAAATGCTACACAAGGTCCGACCGTTACGCGTTATGAAATCGAGCCTGCTCCTGGGGTGAAGGTTAGCCGTATCGTTAATTTAACAGATGATATTGCTCTTAATTTAGCTGCGCAACATATTCGTATGGAGGCTCCAATCCCAGGTAAATCTGCTATCGGTATCGAGGTACCTAATAAGACAACTGAAGCCGTTCATTTGCGTGATGTTTTAGATTGTAGCGACTTTAAGGATGCTCGAGGTGGTATTCCTGTAGGTCTTGGTAAGGATATTGCAGGGAAACCTGTGATCACAGACCTTGCGAAGATGCCTCACTTGCTTGTAGCAGGTACGACTGGTTCTGGTAAATCTGTATGTGTAAATACATTGATTTCCAGTATTCTCTTTAGTCGTAAACCAGAAGAGGTTAAGCTTTTATTAATTGACCCTAAGATGGTTGAATTGTCTATTTACAATGGTATCCCTCATTTGATGGCGCCAGTTGTAACAGATATGAAAAAAGCAGCAGCTGTATTGCGATGGGCCGTTCGAGAAATGGAGGCGCGTTATAAAGCCTTTGCAGCATCTGGTAAACGTGATATTAAGAGCTATAATGAAGCACACCCTAAGGCGGCTATGCCATTAATCGTACTGATTATCGACGAGTTGGCTGACCTTATGATGACTGCTCCAGATGACATTGAAGAATCCATTAGTCGTCTGGCACAAATGGCGCGCGCTGCAGGTATCCACATGGTACTTGCTACACAACGTCCATCTGTTAATGTTATTACTGGCTCTATTAAAGCCAATGTACCAAGCCGTATTTCCTTTGCTGTAGGCTCTCAAATTGACTCCCGTACTATCCTCGATATGGCGGGGGCCGAGAAATTGCTAGGTAAAGGCGATATGTTGTTTGCTCCAATTGGGGCGAATAAACCAATTCGTGTACAAGGTGCATTTATCTCTGATGATGAGGTAGAAAAACTTGTAGAATTTGTAAAAGCTCAACGTGAACCAGAGTATGATAATACGGTAACGCAAGAGGCTGAAAAGGAAGCTGAAAAAGAGTCTGCTGAGGACAATGATGTATATCGTGACGAACTATTAGAACGGGCGGTAAATCTTGTTATGGAATCCGGTCAAGCCTCTGTATCCATGTTACAGCGTCGCTTCCGCATCGGTTATACCCGTGCAGCACGCCTTGTGGATACTATGGAAGATCTTAAAATCGTTGGTCCTAGCATGGGCAGTAAGGCTCGAGAAATTTTGATGAGCCCTGAACAAGCGAAAGCCAGATATTTCTCTGATTCCACTGATGATCAATAATTGAATGATTATAATATTACGTAGATTTAGAAAGGAACGAAAATGGCTGAATTAGGCGAAGAATTACGACGTGAACGGGTAAGACGTAATCTAACCTTTAAAGATGTGGAGCAAGTGCTACATATCAAAACAACCTATTTAGAGGCTATCGAAGATGGCAACTATGACATCATTCCTGGACAGGTCTACGTAAAAGGCTTTATTCGTAATTATGGCAATTACTTAGATCTCGATGGAGATCGTTTGGTGAAAGCCTATCAAAGCCAAGTAGGAGATATTGATACCTTTTCTTTGCGCTCTGTGACGAGACAGAAAGCTCAAGCCGCTCCTACTTTGGTGCAAAGCGAATTCGTTGAATACCAAACCTCTAAGAAGCGTATGTCTTTAGAAACGCGGCAACGAAAACGCCAACGTTCTATCGTTCAAGAACGTATTATTTTAGGCATTATTTTATTCTGTATGGCATTATTTTTACTGTGGTTATTCCTTTTCTAATAGTTGATTAGGAATGATAGAAAGGCATTTACACAATCAATGGATAGATTTTTAGTAACAGAACCTTCGGATATGAAGGAACGAGGTTGGGCCGAATTAGATTTCGTTCTCATCAGTGGGGACGCCTATGTGGACCATCCGTCCTTTGCTCCTGCGGTTATCGGCAGATACCTAGAATCCAAAGGTTATCGTGTAGGCATTATAGATCAACCAGATTGGAATGATGTAGAGGCTTTCAAAAAACTAGGTAAACCGCGTCTAGCATCCCTTGTTACGGCAGGGAATTTAGACTCAATGCTCAATAAATTTACGGCGGCAAAGAAAATTCGCCGTCAAGATGATTACTCTCCCGGCGGTGAAGCTGGTCATCGTCCAGATCGTGCTACCTTGGTATATGCAAACCGCATGAAGGAGGCTTATAGTGATGTGCCGCTCATTATTGGGGGCATAGAGGCATCCTTACGCCGCTTTGGTCATTATGACTACTGGTCAGATACAGTGCGTCGCTCTATCTTAGTCGATTCTAAGGCGGATGTACTCGTTTACGGTATGGGTGAACTTCAAATCGTCGAACTAGCTGATGCGTTAGACCAAGGAAGATTTAAAGAGTCCTTGCCGTCTATACGGGGGATTTGTTACATGGCAAAGGACATTCCTACCATTGATTATGTGGAGTGTCCATCTTATGAAGCTATTAAGGCTGACAAAATGGACTTTGCCGATGCGTTTCGCATCCAATATGATGAACAAGATCCGTTCTATGGCCGCATAGTGGTACAGAAGCATGGTGACCGATATTTGATTCAGAATACGCCTGCATTGCCATTGACACAAGAGGAAATGGATGGAGTGTATAATCTGCCCTATACTCGTAAATGGCATCCTAAATACGATGATAAAGGTGGTGTACCAGCGTTAAGCGAGGTACAGTTTAGCCTTGTGAGCCAACGTGGTTGTTTTGGTAGTTGTTCTTTCTGCGCTATTACAAACCACCAAGGTCGTATCATCCAAAATCGCAGTCATGAGTCATTGATTGACGAAGCTCAGATGATGATTAATATGGATAACTTTAAGGGGTATATTCACGATGTAGGGGGGCCTACCGCGAATTTCCGTCATTTAGCCTGTGATAAACAAGCTGTATATGGTGCTTGTAAAGGGCGTACTTGTGCCGCACCTGAACCTTGTGAGAACTTGAATACAAATCATGATGATTACATTGCTTTACTTCGTAAGTTGCGCAAGTTAAAAGGTGTGAAAAAAGTATTTGTTCGTTCTGGCTTGCGCTATGATTATGTGCTGGCGGATAACAATAAAGACTTTGTGCGTGAGCTCTGTGAGTTTCACGTCAGTGGTCAGTTAAAAGTAGCTCCAGAACATGTGTCTAAACGTGTAACCAACATGATGGGCAAGGCTGGAAAGGAAGAGTTCCTCACCTTTAAATCTTGGTTTGAAGAGGCTAATAAAAAACTTGGTAAAAAGCAATACTTAGTACCATACTTTATGAGCTCTCATCCAGGCTGTGCCTTGGAAGATGCTATCGAATTAGCGGAGTTTTTGCGCGATCACCACATGTACCCTGAACAAGTACAAGACTTTATTCCTACACCGGGTAGTCTGTCTACTTGTATGTACTATACAGGTATTAATCCCTTAGATGGAAAGCCTGTATATGTAGCTAAAAAGGGTAGAGATAAAGCTAAGCAACGCGCTTTGATGCAGTTTAAAAATATTGAAAACTATGACCTTGTTAAAGAGGCCCTCATAGAGGCTAATCGACGTGACTTAATTGGTTTTGGCCCAGAATGTTTAATTCCGCCACGTCCAATTGGTCGCAATAGTAATCGTACTAGTAAGGGGAGACCATCTCGTAGTGGTATGACTAAAGGTCGTCCATCTAATAAAAGCCGTGGTGGTCGTTAATTATAGAGATTAGTTTTACTAGTTTCGTTGGGGATACGTTATGTCTTATAGGAGGCATATATGAAACGGTGGATTGCTCCGGGCGTTTTAGCCCTTTTTGTAGTAGGGATGTTGACCTACGGCATGAACTTTTACCATCAAGAACAAATCGAACAGGCAAAAGAGCCAGTTCGCGGTGAAATCACAGTCTACACAGACTTGCCAAATAATTTAACTACAATGCTAGCTGCTCGGTATGAAGTGGAACAAAATGTAAAGGTTACGATCATGCCTCTTACAGAGGATCAAATGGCACAACGGTCAGCGTCAACTGTGGCTGACACATCTGGCGATTTAGTACTCACCTCTGAGGATAATCTTGTTGTAGGTGCTAATACTGGTAAATATGCACCAATCGTTAATGAACGAATTGATGAAGTACGAGATACATTTAAAGATCCTAATGGCTACTGGGTTGGCCTTTGGTATGATCCTATCGTATTTGTTCAGAATGATACCTTCCATAATGGTATTGGCAAGTATATTACTACTTGGGAGACACTGGGAAAACAAGGCGACTGGTCTATTATTATGACGGACTTTGTAGCGTCTCAGAATGCAGCAAATTTGCTGTACAATATGGTGGAGTACAAAGGAGAACCAGAGGCTCTTGAATATTTGTATAGCTTGAAACCACATGTAGTACAACATGCTAAATTCCTATCTACTCCAGTACGTTTAACTGCATTAGGGGAGACAAACATTGGGATTGGTAACTTATCTGATGCGGCTCAGTATAATCGTCATGGGTATCCAATTAAGTTCATATACCCTAAAGATGGTACGTCTTACTATGTGACTGGTGCTGCGGTGTTAAAAAACTCAAAGCATAAAGCAGATGGTGTTGAATTTATTAATTGGTTGTTATCTACAAAAACGGCAAAATATATGGTAGAAAATAATTTTACCTATATGTTCACCAATCCTGAAATGGATGAGCCGAAGGATTCTATGGGACAAGATTTAGTGCTATGGCCTGTGAATGGCGGCTATACTATGGAAGGTAAAAAGTTATTGTTAAATCACTGGGTTAGTCAAGTACGATTCCGTAAAGACTAAGTCCGTTGAATAGATCCTAGCAATAGGAAAAGAGATAGAGATAGAATCGAGTGAAGAAAGGATATAGAATGGGTAAGAAATTAGGGTATGTTAGCCTAGGTTGTGCTAAAAATTTAGTAGATACTGAAGTAATGTTAGGTTTGTTGAGAGACAATGGCTATACCATTACTGAAGACCTAAGCGAAGCAGACCTTATCGTTGTTAATACCTGCACTTTTATTGAGAAAGCCAAGGCTGAGTCTATTAATACCATCCTTGAGGTTGCTCAATATAAGGAAGATGGCCTTTGTAAGGGTCTTATTGTAGCAGGTTGTCTTAGCCAACAATATCAGGATGAATTATTCCAAGAAATTCCTGAAATTGATGCATTAATCGGTACTGGTGCATGGGACCAAATTATGGTAGCCGTTGATGCTATTGAGCATGGCAATCGAAGTTGTATTATGGAGAATATTACGAACATCTATGATGAACGTATGCCTCGCATTCAGACTACACCTCGTTACAGTGCATATGTAAAGATTGCAGAAGGCTGTAATAATGGTTGTACGTTCTGTATTATTCCAAAGGTGCGTGGTGCATTCCGTAGCCGTACAATCGAGTCTATTAAAGCCGAAGTAGAACGCTTAGCAGCATCTGGTGTTAAAGAGGTCGTTCTTATCGCTCAAGATACGACTAGCTATGGTATTGACCTCAACGATGGTAAACCAATGTTGACTACGTTGTTAAAAGAATTAACTACTGTAGAAGGCATCGAATGGATTCGTATGCTTTACTTATATCCAACATTCTTCTCTGATGAATTGTTAGATATTATCGTTAATGAGCCAAAACTTTGCAAATATGTAGATATTCCGTTGCAACATGTTAATAACGATATTTTGAAGCAAATGAATCGCCGCGATGATCGTAGTGATATTGAGCGTTTGCTTAAGAAAATTAGAAATGCGCCTACACATATTACATTGCGTACATCTATCATCGTTGGTTTCCCTGGTGAAACAGACGAGCAATTTGAGGAACTTTGCGACTTTGTAAAAGAAATCAAATTTGACAATATGGGCGTCTTTACCTACTCTCAAGAGGAAGGTACACCTGCAGGTGCTCGTAAAGACCAAGTGCCAGAAGAGATTAAAGAAGAACGTTACCACGTTCTTATGTCCATCCAAGCTGCTATCTCTGAAGAGAATAATCGCGACTTAGAAGGTACCATTGATTATGCGATGGTCGAAGAAATCGAAGAAGGCGATAATAATACATTGCTTGCTAAAGGTCGTTTGAAATCTCAAGCTCCTGATGTAGACGGTAATATGTACATCGAAGATTGCGGCGAAGATATTAAACCTGGTGACATTCTCAAGGTACAAGTAGAACAAGGTTTTGCGTACGACGTTGTAGCTACTGTTGTAAAATAATACACTTCGATATATTCGAGTGTGGAGGTGATCTGATGATTGTAGAACTTATTTCTACAGGCTCAGAATTATTGCTAGGCGATACAGTTAATACGAATGTATCTTGGCTAGCACAAGAGTTAAATAAATTAGGCTATACTATTGCTCATCAATCCGTAGTTGGCGATAATCCTAAGCGAATGGCAGAGGTTTTTCAGCTAGCTAGCACACGGGCTGATATTGTGATTAGTACTGGTGGGTTAGGTCCAACGCAAGGTGATATTACGCGTAATGTATTAGCCGATTCTATTGGACGACCTATTGTATTTAATCAAGAGGCAATGGATGAGGTTAAACGTTTCTTTGAAAGGGTAAAACGAATTGTACCCGATGCAAGTCGTCGGGAAGCAGAGTTGCCTGAAGGAGCAAAGATTCTTAAAAATCCTGTAGGCGTAGCTCCTGGTGTTGTCGTAGAAGATGGGGATACTACATATATACTTTTGCCTGGACCTCCTGGAGAAATGAAGGGGATGTTCCAAGAGGGCGTAGTACCTTATTTAGATAATCGCTTCGGTTCGCAAGGTGTTGTTACATCCTATCGATATGGCGTATATGATATCCGTGAAATCGACCTAGAGAACACGTTGATGGACCTCATTAAAAATCAATCGAATCCGACCATAGCTTTGCTCATTAAAAAGGGCTATATCGAGGTTCGTATCACCGCTAAGGCTGATACCTTAGCAGCGGCACAAGCGCTTCTCAATCCTTGGGATACTATTATTCGAGAACGATTAGGATCTCGGGTAGGCCGTGATTTGACGGTTTCTATGGAGGAAACCCTCGGTCGTGCTCTACTGGAGGAGCACAGTACGATTAGTACTGCTGAATCTTGTACTTCCGGTTTAGTTGGTAAATTACTTACTAATGTGAGTGGCAGTAGTGAGTACTACATGGGTGGCGTTATTTCGTATAGCAACGACATAAAACATCGTGTGCTAAGTGTACCTCAAGCCATGCTCGATACGTATGGTGCCGTAAGTGAACAAGTCGCTAAGGCTATGGCGGAAGGGGCAAGAGCTATTGGACAAACGACCTATGCTGTTTCTACGACGGGTATAGCCGGTCCCGGCGGTGGTAGTCCTGAAAAGCCAGTTGGTCTTGTGTGGTTTGGTGTTACTGGGCCACATGGCACCGTAGCTCATAAAGCAAATCTAATTGGCAATCGAGATGATATTAGACAAAGTGCAGCAGAGCTAGCACTATATTATGTGTATACTTATATAACAGAAAAGGGGAAATAAAATAATGGCTGTAGATGGCAGACAAGCAGCGTTGGATAACGCGTTAAAACAAATTGAAAAAGACTTTGGTAAAGGCGCTATTATGCGTCTTGGTGAAGCGGCTGATCGCATGAACGTAGAGGTTATCTCTTCCGGTTCTCTTGCTATCGATATCGCTGTTGGTGTAGGTGGTTTCCCTCGTGGTCGTGTTATTGAAATCTACGGCCCAGAATCCTCTGGTAAAACAACAGTAGCACTTCACGCTGTAGCAGAAGCACAAAAACAAGGCGGCATTGCGGCATTTATTGATGCGGAGCATGCGATGGATCCAGTATATGCTCGTAACTTGGGCGTAGATATTAATAACTTATTGATTTCTCAACCAGACAATGGTGAGCAAGCTCTTGAAATTACAGAAGCTCTTGTTCGCAGTGGCGCTGTAGATATCGTCGTAGTTGACTCCGTTGCAGCTTTAGTTCCTAAAGCTGAAATCGAAGGCGAAATGGG
>ERZ772908.274-NODE-274-length-12968-cov-31.7307_pt1 | contig 12968 bp, 8 predicted proteins | sample MGYA00512121_ERZ772908 | MGnify/ENA primary metagenome ERZ772908 (study PRJEB29015, sample SAMEA2738084) | human oral metagenome | biome: human oral; feature: human-associated habitat; material: saliva | place: China | collected 2264 ... | reverse complement strand
TTGTTTTCAGCCGTTTAATTGACTAAGAGCAGGAACAGGGTTAAGATAATCCTAACGACTGTTCGCAGTCTCAGCCATGAACGACCTTTCGGCTTGGTTCGTTTCATGTTGAAACTCTCCTTTCTAGGGAGGTTCAAATAAAACAGCCCCACTGCCATGGGGCTGTTTCACTACCTAGCCCCACGATAATTATACCCAAACTTCTTAAAATCATTCCAAACAAATTTCCATAAAAAGGCCGTCTGAACCCCAATTTTTTGGGTTTCAGACGGCCTTTTCTCAATCTACAAACTTAACGTCCTGCTTTCAACACTCGGCGTGCAAACACGAACATACCGAAAACAAAAAACGCCAAGCCCAGCCATTTGGCGGCCGTATCCCAGTTTTCCAAGTTCAGGGCCAAAGGCGCATCCGAACCGCCGTTGGTTACGGAGAAGGCGATGATAAACGCCATAATCACACCAATCAGGCTCTCGCCGACAATCAAACCGGCGGAGAACAGCGTACCGATACGTTCCGCATTTTTCAGACGGCCTTCACGGTTTTCTTGACGGCGGGCGATGACGGATTTCAACACAGCCGCCAATACCGCGCCGATCACAATCGGCATATTCACAGACGGCGGCAGGTAAATACCCATGCCCACGGCCAATACCGGCAAAGCACGCTTGCCGCCGGAAGATTTGCGCAATGTGAAATCGACCGCAATCAACGCCACACCGATGGCCACGCCGGTGAAAATATAATCCCATTGCAGATTGTGCGAGAAAATACCTTGGGCGATGGTGGTCATCAAAGTCGCCTGAGGCGCGGCAAGTGCTTGGGCTGCATCCATGCCTTCACGCGGCATCGCGCCGGTAAAGCCGTAGGCTTCATACAAAAGCTCCAACACAGGCGAAATCACCAATGCACCGACAACGCAGCCGACAATCAACGCAACCTGCTGTTTCCAAGGCGTCGCTTTGACCAGATAACCCGTTTTCAAATCCTGCAGGTTGTCATTGGAAATTGAAGCCACACAAATCACAGATGCGCCGCAAAACAGCGTCAACGCCAGCAGGAATTTGCGGTTTGCCTCGTCCGCCATCAGGCCGCCGGATTCGCCGACCAGCAGCAACACCAGCGAAATAATGACGATAGAGACGATGCCCACACCCGAAATCGGGCTGGAAGACGAACCGACCAAACCGGCCATATAACCGCAAGCCGCGGCCACCAAAAAGCCGATAATCGAAGCCAGCAGCGTACATACAACCACCAACAGCCAAGCCAAACCGCCGGAAATATGCGAGTCGCCGATAAAGTGGAAGAAGGACACGCCCAACACCAGCATCATCGCCAACACCCAGGCAATCATCGCCTTAGGCGACAAATCCTGTTCCGTGCGTTCGGTCATCTGCGCACCGCCGAAATTGCGGAAAGACAGGCGCATACCCTCGACCATCGGTTTCATCAAAGTCAACAGCGTCCAAATAGCCGCAATACCGATCGTACCCGCGCCGATAAAACGGACTTTTTCCTTCCACAAAGACATCGCAAAAGGAATCATCTCCATATCGGCAGGTTGCGGAATATGCGCCGACAGATAAGGCACGGCCACACCCCAAGCAATCGAAATACCCAGCAAAATCGCGATACCGCCGGTCAGGCCGACCAAATAGCCCGCGCCCAACAAAGCCAGCGAAAAGCCCATCGGCACTTGGAACACCGACGCGCCGCCTTTAAACCAAAAGCTCGCGCTGTCCGCCACCACGCGCAAACCGCTTGCGCAGAAACTCATTAAACCCGCCAATGCGCCGCCCGACACCAATTCCTTGATACCGCTGCCGCCTTCTTGTTGGTCCGCATCATGGTCGCCGACCTTCAAAATCTCAGCCGCCGCCACGCCTTCCGGATAAGGCAAATCGCTCTTCACCACCATCGCATAACGCAAAGGCACAGTAAAAATCACGCCCAAAATACCGCCGGACATACACAGCAGCGTAGTCTGCCAAAACGGAAAGCCCGCCCAATAACCGGCCATCAGCAAACCCGGCAAGATAAAAATAATACTGGAGAGCGTACCCGCGGCCGAAGCCTGAGTCTGCACCATATTATTTTCCAGAATATTGCTGCCTTTAAAAAACTTCAAAACCGCCATCGAAATCACCGCAGCCGGAATCGAAGACGCAAAAGTCAGGCCCACCTTCAAGCCCAAATACACATTGGATGCCGTAAAAATCACCGTAATCAACGCGCCGAGTATCATCCCCCGCAACGTCAGTTCACGGAAACTCGCATAAGGATCAACCGCCTGTTTCATAAAAATCTTCCTGTATCAGGTAAACAATCAAATCAAAACTTTTCAGACGGCCTTTTGATACATCCATCAGACCGTCTGAAAAGCCTCTCTCTTGCCATTTTAATAAACTATCCGATTACACGCAAAAGCCCTATTTATTTTCATTTGATGTCAAACAATAAAATCATATCGATACAGACGTTTGGGGCAGTTTATCGGTTTCAGGTAAAATAACGCCAAATTCATCAACCGTTCAGAAAGCCGCTGCCATGTATTCACTCGTCCGCCCCATCCTGTTCCGTTTCGATGCAGAAAAGGCCCATCATTTCACGCTCAACAGTTTGCGTACCGCCGAAAAATTCGGCCTGCTGCCCAAGGTGGACGGCCACACCCGACCAACCGAGCTGATGGGTTTGCATCTGCCCAATCCGGTCGGCTTGGCGGCAGGTTTGGACAAAAACGGCGAGTGTATCGATGCGTTTGCCGCTTTGGGTTTCGGCTTTGTCGAAATCGGCACGGTCACGCCCAAGCCGCAGCCGGGCAATCCGCAGCCGCGCCTTTTCCGCGTTCCCGAACACCAAGGCATCATCAACCGCATGGGTTTCAACAACCACGGCATCGACGCGATGATCCGCAACATTGAAAACAGCCGCTTTAAAGGCATTTTGGGCATCAACATCGGCAAAAATGCCGTTACGCCGATTGAAAATGCGGCCGACGATTATCTGATTTGCTTGGAAAAAGCCTACGCCCACGCGAGCTACATCACGGTCAATATTTCCTCCCCCAATACGAAAAACCTGCGCGCCTTGCAAGGCGGCGACGAGTTGAGCGCATTGTTGGAAGCCTTGAAAAACAAACAGGCGCAACTGGCGGCCGCGCATGGCAAATATGTGCCGCTGGCAGTCAAAATCGCGCCGGATTTGGACGAAGCGCAAATTGACGACATCGCCCATGTGGTCAAATCCGTGGAAATGGACGGCATCATCGCCACCAACACGACCATCGACAAATCAAGCTTGGGCAGCCATCCGCTCGCAAGCGAACAAGGCGGCTTGAGCGGCTTGCCCGTACGCGAGAAAAGCAATCAGGTGTTGAAACTTTTGGCGGAACGCATTGACGGCAAACTGCCGATTATCGGTGTCGGCGGCATCATGAACGGCGCGGACGCGGCAGAAAAAATCCGTTTGGGCGCCAGTGCGGTACAAGTGTACAGCGGTTTGATTTATCGCGGCCCTGAGTTGATTAAAGAGTGTTTGGCTGCGTTGAAATAAGGCTTTTCCAAAAATAAGGCCGTCTGAAATCTTTCAGACGGCCTTTTGATATGCTTTCATTCTTCAAACAGATTGCCTTGTGCCAATAAGGTTTTGACCGGTGCGAAATCGCGGCGGTGTTCCGGCAAGACGCCGTATTGTTTCAACGCAGCCAAATGTTGCGCCGTGCCGTAGCCTTTGTGGCGGTCAAACCCGTATTGCGGGTAACGTTTCGCCAATTCATACATTTCCGCATCACGCGCGGTTTTGGCCAAAACCGAAGCGGCGGAGATTTCAATAATTTTGCTGTCGCCTTTGACCACGGCTTCGGCAGGGACATTCAAATCTTTCGGCACGCGGTTGCCGTCTATCCACACTTTGTCGGGAGTGACCGACAGCCCCTCGATTGCTCGCTTCATAGCAGCCATGGTTGCGTGCAGGATGTTCAGTTGCAGGATTTCGTCGGGGTCGGCAAAGGCAATGCTCCACGCAACCGCCTGTTCCTTAATCATCTGCGCCAACATATCGCGCTTTTTTTCGCTCAGTTTTTTTGAGTCGGTCAAACCCGGTAAATCAAAATGTTCCGGCAAAATCACTGCCGCCGCAAATACGCTGCCGGCCAAAGGGCCGCGTCCCGCTTCGTCCACGCCTGCGCTTAAAACCGTCGCCATTTCTTCACCGCCTGTTTGATTCAAAGCCGCCATTATATCCGCTTGCGGCAGATAAAATCCGCAATAGGACAAGCCGTTTGGGAGCAGTTCAAATTTCATCTGCTTTACCAATCAGTTATAATTTACATCCCCACATACCTAATACGTCTTACAACATGCCTGCCCAATCCGAACGCCTCCATTTTTCCGAACGCTGGCTCAACGCCTACGAACGCTACCGCTATCGCCGCCATATCCATGCCTTCCGCCTCGGATTGGCGATCGTATTCTCCACCCTGTTGGCCAAAGTCTTCCACCTGCAACACGGCGAATGGATCGGCATGACCGTCTTTGTCGTCCTCGGTATGCTGCAATTCCAAGGCGCGATTTACTCCAAAGCAGTCGAACGCATGCTCGGCACGGCCATCGGTTTAGGCGTCGGTTTGGCCGTTTTATGGTTGAACCAGCATTATTTGCAAGACGGCGTTTTCTTCTATCTGATTATCGGTGCCGCCAGCGCAGTGGCCGGTTGGTCTGCGGTCGGCAAAAACGGCTATGTCGCCATGCTTGCCGGTTTGACCATGTGCATGCTCATCGGCGACAGCAGCCACCATTGGCTCGACAGCGGCTTGATGCGCGCCATGAACGTTTTGATTGGTGCCGCCATCGCCATTGCCGCCGCCAAACTCCTGCCCCTGCGCTCCACACTGATGTGGCGCTTCATGCTTGCCGACAACCTCACCGACTGCGCCAAAATGATTGCCGAAATCAGCAACGGCAAGCGCATGACGCGCGAGCGTTTGGAACAAAACATGATTAAAATGCGCAAAATCAACGCCCGCATGGTTAAAAGCCGCAGCCATCTGGCCGCCACATCCGGCGAAAGCCACATCAGTAGCAATATGATGGAAGCCATGCAACATGCCCACCGCAAAATCGTCACCACCACCGAGCTGCTCCTGACCACCGCCGCCAAACTGCGCGCGCCCACGCTCAACGAAAGCGAAATCCGCCTGCTCGACCGCCATTTCAACCAACTCCAACGCGAGCTGCGCCTGACCGTCCGCCTCATCAAAGGCCACTACGCCCGCCGCATCCGCATCGATACTTCGCTCAATACCGAACTAAGCAAACCGGCCGCCCGCCTGCATTACGAATGGCAAGGCTTCCTCTGGCTCAGTACCAATATGCGTAACGAAATCGCCGCATTGGTGATCCTGTTGCAACGTTCGCGCAATAAATGGTTGGACAAAAAAGAGTTACTGCGCCTCAAAGAACACCTACGCAACGATAACCGATCCGGAGTAACAATAGGCCGTCTGAAAAACGCAAACCCAAAATAAAAGACAAAAGTAAATTAACCGCCGATGTCATCGGCCAATAAAAAAGGCCGTCTGAAACCCAATGGTTCAGACGGCCTTTAAGCCATAACAAAATATGGTAGATACCTTTGCAAAACAGTCCCTTCTTCCAACAGCCGAAACACAAACACAGGTTGTCGGCTGTTTTCGTGCCAAATATCCCCTTTTTTCTTACCGGATACCCCGTAATCAGGAATCCATTTTAGGCGGCAACAGGCGCAATTAGCCCGTTGGCTGCTTTCAACAAGTTTGTTTCAAAAGAAAAAGCCCTACTTTGGCAAATCGTCGAAATTATAATTCTCTAATAATTGGCGAAGAAAAATCGACTCCACATGACTTACATCATACAGGAACCTATCCTACGACAGGATATTATTGATACCAAAACCATGTTTTAAGCGATTCACGTGTCAAAAGAAATTATTTAATCAAAACACGACTATGCCGAAGAAAACCAAGTTATTTGGAGTAAGTTAGGGGAATATTTAATCTCTATTACTCAGGCTAACTGGATATTGTATAATATGTAATCTGGATGATTCTCAAAAAGTCCTTGAAACTACGATACGAAAATATAGGAGATACTAGAGTAGAAAATTCATTTTTGAAAACTAATTGTATTATTATAAATCTAATTACCAACCAATTCTATTAACGGAAAACATCATGAATATTAATGAATACCTGCGCGACAATTTAAAAAGAATCTCTGAAAAAACACATATAGCTCCTGATATTGAAGAAAAAAAATTAAACAATGCCATTTCTTCCTTTAAATATCCAGGATCTCACAATAATGTAGTTGCCATACATGACAATACGGTGTTTGGAAGTTGTAAAACTGGTCTATTATTTACAGGCGAACAATTAATTTTAAAAGAAGATTTTTCTGACCCTCAATCAATTCAATATGAGAATATTGAATCTGTTAAATTGCAAGAAATAGTTAAAGATGCCGCAAAGAATAAGATAGAAACTCAGGTACTTATTACATCCAAAGAAGGAAAAAGAATTGTTCTGAAATCATTATTGCACAGCTTTAATTATCATGCTTTCGTTGATATTTTTAGCAAAGTTGTAACAGATGAAACACAATTTGAATTTAAGGATGAACAACAGCTTGTTCCCATTGAGGATATGCCAGAAAAATTAAAAACCGCTTATGTTCAATGTATTGCGAATATGGCTTTTGCTAATGACGACATAATTGATGAAAAAGAGTTAGCAGAAATTTTTGTTCTCATGTCCAGGATCAATTTACAACCTGAATCTCGTTCAATCATACGTTCTTATATGTGTAACCTAGATACTTTACAGCCATTGGAAGTATTGTTATCTACCATTGCAGAAAATGAACCCGGTGGACAAATCAAAAATATTCATATTTCCTTAGTTAAAGACTTAATTAACACTTATATTTCCACCACTGGAATTGATGGAGATATCACAGATGAATCTATTAAAGGTTTTGATTTCCTGAATAATAATCGTCATTTATTTGAAGTATCAAATGATGACATCAATATTATCTTATCTACTATAAACACTGATAGAAAGATTTTGAATGATGAGTTGAGCGATGATGAAATTACAACATTACTGAAAGATGTTTCCTCAAAAGCTGCTGCTGTTGGTGTCCCTATTGCAGCTATCTATCTTTCAGGTTCTGTGATGGGGTTATCTGCTGCTGGTATTACTTCGGGCTTATCAGCATTAGGCTTAGGTGGGGTATTTGGTCTATCTGGGATGGTTACTGGCATTGGCGTTGCTGTTCTTATAGGTGTTGCTGCACACGTAGGTATACGTAAATTAACAGGTGCCGATGAAATTAGTAAATCCAAAAAACGTGAACTAATGCTAAACATGGTTATTCGTTTAACTCAAAAGACCATTGCTCAGCTAATTGAAGATATCAATTATGTCACTAAAGAACTTAATCAAACTATGAGCAATCAAGATGGATTAAATGAAAAAATTCGACATCTTACTTTATATTTACAACAACTTACATCATCAGGTCATGTACTAAATGAGCGAAATGAGAATGTGCAAAAGAATGTTACTAAAATTCGCTGTGCCCAATACTTAGATGAGGAAAAATTACGTCAATTAACTTCAGAACCTACCAAAAAAGAGTATTTCAACTTTATTCGTGATAAATATGAAGAAGTAGAAATGATTAATACGAAGAGCGAACAAAAAGAAACAATTATAAAATTGAGAGTGAAAAAAGATATTTCTCAAAATGATGTTGAGCATTTAGCCGCTGCTTTCGAGGCTATTGGTTATTTTGACGCAACTTCAGTAATAAAAAATAAAGTGAAAGGTTTGTTTGGTGGTTAATAAAAAACTAGCCCCTATGTACAACAACCAAGCCCGAGCCTTAACTGTACAAAAACATCAGTTAAGGCAGGCTACTGTACAATTAGGAGAAATACAATCTAACATAACTAGTATAAATCAAGATATTGAAAACTCAACTGCTGAGTTAGATAATTTATTTAATCAATTAAAAAAAATTGAACAAAATAACGTTCAATTTGTTTGTGAAGAGGATGAATTAACATTTATAGAAGTTAGCACTTACCAAGAATACCAACCTAAATATTCAGTATTGAATGAACTGCAATCTATTGATATGGCAGATAATTGGGAAGCTTATTTATCTAATATTGAAAATTATGCTCATACACATCAAATTCAATTTGATGAAAATACATTTAACAATCTTTTGACTGACACCGAAAGATTGCAATTTGAAAAATGGGTTAAGGACGAATTTTCAATTAAAGGTGCAAATTGCGATAAATACGATTATATGCTTGCGGGTACTTGCGGCTTAATTGGTGGTCTAATCGATATTTTCCTGGTTGGAGCACCAGGCCAGGGGTATTTAACAAAATTTGCAGATGATCTAACTGATCAAGCTGTTAAGAAGTTTGCAAAACTAAATGGCTGGACTGTGAAAGAAGGGAAAGAAGAGAGTGTCAATAAGGCAATTGGTTTTTTAGAAAAAAAATTCGCTATTAACTACGACCATCGTCATTCTGCGGATGTTGGCAATCAATTCAAAATGACTACAAAAAATCACCATATTAAAAGTTTAGGTCATTCACCTGATTTGTTAGGGTTATTTTTTTCTATTCTAAACCAATTTACCAATACAGCTAGTTTTGTAGACCAAGGAAAAATTATTACTATTGATACGACAGAATATTCCACAACTGGAACTTCTTTTGAATTAAAGGGTAATACTGTTCCAGCTAAAATATTCAGTGGTTTTTGTAACTGGCTAGGACATTTGTTCTCTGATGCTGCAGGCTCTAGTGGAGCAAGAGGAGGAACAGGGCGCGGATCTGGTATTCCGATCCCATTCTATTCAATGTTGCAATTTTGCGAATTTGGTGAATTTGGGAAAGACAAACAAACATTTGCTACTATTGCTGTACGCGTTTTCCAAGAAGGCTATGATTTTCGTCATGGTATTGCACTAGCCATCCCTGTTTTAGTCACTGAATTATTGACACGTCTAATATGGGTCGTGAAGCGTAGATTCTTTCATAAGGAGGACTGGAAAAATTGTATTCCGAGTGCAAACAATCCAGAATTACGTCGAATGCTACTAATTGCACATGGGACACTATGTGTATGTGATGCTGTTGACGCCGGTATTCGTTCAGGGACGAATCCGATCGTATTCTTAACTCATACTAATTTCATTGCATGGATACGTTTAGGCACAATTGCTTTAAAAGAAATTCCATCATGGTTTGCTGAAGGCTCAATAGATCATGCCGCCGCCAATCAATATTTAGACAGTGAATACAAACGATTATTAACAACTATTTAGATATAAAAAATAAAGGCATATGCGTGATACGTATATGCCTTTATTTTTTTCCTTTAGGCTTCTAATTTCAAACTACGAAGCAAAGCTTTTTTGCCTTACACTTGAAGACCTTTGCAGAATCCTCACCAAGACATTTAGAGGATTTTGCAAAGGGCTCATTAGGATATTTCCCAATAGCCAAAGTTTTCTGCTTTTTATTGAAGCGATAGTTAAATCGCCAGTATTTGCTGCCGTTTGGATGCAGCAAAAGTACTAGGCCTTGACCATCTGATAGTTTTTTTAATGGTAGTTGGAGTTTCAGCGTGTCGAATTCTCGCTTCTGAAAGTGCGTTCATTTCTATACCTTTCTGATTTCGTGTTGGTACAAAAATGGTAGCAAAGGAAATGTACCAACAAATGTACCAACAACAGTTTTGGACTCTAGCAGACACTGCTAGACTAAATTGAATGGTGGAAATAATCGCAAAAATACAACATATTGAAATTAATGAGATTTTTGGACTTTATTGGACGATATAGACATGAAAAAAGACCGCTATACAAGCGGCCTTTTTAGTATGTGGTTGCGGGAGCAGGATTCGAACCTACGACCTTCGGGTTATGAGCCCGACGAGCTACCATGCTGCTCCATCCCGCGTCAGAAGTTGTAACTATACGGAAAGACGGAATCGCTGTCAAGTGTTTTTGACAGAAAATGCGAAAAACGCCACTTTACAAAAAACCATCCGCATGGTTTAATTTTCGTTAATAAAGAAACAGGGGTGCTGCTTTCAAACCGAGCGGCTGAGAAATACCCTTTACACCCGAACAGGATAATACCTGCGTGGGGAGTTTCGGCAAATGTGATTTTAGACGGTTGATTGAAGATATCCACAAGGCCGTCTGAAAAAAAGCAATGCTCCTGTTTCCATTTCATAACCGAGAAACAGGAGCAATTTTTTATGACTACCGCTAAAAAAACCGGCGATGAGGCACGCCGTCTTTCCGACTTGAGCGAAGACATCGGCATCCGCTTCCAATATCCCAATTCCGACCGCGTCTATATCCCGGGCAGCCGCGCCGACATCCGCGTGCCTTTGCGCGAAATCCGTCAAGACGACACCTACACGGCTCAAGGTACGGAAGCCAATCCGCCAATTCCGGTGTACGACACCAGCGGCGCATACGGCGATCCGGCGGCGCACATCGACTTAAAACAGGGTTTGCCACACGTCCGCACCGCATGGCTGAATGAACGAGACGATACCGAAATCCTGCCTAAGCTTTCCAGCGAATACGGCACCGAACGCGCGCACGATCCGAAAACCGCCCATCTGCGCTTCAACCAAATCACCCGCCCGCGCCGCGCCAAAGCAGGCCGCAACGTAACCCAGCTTCACTACGCCCGCCGCGGCATCATCACACCCGAAATGGAGTTTGCCGCCATACGCGAACGCATGAAGCTGGACGAGCTTTTCAGACGGCCTGAATACGCCAAACTTTTGAAACAACACGCAGGGCAAAGTTTCGGTGCGAATATCCCAACCCATCCCGACCAAATCACGCCCGAATTTGTGCGCCAAGAAATCGCCGCCGGACGCGCGATTATCCCCGCCAACATCAACCACCCCGAACTCGAACCGATGATTATCGGCCGCAACTTCCGCGTCAAAATCAACGGCAACTTGGGCAACTCCGCCGTCACCTCCAGCCTGACCGAAGAAGTCGAAAAAATGGTGTGGTCGCTGCGTTGGGGCGCGGACACGATTATGGACTTATCCACAGGCGCGCACATCCACGAAACACGCGAATGGATTATCCGCAACGCGCCCGTCCCCATCGGCACCGTGCCTATTTACCAAGCTTTAGAAAAAACCGGCGGCATCGCCGAAGACCTGACTTGGGATTTAGTGCGCGACACCTTAATCGAGCAGGCAGAACAAGGCGTGGATTATTTCACCCTGCACGCAGGCGTATTGCTGCGCTATGTACCAATGACGGCCGACCGCCTCACCGGCATCGTATCGCGCGGCGGCTCCATCATGGCGAAATGGTGCCTCGCCCATCATCAGGAAAACTTCCTTTACACGCATTTCGACGAAATCTGCGAAATCATGAAAGCCTACGATGTGTCGTTCAGCCTCGGCGATGGACTGCGCCCCGGCTGCATTGCCGATGCCAACGACGAATCCCAATTCGCCGAGCTGCACACCTTGGGCGAATTGACCGCCAAAGCGTGGGAACACGACGTACAAGTCATGATCGAAGGCCCCGGCCATGTACCGTTGCAACGCGTCAAAGAAAACATGACCGAAGAGCTGCAACACTGCTTTGAAGCGCCTTTCTACACCCTCGGCCCGCTCGTTACCGACATCGCCCCCGGCTACGACCACATTACTTCAGGCATAGGCGCAACCAATATCGGCTGGTACGGCACAGCCATGCTCTGCTACGTTACCCCGAAAGAGCATCTCGGCCTGCCCGACAAAGAAGACGTGCGCACCGGCATCATCACCTACAAACTCGCCGCCCACGCCGCCGACCTCGCCAAAGGCTGGCCGGGTGCGCAGTTGCGCGACAACGCCCTGAGCAAGGCGCGTTTCGAATTCCGCTGGCGTGACCAATTCCGCTTAAGCCTCGACCCCGAACGCGCCGAGAGCTTCCACGACGAAACCCTGCCCGCCGAAGGCGCGAAAATCGCCCACTTTTGCTCGATGTGCGGTCCCAAATTCTGCTCGATGAAAATCACGCAGGAAGTGCGCGATTACGCCGACAAGCAAAAAGCCCAACGGCAAGGCATGGAAGAAAAAGCGATTGAGTTCGTCAAAAAAGGAGCGAAGCTTTACAGTTAAAACGTAAAGCAAGAAAAGGCCGTCTGAAAATGTTTCAGACGGCCTTTTTAGCGAATAGCCTTTAAACGCCCTCCGGCTGTTTATTTTTCCACCCTGCGGAAATGGTGCGGACGGAAGCCGAGCGCGGCGAGGGAAACGAAGTAGAGGCCGCCGCCCAAGGCAATCAGAACACAGAGTTGGCCGGCCCTTTTAAAACCGCCGACGTGTACCCATTCAAACGGCAGATAATATTGAGCCAGCCACAAACCGCCGCCCATGATGACCAAAGAGATGGTTATCTTAACCAAGAACACCGGCCAACCTTTGCGGGGATGATAGATGCCGTGTTTGCGTAAGAGGTAAAACAGCAAACCTGCGTTCAGACACGAACCCAAACCGATGGAGAGGGACAGACCGACGTGTTTGAGTGGCGAAATAAAGGCGAGGTTCATCAACTGCGTGCAAATCAGCGTGAAAATGGCAATCTTAACGGGAGTTTTGATATTTTGGCGCGCGTAGAAACCGGGTGCCAACACTTTAATCATAATCATCCCGATCAAGCCGAGGGAATAGGCAACGAGCGCCTGTTCAGTCATTTGTGCGGAGTACAGCGTAAACTCACGGTACATAAACAAGGTCGCGACCAGAGGGAAAGCCAACACGGCAAGACCGACTGCGGCAGGCAGCGCCAGCAACATACACAGGCGTAAACCCCAGTCGAGCAGGTCAGAAAACTGTTCGGTATCCTGACTGGTAGCGTATT
>ERZ772908.270-NODE-270-length-13030-cov-12.7736_pt1 | contig 13030 bp, 8 predicted proteins | sample MGYA00512121_ERZ772908 | MGnify/ENA primary metagenome ERZ772908 (study PRJEB29015, sample SAMEA2738084) | human oral metagenome | biome: human oral; feature: human-associated habitat; material: saliva | place: China | collected 2264 ... | reverse complement strand
CGGCGGGTCCCTGGTGCTGGGCGGGGCGCTCGCGGGCGTCGTGACCGCCGTGCTGGTGGCCCTGCTGGCGCAGAACCGCAGGCTTAAGGAGGACTCTGTCATCGGCGTGCTCTTCGTGGGCGCGTTTGCGCTGGGCGTCGCGATCATCGCGCGGGCGCCCGGGTACGCGGGGAGCCTGCAGGACTTCCTGTTCGGGTCGATCACCGGTATTCCGGCGTCGGATGTGCCCGTGGTGCTGGGCGGCGCGTTGTTTGTGTTGGTCATGCTGTTCCTGGCGCACCGGCCCATCGTTGCGGTGACCCTGGACCGCGAGAGCGCGCGGGCGGCGGGCGTGCACGTGCTCGCTGCCGATCTGTCTTTGTATGTCGCCGTGGCTTTGGCCGTCGTGATCTCCGTGCAGACGATCGGCAACGTGCTGGTGCTGGCCCTGCTCGTCACCCCCGCGGCCACCGCGCGGCTGTTGTGCGATCGCCTGGGGACCATGATGGTCCTGTCGCCCGTGCTGGGTGCTTCCGGGGGCCTGATCGGCCTGTACCTGTCGTGGGCGCTGGACGTGCCCACGGGTGCCACGATCGTCCTCGTGCTCACCGCGTGCTTCGTGCTCGCCTGGGTCTTCGCGCCGAGGCACGGGGTCCTCGCGCGGAGGCTGCGGGAGAGGCGGGGGTGAGGGCTTGTGGGCTCCGTGGGCTTGAGGGCTTGGGGGCGCGCGGGCCTGAGGGCCGGGTGCATCCGTTTGTGTGGGGCGTCTGCGTCGGGCGCGCGGGCGCCTTCGTGGAGCTGGAGCGCGGGCGAGTGGGTGAGTGGGGACCAAGTGTGAGCGTTCGTGACTGACTGAGCGGGGTGCTGCCGAGGGGTGGCACCCCGCTTGGTGTCGGTGGTCGTTGGTGCGCGGTTGATGCGTGGTTGCGCGTTTGCGGGTGCGCGCGCCTGTAGGCACAGGTGCCGAATGTTTCACGTGAAACAATGCGAGGGTGGTAACGGTTTCGAACCTGGACTTGGGCGGTTGTGCGGGTGGCGCGTGGCGCTGCTTCTGTTGCTGTGGTGCGAGTGGTGGAGCAATGAAGTGTAAAGCGGCTGTTTCACGTGAAAAGCATGTTTGTGGCGCTGGCGCCTGTTCCTGTTATGGCATCGAGGTCCCAGACCTCGCTCGATTCTATGAATCGTAGATGCCTCTATATGAGGTTCTATGACGCAAAAATGGGCTTCTATGAGCTATGAAGGGGCCTCTATGTCATAGAAACGGCCTTCTATGACATAGAAATGGGGTTCTGTGAGATAGGAATGAGCGTCTATGAATTGAGGTGAGTGACGGGCACCAGTCTTTGGGTGACTTGAATTGTGCTATGGACGTGCCTGGGCCTCATTGATGGTGTGCGTTCCGAAAGCTGCGCTGATTCCAGATGGGGACTTGACCTGGGTTGGTGGTCTTGGGTTGGTGCGGCGGCTGGTTCAAATGTGTGGAAGAAGGAGGTGCTGGTCGACATGTGTCATGGCTGTACCTGGATCAACGGGGAATATAAGGAGCTCTTTGGTGTGAATGCTGAGGAAGCACGCTCGGTTCTCTGCGGCGTCGTGTCACGAGGCCTGAGGAACTCAAAGGCTCAACGGCGCCGGCTGCGTCACGAGCTCGCAGGGGAACGTTGATCATTACGCAGCGCTGTCCCGGTGGCCTGGGGCGACCGGGACAGCTGCGGTGAAGGCGTGGGGAGTGTTCCTTGTGTTGATGGATGTGTCGTCGACGGTGACGACGCGGAGACGGTCGAGTGTTTCACGTGAAACAATGACGTTGAGGCGGCGGCCCGCGATGGTGGGCCGGGGCTTCAGCATATGGAGTGGTGGAGTTGTGGTGCGACAGCTGTATTGTCGGCATCAACAAAAAGAATTGAATCCGCGGCCTCTCGCAATTTGCGGATGCTGATTTGCGCTGGTTCTTAGTGATCCCAGATGTGGGTGACGACCCATGTATCACCCCGCTCTTCAAGAAATAGGACACGAAAGAGTCTTTGTTCGTTGTTGATTTCTTCGCCGGTTACTGTGCTTATGGTGTCGTATTGTTCTGATGCCTTTTCTTCTGTGAGGTAGCGGAATCCCGCCGGTGTTTGCAAATAGTTGAATTCGACACAAATTCCTTCAGTGCCGGCCTTTTTGAGCGAACACTCGTACATGTAGTTTGTTTGAAGGTACTTATTGGTAAGTGGCGTAACCAGGTATGAATCTGTGTGCATGCGTTCCAGGTCGTGTGCAAATTCATCGCAATAGCCTGCGACCTGACATACCTTCATAAAGTCTTCTGTGTCCCCGGTATTGAACGCATATGCCTACAGGTCGAGGTACCACTGTGATGTTGCTTGGGCGCCAATTTGGCCACCTGCGTAGAGGTGTGGTGGGGGAGTGGGCTTCGGGACGCGGATGGGTGTCGGTTCCGCGGATTGAGGGATGTCGCCCGACTGGATGCCTGATTGCGTGGCGCTGTCAGACTGAGCTGACTGTGGGGAAGTCTCTCCTTCGGCGTGTGCTGTTGTGTTGAATGCTCGCAGTCCTAGTAGGGTTGCCGCGATAATCGCAACCGTCGCGACGATCGCAATGATCCAGGGTCGCTAGCTTCCTTGCTGTGCCCTTATAGTGACCATGGTTCATGCCTCTCCTTAGTGGCCTTGTTTTTCTTCCCAGGTGTCGGTGTTGTTGATGACCAGGTGAGACAGCGGGAAGGGGCCTGTTGTTTCGGTGGTGGTGACCAGGCCGTTGATCGTCTGGGTCTCCCCGGTAAAGGGATTGGTGGCCGTCCCGCTCCACGTCGTGGTCAGCGTGATCTCGCGGTTCTCATGCGGGTAGGGCCCATCGAACCCAGAACGCCACCCCTGCGGGGGCGTGTAGTAGTGGCGGATGAGCCTGGGATCATTGTTGGGGTCAATGCCCTTGCGCCATGCCAGGCCCGGCGAGGTGGTCACCGTGTTGGGCGTGCCATCACCCCAGGAGTATTCATAGTTCGTTGCCGTCAGCGTGATCGTGATGTCATAGCCGAGCAGGTTGACCACGTGGGTTTGGGTCGGATTGGTGACTGAGACGATGGTGGGCACAAACCTGTTCGTGTAGGACACAGTGGGTGGTTGTTTGTTGATGCCGGCGCCGTCGGCGTGGATCGTGGTGGCGGCGTAGTAGAGGATTTCGCTCGTCGTTGGCACGACTCCAGCTGTATCGTCACCACTCCTGGCAGAGGAAAACAAACACCCGAGCTTCTTCGCCGTCCCATCAGGGAGAGAATACTCGCGCGTCACACCATCACACACATACCTCGTTCCAGCCCCCTGAGCGTCAGAGGACACACTCCCCTCAGCCGTTTGCAGCGAACGCTGAGAATTCACAGTTGAGGAATCCTCATTCGGCCGACTTGGAGTCGTTTGCTGCTTGCGACGGTGATTCACTGCTGTAGTGACAGCGTCGTCATGGGCACCGGAGCAAAAGCCCATATCCGAGCTGCTCATACCCGCGCAGGAATCAATAGGTGGTATCGGATCGTTCACTGCTGAAGCCGCGATTGGAAAAGCGCACAGTATCGTTACTGCCGACGCGGCTGAAAAGAGGAACATGATGTTACTTCTGGCCATCGCGAGCCACGTCCCCTCCAGTTTCAATCCAGCGCCCGTCTTTCCATGTCATAAAGAGGCCAAGGCTGACTGTAAACTCGCTGTCGTTAACAATGATCTGCTGATCAATGCACGACGTGCCATTGCTAGTCGTAACGTCAAATAGTACGAGTATGGTGTTGGGTTCGGCCTCTGAGTTCTGATCGTTGACCGGTTCAACTGTCACTATGTTTGTTACGGATGCCTTGTAGTCGTACATCCAGCCGCGTTTGTATAGCTTATTGATGTTATTGAGATATGTTTCTCGGAAGTTATTTCCGGGTTGCGTGATGTCTTCGAATGGTTGTGTGTCTCCTGTGTTCCAGGCGTAGGTGAGCGTGTCGAGGAGGTACTCCGCGGCGAGTTCTGCGCCTCGTTCGGTGTTTTGTTTGGCTTCTTCGGGTAGTTCTGGTTTGGTGTAGGTGGATGCGGCGTGTTCGGCTGGGCGGACCAGGACGCCGTCTGGTCCGATCTGGTAGCCGCCCGACATCGCAGGCTCGCCCGAGGCAGACGCGGAGGCAGTGGGCTCCGGGTAGATGGGCGGCGTGGTCGTGGCTGCCACGGTGGGCCTCTCGCCCCACGCCGGCCACCAGCCCTCGGCGACCCCGTTAACGTACACGGACAAGACCGCACCCGCGAAGAGAACAACATAGACGACGCGCATCCCCCAATAGAAGGGCTCCACGTGCAGCCACGCGTGGGCGCGGGCCCGGGCGCCCTTGGGGCGCCGCGCTTTGACCTCGGCACGATAATCGGCCCATCGTTGGCGCAGCGTGTACTTACGCGGCGCCGTTTCGCGGCGGAATTGCTCCTCGTCCTCCTCGGTCACGGGACGCTCAGACAACGGCGGAACCATCATGATCTATCAACCTCCACGATGAGGTGTCCTCCCGCGCGCCCCCACTGTCGGAGACGCGCCCTGATAGCAGGTAAGACTACGCCTCGAACTGGCAAGAAATACTCAGAATGCGAAGTAACTATCATGCACATTCACCCGATTTCTGGTGACGGGTAGCACAGATGTGCGGTCGTCGCGACCACCTCGCGTCTGACCTTGTCAAACATTGATCCGCCCTTCCGGCGCCCGCGCAGCCTACAGGCAAAACTGTGGGCCGCTATTTGGACACTGATGCCGATAGGGCGCACAACGGCGCGAATGTGCAGCGCGCAATTCAAGCGTCCGAACGGGGGAGGCGCGCGTGCGCGGAAGGCCACGGGGTGGGGTCGCCCGTGGGCCGCCTAATGTTTCACGTGAAACACTCTGACAGGAGAAGCTTTGATTCGTATCAATCTGTGCGCAGTGGCTGCGTCGCGCAGTCTGTGAGGCGTGTGTCGTGTATACCTGTGCCCATGAGGAAGCGTAGTAACCGAGCGGACGCGAAGATGAAGGCCGACATCCAACGCTGGCTCATTGAATCCGGAGAAGCTGAAGGGCTCGTGGCGTTCCTGCGCGAGGAACGGGCGCGGCATCCCGTGCCCGCGCCACGAGTGGCCGTAACCACGAGCCTTGACGTCGATATTTTCGACGCCATGATGGCTCGCGCGTCCAGTGAGGGCATCACGTCACGGTCGGGAGCCCTCCGCGCCGCGGTGTGCGAGTGGGTGCGTGATGTCGAGTGTCAGCCCGAGTCGCACGAGGATTGACGAGGCCGTGGCTGGTCCCCGGGTCACGGACGACGGGTGGGGTGCTGGGCGTGCCACAAAGGGAGGTACCCCGCCATGATGTACACATATGACTATGACGAAGCGCGACGATATAAGCATGGCGGAACAGAACGCCGAAATCCGGCGGTGGGCGGAGGAGAACGGCCTGATGGTCGGGGCGAGGCTGGGGCAGCAGCCGGACGCGGTGGAGCGAGCCGCTCCTCGAGTGCCGGTCGTCGAGGTCACGGTGCGCATCGACGAGGACGTGTACGAGGCGGCGATGCTACGTGCGACCTACGACGGATACGACAACGCGTCCGAGGTCGTCGAAGCGGCGCTGCGAGAGTGGGGGAGAGGGTACTAGACCATCGAGAAGTGTCTTGCCGGTGTAGCTCGTGAACGGCAGCGAATGCGACTTCATGTCGGTACCTGTCGACCGCTCCGGTGAAACTCTGCTCGCCTTCCTTGACAACGGGAGGGCTAGAAGTCCGCTCATCATCAAGGACTTCGACCTCTAGCTCCAAGCCCCGACTAACACACCTAGACCCTCAAATGCGAAGAGCCAGCAAAGAATCTGGTTGCTACTCAAATGAGATCGTGCGCATTGTCCAAGGACGATGATGGCGCCACTGCATTGAAAGAGTCACGTAGATCGATCAACAGCTCCTCAGGTGCAACGCTACCGATCCGTGCAATATCAATCTTCTGCTTGGCCAACTGGTCTTTAAGACGCTTGAGAAACTGTTTGCCAACGACTGTTCTAAGGGATACTGGCTCGGAATGAGGCCATAATGACTGATTAGTTGGGGAGCCGCCTTCGGGCAGGAAATTCGCTTTATTGTTAGCCTTTCGTTTATCGATAAATGCCTTGCGTGCATCATCCTCAAATTCTCTCAAAATCTTGTCGTAGTGAGCCGTGATATTTGGCTCATCCTGGTAGAGGCGCAAAATGTAATCTCTACTGCAATAGTAGGATTCTATATCGCAGTATCTGGTCACGAATACTTCAGGACGTTCTGTTTGTTCAGGGAAAGTGATATTGAGCCATCCTCTAATTTCGTTTTTGATGAGAAAATCTCTATCGCGATGTATTAAAATGCGAGTTTTACTTGGCATCTGATCTCTGAGTGCGACGAATGTGCTGGCGACTCGTAGATTGCCTACCCCGTTAACAGGTATGACTGTGATGCGGTAGCCTTCTTGTTTAAGCTCGTTAATTGCTGTTGTTAGGCAGTCATGGTTCTGGTCTTCCGTTAGAAGAAGTATTTGGTCTCCGTTTGGACTAACTGAGTCAAGGCACCCTAGGTGCATGAGCAGAGGGATCAGTTCTTCCCTCTCGTATGTTTCGGATTTTCCATCGCGCATCCAAATGAGTTTTGTATTTTCGGGTCTCGCGCTAATCAGGTGTTCGCTGTGCGTTGTTGCGATAATCTGACACTTGTACCTCTCTGAGATATCTTCAAAGGCTGCCGCAAGAAGTTTCTGTCGAGATGGGTGGAGGTGAGCGTCGGGTTCGTCCACAAGAAATACTGAAGGTTCAAAAAGAATTACATATGAATAAAGTTGCGTCACCTGAAGAAGGCCGGTTCCCCAGAGTTCAACTGGTACGGCATTGTTGTCATGGGTGCCTATCGTAGCTTTAACTTTAATGTGAAAGTCTTGTTTCTCATCTGCTTTGATTGTAAAGGTTATGCGCTCGCCAATGAGGTCAGAAACAGCCACTTCTAGCTCTTGGAGCTTGTTGCATTCATCGATGAGGCGGAGGATATTTCTAAAGACTAGATTAGCCTCGCCTCCTGCAGCTCTTTGAAAGACGGAAGCATAACTCATATACTCCTCACGAAGGGGAATTCCAGAGAGTCCAGGTGTGTAGATTGAAAATAGCTTCCTTGGGTCCTGAATTCGATCAGCAAGACGTCCTTGCTTCGGGTCGCGGTCGACGCCAATAGAGTCGAAGTTTCGACCGCGATAGATTGTTACTCGGTACCCGCTTTCTTCGGTTGGATTGTCGTTCTGGCTCATAAATTCGACTACTGCTCGAAGTCCATCTGCTTTGTTTTCGAGTAGCCTTCCGTGTCCGATGCTCTCAAACTCGGCTGCGGGCGAGTAGCGGAGACTTGATGTTGGGATCACTTGCTGCTGTCGGTCGCGGCCAACCTGTGCGGCTGTCACAGCGGTGTGAATGGCTTGGATTGCAGAACTCTTTCCTGAATTGTTGCCTCCGACAATGTAAGTGACGGGTCCAATTTCGAGTTCAGCCTCTTTGATCCTCTTGAAGTTTGAAATCCTGACCTTAGTCAGCATGTGTTTAGTGCTGGTCGTCTGGCTTTCAGAGCTGTCATCAACATAGTCCTCTTCGTTGGTAACGTATGTATCAGTCATGGTTACTCTCCTTCCGGAATCTCGAGTTTCGGCAGCGTCTCCAGGAGCTCCTGGGTTCGCATTGAGACCGTCACCAGGCGCTTGATTAGGTCCACGACCGCGTCGGGGCGGCCTTGCTCGCGCAGGAAATCGTTCGGGTCGTTGACGATGCCCGACGCCTTGTCCGTCTTCACGTGGTAGCGGTCGATGATCCACTCGAGCGGGCTGCGGCCCGAAATCGAATAGCCCTGCGCCTCGGCAGGAATGCCCGTCAGCGTCACGTAGTCGTTGTACTCCAAGCGCGTGACGTCCTTATCGCGGCGGCCCAGCTTCGGGAAACGCATCTTGCGCTCCCCGATCCGGTAGCGCTCCCAGTGATCCGCAGGCGCGTGCAAGCTCGCCTCCTCCTGCACCGACGGGTACGGCTCCACCCGCTCGTAGTTCACGTGCAGGTCCGCCAGCTCGCGGCCCACGCTCGCATACGTGTGGAAACCCGCCGCACGAGGAATATGCGGCAGCATCTTCTTCAAATCATCCGCGTAGCGCTCCCGATACTCCGGGTGATGCAGCAGCGCGTACACGTAGAAGAAAATGTCCTCCTTCGTGATCCCCGCATCCCCGTAGTGCTCCCGGTACGAGGCCAGCGTCGCGTCCGTGACGTTATCGACGCGGCGATACCCGTCCAGGATCACGGGGATCTGGTCGCCGATCGGCCGCGAGAAATCCAGGGACGAGGCTGTGGCCGCGCCATCCGTCTGGCTCTCCGAGGAGGTCGCCAGGTCGGCGAACAGGTCGGGCTCGCTGCCGGAGCCGGGGGAGAGGGGCTCCCATGTGTAGAGCGGATAGACCTGTACTCCGGTGCTGGCGCCCAGATAGTTAAGATCAGGAATTAATTCTGAAACTATGCAGCCAAAAGCCCTTGGGCTCGCAGGCTGTTTGACGATGACGCACAGGTTTTCATGTTTGACTGTGGGGTACAGATGAGCAAGTTGATAGGTTCGGTGGTTGAGTGCATTGTCGAAGTAGACCGACGTGCGACAGAATGGGCGATACGTGGAACGCTGAATTCTATCGTGCCTGTATTCAATAGTGATACCACGACGATACGTGGATTCAAGGCTCGAAGACCACTTAATCTGTCGTTCATCATAATTCTGATTGCCGGCTTTCAACTGCTCATTGTATGCGGCGATCATACTTTTCATGTTCCGGATGACTGAAGACTTGCAGAAGTTATAGCACCATGCATCACGACTTGTTTCAAGTCCTCGAGAAAACTGGCGGAACAATGCAGGTGTTGTTTCCTTGCCTTTCAGAGTCTTATTTCCGATCTCCTGGAAGGTCGTGAAGCGCTCGTCGCGGGAGCTGATCCAGTCGCCGTGCTGGTTTGAAGTGATGGGCCGGAACGCGTCGGCCTGGCTGATTCCCTCGATTGAACCGTAGGCGCTGATCTGGTCCAGCTTCTCCTGGGGCGTCGCGTAGTCCTCCGCCTCCGCGTAGAAGATCTCGGCGATACCGGAGTGGGCGGGGTCCTTGATCAGGATGGTGATGGCAACGCCCGTCATGATGGGGAAGACGTTTCCTCCTTCGCGCTTTGCTACATCCCCCATCTTCCCGCGAATTCCTCCGCGCAGGTTGTAGATGAAGATCTGGGAGAACTCCTCCTGCAGCGACAGGCGCACGCCGTCTGCAGAGTTGCCGTCCACGAAGGAGCTGTTGGAGACGAAGGCGACGACGCCTCGTTCCCCGATACGATCCGACGCCCAGCGAAGTGCGCGGAAGTAGGAGTCGTAGAGGCTGTTCTTGTTCACGCCCGACGATTGATCCGCGTAGGTCGCCGCGATGCGCTCGTCCAGGCGCGGGTAGGCCAGGTTCTGGTTGTCGTCGTTTGCGCTCGCCTGCTTTGCCGAGTACGGCGGGTTCATGACGACGACCGTGATCGCCGAGTCCTTCTCCGCCTTCGCGCGCTCGTTGTTGGCCGCCAGGCCCTCGAAGTCCTCGGTGATCGTGCCGTCGCCCTCGTGGAGCTGGAAGGTGTCCGTCAGGGTCATGCCCGGGAACTCGACGTAGCCCTCGTCCACGCCCTGCTCGGCTCGCACCTGGTGGTACACCTGCTCGATGTTGATCGACGCGATGTAGTAGGACAGCAGGACGAACTCGTTTGCGAAGATCTCGTTCTTGTACTTGTGTTCCAGGGCCTCGGGCGGGATGACGCCCAGCTGCAGCAGGCGCGCCACGAAGGTACCTGTCCCCGCGAAGGGCTCGATGATGGCCACGCCCGGATCCCCAAGGCTCTGGCCAAACGCCGTGCGCATCGCGTCGTCGGCGCTGCGGATGATGAAGTCGACGACCTCGACGGGCGTGAAGACGATGCCCAGGCGCTCGCTCATGCGCGGGAATGCCTGCGAGAAGAAGCGGTCGTAGAGCGTGCGCATGATCTCCTGCTTGCCCGCCAGGGTGTGCACGGCCTCGATGCGCTCGACCATCGCCCGGTAGAAGGAATCTAGCTCGCGGCGCTCGTTCTCGAACATCGAGTGGGTCGCCAGCATCTCCACAATCGTGTTCATCGCTCGGCTTACCGGGTTCTGCTTCGAGAACGAATGATCCGGGAACATCGCGTCAAAGAGCGGGGCCGTCAGGATGTGCTGGGCCAGCATTTCCACCGCCGACTCGTTGTCCACGGCCGGGTTCAGCGTCGCACGCAGCGCGTTCACGAACTCCTGGAACGCGTCCTGGCGCTCCGGATCCTCCAACAGGCGATCGATGAGGTGAATGTAGCGGTCCGCGACCGTCGCGATGTCCTTGGACCAGTCCTCCCAGTACAGGGACGAGCCCACCTTCTTCACGATCCGGCCGAACACCGACTCCTTCCAATCCGAGGGCAGCAGCGTCAGCTGGCCCTGGATGCCTTGGGTTACGCCGTCCGTGCCCGACCCCGAGGACCCGGCCCCGGCCTCGTCCCCATCAGGCGCTGAACCCGCCAGGGGATCGTCTTGCTTCTTCGCCTTCTCGAGGGAGACCTGCTCGACGATGATGTTCTCCGGGCCCTGGCCGTTGAGCTCCATGGAGTTGATCGCCGCGTCCAGGCGCTCGTCGTGCGCGCGCAGGGCCTTGAGGACCTGCCACACGACCTGGAAGCGCTTGTTGTCGTCCAGTGCGCGCTCCGGCGCCATGCCCGCCGGCACGGCCACGGGCAGGATGATGTAGCCGAAATCCTTGCCCTCCGCGCGGCGCATCACGCGGCCCACCGCCTGAATGACGTCCACCTGCGACTTGCGTGGCGACAGGAAGAGCACCGCGTCCAGGGTGGGCACGTCCACGCCCTCGCTCAGGCAGCGCGCGTTCGTCAGGATACGGCACACCGGGACCTCGTCCGTGCCCGCGCCCTCGGTCAGCCAATCCATTTCGCGCGCACGCACCGCCGCGTTCATCGTGCCGTCCACGTGGCGGCACTCGACCTGCAGGTTATCCGACGCGTCGTCGTTGCTCAGGTCGCTCAGGCCAAAGGGGCCGTTCACCAGGTCCGGGAACTGCGTGGCCACCGCCTTTGAGGCCTTGATGTCCTTGCAGAAGGCCACGGCGCGGCGCATCGGCGCGCGATCCTCGCCGTAGTCCACGTCCGAGCCGCGATTCTTGCGCTTCGCCAGCGCGTTCCAGCAGCCCGTCAGCTTCGCAGCCGTGTCGAGGTTCAGCTCGCCGCCCATCTCGGCGATCGCCTGATAGTGCTGCGACACCTCCTCCTCGCTGACCGTCAGGATGATGACCTTGTAGTCCGTCAGCAGGTTCTCCTTCACCGCCTGGCCGAAGCCCAGACGGAAGAACACCGGACCGTAGGTCTCCTGATCGTCCATCGAGGTCAGGATCGCGTCCTTCTCCGACGCCCGATTCTTCGCGTTCTCCGCGAAAATACGCGGCGTCGCCGTCATGTACAGGGTCTTCGCGCGGCGGATGAACTCGTCGCTGTGGATCTTCGTGAACGCGCTCTCGTCCTCGCCCGTCAGCGTTGCGCCCGTCGTGCGGTGGGCCTCGTCGCAGATGATCAGGTCGAAATCGCGCCACTCATCGCCCGCGATCTCCTGCGCGCGGTGGATGACCTCGATCGACTGGTACGTCGCGAAGACGACCTGCAGGCCCTCCGTCGCGTTATTCGCGTTGAGGGAGTCCGCGAGGCGCTGGCCGTCCGTCGTCGCCGGAATCGGCAGGTCCACCGCCGACTCCTCAGCCGTGTCGTTACGGGCCGACGACGACACCTTCGTATCCGAACACACCGCCCACGCCGTGAACGCGCCGTCGGCCTCGGCCGCCCAATCGTCCAGCGTCTGCTTGAGAAGCGCGAGCGAGGGGACCGCGAACAGGATCCGGGCGGTGCCGCCCTCCTTCTCCACGAACTCGCGCGCGATCGTCAGGGCCGTGAACGTCTTGCCCGTGCCGCACGCCATGACCATCGTGCCGCGGTCGTGCTCCTCGAAGCCCGCCATCACCGCGCTGCGCGCACGCACCTGATGGTCGCGCGGAACCTTGCGCTCGCGGGTCTTCGGCGCCTGCGTCGACCCCAGCGAATACGTGCGCCAATCAATATCCGAATCGCGCAGATCCGCCAGCGTGATGCGAGAAACCGGGATCTGCTGACCCTCGATCGCATCCTGCGCGTTCTTCCCCCACGGTGCCCCCGACGTGTCTACGACGATACGGCGGCCGAACGGTTCCTTACCTGATGCCGACAGGAACGAGTCAATGTCCGCCTTCTGAATGCGGTGACCCAGTGCGTAGAACTTGCACTGGATGGCGACCGGGCCCGCGTTCGGGTCGACCGGGATCGCCACCAGGTCGATGCCCGTGTCGCCCGTGCGGCGCTCCGGCCACTCGCTCCACAGGTAGATCTCCTTGAACTGGTGCGCGAAACGCGCGTCGTGGAGCAGGAACTGACGCGTCAGCTCCTCAAAGAGCGTGCCCTTCTCGCGCTCGCTTGTCGCGCGCGCACGGTACTCGTCTAGCAGGGCGTCCAGCGCGGACTTCGACGAGGCCGGGGCGGCGTCACCTGACAAACGTTCCTTGGTGCGTCGGCTAGTAGTGGAATCCGCTTCCATACCAGGCAGGGCCATGAGGTCGTCGTCGCGCGCAGCAGTCATGCGACTAAGAATAGCGGGTAATCTACGACACACAAGCTAGGTGGCGTGGCGGGTGGGGGTACAAGGGGATTAGTTTGAGCGTTCGCCGAGGTCGGGCGGCTAGGGGAGAAGAGTGTCAGAGCACAGTGGTCCTGACATTGCCCCGCCTCCCGTGGGACACTGGATAGACAATGGGTCCACCAGCGAAAGGACGCGACGTGAAGCTGACGCACCTCGCCGTGACGAACTGGCGAAACTTCGCCCACATCGAGTTCGATATGTCCTCCCGGCTCT
>ERZ772908.269-NODE-269-length-13042-cov-7.0415_pt1 | contig 13042 bp, 11 predicted proteins | sample MGYA00512121_ERZ772908 | MGnify/ENA primary metagenome ERZ772908 (study PRJEB29015, sample SAMEA2738084) | human oral metagenome | biome: human oral; feature: human-associated habitat; material: saliva | place: China | collected 2264 ... | reverse complement strand
TCTGCTGCCAGGATCTCGTTGACTTCCTCGCGCGTGGGCGAGTAGGCGCCCTGGTAGAGGATCGTGATACCCGAGGTGATGATGCCGCGGTGAATGGCGGGCAGGATCTGGTCCCACGACGCCTCGCGCAGGCGCTGCTTCGCCTCAGCCGAACCCAAGAGATCCGCGTCGACCAGGCCAGAGATCAGGCCTGCCATAAGCGAGTCGCCCGCGCCCACCGTGTCCACGAGCTCGACGTCGAGAGGATCGACGACCAGCATATCGCGCTCGGCGGCGCTCAAAATGTAGACGCCCCATGGGCCGCGCGTACACAGGATCAGGGAGGGCCCGGACTGCAACCACTCGCGCAGGACATCCTCGACGGGACGGCCTGGGTACAGCCACTCCAGGTCCTCGTCGGACGCCTTCACGACGTCAGCGAGGGCGATGATCGCCTCAACGTGCGGGCGGGCTTCATCCGGCGTCCCCAGCAGAGCGGGACGGATGTTCGGATCGTAGGAGACGGTGCCACGGATAGCCTGGCGCTTAACGGCAGCCAGGACCTTGTCGGCACCGGGTTTGACAACAACCACGTAGGAGCCGGTATGCACGTGTCCAACGCTGTCGGGATCCTCGACGGCGGGCACATCCCACGAGAGATCAAACTCGTAGGTGGCGTGGCCCTTCTCGTCGACTGCTGCATGGGCAACCGTGGTGAATTCGGCTCCGTCAGAGCCGGGAGTGAGGGTCACTCCCGCGGCCTCGGCGTGCTCGCGGACCTTGTCGCCGCGCGCATCGCGCGCGAACCAAGTCGCCAGCTCGGATTCGTGACCCAGCCGAGTCAGACCGGCTGCGACGTTGAGCATCGATCCCCCGACGACCTCGACGGGTTCACTGTTTGGGCGGGTGATCTCATCGATGAGAGCTTCCCCGATGTTCACGATCCTAGTCATTCGTCAACCCCAGCTTCTCTTCCATTTCTTCGAGCGGGATGCCCTTGGTTTCGGGCATAACCTTCAGGACCCAGAATAGCTGACCGACCATCGCGAGGAAGAAGATTCCAAAAGCGTAGCCACCACCGAGCTTATCGGTGAGCACAGGGAAGGCATAGGTGGTAATGAAGGCGAACACCCAGTGCGTGAGCGAACCCAGCGACTGGCCGCGCGCACGTACGCGGTTGGGGAAGATCTCCGAGATGAACACCCAGATGACCGAACCCTGACCGAAGGCGTGGGAGGCAATGAAGCCGAGAAGGCCCAGGAGGATGAGCCACACGGGAGCAGCGCTGCCCTCCTCGAACCAGCCGCCCTCGTAGGCGAACATCATGCCGGCGAGGAAGCCCAGGGAGACTAGGTAGCCAATCGAGCCGACGATCATGAGCTGGCGGCGACCGATCTTGTCGATGACGGTCAGGGCAGCCATAGTTGCGATGAGGTTCATGAGGCCGACGATGACGGAGCCGATGTAGGGGAAAGCATCGCCCAGGACGGCGGCACCGCCTGCGAGCTTCATGACCTTCGGCGCGTAGTAGAGGATCGCGTTGATACCGGAGAGCTGGTTGAACATCGCGATGCAGAACGCCATGAGAATGACCTTGCGGTAGCGGCGCGTGAAGAAGGCGACCTTACCACCCGCAGCGTCTTCGGCGATCTGCGCCTTGATCTCGTCGATCTGCTCGTGGCTCTCTGCCTGCGTGGCGGTGAGGCGCTCGGAGATTGTGACGGCGCGTTCCTCCTGTCCATGAGCCAGGAGCCAGCGCGGAGTCTCGGGCACGGTGGCAAGGAAGATGAGGAAGAAGACGGCGGGGACGGCCATGACGCCGAGCATCCAGCGCCACGCGGTCTCCTCGTGGGCGATCTCGCGGATTACCGCGTTGGAGGCGTAGGCCAGGAGAATACCGAAGACGATGTTGAACTGGACCAGGCCGACCAGGCGACCACGCACGCGAGCAGGCGCAATCTCAGCGGTGTAGATGGGCGCGACCACGGAAGACAGGCCCACGCCAACGCCGCCGAGGAATCGGAACACCATGAAGAAGGTGATCGGGAAGGAGGACGAGGCCGACACAGTTCCATCCGCACCTGTAACCAGTGTGGGCAGAGGGGCCAGCGCGGTCGCCAGAGCACCAACGCCGAAGAGGACACCGATCCAGAACAGGATTGGCTTACGACCGAAGCGGTCGGCGAGGTTACCGGCGACGATGGCACCGCAGATCGTACCGATGGTTGCGATAGCGACGATCATGCCCTCACCCAAGGAGGACAGAGCGTACAGCTCGGTAAGTTTTTCTTCCGCACCGGAAATGACCGCCGTGTCAAAGCCGAAGAGCAGGCCGCCGAGAGAGGCAACGATGGCGCTTCGAATGACCAGAGGCGGAATGGATGTGTTTTGTGCTGACGACTTCGTAGTCATGCTGGCTCCGCACTGTGGAGATGGGGCGCGCGTGGCACCGAGGACGCTCGCGGTCCTCCGCTGTGAGCCTAAAAAATTTATTGGTCAGACAATTAGGACCAAGGGAGCGATTCCCGCGAAAGCGCTCACAGAAACTTACTCCTCACAAGAAGCTTGCAAATGTGAAATACAACATAAGGCAATCCTGGTTAGACACCGTTCCAGAATACGGGACGATTGTCACACTTCGATCGCATACAGCCGAGTTTGCCCGACCGTGCGGAAGCCCAGAGAGTCATAGACCGCCAGGGCGCCCGTGTGGTTGGCAGACCCGACGCCGGTGCCCGAGCGATCCATGCCATCGCGCTTCTGCGCCCACATCGAGGCCAGGATCAGCGCGTCTGCAACGTGAGTCTCGCGCCACGCCGACAACACGCCCAGCTGGTCGATATAGCCCTCGCGCCACCCCAGCGCCGCCCAATCCTGCTCGTAGCGCGAGGCCAGCAGGAAGCCCGCGACGCGCGGACGATCACCCGTGCGATCCACGGCAACAAAAGACCATTCGGGTGCAAAAGCAGTGCGCCCCTGCATCCACTGCTCCTGCGTGAGCGGGGGGCGACCCCACTCCGACTCGTTCAAACGGTTCGCAGCACGCAAGGCTGGTTCTTCCCACTGGGGATCCCAGGCCTCGATACTCATGTACGACCCGAGGTCCGGCATCGGAGCCAGGTCCTCCAGCGTCGCGCGCAACTCGTAGTACGTGCGCGCCCAGCGGAAACCATGCACCTTCAACTGCGCCTCAAGATCATCCTGCCCCGCCTCGACGTGGCAGGTAATCTGCGCAGGACCGTCGCCCTCAACACCAGCGAGCATCTGGCGCGCCGTCCCCTCCTGCCAATCGACAATCGCATTACCGAGGCCGATACGCCGAAAGTCTGGATCCACTCCCCCGACGCACACACACTCCACGCGCCCAGGGAACCGCAAGACCACCTGCGCGAAGGCAACGAGGCGACCCGCGGCGATACCCCTGCGCGCAACCCCGACCAGGCCTCGCCAATGAGAGGCCGACGAGAGCATCTCCTTTACCTCGTCCGGGCTGGTGCGGTACGGCGGATTATCGCGTGCCTCCATGCGCGCAAAAAGCGCCGACAAGCCGACATGATGAGAAGCCGTCAGCGGCTCCCACTCGATGCCGTGATGCTCGCCCGGGAAGGGAACGAACTCAGGGGCACCGGCTCTCTGTGCGAGAGGAATGCTCATGCTCGGCTCCTAGCGGACTACTGATCGATCGTATAGTAAACCTCGGCGGCTTCGTCAACGAAACCAAGATGCTCATAAATACTATGCGCCCGATCCGGACTTGACATATCCACATCGAGCCCAATACGTGACGCACCCGATGCTGATGCGGCTGCGACAGCGTTACCCACGAGGGCACTAGCCACCGAACGACCGCGGTGTGCCTCGGCGACGCCGAGCAGATAGATATAGGCCTCCGACCGACCGGTAGCAACCCAGCGCTGCGCAGGACGACCCGTCATCGCATAGCCGACGACCTCGCCCTCGCTGTCCACAGCCACGAACGACCAGCGCGGATCGAAGTGATTCATCGCATCATCCCACCACAGGGCGCGCAGCGGAGAACGGAACGCCTGCTGGAAAGCCTCCATATGGATCGCACGGATCTGCTCCTGCGGAACCTGGCTCCACGGTACGATGCGGTAGCCGTGGCGCGCCTGCGGGGCTACTTCGCCGCCCGCCAGGTCGCGATACATGACACGGTAGATGCGCTTGGCAAAGAAGCCTGCCGCAATGTAGAGGCGGCGGCGATCCGTCATGTGTGCGTCCACCAGGTTCGAGATTGACACAGGGACGTCCGATTCGGCGCCGAAAGTCTCGACCAGCATCTGGCGAGCACGCCCGTCCTGCCAGTACAGAAGGGCTCGACCCACGCCACGGCCTCGCCAGTGCGGATGGATATAGGCACTCACGATGGCAGTTGCAGCTTCGTGGATCCCACGCAGCACACGCACCGATGCGACCGCGCAAATATTCCGATTCGCATCAAGGCCGACAATCGTATCCACCCAATCGCGGCCGTTCTCCCCCTCCATCATGTCAGCGATGTCTTCCACGGAGGTGCGCCGAATAGCGTTATCGTCGTCTTCGATCAGGGAGATGAGTGCGTACACGGCGGGTGCGTCGCGGCCAATCATGGGCCGCCAGCGCAACCCGAGGTGATTGCCCGGGTACGGGACGGACACGGGCGGCGTGAGTCGCTGCGCAAGTCCTGTCATGCGTAACATCCTAGCGGGTAATCGGGCCTTAAGTCACACTGACCTCGGATTTTTGTGTGCCCACGCTGAACGCTTTTTCAGGAAGCGGACGGCTTACGCCCGAAATTACGCGTCAATCCGCATGCGATCAAGGCCAGCCGATTCATTGACAATGAATTCTCTGCGCGGACCCACGGTCGAACCCATGAGCAGCTCAAACACGTCCTCCGCCTGGCGCAGGGCTTCCTCGTCGGCCAGGGTGATTCGACGCAGCGACCGGTGGGCACGATCCATCGTGGTCTCTGCCAGCTGGTCGGCGTCCATTTCACCTAGGCCCTTGTAGCGCTGGATCGGCTCCTTCCACGTACGGCCCGAGCGGCGCAGCGCGGCGAGCTTGCGGTGCAGCTCATCCTCGGAGTAGGTGTAGATGAATTCGCGCTTCCTGCGTCCCTTGCCCGCAACCTCGATGCGGTGCAGGGGTGGGACGGCCGCGTAGATGCGCCCGGCCTCGACCATGGGTCGCATGTAGCGGAAGAACAGGGTCAGCAGCAGGGTGCGGATGTGCGCGCCGTCGACGTCGGCATCGGTCATGAGGATGACTTTGCCGTATCTTGCCTGCGGCAGGTCGAAGGTACGCCCCGAACCCGCACCGATCACCTGGATGATATTGGCGCACTCGGCGTTAGCCAGCATGTCCGCGGTTGAGGCCTTCTGCACGTTGAGGATCTTGCCTCGAATCGGGAAGAGGGCCTGGTACTGGGAGTTGCGCGCGGCCTTGGCCGTGCCCAGGGCGGAGTCACCCTCGACGATGAACAGCTCTGTCTCAGCCACGTCCTCGAGGCGACAGTCCGCGAGCTTGGCGGGCAGCGAGGAGGTTTCCAGCGCGTTCTTCTTGCGCGAGATCTCCTTGTGGATGCGCGCGGACACGCGTGCCTTCATCTCGCCGACGACCTTCTCCATGAGGAGGGACGTCTGCTGCTTGTCGTCGCGCTTGGAGGAGGCGAACTTGTCCTTCAGCCAGTCGGTGACGACGCGGTTGACGACGGCTCGGATCTGCGGGGTGCCCAGTGTTTCCTTCGTCTGGCCCTCGAATTGAGGCTCGGGGAAGCGCACGGTGATGACAGCGGTCATACCGGCCTGCACGTCGTCCTTTTCGGGGCGCCCGTCCTTTGCGCTGACCTTGAGCTTGCGCGCGTTCTTGTCGATGGCGGAGCGCAGGGTTTTGAGGACCGCCTGCTCGAAGCCGGACACGTGGGTGCCACCCTTGGGGGTGGCGATGATGTTGACGAAGGACTGGACAGCCGTGTCGTATCCGATGCCCCAGCGCAGCGCGATGTCGACCTCGCAGGTGCGTTCAACCTCGGTGGCGCGCAGGTGGCCGGTCTTAGAGTCGAGGGCCTGCACGGTCTCGTTGTAGGTGCCCTCACCCGTGATGTGCCACGTGTCGGTAACGGGGCCGTCGGAGGCCAGCCAGTTCGCGAAGTCGACGACGCCGCCATCGAAGCGGAAGCTCTCGCGTACTTCCTCGTCGCCGCGCTCGTCGTAGCAGTTGATGGTCAGGCCGGGCACAAGGAACGCGGTCTGGCGGGCGCGCGCCAGCAGGTCCTCCCAGGAGAAGGATGCCGTGGCCGGGAAAATCTGGAAGTCTGCCCAGAAGCGCACGCGCGTACCGGTCTGCGCCTTCTTGACCTTGCCGACGGTCTTGAGGATCGAGCCGTCCGTGAAGGGCGCGAAGGGCGAGTTGGGGGTGCGCTGCTTCGAGTCGTCGAATTCGCCGGGTTCGCCGCGGCGGAAGCACATCTCGTGGGTCTTGCCGCCGCGGTCGACCTGCACGTCGAGGCGGGCCGACAGGGCGTTGACGACGGAGGCGCCGACGCCGTGGAGGCCGCCGGAGGCCGCGTAGGAGCCGCCGCCGAACTTACCGCCGGCGTGGAGCTTGGTGTAGACGACCTCGACGCCCGTCAGGCCCTGGCCGGGCACGATGTCGACGGGGATGCCTCGGCCGTTGTCGGCGACGGAGGCGGAGTGGTCGGGGTGCAGGCGCACGTCGATCGTGTCGCAGTGGCCTTCCAGGGCCTCGTCGACCGCGTTGTCGATGATCTCCCAGAGGCAGTGCATGAGGCCGCGGTGGTCGGTGGAGCCGATGTACATGCCGGGGCGCTTGCGCACGGCCTCGAGCCCCTCGAGGACCGAGAGGTGCCGTGCGTTGTAGTCGGATGCGTCGGTAGGAGTCACGAGGTGAATCATAGGTGGCTACGTGCTCATTTGCGGTCCGCTGGGCGTGTGGCGTGGGTTCTGGGAGGCTTTCCACGCTTGACGAGGCCTGGGCTATTTTGCGCTGATCGGCGCGGTTTGGCGGCTCGTCGCACGCGACATTCTCGTGGGCATTTTTCTGCGTTGTCGTGGCCCGTGAGGCGTTGTGCCATGGTGTCGACGGTGGTCAGAGATTGCGCCCCCGGTGAACAGGGGTGCGCGGGGGTGGCTCAATGGTGTGTGATGGAAGCATGAAGGCACAGATTCTTGAACGCCCCGTACTGGACGAGCCGCAGCTGAGCGCGGCGAATCGTTGCGACGCCTGCGGCGCTCGCGCCTGGGTTCGTGCGACCATGCCGTCAGGCGGCCAGCTTTTCTTCTGCGGCCACCACGCGAACGAGCACCTGCCCTCCCTTGTGGGCGCTGGCGCACAGATCCTAGACGAACGCCATTTCATGAACGACTGACATTACTGCTCCCGCAGCGGCGGGACGCACAGCTTCGAGGCGCGGGCAGGGACAGAGGGTCCCTGCCCGCGTACTCGTATCCGCGCAACGAGGCGTGCAGGGCTGCACTAGTTAGAAGGGCATTGAACCGGTTAGAGAGGCATTGCACTCTGCCTAGTATCTCGTGCAATGCTGGGCTAGCCAGTGCGTTGCCTCTCTGCAACAAGCCAACCAGCCCCTGCCGCGTCGCTGTCGATGCGGTCGACACAGCGGATCCTAGACCTGGGCGCGCCACCTGGAGCTTGGGACCGCTCTTCCGCACGTAAACCCGCTCATCTGAGCGTCGGCGAGGCTGCCCACGTGCAGGACAGAGGGTTAGCGTGCGGAACAGCGGGTTCCCGTGCGGGAGCGACAAGGTCAATGAGCCGTGCAGCGACCGTGACGAAGCCCGCGTGGCCAGGCAGATCAGCGCACACGCTTATGGCGGCGCAAGTTCTGGATAGGAAACGCGCTCGTGGATAGGAAACACAGTTCCGGATAGCTTAGTAACCTATCCCGAATGTCATAACCTATCCGGGAACTCGTAACCTATCCAGCTCCTATACCGGCACTCAGCCACGATGTTGCCACAGCTCACCTCACCGACCCACACCACAACTCCTGGGATCGACACCAACAACACGACGAGTCCTATAACCCTGACCGTGAACCCAACTACTACATTTCCTAAGTCTGAGGAGGACCGCCGATGAAGATATTGACCATCACCGCTCGACGCTGGGAAGGCGCATACGAGGGAGGCTGGGAGCTCTACGACAGGGACCACATACTGACGCAGGTCACTCGCCTGAAGGACGCACGTCAGCAGGTCATCGACTATTTGGATACGGTCGATCCAAAGATTTCCCACGATGGCTGGGACATCAGAATTGCGTCAACACTGTAGTCGGCGCAGTTCAGGAGACCACAACACATCTCACCAGACCAGGTCGCTAAATTCTCTACCCACGACATCTAGCGGGCATTTCCCATCCGTCGCTTGTCGAACCATTACAAAGACGGACGTTCCCGTAGAACCCTCCATTCACCAGTGCACTCTCCCACCTCAAAGCGCGCCGCGTCTGCTTCCAGGTCGGCGTCGGTAACGACGAAGCCACCCGCAAGATGATAGACACTGGCCGCACGGGCCTCTTGGGCAGTCATGCTTCGTTCGCCAATCACGGTCGGAGCACCTTTCTCGTCGTAGATATCGGCGTCCGTGAGCCACGGTTCGCTGACATAATCACATCGGTTCCTCAGCTCGCCAAAAGCAGCCCGGTCAATGCCGTTGTCGCAGCTCTCGGCTTGGTCATGCCCACTTGCGTTGCATCGCTCCACCATGCGTTAAGGCTATCAGCGACGTTTGACAGCACGCGCCCCTAGTCCGTCAGGCGCTGGGACACCACCCTCGCGATTCCGACATGTATCGTCATGCAGCATAAGAGTCCTCTATGCAGAGGCACTACGTCTCCGGCAAGCCTTTCCTGTCCACCGCTGTCTTGCTTCTGTCGGCCGGTGAGGGGCGCATCTCCCAGCCCCTTGGGGCATGTCCTAGAAGAGCCGCCAACACCGCTGTCCTGACCGAAGGAGAGCGCTCACTGATCAACGACCCGGCCCGGTTTGAAGGCGTGCGTGTCATCGGCGTGGATGAACACGTATGGCGCCACACCCCCTACGGGGACAAATATGTCACCGTCATCTTGGACTTGACGCCCATCCGCGACCGCCGCGGCCCCTCCCGACTCTTGGACATGGTCCCAGGCCGCTCCAAAAAGGTCTTCAAAACCTGGTTGGCCTCCCAACCCGATACTTAGCGCGAGCGCATTGAGATCGTCGCGATGGATGGATTCACCGGGTTCAAGAGCGCCGCCGCCGAAGAACCCCCCGACGCAAAGGCGATCATGGACCCTTTTCACGTCGTACACCTCGCCGGCAACGCCTTGGATGAGTGTCGTCGGCGCATTCAGCAAGAACTTCGCCATCGGCGTGGGCGGGCCGCGGATCCCCTGTACAAGGCCCGCAGGATACTTGCACACCAGGTCATGCCTACTCACACTCCGTCAGCAACACCAGATACTCGACCTGTTTACCAGCGAGGAGCGCGTCGCACTCGAGGTCACCTGGAGCGCCTACCAAAATATCACCCGACGCCTACCGCTCACCCAACACATGCGCGGGTAAGGCTCTAATACAAGCCGAAATCAACACACTGACCTCCACACGCGTACCAAGCTGCCTGACAGAGCTCATCACGCTAGGTAAGACATTCAAACGCCGAGCCACAGACATCCTGGCCTACTTCGACCACCCCCACACCGCAGGCGGCCCCACCGAAGCAATCAACGCACCCCCTCAAACACCTACGCGGCTCCGCCCCCAGGACTTCCGAGACCTCACCAACTACATCACCAGAGCACTCCTCGAAATCGGCGGATTCAAACCCCCAACAACACCCCAATTATGAGGAACCAAAACTAACCACAAAGAACATTACAGCCCAGCACTTTGTGCTTCACTTTTAAACCAGTGTCACCAACATATGACTGATCTTCCAACAATTGGCTTGTATACACAGACCGCTCTGAATATTTTACAGTTTCGCACCAATCGCCAACTTATGTGATAACCTATGAGGGACATGCATTCCCGACGATGAGAAAGAAAGATGCAACATGGAAATCATCACACTCTTCAACAATAAAGGCGGAGTTTCAAAGACGACCACCACCTTCAATATCGCTTGGAAACTCGCTCAATCGGGCAAGCGCATCTTGATGGTCGACGCCGATCCACAGTGCAACCTGACAGAACTCGTCATCAACCCACTCCGCTCAGACGACTCCGTGCACACCAAAGTACAAGGTCAAGACAATATCTACTCAGCACTCGACCCTGTATACAACGCACGCCCAAAACAGCTTGAGCCAGTAAATTGCATTTCAGTAAACGGACAGGACAACCTCTTCCTACTACCCGGCCATCCCGGCTTCGCTGAATATGAAAATACGCTTAGCATCGCACACCAACTGTCAGAAACTCTCGGCCCCGTCCGAAACGTGCCTGGATCACTACATCGCCTCATTAACCTAACTGCAGCACAATACGAAATCGACTATGTATTCATTGATGTAAGTCCGAGTCTTGGAGCACTTAATCAAAATATTGTTACGACCTCCAACCGTCTTATCGTACCACTCTGCCCCGACCTCTTTAGCGGCCAAGCGATCGACACGCTTAGTCGAACGTTACCGAAGTGGGTAGAGTGGGCTAAACGAGCCAGTCAACTTGACATCCTGAAAGATGCCGATTATCCATTCCCTGAACCCTCACTCAAATTTACTGGCTACATCATTCAGCGCTACAAACTTCGCAACAATTCACCAACGCAGGCATTTAGCGAATTCTTCGATGACCTAAAGCTCCGAATCAACGACAAGCTAATTCCCTCCCTAGCCAAGGGAGAATTAATTAAGGATGCCACATTGGGCGCAGAAGATTTTCTACTGGCACAGATCCCTGAGTTCAATACCCTAATTGCAGCATCACAAGGTACTGGGAAGCCTGTTTTTGCGCTTTCACAAGCTGACACCGGACACTCCGGAAAAGTCTGGGACAACGATAAAAGAAAAATTGATGAGCTTGATGACCTGTTCAATGATTTCACACAGCGCGTGATCTCATGAATAGTTCAGCATTTGGCTTTTTTGAAGCTGGTCTAGAAGATATCAACGAGCATCTTACGGTTGCCGAATACATCAATACCTCGACCACTGCCATAGTGAGACGCGCATACGAGAATTTCTTGAGAGATGCGGTAATTAAGACGGTTGGCAACATTGATGCATACTTCTCGAAGATCATTTTTGAGCTTCTTTTGGATCGCCAGGCCATTTTTTCCCCTAAGCTATCAGGCAAAGGAGATATTCGAATTAGCTTTTCATTGAAAGAACTTTCCGACGTATTAATTGAAATGAGCGAAGATCCACTACATAATAACCTCAATCTCAGGCGCATAATTGATGAGAAACTATGCACACTTGCATTACAGAACCACAATGTACCCAATAATCTATCCAGATTATTTGGAGTCAAGGATTTTTGGACTTCTTGCCAGACGGATTCACTAATTAAACAAATTACTGGAAATTACGATGTGCATGCACACTATAAGGCCCTGACTGAACGACGAAATACCATCTCACACAATTATGATCAAAACATAATTAATACAGCTACACAAAACATGATCACTAGGGAGTTTGTAGATACAGGCATCATCACGACTCGCATTATTGTAAACACGTTTGAAAGGCAGGTTGTAAGCCTATACAGATAGCCACCCCTTCGCCCTACCTTAACACGCAAAGATACATTTTAAAACAATTTATCAATATCATGTTTGGCCAAAATCTGTATTTCTTGATGCGGCACTTTATGATTTGCGTTAAGCGAATAGCACTTGCTCGAGTGCACTCCTGTTCCTCATACAGCCCGTAGGACAGCGATTCCTGTAAGACAGCAGCTTTTTCGACTGGTTTATCTCTTTCGATGGATTCGTCTCATGGCTTTCATCGTAATTAGAAGACCTTTAGTCCGCGAGGCGCTGGGACACCACCCTCGTGATGCCGTCACGCATCGTGACGCCGTACAGGGCGTCCGCTATCTCCATGGTTCGCTTCTGGTGCGTGATAACAATGAGCTGCGACGTCTCCTGCAGCTCCTTGAAGATGGTGAGCAGGCGCGTCAGGTTCATGTCATCCAGGGCGGCCTCGACCTCGTCCATGACGTAGAACGGAGACGGGCGTGCCTTAAAGATCGCGACCAGGAACGCGATCGCGGCCAGGGAACGCTCGCCGCCCGACAGCAGCGACAGACGCTTCACCTTCTTGCCGGCGGGCCGAGCCTCAATCTCGATGCCAGTCGAGAGCATGTCCTCCGGATCGGTGAGCACCAGGTCCCCCTGGCCGCCCGGGAACAGTATGCCGAACACATGCTCGAACTGTTTGCGCGTCTCCGCGAACGCGGCCGTGAAAGCCTCCTGAACCAGGCGGTCCACGTCTTGCACGATACGCAGCAGATCCGCCTTCGATGCCTTGAGGTCCTGCACCTGATCCACCAGGAACTTATGCCGCGCCGCCAGCGCCTCATGCTCCTCGAGCGCCAGCGGATTCACGCGCCCCAGCTTCTCCAGGTCCTTCTGCGCTGTGGCGAGCGCGCGCTCCTGCTCGGCGCGCATGTACGCGCGTGGCTCGGCGGCTTCGGCTTTCTCCACGTCGTCGGGGTCGAGGGGCAGCACCGGCACCATCACCTCCGGCCCGAACTCGGCGATCAGCTGCTCTGGCTCAAGCGAAAGTTCCTCAAGGGCGCGCCGCTGCAGGTCCTCGACGCGCACCCTCGTCTGTTCGACCGCGATCTTGCCCTGGTTTGCCGAGTTCATCGCATCCGCCAGCTCCGCGCTCATCCGGTCCAGGGCGCGGCGCGCATCCGAGACCTCTCGAGACACCTGGGAACGTCGAGCGCTCAACCGGTCGCGTTCAGTGGCGGCACGGGATAGGGCACGCTCGGCCGCCTCCAACGCGATGCGCGCGGCCGCCTCCACGTCCGAGGCCGTGGCCAGTTCCGTCTGTCTCACCGCCTCGCGCCGGGCATAGCGGG
>ERZ772908.266-NODE-266-length-13084-cov-34.0358_pt1 | contig 13084 bp, 9 predicted proteins | sample MGYA00512121_ERZ772908 | MGnify/ENA primary metagenome ERZ772908 (study PRJEB29015, sample SAMEA2738084) | human oral metagenome | biome: human oral; feature: human-associated habitat; material: saliva | place: China | collected 2264 ... | reverse complement strand
CAGATCGTGACCTTCATCGACGAGATTCACACCGTCGTCGGTGCTGGCGCATCCGAAGGTTCCATGGACGCAGGCAACATGCTCAAGCCCATGCTTGCCCGTGGCGAGTTGCGCCTGATTGGTGCCACCACCCTCGACGAGTACCGCGAGAATATCGAGAAGGACCCCGCCCTGGAGCGCCGCTTCCAGCAGGTGTACGTGGGCGAGCCCAGCGTAGATGACACCATCGGTATTCTGCGCGGTCTGAAGGAACGCTACGAGGCACACCACAAGGTGCAGATTGCTGACTCCGCGCTGGTTGCCGCAGCAACCCTGTCCAACCGTTACATTCCCTCCCGTCAGCTGCCGGACAAGGCAATTGACCTGATTGACGAGGCTGCATCCCGCCTGCGCATGGAAATTGACTCCGCACCGGAGGAAATCGACCAGCTGCGCCGCGCCGTGGACCGCCTCACCATGGAGGAACTGGCACTTGCCGACGAGACCGATCCCGCATCCGTGGAGCGTCTGGAAGCGTTGCGCAAGGACATGGCTGACAAGAAGGAACAGCTCGACGCCCTCAACGCTCGTTGGGAGGCCGAGAAGGCTAGCCTGAACCGTGTGGGTGACATCAAGACCCAGATTGACGAGCTACGTTCCCGCGCAGAGGTTGCACAGCGCGAGGGTAACCTCGCTGAGGCATCCCGCCTGCTCTACGGCGAGATTCCCGCAAAGCAGGCTGAGCTGGAAGAAGCACAGCGCGCCGAGGACACCGCCAAGAACGAGTCCATGGTCTCCGAAGAGGTCACCGCGGACGATATTGCCGAGGTGATTTCCTCCTGGACCGGTATTCCCGCAGGCCGCATGATGCAGGGTGAATCCGAGAAGCTGCTCGAAATGGAGAAGCGCATCGGTGCCCGCCTCATTGGCCAGGAAGCCGCAGTAGTCGCTGTCTCTGACGCTGTGCGCCGCGCCCGCGCCGGCATCTCCGACCCGAACCGCCCGATTGGTTCCTTCCTGTTCCTGGGCCCGACCGGTGTCGGTAAGACCGAGCTGGCTAAGGCACTGGCTGAGTTCCAGTTCGATGACGAGCGTGCCCTGGTACGCATCGACATGAGCGAGTACTCCGAGAAGCACACCGTGTCCCGCCTGGTCGGTGCCCCTCCCGGATACGTTGGCCACGAAGAGGGCGGTCAGCTGACCGAGGCTGTACGCCGTCGCCCCTACTCGGTGGTCCTGCTCGACGAGGTCGAGAAGGCACACCCCGAGGTCTTCGACATCCTGCTGCAGGTACTCGATGACGGCCGCCTGACCGACGGCCAGGGCCGCACCGTGGACTTCCGCAACGTCATCCTGATCCTGACCTCGAACCTCGGTTCGCAGTACCTGGTCAACCAGGATTTGCCCTTCGAGGAGCGATCCGAGAAGGCGCTGGAGGTTGTTCACCAGGCATTCCGCCCCGAGTTCCTCAACCGACTGGACGACATCATCATGTTCCAGCCCCTGTCGGCTGAGAACCTGGGCCAGATCGTGGGCCTGCAGATCAAGAGCATGGCTAAGCGTCTGGAGGACCGCCGCCTCACCCTGAACGTGACCGAGGCAGCCCTCGAGTGGCTGGGTAAGACCGGCTACGACCCGGCATTCGGTGCCCGCCCGCTGCGCCGCCTGGTTCAGCGTGAGATTGGCGACCGCCTGGCTCGCGGTATCCTCTCCGGCGCAATCCACGACGGCGACACCGTGACCGTGGACGTGAACCCGGACGTTGCCAGCGACGGCCTGTCGGTGACCTCCGAGCGTGAGCAGAAGGCTGAGAACTAAGCTCAACCGGTTGGCTGGGCGGACTTAGCCTGTGGCTGAGTTTGCACATTCGAAACCATAAGAAATAGGCTGTGGGGTACCCTCAAAAGGGGTACCCCACAGCCGTTTAACGCACTAGAACCGCACTAATACACAGAGCATTGAGGAGAAGAATGGACCGCTGGACTGACCACCAGAACTTCGCCGCCGCCGGTGAGCAGCGCGAAGAAATCGCCTCCGTGCACCGTGCCGCAATCCGCTCGATTCAGCGCGTTGTCTCTGAGAACGCCACCCCGCACGACGAAGAATACGCCTCCGCGGGTATTGCCAAGCTACTCAAAGCGGGTAAGGTTCTCGTGCTCACCGGCGCGGGAGTGAGCACCGAATCCGGCATCCCCGATTACCGCGGACCCGGCGGCTCCCTGCACGACCACCGCCCCATGACCTACCAGGAATTCCGCTACGATGACGCCGCCCGCCAACGCTACTGGGCGCGCTCCTACGTGGGTTGGCGCCGCATGCGCCGCGCCGAACCGAACCGCGCCCACTATGCGCTCGCCGAGCTGGAGCAGCTGGGTGCCGTGAGCGGCGTGATTACGCAGAACGTGGATGGGCTGCACGCCCGTGCTGGAAGCTCCCGTCTGCTGGCGCTGCACGGCGACCTCTCTCGTATTGTGTGCCTGGACTGCGGGCAGGACGAGAGTCGCGAAAGCCTGGATACACGCCTGGATGCTGCGAACCTCGGCTACCTGGCGCGCCTTGAAGACGAAGAGCTGCGCGTGAACCCTGATGGCGATGTGGAGTTGGACGACCGCTATATCCGCGATTTTCAGATGGTGCCCTGCCTTGGCTGTGGTTCGACCCGCCTCAAGCCGGATGTGGTGTACTTTGGTGAGTCCGTGCCCGCCGAACGTAAGGCGCTCAAGGACGCCATGCTCGCTGAATGTTCGGCGCTGCTGGTGGTGGGCTCCTCGGTGGCGGTTATGAGTAGCTACAAGATTGTGTTGGAGGCTCTGCGTGCCGGCAAGCCGGTCGCTGTCATCAATGGCGGCCCCGGTCGTGCGGATGCGAAGGCTACCTACCTGTGGCGCACCGGCGTGGGTGAGGCGCTTGAGCTCATGCTCGACGAAATTGACGACTAGGTAGCACTGACACAACTACGTGGCGCCGGCACCCGGTGAATTTTGCCGCGCGTGCACTGACCCGTAGCTGGCCCGTCATTAACTGCACGAAAGTGCTATTTTGTGTTGCAAGTCATTGCAAATAGCCCCTGGACAGGCGGATACACCCAGAGTGCGGGGATAAAATGATGGGATGGACATTCGACACACTATCACTCGCTTCGGTGCCACCGCCCTGATTGGTTGCGGTCTGGCGGTCACCGCAATCCCCGCAACTTTCGCTCAGAACGGTGAGGAGTCCGTCACCTACGTCTACGCCGACAAGGCAACCTCTCACATTTCTGAGGTCTGGTACAAGGGTGAAACCCTGAAGGTTACCGGCGAAGGCTTCCTGACCCAGGACGGCACCTCCGGCTCCATCATCGGTATCAAGCTGAACAAGGGCTCCGTCAAGATTGACGGCAAGGACTACCTGGAAGTTCAGGCTGATGAGAAGGGCAACTTCTCCGTTTCCATTCCCTGGCAGGATGACCTGGACGAGCGCATCTCCGTGGACGTCTACCTGCTCTCCGGCTCCCTGAAGGACAACGACACCGCTCGCGGCGGCAAGGCTGCGACCGTGAAGATTGAGGCTCGTTCCGTTCAGGAAGCAACCCCCTCCGCTACCGCTTCTGCGAGCGCTTCCGCTTCGGCAACCGCTTCCGTGGTGGCTACCCCCTCCGCTACTGCTACCTCCTCCGCTTCTGTTGCGCCCTCCGCATCTGCGACTCCTTCGGCTTCGGCTACCGCCGCTGATGAGGTTGTTGCCTCCGTAGATGCTGAGATTAAGGACCGCCCGGCAACCTCGGTGAGCCCCTCGGCTACCGCGTCGGCTTCCGCTTCTGTGGTGGCGACCCCCTCCGCTTCGGCTACTGCTTCTGCGAGCGCGTCGGCATCGGCTACTGAGTCGGCTAGTGCTTCCGCTGCCGCTGATCAGAACGCATCCGTTGCGAACGATGCGAAGGATCAGCTGGGCGATTCAACCTCCGCTACCGAGCAGGTGACCGCTTCGGCTGAGAGCACTCGCTTTGCGAACTGTGCAGAGGTTGCGGCCGCTGGCCTGGCGCCTATGCACGAAAGCCACCCAGACTTCCGCAAGAAGTTTGATAATGACGGTAACGGCCTGGGTTGCGAGGTCATTAACAGCGAGGTAACCGACGGTTCCTCCTCCAACAGCTCCTCGGGTTCTTCGTCCCGCAACTCTGGCGGTCTGGATAACCTGGGTGGCAGCTCCTCCTCTTCGAGCAGCTACACTTCGAGCCGCGCTCAGCGCTCTTCTCTTGCTAACACCGGTGCTTCTAACGCCTTCACCATTGCTGGTATGGGTCTGGTGGCTCTGGGTCTGGGTGTTGCTGGCGTGTCTGCTGTGCGCAACCGCAAGAACTCCTAAAACTATTGCCGCCGCCGGGCGCGGTGTGCATGAGGGTCCCTTCCCCTGAACGCTTTTGAGTGTTCGGGTGGAGGGGATTTTCGCGTTTAACGGGGTGGTTTTTGCTGTTGGGTTGTGCTGATGGGATGAGGTATGTGCTTGTTAGTTTCTTCAATGTGGGGTTGAGAGTTTGGGTGTGCACGGCGGTGCAAAAGGCTCGTATAGTTCAACCATGCCTTCAAGAAACCTTCAAGAAAAATATATTTTGTGAGTTAGGTCATGATAAATTGACGTCTTGGGGGTCGGTATCCTAAGCTTCGCTCGTTAGAATGGGGGCATGAACATTCGAAACAACATTGCACGCATCGGTGCCACCGCCCTCATCGGCTGTGGCCTCGTTGCTACTTCCGTCCCCGCCACCTTCGCTGTTGAAGGTGCACCTCAGGTTGTCCACACCTACGCAGACTCTGCACAGTTCATCGCCCCCGACGTATGGATTGAGGGTCAGGGTCTGAACATTGGTGGCGAGGGCTTCAAGACCGCTGACGGCACCTCCGGTTCCGTCCTGGCACTGAAGCTGAACAAGGGTGCCGTCAAGATTAATGGCCAGGACTACCTGGAAATCCACGCTGACGCGGCTGGCAACTTCTCCGTTACCATCCCCTGGCAGGAAGAGCTGCACGGCAGCGTTTCCGTCGACATTTACCTGCTGTCCGGCTCCCTGAAGGACGGTGACGTTCCCCGCGGCGGTAAGGCAGCTACCGTGACCATTAAGGTTGCAGAGCAGCCCGCTCCCGCACCTAGCGAGGACCCGACCCCCGCTCCTTCTCAGGACCCGACTCCGACCCCCTCCGAGGACCCGACTCCGACCCCCTCCGAGGACTCGACCCCGGCTCCCACCCAGGACCCGACCACCGAGGCTCCCAAGCCTGCCGATGAGACCTCCGCACCCGCAGTTGAGGACGCTAAGGAAACCAAGCCTGCCGAAGAGCAGAAGTCTGAAGACCAGAAGTCTGACCAGGCTTCCGACTCCTCCGCAAAGGACGAGAAGACCTACAAGTACCAGAACTGTGCTGACGTGTGGGCAGACCGCGGCACCTCTATTCACAGGGGTGACCCGGACTTCCGCGATAAGTTCGACGCTGACGGTGACGATGAAGGTTGCGAAGAGCAGCCGAACTACGAGAACTCCAACAAGTCTGACAGCGTTTCGCTGAGCTCCGGCTCGAATGACAACCTGGGCTCCGGTTCTTCGAACGCATCCTCCAAGAGCTCTTCTTCCCTGGCTAAGACCGGTGCATCCGACGCGATGACCGCTGCTGGTCTGGGTCTGATTGCTCTGGGTGCTGGTGGCGCGACCATCGTGGCAACCCGTATGCGCAAGAAGGCATAATAGCGCCTAGTCGCTAAGTTTTTAGCTGCTTTTATGGGCTCCCTCCATATCGGAGGGAGCCCATTTTTTGTGCCTTTGCAGGCTGTTGAGGATAGGTGGAGCAGTGTACGAAAAAGGAAAAAATTACCTGCACGTGAGCCCTTGACAAGTTATTTTATGCGAGATGGTGAACACTTAACTCTAAGTTAAGAGTGACACAGGGCAAACACAGCTTCAACCGGGAATCTAGATACCAAGCAGAAAACGAAAAACGCACAGCACCGAGCTGAAGAATAGACAGCGAAGAGCGCAGCGGATATCACGACACGAATCTGGAGAACCCAATGACTATTCTGACCATGGCGCTTGCCGATGCGATAGCCATCGCAGCCCTCTGCACCCTCTACATGGTGCGGCACCGCAACCGCGAACTGATGATTTCCTACGCGGTCATCAACGCCGGCATCTTCACCGTCTCGGTGGCGCTGGTATCCGCCGGATCGAACGCATCCGCCATGGGTATGGGCCTCTTCGGTGTCCTGTCGATTATCCGATTGCGTTCCACCGCCCTGAGCCAACGCGAGGTGGGCTACTACTTCGTGGCTCTCTCGGTCGGCATGATCGCGGGTGTGAATATCAGCCCGGCGTACATCGCCTTCGGCCTTATGGCTACCCTGGTCGCCCTGATCGCGATCCTCGACTCGCGTAGCGCCCCGGTCTCCGCTGAAAAGACTCAGGACGTTACCGCCGATCGTGCGATCAGCGATGAGGAAGAGCTCAAGGCATACCTGAGCGCTCGCCTGGGTTACACGGTCACCTCGGCAAAGATTACCGAGCTGGACATGGTGAACAACCTGACCCGCGCTACCGTCACCTACCAGTCCAAGGAAACCACCGAGGGCGGCACCCCCGCGGCAGTGGAGGCGGCACCGGCTAACGCAGCACCCATCTCGGCAGTAGCTCAACCAGCAGCACCGCAGATGACCGCAACCCGCCAGCCTGTAGCACCCACCGCCGAAGCGCACGCCACGCTGGAAACCCAGATGATTCCGCTCCAGCGCACCCTGGTGGGCAAGTAAGATCAGCCGGTATAAAAGCCTCCGATTCACTCCAACCGCACAAACATCTCCGATACCCACGACACGCCGCCCCCAGCGCACAGCCCAAAACGCAGGGACGGCACCCCAGAAGGACGAAGACCCATGACTAACGCAGCCGCAAATATCATCCCCGCAGAGTGGAAGAGCATCAGCCTCAAAGCTATGAACGAGAAGGCAGCCATGCAGACCCGCGTGGACCGCAAGTACATTGTCGACGCAGAAACCGCCGCCAAGGTACTCTCCACGCTCGACGCAGACGCCTCCGTCATGGAAATCAAGGGCCAGCGTGACTTCGCCTACGACTCGGTCTACTTCGACACCCCGCAGATGCAGAGCTACCACTCGGCAGCCTACAGCCGCGATGACACCTTCAAGATCCGTACCCGTAGCTACCTAGACTCGGAGCTGACCTTCCTGGAGGTCAAGACCGACGGTGAGCAGGATATGACCGTCAAGAAGCGTATCCCGTACACCTTCGAGAACCGTGATACGCTCACCGCGGAAGGTTACGAGTACATCACCGCAGCACTCGGCGATATCCTCGCGGGCCCCGTGCACAAGCTGGAGGCGGTTCTGACCACCGGCTACCGCCGTACCACGGTCTTCCTGCCGCAGAGCGAGAAGAACCCGGTCGCCTCCCGTATGACCGTAGATAACGCCCTGACCTGGACCCCCATGTCCGAGAACATCCTCATGGCGGGCGTGAACTACCGTAACTACCACGGCAACCTGGTCGGCACCACCTACGGCCTGCCGAATGCGGTCATCATCGAAACCAAGTCCGGCGTGGAGCCCTCCGTGGCAGACCAGCACCTTTGGGATGCGGGCATCACCCCCGCGAAGATCTCCAAGTTTGCAACCGGTATGGCGGCGCTGAACCCGCAGCTGGCAAGCAACAAGTGGGCAGAAACCCTGAAGAACTGGATGCACCTGGAACCGGTCAACGGCACCCGCCTCAACCTGGATGACATGACCGAAGAGGACTACCAGAAGCTGCTGACCGAGCGTTTCGCAGCCGCCTAAAACGGCAATTGGGGATGCGCGGGTAGGGTAGCGCACCTACCTTACCCGCACCCCAGCCCCTCATCTATAAACCCCCGAACCGAACACAATACCGGCTTTATTCGCCCCACACAGGCAATAACCGCTCTCACACATATTCACATTTCACATATGACTTACCCCTGTGGCGCTGGCTCTACGCGAGTAGTCACCCAAACACAAAGGAAAACCCGTGAAAAAGAGCAATATGATTAAGAGCGCAACCTCCATTACCCTCCTGGCAGCCCTGGCGTTGACCGGTTGCTCGGCAACTTCGGCATCGAATGCCAGCGCTACTGCCACTAGTGCAACCAGCACCTCCGCTTCGAGCACTCCGGACACCACCTCGAAGGTGGCTGACTCCTTCTCCACCGACGTGAAGAGCGGCGCGAAGCTCGCCGAGGACACCCACTACTCCACGAAGGACGTCACCTGGGATTCCTCCAGCGAAGTTACTATCGATCTTTCTAACCCGACCGCGACCGACGGCGTGACCGTCAGCGACGGCGTCATCACCATCACCAAGGCGGGTAACTACAAGCTCACCGGCATCTACGAGGGCCAGATCAAGGTTGAGGCAGCCGACAGCGATATGGTCCGCCTGATCCTGAACAACGCGACCATCACCAACTCCACCGGCGCGGCAATCAACGTGGTTGAGGCGGACGAGGTCGTTATCTACACCGCCTCGGGTACCACCAACACCGTCTCTGACGGCTCCTCCTACTCGGATACCGCCAGCGGCAGCCCCGACGCAGCTATCTACTCCAAGAGCGACCTGACTCTGGCGGGTGAAGGCACCCTGAAGGTTGAAGGTAAGTACGAAGAGGGTATCCACACCACCGATGGCCTGGTCATTGCCTCCGGCACCCTGGAAGCGAACGTGGCAAACACCGGCATCAAGGGTAAGGACTACGTCGATATCCTGGATGGTACCGTCACCGTGACCGCAAGTCAGGACGGTATCAAGGCAACCAATGACACCGACGGCAACCGCGGCTGGGTACGCCTGAGCGGCGGTACCGTGAACATCTCCGCAGGTGATGACGGTTTCAAGGCTGAGCGCGTTCTTGAAATCTCCGGCGGTACCCTGAACATTACCCAGTCGAACGAGGGTATTGAGGCGCAGTACATTAACATTCTGGACGGTGCCGTGAACGTGACCAGCTCCGATGACGGTATCAACGCCTCGTACAGCACCACCTCGACCAGCAGCGACTCGACCAGCACCGAGTCGGCTTCGACCTCCACTACGCAGACCGCCCAGACCACCCAGGGCAACCAGAACTCTGCACCCCAGGCACCCAGCGGTAGCGCAGGTCAGGCCCCTGCAGGCGGCGGTCAGGCTCCCTCCGGTACCATGGGCCAGACCCCGGCTGGCGGTGGCGCAGGTGGCGGCATGCGCGGTGGCATGGGCGGTGGCGGCGGTACCTTTGAGGTGGTCGACGCAACCATCAACATCACCGGCGGTACCGTCACCGTGAACGCGAACGGCGACGGCATCGACTCCAACGGTACGGCGACCCTCTCCGGTGGCACCCTGATCGTGAACGGCCCCTTCACCGGCGGTAACGCCTCCCTGGATACCAACGGCGACCTGCTGCTCAACGGTGCGACCGTGACCGCGGCTAACTCCGGTGACATGTTCGAGGCTCCCTCGACTAACTCCACCAGCGGTTACGTGAAGATCAGCAACGTATCGAACCTGAGTGCAGGCACCACCGTACAGGTGGCAGACTCCTCCGGTAACGTGGTGGCGAACTACAAGGTGACTAACTCCAACACCGCACTGATCTTGGTCTCCAGCTCCAAGATCACCAAGGGTCAGAGTTACACCGTGTACACCACCACCGATAGCGTGGATGCCTCCAGCACCACCCTGGCGTCTAACGCCACCTCGCTGGGTTCTTTCACCGCAAGCTAGTACTCCTTCACCGCAAGCTAAGCGGCAGGAGTGCCCCTCAAGCCCCGTGCTGGATGTCATGACCTGCACGGTACCCTCTCTGAACCCGGTCTTGTGAGTGAGCCGGAGGCAGAGACACACGCCCCGCAACGGACGTAGCGATACGTCCGGTGCGGGGCTCTGTGGTATCTGGTGTGCGGGCAAAGAGCGGGCTTTGGGCGCTCACGGTGAGGCGGAGGCTACGCTGCGCTCGCCACGGGTGCAAAATAAAACGGTTGTTCCGGTGCGAAGAAGTGCTCTGATACGCAAAATAGGTGACGTTCAGCGAGACATTCAGGGCTGAAACAGGGTACTCTATAGTGTAGTAAAGACTGTTGAACGATCCGAGAGCGATGCGCCGCGCGTGCTGTTCGCCTCGGACAGGATGAAAGAGGGGGTCACGCCATGGGGCGCGGCCGTCAGAAGGCTAAAGCAACAAGGCAGGCTCGGGAGATGAAGTACTTCAGCCCCGAGACCGACTACAGCGCACTCGAGCGTGAGCTCAGCAGCGCGAAGAAAACGAAGTCCTCCGATTCGTCCCGCCGTCGCTATGACGACGAGGACGACTACTCGGCATACGCAGAAAAGTACGCGTCCTACGAGGATGAGGCATAAAGAATACGCGGAATGATTCGGTGCATATCGACCGAGCGTATTCGACAGATGATGAACCGGCTTGAGACCCCGCACGGGGTGCTCAGCCGGTTTTTTCGTACCCGCAGTTTGTACGGATGCACTCAGGCGGATGCACTCGGGTGGATGCGCGAGGACGGGTAGCCCATGGGGCATAACTGTGTGGGGCGCAAAGCCAATACACATGTTTATACATAGGCGTGCATAACTCCATCTGGTAATAGAGCATAGTCAGTAATAAAAAAATTTAAAATGAATAAGCATACATAGCTTCTGCACAGCTTAGTCATGCCTGGCACAGAGAATAGACCAGCATTCTAGAGACATGAACAACGAACAGAACATGACTCAGAACATTGACCAGGCCACCCAGACCGCAGCAGAACAAGCTAACGCAGCGCAAACCGCCGCAGAGCAGAAGCTAGCCAAGAAGAAGCTCACCCGTCGAATCTTCATCGGCGGCGGCCTCGGCGCACTCGCAGTAGTTGGCGGCGGCGCAGGCTGGGCGTACAACCGCTACCTGGCAGAGCACACCGAAATCGAAGACACCACCGCCTACGAGGCGGCGGCACAGCAGGCAAATGCAAGCGCCTCCGGCTCCGCCACCGCAGACCCCACCGAACTGACCGGCGTGAAGGTCAACGGTCAGAGCCTCACCGCTAACGAAGGCTCGATCACCATCACCTCCACCACCACCGGCAGCGGCTCCAACGCGGTCGTCTCCTTCGTAGCGGACATCAAGCTCGGCAACGCAACCCTGCTGCGAAGCGCCTTCGCCAACAACAAGTTCGGCCAGAACATCATCGACACCCCCTCGAACATTGCCTCCGAACACAACGGCATCTGGGCAATCAACGGTGACTACTACGGCTTCCGTACCACCGGCATCGTGATCCGAAACGGTGTTGTCTACCGTGACTCCGGCGCTCGCGAGGGTCTCGCCTTCTACCGTGACGGCTCCGTCAAGCTCTACGACGAAACCGCCACCAATGCCCAGACCCTCGTCAGCGAGGGCGTGTGGAACACCCTCTCCTTCGGCCCGGCACTGGTCAAGGACTCCGCAGTCGTCGACGGCATCGACAGCGTCGAGGTGGATACCAACTTCGGTAACCACTCCATCCAGGGCAACCAGCCGCGAACCGGCGTGGGCGTGCTCGGTACCAACCACCTGGTCTTCATCGTGGTCGACGGCCGCTCCACCAACTACTCGCGCGGTGTGACCATGCCCGAGTTCGCCCAGATGTTCAAGGACCTCGGCTGCGTGACCGCTTACAACCTGGACGGTGGTGGCTCCTCCGCCATGGTCTTCAACAATCAGCTGGTCAACCGCCCCCAGGGTGGCACCAAGGAACGCGGCACCAGCGACATCCTCTACATTGCAGGGAGCGCATCGTGATTATCCTGATACCCGCCTACAAGCCGGACCAATCGCTGGTCCGCCTTGCCCGGGCCCTGCGCGAACAGGACCCTAACGCCGAAATCCTCGTCATTGACGACGGATCCGGTAGCACCTACGCGCCGATCTTTACCGAACTGCGTATCGACGGCGTGACCGTGCAGACCCACCCCGCCAATAGGGGCAAGGGTGCGGCACTGCGCACCGGCATCGCCTGGGCGCAAGCAAACCGCCCCGGCGAGGTCATCGTCACCGCCGACGCGGACGGCCAGCACCTCCCTCAGGACATCTTCCGTGTGGGTGTGCGCACCGAAACCGCAGCGGCGGCAGATCAGAGGAGCATCATCCTCGGTGTGCGCACCAAGCCCGACCCGAACGCCGGCGAAGAAGGCACTAAGGTGCCGCTACGTTCCAAGATTGGTAATAGCGCAACCGTAGGCTTCTTCGCCCTGGCGACCGGTGCCCGCGTGGCAGACACCCAGACCGGTCTGCGCGGCTTCACCCCGCAGATTCTGGACTGGCTGCTACAGATCCCCGGCGATAAGTACGAGTACGAGTTCTCCATGCTGCTGCGCGCAACCCGCGCGGATGTGGACCTGGTGCAGGTGCCCATCGTGAAGGTCTACGAGCCCGGCAACCCGACCAGCCACTTTAGGCCGCTGCAGGACTCGGCGCTCATTTATGCACCGCTGCTTGCCTTCCTGGCTTCGTCTTTCCTGACCGGCTTCCTGGTGGACGCTATCGCCTTGTTCGTCCTGGTGGGCTTGGGCGTTCCGCTACTGGCGGCCGTAATCGGTGCCCGCGTCATCTCGGCGCTGACGAACTTCACCGTCAACCGAATGCTCATGCACGACGGAGGTGCACGCCCCTCGGCATCCTCCTCGCTGGTACGTTACGCCGTGCTGGCGGTGGGTATCCTCGCAGCCAATGCGGCTCTGATGGAAGCTCTGACCGGCTTGGGCGCGTCCCTGCTGGTCGCCAAGATCCTGACCGAACTGTTCCTGATCCCGATCAGCTTCGCGGTTCAGCGCCGCTGGGTTTTTCTACCCACTCGGTGGCAGGAAAATACGCGAGAGAAGACAGTGGCAACTCACGCACCCTCGGGTTTGCGTGCGGTGAGCTACGAGTCCGCTCGCATGGAGGCTGCCGGTATCCGTACCGGCGTGCGCGCCTCCCAGGTACGCCCCTAGCTCGCCTACTCCGGCGGCTAGTTCACTAATGGCTAGTTCGCTAGGGGCTACCTACAAAACTTCTCCCACCCGTCAGTCGTGAGGGTGGGTGGGAGATGCAAGCTG
>ERZ772908.255-NODE-255-length-13241-cov-18.4604_pt1 | contig 13241 bp, 13 predicted proteins | sample MGYA00512121_ERZ772908 | MGnify/ENA primary metagenome ERZ772908 (study PRJEB29015, sample SAMEA2738084) | human oral metagenome | biome: human oral; feature: human-associated habitat; material: saliva | place: China | collected 2264 ... | reverse complement strand
TATTAGGCTTGAGGCGCGGTTTTCTCCAACTCCAATGCAGCGGCAAGCAAGGACAGGCGCGCCATTACGCCGTAAACATAGAGGCGGTTGTGTTCGTTGTCCACGTCGCAGTCTTTTTCAGAGCGCGGCATACCGAGCGAATCCCATTGTTCAAATACGCGCTTGCAGGCTTCGGGGGCTTCTTGGGAGTTGTCGCCGCTGCCGGTGGGGATGCTGTTCGACAACGGAACAAACACCATACCGCCGGCGTTGAGGTTTTCGTCTGCACCACGGCCCTCATGTACACGGAAGAAGCCGCCGATAACGAAACGGTCCATCATATACACGACGGGTTCGCACACGGCGCCGTTCATGGTTTCATAGGTATAAATACCTTCTTGGACAATGACTTCGCTAACTTCCAAACCTTCTTTGACCTTCGCCATTTTATTGCGGTTTTTACGGTTCAATCCGCGCACTTCATCCGCAGATTTAACACTCATCACGCCCATGCCGTAAGTGCCTGCATCGGCTTTCACAATAACGAAAGGCTGGTCGGTAATACCCAATTCGTCGTATTTGGCTTGAGTTTTCGCCAATACGCGCTCTACTGCGCCTGCCAACGCATCCTCGCCTTCACGCTCTTGGAAATCCAAACCACTGATTTTTTCAAAATAAGGATTGATTTGCCATTCGTCAATGTCAATCAACTTGGCAAAGTCAGCAGCAACTTGGTTGTATGCGCCGAAGTGTTCAGTCTTACGGCGAGTCGTCCAGCCGCCGTGCAATGGAGGCAAAACGGTTTGGCTGATGCCTTTAAGGATTTCAGGGATGCCCGCAGACAAGTCGTTATTCAACAAAACAACGCAGGGCGAGAAACCGTCTGCAAGATGTACACGCTCGCGGGTACGCAATAAAGGCTCAAGCAAAATTTTGTCGCCCAACGCGGTTTCAAACTCGGTCGGTTCAGTCACTTCAGGATTCAGGCTGCCCAAGCGCACTTCATACCCTGCCGAACGCAAAATCTCGCTGAGTGCGTAAACGTTTTGCAGATAGAATGTGTTGCGTGTGTGGTTTTCAGGAATAATCAATACGGATTTGGCCGTCTCACAGGCACGCTGCACCGCATCTTGCGCGGCAACCGCCGCCAGCGGGATAAAGTTGGGATTCAAATTATTGAAGCCGCCCGGAAACAGGTTCATATCAATAGATGAAATTTTGTAACCGGCATTACGGATGTCAACCGAACCATAAAACGGCGGACGGTGTTCGTTCCATTGCGAACGGAACCATGCTTCGATTTTGGCGTGGTTGCACAAGATTTTCGCTTCAAACGCCTGAAGTTGCGACAGATGTTCGGCAGCCATTACCGGTAATTTCATTCTCTATACCTCTTTGTTAAGTGTGGATATTGAGTGAGAATGATAGAACTTTTTAGTGCATTTCGACAAGTATTCTTTCAGATAAGATGCATCTTTTTGTCAACAATTCTACAATTTGTCTAATTTTTAATAAGCGTTTTTGAAACTTTGCGACAAATTTTAAAAATTGGACAAATTTCTATTGCACAGCCCCTATAAAAAGCCTAAAATCCGCCCATAAACGCAAACCATCATTCATACCTAACAATAGCAAAGAATACTCATCATGAGCGCACAAACCCTTTACGATAAACTTTGGAACAGCCACGTCGTCCGCGAAGAAGAAGACGGCACTGTCCTGCTTTACATCGACCGCCACCTGGTTCACGAAGTAACCAGCCCGCAAGCATTCGAAGGCTTGAAAATGGCCGGCCGCAAACTCTGGCGTATCGACAGCGTGGTCTCCACAGCCGACCACAATACCCCGACAGGCGACTGGGACAAAGGTATCCAAGACCCGATTTCCAAACTGCAAGTCGATACTTTGGACAAAAACATCAAAGAGTTTGGCGCACTCGCCTACTTCCCATTCATGGATAAAGGCCAAGGCATTGTGCACGTTATGGGCCCGGAACAAGGTGCCACCCTGCCTGGCATGACCGTCGTTTGCGGCGACTCGCACACCTCTACCCACGGCGCATTCGGTGCATTGGCTCACGGTATCGGTACTTCCGAAGTCGAACATACCATGGCAACCCAGTGTATTACCGCAAAAAAATCCAAATCCATGCTGATTTCCGTTGAGGGCCGTCTGAAACCCGGTGTTACCGCTAAAGACGTAGCGCTTTATATCATCGGCCAAATCGGTACGGCCGGCGGTACAGGCTACGCCATCGAGTTTGGCGGCGAAGCCATCCGCAGCCTTTCTATGGAAGGCCGCATGACCTTGTGTAACATGGCGATCGAAGCCGGTGCGCGCTCAGGCATGGTTGCCGTCGACCAAACCACCATCGACTATGTAAAAGGCAAACCTTTCGCACCTAAAGGCGAAGCATGGGACAAAGCCGTTGAATACTGGCGCACGCTGGTGTCTGACGAAGGCGCCGTATTTGATAAAGAATACCACTTCAAAGCTGAAGACATCGAACCTCAAGTAACTTGGGGTACATCGCCTGAAATGGTTTTGGACATCAGCGGCAAAGTGCCTAATCCTGCCGAAGAAACCGATCCGGTCAAACGCAGCGGCATGGAACGCGCCCTCGAATACATGGGCTTGGAAGCGGGTACGCCATTGAACGAAATCCCTGTCGATATCGTCTTTATCGGCTCTTGTACCAACAGCCGTATCGAAGACTTGCGCGAAGCCGCCGCTATCGCCAAAGGCCGCAAAAAAGCGGACAATGTACAACGCGTGTTAATTGTTCCCGGCTCCGGCTTGGTTAAAGAACAAGCCGAAAAAGAAGGCTTGGACAAAATTTTCATCGATGCCGGCTTCGAATGGCGCGAACCGGGCTGCTCGATGTGCCTCGCCATGAATGCCGACCGCCTGACCCCGGGACAGCGTTGCGCCTCCACTTCCAACCGTAACTTCGAAGGCCGCCAAGGCAACGGCGGACGCACCCACCTCGTCAGCCCTGCCATGGCTGCCGCAGCCGCGGTTACCGGCCACTTTACCGACATCCGCACTATGGCTTAAAATATTTTCAGACGGCCTTTATTCATCAGGCCGTCTGAAACAATACCTTGCTCAAGCAAGTTTTCTTATTATATTGCGAAAAACGTCCGAAAACCTTCTTAATCATTGATAACTTGAAAGGAATCTAGTATGAAAAAACTGTTTGCATTGGCTGCCGCAGCCCTTATCCTGTCAGCTTGTTCCAGCACTTGGTCCGGCGCAAAAGACGATACCAACCGCAATTGGGACAAAACCAAAGAGACTGCCGAGCGCGTAGCCGATAAAACCGGAGAAGCCGTTAAAAAAGGCGGTAATGCCGTAGGTCGCGGTATGAGCCATGTTGGAGAAAAAATCGAAGCAGCTACCGAATAATTCGGTAAGGTGGGCCGTCTGAGCCTCCTGAATCCGTTTCAGACGGCCTGTTTCCCTACTATTCAGACATCCTAAGATTCCCAGTGAAAGAAGAAGCAATGAGTAATCCGTCAAGCTGGTTTGGTATTCACGCTCAAGATTTGGATCGCGCCAAGGCCTTTTACGAATCCGTATTTGACAAGCCCTTGCAAGACGTTGGCGGCAACGGATTCCGTTTCATCATTTTTCCGGCCGATTACACACAACACGGCACGGCGGGCATGATTTGGCATGACAGCAATGCCCAACCCGGCCACGGTGGAACGACCATTTTCTTCAATTGCCCGGATTGTGCCGAAACCGCAGAAAAAGCCGTTGCAGCAGGCGGCAAGCTTTTACAAGAAAAATTCCGCATTGCCAACGGCTTTGCCGCATTTATCGAAGATACAGAAGGCAACCGAATCGGTTTGCACAGCATGCGCTAAGCCGAATAGCCATAAAATTTCCCATTATTACTATAAGAATCTGATATGAAAGCCTTTACCAAAATTTCCGCCATCGTCGCCCCGCTCGACCGCAGCAATGTCGATACCGACGCCATCATCCCTAAACAATTTTTAAAATCCATCAAACGCAGCGGCTTCGGCCCTAATGCCTTTGACGAATGGCGTTACCTCGACCACGGCGAACCGGGCATGGATAACAGCAAACGTCCGCTGAACCCCGATTTCTCGCTGAACCAGCCGCGTTACCAAGGCGCGCAAATCCTGTTGACGCGCAAAAACTTCGGCTGCGGCTCCTCGCGCGAACACGCCCCTTGGGCATTGGACGACTACGGCTTCCGCGCCGTCATCGCCCCCAGCTTCGCCGACATCTTCTTCAACAACTGCTACAAAAACGGCCTTTTGCCTATCGTTTTGACAGAAGAACAGGTTGACCAGCTTTTCAAAGAAGTTGAAGCCAACGAAGGCTATCAGCTCTCCATCGACCTTGCCGAGCAAACCCTGACCACCCCTAGCGGCGAAACATTCACATTCGACATTACTGAACACCGCAAACACTGCCTCTTAAACGGCTTGGACGAAATCGGCCTGACCCTGCAACACGCTGACGAAATTCATGCCTTTGAAGAAAAACGCCGCCAAAGCCAGCCTTGGCTGTTTAACGGTTGATATACAAAAGGCCGTCTGAAAAATTTAAGTGTTTCAGACGGCCTTTAATCTACACAAATATACCATGATTACCGACACCATAAGCAATGCCACCCGCTACGCTGCCTTGCATCCCGACTTTGCCGAAGCCTTCCATCTGTTGCAGACCTTGGATTTTGCCAAGCTGCCGGATGGCCAAGTGCCATGTGAGAATCCCAATATCCGTATTTTTATCGGCAGTGAGCCGATGAGGAGCAAAGCCGATGCCAAGCCCGAAGCGCATTTGAAACATATCGACATCCAAGTCCCCATCAGCGGGGAAGAAACCTACGGCTGGATAGACAGAGGCCGTCTGAAAAACGGTTTAGGCTACAACGAAAAGCGCGATATCGAGTTTTTCGACTGCGAGCCGGAAACTTGGCTGACCTTGGAGCCCGGCGAATTTGCGCTATTCTTCCCGAATGATGCGCATGCCCCATTGGTTGGTGACAGACCGAACATACGCAAAGTTGTTTTTAAAATCCGTGTTGAAACCGAACGTCTATAATTTTTCAGACGGCCTTATCCCCTTATTCAGGACACAATATGTCTTTTTTCAGCAGGTTGTTCCGCTCCAAACCTAAATTAATGACTTGGCAGGAATTTGTCGAATACTTTGCCCGTCGCATTCAAGAAGAATTGGATCTTGAGGCAAAAATCGACTGGGGCGAAACTATTGCGTCTTCACCTATCATTGTCCATTTTTCCGAAGACGATGAAGCATCGTTCAGCACATATTTGAGCAACCATTACACAAGTTATCTGCAAAATCCCGAGGCCTTGGAAGCTATTGTTGCAGCCAATTTAGCGGTTATCTATAAGATTCAAGACACTGATGCCAGTGTTTCAGCACAACAAATTCTTCTGACGATTAAAAATACGATTTATCTGGAAAACGCCAGACTGATTACAAATACGGATGAAGACGAACCTGCCGATTACCTGGTATACAAACCGATTGCGGGCGATATCATGGTGCTTTATATGGTGGATACGGACGAATCCATGCATACGCTCAATCGTGAGCATATGGAAGAGGCAGGTATTGAAGATGAAGACGCCTTATATCGTACCGCCATGGATAATTTGCGCCAACGGATGAATGGACGTGTCCAAATTCATCATGCCGAAGGTTGGTCATTGACTCAAATCCATTTGGACAACGACTATGATGCTTCCCTGATTTTGCTTTTGGACGAAGTACTTAAAGACGATCCTATGCTGCCGGCCAACCCTGTTTTTGCAGTCCCGGCACGAAACGCCCTGCTCGTTTGCAGCCCGTCCGATGAAGAGGCTTTGCAGGCGATGGCAAATATCGCCCTGCAGGCATTTGAAGAATCTGCCTACGCGATTTCTACCCAGCTTTACCAGTACCATAATGGTACAATCAGCGTTTTCAGAGCAAATTGATTTAAGGCCGTCTGAAAAACAGGCGACCAGCCCTTTACCTAAAACCTTCCCATAAGGAAACCCGAAATGACCAAACATATCGCTATCTTGCGCGGCGACGGCATCGGCCCTGAAATCGTTGCAGAAACCGTCCGTGTACTCGACAAACTTATCGAACAAGGTTTGGATGTCAGCTACGAATATGCGCCTTTGGGCGGCGAAGCCTATGACGAATACGGCCATCCTTATCCAGAATTCACGCAAAACCTTTGCCGTAAAGCCGATGCGGTTCTGCTTGGTGCAGTCGGTTCTCCTCAATACGACAATCTCGACCGTCCGCTGCGCCCTGAACGCGGCTTATTGGCCATCCGTAAAGACTTGAATCTGTTTGCCAATTTGCGCCCTGCCATTTTGTATAAAGAGCTGGCTAATGCTTCTACTTTGAAACCGGAAATCGTAGCCGGCCTCGACATCCTTATCGTACGCGAACTCACCGGCGATATTTACTTTGGCGAACCGCGCGGCATCCGTGTTTTGGAAAACGGCGAACGCGAAGGCTACAACACCATGAAATACAGCGAAAGCGAAATCCGCCGTATTGCCCACGTTGCCTTCCAATCCGCGCAAAAACGCAGCAAAAAAGTCTGCTCCGTCGGCAAGGCCAACGTATTGGAAACCACCGAACTGTGGCGCGAAATCTTTGAAGAAATCAGCAAAGAATACCCTGATGTCGAGCTCTCCCATATGTACGTTGATAACGCAGCCATGCAGTTGGTACGCGCGCCCAAACAATTTGACGTGATTGCCACCGGCAACATCTTCGGCGACATTCTATCTGACGAAGCGTCCATGCTGACCGGATCCATCGGTATGCTGCCTTCTGCTTCTTTGGACGAAAACGGCAAAGGCCTGTACGAACCGTCTCACGGCTCTGCTCCTGACATTGCCGGTCAAAACAAAGCCAATCCGCTGGCGACCGTATTGTCTCTTGCCATGCTGCTGCGTTACAGCCTGAACGACGAAACACGCGCGCAACAAGTTGAAAACGCCGTACAAAAAGTACTGCAACAAGGCTTGCGTACCAGCGATATTTACGAAGAAGGCACCAAACTGGTTTCCTGCTCCGAAATGGGCGATGCCGTATTGGCCGCTTTGTAAGAGGCCATCTGAAAAAAGCGTGGGACCAATCCCGCGCTTTTTTTCTATACGAAAACTCGAGACCATAAAAAAGGGCGTGTCTTCACACGCCCTTATGTCTTTTTCAGATGGCCTTAAGATTGAAAAAATCAACCTCTTTTGTGTTTGCCGCCAAAGCTGTCGTTAGATTTACGCTTGCCTTTAAAGCCTTCGCCGCCTTTTTTGAAACCGTCAGCTTTTTTGAAACCATCTTTCTTAAAGCCATCTTTCTTGAAACCGTCTTTTTTATGGCCTTCGCCGCGAGCTTTACCGCCGAAACCTTCTTTAGCCGGTTTCTTATCACCGCGCCAACCGCCGGATTTACGATCGCCCCAGCCGCCTTTGCCTTTCGGTTTACCACCGGCAGATTTGCGTTTGCGTGTCGGTTCCATGCCTTCGATGGTCAGCTCAGGCAATTTACGGCCGATGTATTTTTCGATTTTGTGTACTTTGACGTATTCGTTCACTTCGGCAAAAGTAATCGCAATACCGGTACGGCCTGCGCGGCCGGTACGGCCGATGCGGTGAACGTAATCTTCAGCCTGTTTTGGCAAGTCGTAGTTAATAACGTGGGTAATAGTAGGCACGTCGATACCGCGTGCGGCAACATCGGTAGCAACCAAAATTTTGCAGCGGCCTTTACGCAAGTCCATCAGCGTGCGGTTACGCCAGCCTTGCGGCATATCGCCGTGCAGGCAGTTGGCGGCAAAACCTTTTTCGTACAACTCATCCGCGATGACTTCGGTCATGGCTTTAGTGGATGTGAAGATCACGCATTGATCGATATTGGCATCGCGCAAGATGTGGTCGAGCAGGCGGTTTTTGTGGCGCATATCATCGCAATACAACAGCTGCTCTTCGATTTTGCCTTGATCGTCTACACGCTCAACTTCGATGGTTTCAGGGTCTTTGGTCAGTTTGCGCGCCAGTTTGCCCACTGCGCCGTCCCAAGTGGCGGAGAACAACAAAGTCTGACGGTCGCTCGGCGTCGCTTCCACGATGGTTTCGATGTCGTCGATAAAGCCCATGTCCAACATACGGTCGGCTTCGTCCAAAATTAGAACTTCCAAGCGGTCAAAATCGACTTTGCCGCTTTGCATCAAGTCCATCAGACGGCCTGGCGTGGCGACAATCAGGTCAACCGGTTTGCTCAGGGCGCGGGTTTGGTAGCCGAAAGATGCGCCGCCGACGATGCTGACGGTGCGGAACCAGCGCATATTTTTAGCGTACGCCAGCGCGTTTTTCTCGACTTGTGCCGCCAATTCGCGGGTCGGCGTCAACACCAACGCGCGCGGGCCTTTGCCCGGTTTTTCGCTGCGTTTGGTAAGCCGCTGCAACGTCGGCAGCAGGAAGGCGGCGGTTTTGCCGGAGCCGGTTTGCGCCGAAGCCATAATGTCGCGGCCGTCCAAAGCAAACGGAATCGCTTGCGCCTGAATCGGGGTCGGGCTTTCATAACCCTCGCTGCTTACGGCAGACAAAATGTTTTTATCAAGGTTTAAATCGGCAAATTTAATAGACATATCTATCCTAAGAGACAACAACGCGCACGCCTGAACAATTTCAGACGACCTGAAGCAAAGGAAAGTAACGATACGGGAAATGTGAAGTTACAGGGTTGTCGCAAGCATCTTGCTTGTGGTTAACATCGACGACAACCTGCACAGAAAGGCTTGGCAAATCAGCAAGCAATAAAAGAAACGCGCCCGGAACGGCGGTTTAGGTTGGATGACGATGGCTTCGTATCAAAAGGCGAACGGCGGATAATATAGATTTTATGGATAACAGTCAAGCAAAAAGGCACCAAGTGCGTTAAAATCCAAACCCTTCCCAATACTTATTCAGGCCGTCTGAAACCATGACCGACATCACACCCTTCGCCAACCGCATGGGCAAAAACATCAAACACCTCATGAAATGGGCGAAACGCAACGGCATTGAAGCCTGGCGCATTTACGACCGCGACATCCCCCAATTCCCTTTTGCCGTCGATGTTTACGGCGACCAAATCCACCTTCAGGAATACGATACCGGCTGGCTGATGCAGCCCGAAGAATACGAAGCGTGGCTTGCCGAAGTATTGGAAGCCGTCGCCTTCGTTACCGGTTTTGCGCCCGAACAAATCCACCTCAAGCGCCGCGAACGCCAAAAAGGCTTGCAGCAATACGAGAAAACCGGCAAAACCGGCGACGATTTCGTCATCACTGAAAACGGCCGCAAGTTTTGGATCAACCTCGACAAATACCTCGACACCGGCCTTTTCCTCGACCACCGCAACACGCGCAAAAAAGTCGGCGACACCGCGGCGGGCAAACGCTTCCTCAACCTGTTTTCCTACACAGGCAGCTTCACCGTCTATGCCGCAACCGGTGGCGCGGTATCCAGCGAAACCGTCGATTTATCCAACACTTATCTCGAGTGGGCAAAACGCAATTTCGAACTCAACGGCATCGACCCCGAACAACACAAAATCGTCCGCGCCGATGTGTTCCAATACCTGCAAAACGCCGCAGACGAAGGTAAAAAGTTTGACCTGATCGTCATGGATCCGCCCAGCTTTTCCAACAGCAAAAAGATGCTCGACATCCTCGACATCCAGCGCGACCATAAAAAGCTGATCGACGGCGCAATGAGCCTGCTCGCTTCAGACGGCATTCTGTATTTCTCCAACAATCTGCGCAGCTTTGTGTTGGACGATTCGGTCGCGGAACAATACGCTGTCAAAGACATTTCCAAGCAGTCCGTTCCCGACGATTTCCGCAACAAAAAAATCCATCAATGCTGGGAAATCAAGCATAAATAAGCATCAGGCCGTCTGAAAGCCAGTTTTCAGACGGCCTGATTGCCATATTGAATCTCTCAACCAATAGGCGCATAATTTAAGAAATTGTTGACAATATCAAAAGGAAAAGAACATGCAAAACTACCTGACGCCCAATTTCTCATTCGCCCCCATGATTCCGGAACGCGCGCTCGGCAGCCGGGTTTGGGATACCGAAGGACGAGAATACATTGACCTGTCAGGCGGTATTGCCGTGAACGCGCTGGGGCATTGCCATCCCGATTTGGTCGCAGCCTTGGCCAAGCAGTCGCAAAAACTCTGGCACATTTCTAATATCTATACCACCCAACCGGCGCAAGAATTAGCCAAAAAACTGGTCGAAAACACCTTCGCCGACAAAGTGTTTTTCTGCAACTCCGGCGCAGAAGCCAATGAAGCTGCGCTGAAACTGGCGCGCAAATACGCTCGCGATCATTTTGGCGAACACAAAACCGAAATCATCTCCTGCCTCAACAGCTTCCACGGCCGTACCCTGTTTACCGTATCCGTCGGCGGCCAGCCCAAATACAGCAAAGACTACGCGCCGCTGCCGGCCGGCATTACCCACGTTCCCTTCAATGATGTTGCCGCATTAGAAGCAACCATCAGCGACAAAACCTGCGCCGTGATTATCGAGCCGATTCAAGGCGAAAGCGGCATCCTGCCTGCCACCCAAGAATACCTGCAAGCCGCGCGCCGTTTGTGCGACAAACACGGTGCCTTGCTGATTTTGGACGAAGTGCAAACTGGCATGGGTCATACGGGCAAACTGTTTGCCTACGAGCATTACGGCGTAACACCCGATATCCTCAGCTCCGCCAAAGCCTTGGGTTGCGGTTTCCCGATTGGCGCGATACTGACCACCGATAAAATCGCCCCAACCTTCGGCCCCGGAACACATGGCTCGACCTTCGGCGGCAACCCAATGGCGTGCGCGGTCGGCAGCCGTGCGTTTGACATCATCAATGCCCCCGAAACATTGGCGCACGTTAAACAACAAGGACATAAACTTCAGACGGCATTGCGTGAATTGGGCGAAAAAACTGGCGTATTTAAAGAAGTCCGCGGCATGGGTTTGCTGCTCGGCTGCGTGTTGGCGGACAAATACGAAGGCAAGGCATCGGAAATTACCGCCGCCGCTTTGAAACACGGCCTGATGGTACTGGTTGCCGGCGCCAATGTGGTGCGCTTTGCCCCCAGCCTGCTGCTGAACAATGAAGACATGGCCGAAGGCTTGAAACGTTTTGAAGCGGCTTTGGACGAATGGTTGGCCTGATTTTTAAAACCCAATATCCAAATTAGCCGACAGCTTTTGTTCTTAATTGATACCATATAGTGAAGGCCGTCTGAAAGACCGTTTTGAGTTTTTCAGACGGCCTTTTTTCAATATTGAAAACAACATCCGCCTACATGCTTTGTCATTTGATGTTTGTTAAAAATTGTACCTCCTCTTCGTGTTACGCTTGGCAAACAATTTGATTTTGCGAAGAAAAGGAGCAGGAGATGGTATCGTTGAAAACACAAATCGCCGGTTTTTCCTTTAACAACTGCCTGATGAATGCAGCGGGTGTATCATGCATGACTGTTGAGGAATTGGAAGCGGTCAGACAGTCTTCGGCAGGCACTTTCATTACCAAGACCGCAACGCTTACCCCTCGTCAAGGCAACCCTGAGCCGCGTTATCGGGACGTGCCTCTCGGCAGCATCAATTCGATGGGCTTGCCGAATCAAGGCATTGATTACTATCTAGATTACCTGCTTACCCTTCAAGAGTCTCAGCCGGAACGGACATTTTTCCTATCACTGGTCGGCCTGTCGCCCGGCGAAACACATATCCTGTTGGAAAAGGTGCAAAACAGCGGGTTCAACGGCATTACCGAACTCAACCTATCCTGCCCAAACGTCGCCGGCAAACCGCAAATCGCCTACGACTTTGAAACAACCGAGATGATCTTGGATAATGCCTTTACCTACTTCGACAAGCCCTTGGGCATCAAATTGCCGCCGTATTTCGATATTGCCCATTTCGATCAAGCGGCGAAAGTGTTCAATCGCTATCCCCTAAAATTCGTCAACTGTGTCAACTCCATCGGCAACGGCATGTATATCGAAGACGAATCCGTCGTAATCCGCCCGAAAAACGGCTTCGGCGGCATAGGCGGTCAATACATCAAACCGACTGCGCTCGCCAATGTCCACGCGTTCTATCAAAGACTGGAGCCATCTATCCAAGTCATCGGAACAGGCGGCGTTTACAGCGGCCGCGATGCGTTTGAACACATCTTGTGCGGCGCAAGCATGGTGCAGATCGGCACGGCGCTACACCAGCAAGGCGTAGACATTTTTGAACGGGTTTCCCTTGAATTAAAAGCCATCATGGCGCAAAAAGGCTACGAAAAACTGGAAGACTTCAAAGGCAAATTGAAATATTTTGCATAGGGTATACTCTAAAAAACGACCAAGGCCGTCTGAAAATTTCAGACGGCCTTGTTGTATAATTGCTCCCCACATTACCCGTCTTCCCCCTTCAATGAAACTCAACCCCCAACAGCAAGCCGCGGTCAAATATCTAGGCGGCCCCCTGCTCGTCCTTGCCGGCGCAGGCAGCGGCAAAACCGGTGTGATTACGCAAAAAATCAAACATTTGATTGTCAATGTCGGCTATCTGCCGCATACCGTCGCCGCGATTACCTTTACCAATAAAGCCGCCACGGAAATGCAGGAACGCGTCTCCAAAATGCTGCCCAAGTCGCAAACGCGCGGGCTGACGATTTGCACCTTCCACTCTTTGGGCATGAAGATTCTACGCGAAGAAGCCAATCAAATCGGTTACAAAAAAAACTTTTCCATTCTCGACTCTACCGACAGCGCCAAAATCATCGGCGAGCTCTTGGGCGGCACGGGCAAAGAAGCCATATTCAAAGCGCAGCATCAAATTTCCCTTTGGAAAAATGATTTAAAAACGCCTGAAGATGTCGTTCAGACGGCCGCTAATGTGTGGGAACAACAAACAGCGCGCGTCTATGCGAGTTATCAGGAAACCCTTCAAAGCTATCAAGCAGTAGATTTTGACGACTTAATCCGCCTGCCTGCCGTGCTGTTGCAGCAAAACAGCGAAGTGCGCAACAAATGGCAGCGGCGGCTGCGCTATCTATTGGTTGACGAATGCCAAGACACCAACACCTGCCAATTCACCCTAATGAAGCTCTTGACCGGCGCGGAAGGCATGTTTACCGCCGTCGGCGACGACGACCAGTCCATCTACGCATGGCGCGGCGCAAACATGGAAAACCTGCGCAAAA
>ERZ772908.244-NODE-244-length-13404-cov-9.662_pt1 | contig 13404 bp, 9 predicted proteins | sample MGYA00512121_ERZ772908 | MGnify/ENA primary metagenome ERZ772908 (study PRJEB29015, sample SAMEA2738084) | human oral metagenome | biome: human oral; feature: human-associated habitat; material: saliva | place: China | collected 2264 ... | reverse complement strand
GCATCGGTGACAGGCGTGTGGCTCAGGCCGTGCGGGATGACGGTGATGCGCGAGGCATCCAGACCCGCGTCGATGCAGTCGTCGGCGGTGGCCTGCGAGGGGACGATGATCGCGTCGGCGCGCTTCCTGGTGATCTCGAGGGCGCGGTGGAAGTACGCGGAGCCATGGGCCGTGAAGTGGTCGGGGTCGCGCAGGAAGGCGACGTCGTGGACGGTGACGGCCAGGGGGCGCGAGGTCGGCGGGATCGCCCAGGTGGTCGCGTGCACGACATCCGCTCCCCCGCCCGATCCGACGCCGAGCAAACGGTCGACGCTGGGGGTTCCCAGTCGGTCCCATGCGGCGTACAGGGCACGGCGAGGCAGCGCCGAGTTGAGCACGGGGATGGTCAGGCCAACCTCGCTCGGCGTGGGCTCGCCCGCGCCGCGCCGCGCAGCGATGCCAATCGCACGCACGCCCTGGTCTGCCAGGCGGGCTGCGACCTCGACGATGTACCGGCCAGACCCTCCGGGCACCGGCTGCCACATTTGCTCGACGACCATTCCAACGTTGACGCTCATACATCCAGGGTAGTTCACGGGCGCACGGGGGCGGGAACAAAAGTATTGAGCAGCCGCAAAATGGCATACGATAAGGGGAATAGTTGTTGCTCCCGACCCAATGGGGATGATCGTGGCCTACTCCGTTTCTCACTCGCATCCGATCCGCGTCCTGCTGGACGGGACCGCGATCCCCGCAGACCTGGGCGGCGTCGGCCGCTACGTGGATGACCTGGTGCCGGAGCTGGTCGAGCAGGGCGTGGACCTGACGATGGCGGTCCAGGAGCGCGACGCCGAACACTTCGCGACGCGCCTGCCCTCGGCCCGCATCATCCCGATTTCGCAGCGCTTTGAGTCCCGTCCCGCGCGCATGGCCTGGGAGCAGACGGGCCTACCCAAGCTCATCCGCAAGGTCCGTCCCGACGTCCTGCACTCCCCGCACTACACGTCCCCGCAGTTCCCGGGCGTGCCCGTCGTCATCACCCTGCACGACGCGACGTTCTTCTCGCACCCGCAGGCCCACTCGCGCCTCAAGCAGCGCTTCTTCACTGCGGCGATCCGACGCGCGATCCGCCGCGCGGACGCCCTCGTGGTGCCCTCTCTGGCCACGCGCGACGAGACCATCAAGTACGCGGGGGGCGATCCCTCGCAGTTCTACGTCGCCTACCACGGCGTGGATCGCTCGATCTTCCACCCGGTCTCGGACGCCGAGCGCGAGCGCGTCAAGGCCTCGCTGGGCTTGGAGGGCCGCGACTACATCGGCTTCCTGGGCACGCTGGAGCCCCGTAAGAACGTGCCGAACCTGGTGCGCGGCTGGGTCAAGGCAGTATCAGACCGCCCGAATCCCCCGGCCCTCGTGCTGGCCGGTGGCAAGGGGTGGGACGAGGACATCGACCCGGCCCTGGCCTCGGTTCCCGAACACCTGACGGTCCTGCGCCCCGGCTACCTGCCCCTCGAGGATCTGCCCGGTTTCCTCTCGGGCTGCGTCATCCTGGCCTACCCCTCGATCGCGGAGGGCTTTGGCCTGCCGGTTTTGGAGGCGATGAGCTGCGGTGCCGCGACGCTGACGACTCGCCTCACCTCCCTGCCGGAGGTCGGAGGCGATGCCGTCGCCTACTGCGACATCGATCCCGACTCGATCGCCGCGGCCCTCACGGAGCTGCTGGATGATCCAGCTCGCCGCGAGGCGCTGGGGGCCGCCGCGATTCCGCGCGCTGACGAGTTCACGTGGGCACGCGCCGCTTCCGTCCACATCGAGGCGTTCCGGGCCGCAGCCCGCGCCTAAGCCCTCGCGCCGAAGGAGGCAGTCGCATGCCCGATGCCGTGAACGCGCCGTTGCAGCACCCGGCCTCGGCCGACGTTCCGGCCCGCCAGGCCACTGACTCTGCACGAGCGCATCCCCTTGTCGCCGTGCTGGTCCTGGTGGCTGCTGTGATCGTGGCGTCGCTCGCCTGGGTGGTCGCTTCGCCCGTGGGGGCCTCACCGGACGAGGACTTTCATGTGGGCGCCATGTGGTGCCCGCCCCCGATCGAGGACAGCGGTTGCCAGATCGGCACGAAGGATGGACGCAAAGCCGTTATCGTGCCTCAGACACTGGCGAAGGAAAACGTCACCTGTTATGCCTACGATCATGACAATTCCGCGCGTTGCACGTTTGCTGCTTCGGATGATCTGACGGCCCCGACGTTGCGCTGGGATGACGGCAACTACCCGTGGGGCTACTACCAGTTTGCCCACCTGTTTGTGCAGCATTCGACGAATCGCGCGGTCTTGACGCTGCGCGTCTTCAACACACTGCTCGCGATCACCCTGCTGGGTTCAATCATCGCGCTGGCCGATTCGGGCCTGCGCCGCGCAATCGCCGTGGCATTGACGACGGCTTGGCTGCCGATGGGTTTCTATTTCATAGCGGGGATGAACCCGTCATCGTGGGCGATGACGGGCACCTTCGCTTTCGCCGCGGGCCTCTTGGCGGCGACCCGCAGCGTGGGCGCTCGGCGCGTCGGCCTCATTGCCTGCGCGGTCGCGGGTGCCGTCTTGGCCTGCACATCGCGCGGGGACAGCGCATTTTTCCTTTTTGTCGTCTCCGTCGCGCTCGCGTGTGCGGTGCGACCGTGCGCACGCCTCGTTCCGGAAGCTATCGTCGCGTGCGCGGCCTCGCTCGTGGGCATCTGGGTTATGTCGGGTACGAACGCATCGGCAAACCTGGCGACGACCGAGGCCAGTGCCGCATCTCCCGGGCGCCGCGCGATTTTCATGCAGAACCTGGAGGCGATCCCCTCCTACCTGGCCGGTTTCGTCGGCTATCGCATCGGGCCTGGGTGGAACGATGTATCCTACGCGGGCACGGTGTCCTACGGGGCTCTCATAGTCGTCTGTGCGGTCATCTGCTGGGCTCTCGTCTCTCTCACATGGCGTAAGGCCGTGTCGTCCTTCGTGATCCTCGGGGCGATCGTGGGCGTTCCGGTCGTGATTGGCGTGCAGGGGCGTTTCTCGAACGTGGAGTTCTATCAGCCGCGCTACATGCTGCCCCTATTCGCGGTGTTTATGCTGATGTTGTTGGCTCCCCCGGTCGCGCGCGGTGCCTCGCGCCCGAAGGGTTCGGCGCCGATGCGTCTTCCCACGAGCATGGTCGGTAAAGCTGGCGGCATAGCCGTCGCCTTCCTGTGGACGGTGACGAACGCACGCGCCTTGTATCTAGTGATCGAGCGCTACGCCTTTGGGCGTACGTCTCACGCTCAGCCGCTCGATCTGGCGACGCGCAACCTGAGCGCGGGCAACGAGTGGTGGTGGCCGGGTGCGCCGCTTGGACCCATGGCGGTCTGGCTGATCGGAGCGGCGGCGGGTGCACTGGCGATCGTTTTGACCGTCTCTTTATTGTCGCGGTCATCGACGCGCGAGGACGAGAGCCACTGACGCGACACACACCTCAGTGTTCACAAATTAGCTCATTGGTGCTATGCTCGAACATGTAGCACCCAAGCTACTTCCATGAACGAAAGGTGATCGCATGCCCACGACCAACGTCGGCACGCTCAGCGAGCCCCAATTCAACATACTGAACGCACTGGCCAAGTCCGACGCTCCCCTCACACAGCGAGCACTGTCGGAGGCCACCGGCATGAGCCTGGGGCGCGTCAACACCGCCACCCGCGAATGCGAGGCCGCCGGCTACATCGACGAGCGCGCGATTACCGACGCGGGCCGCGAGGCCCTCGAGCCCTACCGCGTCACGGGCGCCGTCATCATGGCCGCGGGCCTGTCCTCGCGCTTTGCCCCCATCAGCTACGAGCGCCCCAAGGGCACGCTCAAGGTGCGCGGCGAGATCCTGGTCGAGCGTCAGATTCGTCAGCTCCACGAGGTCGGCATCACGAATATCGCGCTGGTCGTCGGCTACAAGAAGGAATACTTCTTCTACCTGGCCGACAAGTACGGCGTCGACATCGTCGTTAACCGCGAGTACTCCACACGCAACAACAACGGATCCCTGTGGCTCGTGAAGGACCGCCTGGACAACACCTACGTGTGTTCCTCGGACGACTACTTCACGACCAACCCCTTCGAGCCCTACGTCTACAAGGCCTACTACTCCGCGAACTACGTTGAGGGTCCCACCGATGAGTGGTGCATCAAGACGGGTCCGAGCGACCGCATCACGGGCGCGACTGTGGGCGGCGCCGACGCGTGGGTCATGCTCGGCCACGTCTACTTCGACCGCGTTTTCTCCGCGACATTCCGCGAGATCCTCGAGCGCGTCTACGACAAGCCCGAGACCGTGTCGAAGCTGTGGGAGTCCATCTACCTGGACCACATCAAGTCCTTCGACATGGTGATCCGCCGCTACCCGGACGGCGTCATCCACGAGTTCGATTCGGTCGACGAGCTGCGCACCTTCGACCCCCTCTTCATGGAGAACGTCGACTCCGAGGTCTTCGACCACATCGCCGACACGCTGGGCTGTGCGAAGTCCGAGATCCGCGACTTCTACCCGCTCAAGCAGGGCATCACGAACCTGTCGTGCCACTTCGCCGTGGGCGACGACGAATACGTGTATCGCCACCCGGGCATCGGCACGGAGAAGATCGTGGACCGCAGCGCGGAGTTCGCCGGCCTGCGCCTGGCCGCCGAGCTCGGCATCGACGATACCTTCCTCACGGGCGACCCCGAGGCCGGCTGGAAGATCTCGCGCTTCGTGCGCGACGTGCGCAACCTGGACGTCACCCGCCCCGAGGAGCTCAAGGCGGCCATGGAGATGGACCGCGCTCTGCACACCTCCGGTCGAATCCTGGACCGCTCCTTCGACTTTGTCACCGAGGGCCTGCGCTACGAGGGCCTCCTCAAGGCCTTCGGCCCCATCGACGTGCCCGGATACTTCGAACTGCGCGACAAGGTCCTGCGACTGAAGGCCTTCGCTGACGCGGATGGCTTCGACAAAGTCCCCTCGCACAACGACTTCTTCCCGCCGAACTTCCTGGTGGACAAGGACGGAAAGATCAGCCTCATCGACTGGGAGTACGCGGGCATGTCGGACATGGCCGCCGACTTCGGCACGATGACCGTGTGCACGGCGGAGATGACCCGCGAGCGCGCGGCCGCCGCCCTCGAGTACTACCTGGGTCACACCCCCACCGAGCGCGAGGCGCGCCACTTCTTCGCCTACGAGGTCTTCGCCGGCTGGTGCTGGTACCTGTGGGCGCTGGTCAAGGAGGCCGAAGGCGACGACGTCGGCGAATGGCTCTACATCTACTACTCGCACGCGACACGCACGCTCGATTCTCTGCTCGCAGCCTACGAGGCCGCCTCGAGCACTCAGATCTCCACGGAAGGTGAACTGGCATGAAAACTCAGCACGGAGGCAAGCGTTACGGCATCTTCTCGGGCGCCCTGTGGGGCCTCGACACGGTCGTGCTGGCGATCGCGCTGGCCATGACCCCGTTCCTCGACTTTGGTCAGTCGGCGCTGGCCGGAGCGGTCCTGCACGACGTCGCGTGCGCGCTGATCCTGCTGGCCTACATGGGTGTGCACGGTCGCATGAAGGACACCGTGGCGGCGCTACGCACCCGCCCGGGCAAGTCGGTGATCGTGGCGGCTCTGCTGGGCGGCCCGATCGGCATGAGCGGGTACCTCATCGCCATCGACAACATCGGCCCTGGTCTGACGGCGATCATCTCGACGTTCTACCCGGCGCTCGGCACCCTGCTGGCTTTCATCCTCTTGAAGGAGCGCATGGCGCCGCGCCAGATCGCGGCCCTGCTGGTCGCCCTCGCGGCCATCGTCGCGACGGGTTGGTCGGCGACGTCGGAGCCGATCGAGGGCGGCAATGCGATCCTCGGCGTGGTCGGCGCGCTGGCCTGCGTGATCGGCTGGGGGTCCGAGGCCGTGATCCTCACGTGGGGTATGCGCGACGAAGCCGTGGATAACGAGGTGGCCCTCCAGATCCGCGAGACAACCTCGGCGGTCGTCTATCTGTTCATCGTTGCGCCCATCGCCGGGGTCTTCGGTTTCACGCTGCACTCGCTCGCTCACCTGTCAGCGGGCGTCGTAGCTCTCGCAGGCCTGGCAGGCACGGCTTCGTACCTGTTCTACTACAAGGCCCTGTCGGCGATCGGCGCGTCGCGCGGCATGGCCTTGAACATCTCCTACTCGGCCTGGGCGATCATCTTCGCTCTCGTCCTACAGGGCACGGTACCTACGGCGACCCAGGTGGTGTGCTGCGTCGTGATCCTCGTGGGCACGGTCCTGGCGGCAACCCCCTCGTGGGGTGATCTGCTTCCCAGGCGCGCGGGTCGCGTCAGCGACAACAAGGCGTGAGACAATGGCTGGTGGGCGCATGCGCGCCCACCAGCTTTCCGCACCCGGAGGACTTATGACGACGCCCCCCAGCGACCTGCGCAAGGTCCACATGCTGCTGACCTACATCCTGTCGGAGTTCGACCGGGTGTGCGAGGAGATCGGCGTGACCTACGCGCTCTACGGCGGTAGCGCGATCGGCGCTGTGCGTCACGGTGGCTTTATTCCGTGGGATGACGACATCGACGTCTTTATGATCCGCGAGGACTACGAGCGTTTCCTGCGCGAGGCACCGGCCCTTCTGTCGGAGGGTTTCCGTATCGACAACCAGGCCAACGTGCCGCGCTATCACCTGTTATTCTCCAAGCTTGGCCTGGAGGGGACCGTGTTCCGTTCCCAGGGCGAAGTCAACCCCGATTACACGCCGCCTATCTTCCTCGACATCTTCCCGTTGGACACCGTGCCCGACGATGAGAAGCGTTTCCGTTCGATGTGCCGCCGCACCTGGTGGTGGGGGCGTCTCCTCTTCCTGTCGGGCATTCCGACCCCGGGCTTGCCCGGAATGGTGGCGTGGAAGCGCTCGCTCGTGCACGCGGTGACGCGCACAGCGAACCTGGCGCTGCGTGCCGCGCAGATGTCACCACGGGGCCTGTACGCCCGGTGGGAGAAGGTTGCACGGGCAGCGGAGAGCGAGCAGACGGGCACCTACGCTGATTTCACGATGCGCGACCCGTGGAATTGGATCGTGCACCGCGACGAGTTTATGCCGACGCGCCGCGTTCCTTTCGAGGCAATCGAGGCATCAATCCCTCACGATGTGGAGGCACTGTTGACGCGCGGTTACGGCGACTACATGCGCATCCCAGATCCGGCGGATCGCCGCACACACTTGCCCGAGACCCTCGAGTTTGGCCGTTTCGACCCCGATCAGGGCGGGGTGCCGAATCTTCTGGCTTCCCGCGACGAGGAGGAGCCTCGCTCGGAGCCTACGACCGGTCAGGAGCAGTAAATGCGTATCGCTTTCATCGTCAACAGCTACCCGCCGCGTCTGGGTGGCTTAGAGTCGCACATCTACCACCTGTCGGTGTCCCTGGCACAGCTGGGGCACGAGGTTTTCGTGCTGACTATCTCTGATAAGCCGGGGCATCGACAGGAAGAGGGCGTCGATATTCGTACCGACCGACGTCACTTCCCAGTCGCGGACATCATCAGCTTCCCGGCCCTGGGCGCGACCCGCGCGATCGCGCACTTCCTGCGTGAGCACCACATCGATGTCGTCAGTGTGCACACTCGTTTTTTCCCCATGAGTTTCGTTGGGGTGCGCAGCGCGCACAAAGCGGGCATCCCGGTCATTCACACGGAGCACGGTTCCGGTTTTGTCGCTTCCTCCTCTCCGATCATCGCTCCCGCATCTCGCGCGGTCGATGTGACCATGGGTCGTTACGTGCTGCGCCATGCGGATCGTGTGCTGGGCGTGTCTGAGCAGGCCGCAGCCTTCGCATCGCGGCTGGGCGGCGTTCATGCGGACGTGTTTTATAACGCGATTACTCCCCCACAGCCGCACGCGGAACCGATCGAGGACCGCCACCGTCACCTCGTATTCGTGGGCCGGATGGTGCCCGGAAAGGGATGGGACACGTTCATCGAGGCCGTGGCACAGCTGCGCGCGCAGGGGCAGGAGGTGACAGGTGAGCTGTTGGGCGCTGGCGCTGATCTCGATGCTGCTCGCGAGATGATCACTGCCAAGGGGCTCGATGGTGTCGTTTCTGCACCCGGTCGCGTGAGCGCAGACGATGTCCGTGCCCGCTTGGCGGGAGCAACCCTCGTCAATCCAACGGTCCTGTCGGAGGGATTCCAGACGACCCTGTTGGAGGCACTGGCAGAACGAGGGCGCGTCGTCACATTCACGGTGCCCGGCGCGCAGGTCCTCGCAGATCAGGGTAACCCCGTGGTCATCACCGCCGAACGCACGGTTGAGTCTCTTGTGTCAGCCCTGCGTGACTTCTTGAATAATCCGCCCGCTCTGGGTGATCCCACCTTGATCAATGCGTGGACGTGGCCGGTGCGAGCCCGCGAGTATGCGAGCATCGCCGAGTCACTGTTGGATGGCCGCGCGCCACACTCCCCCGCTCATCTCTGACGTCCACCCCTGTTTCCCGAGGAGCACTCATGCCTTTCATCAGCATCATTATTCCGGTCTACAACGCGCAGGAGTTCTTACCCAACGCCCTTGGGTCCATTGAGGCGCAGGATTTTGCGGACTGGGAAGTGATTCTCGTTGACGACGGTTCAACGGATGGCTCACCTGCCCTGTGTGATTCATACGCCGAGCGCGACCCGCGTTTCCGCGTCATTCATCAGGAAAACGCAGGAACGAGCGCAGCACGCAACACAGCCCTGAAGGCTGCGCAGGGCGAGTACATCACGTTCATGGACAATGACGACTGGTGGCGTATCCCCGAGGCACTCACGCTCGTTCACGAGGCCCTGACAAGGCGCCCCGTTGATCTGCTGTGGCACATGAGTGCGCGTGCCAACCCGGAGGGCACCGAGATTACGGAAGCCGAACCCACATCGATCGCTGCGATGATTGATTCCCTGGGGACCGACGAGGCGATCCGCGCGATCATCGACAACGAACTGACGACGAGCGCCGTGTGGACGAAGGTGATCCGCCGCGACTTCTTGACCGAACACGGCATCGTATTCCCGTCAGGCATGCGCAACGAAGACACGGATGTGAGCGCTCAAATTATCGCTCACATCGATTCCGTGGCCTGGCTTGACCAGCGTTTCTACGTGTACAGGATGGGTCACCCCTACGCCCAGACCTCGCATTCGCTAGCCGTTTCCACGGTTGACGACCTCGAGCACGTACTACGCTCGAACCTGTCCGCCGCTCGTTCGCTGCCGCAGGGGCGCCGCGGTGCCCTCATGGCGTTCCTTGCACGCCCTATGATCGTGTGGGTGGGCCAGGCCTCGGCGCTGGGCCTGCTCGATGAGAAGAAGCACGGTGAGGATGCTCGCCGCAGGAACGCTTTCGTACGTCAGTTCTTCCTGCCGCTCGTCTCCGAGTCTCGCACGCGCGAGGCACGCATCGCCCAGTGGGCGGGCCGTCTGCTCGGGGTGAGTGCATCGACCAAGGCGCTGGGCATTCAGTTCCGTCGTATGCACCCCGAGCTGGTCGCTAACTCCACGACGAAGTAAATCCGCGTCAGCGGGGCACGTCCCCCGCTCAGCCGGCGTAGGGTTGCTCGCCCACCCACTCAACGGAGCGGACGTGGGCGGGCGGTCTCTGATCCTCAGGCGGAATCTCCTGCCAGTTCCCGTAGTAGTCCCGCAGGAGTTTTTCCGCTTGCGCGGGGATGGCGAATTCACGTCCCTCGAAGCTCGCGACGCGCGTGGGGAAGAGTTCGGCTGGCCGGATGATGTTGCGGTCCATAACGTCGTCGAGGAGCAGGACGTAGCGTTCGTTGTCCGCGTTGGACACCGTGGAGCGATGGCAGGCCCGGGCCATGTCGTCCTGCTTGCGGGAGATCGCGTACAGGTCGGCGAAGTAGGTGATCGGGTAGAGCATGTACTTGACGACGCGGCGCAGCGCAGAGGTGGCGTAGCGGGGGTTGGATGCGGCGATATACTTCCACCACACGAGGCGATGTTCCTTCTTTGCGGCGCGATGGACGGCTGGGTCGGTGATGTCGACGCGTTCGAGGGGGAAGATGTCGACCCAGAGGCCCAGGGTGCCGGCGGACTCGTCGAGGAAGGACTCGACGGCGCGAGTGCGGGTGTCAATGAGCTTGCAGTAGGAGTTGATCGACGTGCGGTCGCGGTAGCTGACGAGGGAGTAGTGCTCCCCGAGTGCTCCCTGCTTCCACAGGTCGTAGAGCTTTTCGTAGTCGTCGCGGGGCATGTAGACGTCGATATCATCATCCCAGGGGATGAAGCCACTGTGTCGCAGCGCCCCGATGAGCGTGCCGTATGCAAGCGCATAGGAGAGCTGATGCTCGCGGCAGACGCGGTCCAGCTCGCTCAGAATGTCTAGTTCGATCGCCTTCACCTGGCGCGCCTCAAGCTGGGTCATGGAGCCTCTTTCATCGTTCATCCGATAGCTTACGAACTGCCCTCTAGAGTAGTACAAGCTGCGGGCCACAGGACACACGCATACGAGCCCGCGCAATAGGCAGTCGCGGGAGCACGATCGCACACCCCGCCAGACCTCCGTGCGGCGCGAGCACACGTCTTGCTTTCTGTGGCTGCTCTATGCGCCGGTGGGCGGCGGCCCGCCCGCGAGATCGCCACACGCGAGCCTTACGGCTCGGAATGATCGATCTCGAGGCCCGCCCTGGCCCTGCCGCCGCCCACCGGCACCGCAGCCACAATCCCCAGCAGGCCTCGCGCCACCCTCCAGTCGGGCGACCATGACCACCGGCACCGCAGCCACAATCCCCGCAGACCACACACCACCCACCAGTCGGGCCGCCGCCCACCGGCACCGCCGCAAGCTCGCACCACAGGTTCTCAGCGGGACAAAACTCTCCCTGCTCAACACATCAGCCGAAGCAACGGGACAAAATTCTCCCTGCTCGTCGTAAAACGCTCATTTTGGCCTGTTTTACGCATGCAGGGAGAGTTTTATCCCGGATATGACATCCATGGCCCCCAGCAGGGAGAGTTTTATCCCGGCATCCTGGTCGCGCATGGGCCACACCCAGGATCTGCGATGATCATCCACGTGCTCCTCGCGCGACAGCGCCCATGACGCGCATATGCGGATAGGTTATCGCTACGCGGATAGGTTATTCCCATGCGGATAGGTTAATAAGCTATCCGCATGCGCATAACCTATCCGTAACGTCACAACCTATCCACATGTCGCACATTCATCACTGATCCACGCCGCCCCCACCAGCGCCGTCGCTCGCGGGCACACGGAGCGCCAACGCTCACACCCTCCTCAACACAACCAACTGGCAGCGAGTCGGGCGACGTGCACTCCGATGTTGCGGTGTCGTCATCGCCCTTCCTATCCGTTCAACAAACAGGTGTACCCGGTGGGACGGCCTCCCCACCGGGCACACGGACGTGAACTATTCGTTCTCAGGAGTAGTCCTTCTGGAACTTCAGTTCCAGTTCCTCCAGCGAGTGGAACTTCGTCTCGGGGACGACCTTCCAGTAGAAGAGGAACGAGAGGAAGTTAATGGCTGCGAAGATCGCGTACGTACCAGCGCCACCGACGGTCGCCATGAGCGGTGGGAAAACAACGGCTACGAGCGCGTTGGCAAGCCACAGAGTACCCACCGCAATACCGAGGGCAGTGCCACGGACAGCGGCCGGGTAGATCTCGGAGACGAGAACCCAGGACACCGTTCCGGACTGCTTGATGAACACGAAGATACAGACGATGCCAAGAACGAGCCAGGGCGCGAAGGTCGGGGCACCGGAGATATTTCCCTCGCCATCCAGGTAGGGGCTGATAAAGACTGCAAACACGGCAGACAGCGCAGCCAGAGAAATCGTGATGCCGAGCTCTTGATACATGCCCACGTGACGGCGAGCGAATCGGGCGACGAGCCACAGGCCCACGGCGGAACCGATCGCGGAGATACCACCGGAGACGACGTTCAGGGTGATGGCGTCTTCCATGGGAACGCCGGCGGCGTTGAGGATCTTCGGCGTGTAGTACATGGCCGTGTTGATGCCCGTCAGCTGGTCGGCAATGCCCAGGACGATACCGATGTAGAGGAGCTTGCGTGCCCACTTGACCTTGAGGATCTGGGACAGCGACCACTTTTCCTGCTTGGACTCGGCGCGCTGGACATCGAGCATCTCGTTGAGCTCGCCGGCGACGTCATCCTTCTTTTCATCGCGTACACGCTTGAGGGAGCCAATGGCCTCGACGATGCGCAGATTAGCTGCGTACCAGCGCGAGGACTCGGGCACACTGCGGATACCGATCCATAGGGCGATGGCGGGCAGCGAGCACAGGATGAGCATGTAGCGCCAGGTCAGACCATTGCCCGTGCCGACGACATCCGCAATATTGACGGCGGCCTGGACGGTCTCCCACGCGACGGAGGTTCCGGCCTGTCCGAGCACGTGCCCGGAGGCATCCACGGCATCACCGGTCAAGGTGACGGTGGGACCACCCTGCATGTGAGCGATGACAGCGTTCATAGAGAAGGCCAGGAACTGGCCAAAGACGATCATCATCTGATCCGTCGCGACAAGGAAACCGCGCAGCCGCTTGGGAGCAGTTTCGCTGAGGAAGACGGGAACCGTCGCGGAAGCACCACCAACCGCGAATCCAAGGATGATACGCGCCAGGTAGAGGACCCAGATGTTCGGGGCAATCGCGCAGCCAATGGCGCCGAACAGGAAGATGATGGCGAGCAACGTGATGTTATGGCGGCGACCGAAACGGTCGGAGAGGCGTCCGCCGAAGAACGCACCGGCGGCAGCACCGATGCACAGAAGGCCGCCGACCCAGCCTTCTTCGAAGGTGGTCATATTCAGGCCACCGGCGCCTCCGGGCATGTACATGTATGGCAGGGCGCCAGCGACAACGCCGGTGTCATAGCCGAAGAGGAGAGAGCCAAGCGTCGCGATGGCAGCAATTGCGCCCAGGGAGCGCTTCGCACCGGAAGCGGGGGTCTTCTCGACGAGCTCGCGCACCCTGTCGGGCGTGTAGTCGTCAATCGTTGGAGTGTGTGGCATATGGTTCTCCTCTGCACTTCCTCGTCGGAGCGATCCGGATGAACGAGACAACAGCCATAGCATAATGCCGCGCCCGTGTACGCACCGCTTCCCGGCAGATGTCAGGCGGATGGCGGTCGCACCCCTTGAGGATATCAAGGCCGAGGCCCCAGCGAGTACCTCGTCGTCGGGGCACTCAAGCCCACACCTATGACTGTATAGAGTGGAGGGGTGGGCACACTGCACCCACCCCTCCACTCGGAGAGTTGTCAGACTCAGGCGTTCGTCGGGAAGTTCATTCCGACGTAGCCGACCTTCTCGCCACGCTTAGGCCAACGGGTCGTGACAACCTTGGCCTTCGTGTAGAAGCGCACGCCCTCGGGGC
>ERZ772908.238-NODE-238-length-13516-cov-12.805_pt1 | contig 13516 bp, 12 predicted proteins | sample MGYA00512121_ERZ772908 | MGnify/ENA primary metagenome ERZ772908 (study PRJEB29015, sample SAMEA2738084) | human oral metagenome | biome: human oral; feature: human-associated habitat; material: saliva | place: China | collected 2264 ... | reverse complement strand
TTTTTATAAATATCTAACTATTTTACTTAAAACAATAGTCTGTCTCCATTATAATAGAGAGAGTGTAAGACAAGGAGAAAGTATGTTTGATCGTTATTTGATGCTTACTTTTTAGAAGCGATCGTTAATCAACTGGCAACACCCTATAAACCTCGGATTCGCTCTGCTTTCGATGCTTGTTGGAGCTTTTTGGAGAATAAAGATAGAGGTGGAGAAGAGCTCTATGCTCTGTTGGATGATGGAACTGATGATGGTGGTATTTTCATTTATATGCAATTGGATGAAAATGAAGCGAATATCCCATCCTGGGATAATATCAGTTACGCGATAGGCTCAACTGCAAAAGAAGCTTATTCATTTGAAAATAAGGCAGCACTATCGTCTCCTTTGGAAAATATCGACGGTTCTTTGTTAGAGATTTTTATTGAGAATTTAAAAGAAATCAATTTTAATTTTTATGATCACGTTCAGGATATCAAAGACTTCCTTGCGCGTGGCAAATCACCATCTAAGAAAGAGGCCTTGAACGAATTAAAGAGAATAGGATTGTTGCAATGAAAACATTTGAAGATAATTTAATGATATTTTGAACATTCCATTATGTTTTATGCTACAATGAAAGCGAAAATAGTTCGTTTAGGTTAGAAAGGAGAAGCATAAATGCGTGGCCTTAAAATTAAACTATCATTATTTTGTTTCTCTCTTCTAATCCTGACATCAATAGCTTATTTTAGCAATAAATTAACATGCCCCCTTTTTTTAAAGCTTATATTTTACTCAATAATCATTGCTTATTGTTTCAATATAGCTTTTAGTTTATATAGTAAGAGGTAGAGCTAGTTATCCACATTAAAGTGGACGTAATATAATAAGCTTTTATAAGGAAAATGAAGAATACAATTGCAATTTGGATCGGTCATTTTTCAGATGTTATTTTTGTTAAATCATCAATCAATTTAATAGATTATAGAGAGGTTGGGCAAAATCTGTTCACCCTTCGCTGTTTAATTAATAGGAATAAATATATGACGCAGTGGTTGATTGGTAGCTTTGTTCGCTTTTTAAGCTCCAAAGATGCCTAATCAACTGTGCGGGGGTGGGAAGACGAACTCTTTTAAACTTGTCGGAGTTCTTTCCCACTCCCTTTTTTGCTATAATAGAGAGTATGAATAACTTGATTAAATCCAAGCTCGAGCTCTTGCCGACGAGTCCGGGCTGTTACATTCACAAAGACAAGAACGGTACCATCATCTATGTGGGGAAGGCCAAGAATCTTCGCAATCGGGTGCGGTCCTATTTCAGAGGAAGCCACGATACCAAGACAGAAGCACTAGTATCTGAGATTGTGGATTTTGAGTTTATCGTTACCGAGTCCAATATTGAGGCCTTGCTTCTTGAGATCAACCTCATCAAGGAGAACAAGCCCAAGTACAATATCATGCTCAAGGACGACAAGTCCTATCCCTTCATCAAGATTACCAATGAGCGCTATCCGCGCCTCATCATCACGCGCCAGGTCAAAAAGGATGGCGGTCTCTATTTCGGTCCCTATCCGGATGTGGGGGCGGCCAATGAGATCAAGCGACTCTTAGACCGGATTTTCCCTTTTCGCAAGTGTACCAATCCTCCTTCTAAGGTCTGCTTTTATTACCATCTAGGGCAGTGTATGGCCCACACGGTATGTCACAAGGACGAGGCCTATTTCAAGGGCATGGCACAGGAAGTTTCTGATTTCCTTAAAGGGCAGGATGACAAGATTATCGATGAGCTCAAGCTCAAGATGAATACCGCTGCACAAAACATGGAATTCGAGCGGGCTGCCGAATACCGGGATCTGATCCAGGCTATCGGGACTTTGCGGACCAAACAGCGGGTCATGGCCAAGGATTTGCAGAACCGGGATGTCTTTGGTTACTACGTGGACAAGGGCTGGATGTGTGTACAGGTCTTCTTTGTTCGTCAGGGCAAGCTGATCGAGCGGGATGTCAATCTCTTCCCTTACTACAATGATCCAGACGAGGATTTCCTGACCTATGTCGGGCAGTTTTACCAGGAGAAATCTCACCTAATCCCCAATGAAATCCTGATCCCTCAAGATATCGATGAGGAAGCGGTCAAGGCTCTTGTGGATACTAAGGTCCTCAAGCCCCAGCGAGGGGAGAAGAAGCAGTTGGTCAATCTGGCCATCAAGAATGCGCGTGTCAGTCTAGAGCAGAAGTTTAATCTCCTTGAAAAATCCATGGAAAAGACACAAGGTGCTATTGAAAATCTTGGAAAACTCCTGCAAATACCAACTCCTGTGCGGATTGAGTCTTTTGATAATTCCAATATCATGGGGACCAGTCCGGTTTCTGCCATGGTGGTCTTTGTCAATGGGAAGCCAAGCAAAAAGGACTATCGCAAGTACAAGATCAAGACTGTCGTCGGGCCAGACGACTATGCCAGCATGCGGGAGGTCATTCGTAGACGCTACAGCCGGGTCATTCGGGATGGCCTGACGCCACCAGACCTAATCGTTATCGATGGGGGTCAGGGCCAGGTCAATATTGCAAAGCAAGTCATCCAAGAAGAGTTGGGACTGGACATTCCCATCGCGGGTCTGCAAAAGAATGACAAGCACCAGACCCATGAATTGCTCTTTGGCGATCCTCTCCAAGTCATCGAACTCTCTCGGACTTCTCAGGAATTCTTCCTTCTCCAGCGGATCCAGGATGAAGTTCACCGTTTTGCCATCACCTTCCACCGCCAGCTACGGTCCAAGAATTCCTTCTCCTCCCAGTTAGACGGTATCGAAGGCTTGGGTCCAAAACGCAAGCAGTTGCTGATGAAGCAATTCAAGTCACTGACCAAGATCAAAGAAGCAACTGTAGATGAGATCGTCACAGTCGGCATCCCACGGGCAGTGGCAGAGGCGGTGCAAGCCAAGCTTCATCAAGGACAGCAAGAAGATGCAAGTCCGTTGATGGAAGTGGCGGAGCCCTCCCAAGGATTTAAGTAATTGCACCATCCATTTTCATGGATGGTTTTTACGTTTTACTCCTAATTTTGTTATACTTAATGCACACAGATTTTTGATCCATAAAGGAGTAGTTATGAACCATCGTATCGCTATTTTATCTGATATCCACGGAGATACGACAGCCCTGGAGGCAGTGATTGCGGATGCGCGTGCTCAAGGCGCGACGGAATACTGGCTTTTAGGGGATATTTTGTTACCAGGTCCAGGAAGAGAGGATCTTTTTGATTTGCTGGACGCGATTCCTATTACAGCGGCTGTTCGAGGAAATTGGGACGATTGTGTCCTAGAGGCTTTGGATGGCGAGTACGGGCTTGAGGATCTGCAGGAGATCCAGATGCTTCGTCTCATTCAGTACCTCATGGAAGGACTGGATCCTAAGCGGATCGATTGGCTTCGCTCGCTTCCTCTAGTGGAGAAGAAGGAGGTCAATGGCATTCGCTTTTCACTGAGTCACAACTTGCCAGAAAAGAATTATGGTGGGGACTTGCGTCCAGCTAATGCGACGGAGAACTTTGACCAACTGCTGGATGACCAGACAGATATGGCCATCTACGGTCATGTCCACAAGCAGTTGCTTCGCTATGGAAGTCAGGGCCAGCAGATTCTTAATCCAGGAACCATTGGTATGCCTTATTTTGACTGGATGCCCCTACAAAACCATAGGGCCCAGTATGCGCTGATCGATGTTGAAGAAGATGGGGTGACCAACCTGCACTTTCGGAAGGTGGCTTATGACTATGAAGCAGAGCTCCAAGATGCCAAGGATAAGGAACTTCCCTTTATTGAAATGTACGAAGAATTGAGACACAAGGATAACTATCGGGGTCATAACATCGAGCTTCTAACTTCCTTGATTGAACAACACGACTATCTAAAGGAGGCTAATTCTTTCCTTCAGTCTATAAAAACGCATAAGGGAAAATGACAAAGAAATGGGATTAACTGTTGATCAACGTAGAGAGCTTGTTGTAAATGATATCCGACAAGCCCTTCGACAAGTTTTTGGTGAGCATTTCGAAATTGTAGACATAGAAACGACGGCCCGGAGTGCTTATGGTCCGACTTTTATTCTTGAGATTTATCTTGAAGAGTATAAGACAACAGTGAATATGATGGTTGAAGGTAACGATGTATCACTCCTCTGGGGGCCTGAAAGATTCGGGATGGAGTTTTTGTATGATCGAGATCATTTTAGGGATAGCTTTGGAAAGATCAAAGCTTATCTGGATCAACCTGGCCTTATGTTTTCTGAAGCACTGACTCCTGATAATCTCTTAAAAAAGCGTTTTCTCCTTAAAAGAATGATAGAATCTACCTTTGAGGGAATAGCAAAAATAGACTTCTGGAGAAGACCATTTGAAAAAAATGAGCCATTTAGGATCCTCTTTACTTGTCATTTGCCTCATTATCCTGCTTTTTTTAGCATTGAGATAGCGGGTCAGCAGTTTGTCCTAGAAGAGATAGATCCAACAGTGTCTACTGTAGAGGACCAAGCATTCCCATTTCATCAGCCCATTGATCTAACCGTATCCAATATGACTTCTTTCTTGAATTGGTTTAAAGATAGTTTAGAAGGGAAGTTGGGAATGAATGATTCTGCCGATACGGTTTCTGGTTTAACACTTCCCCTTGATCCTGCTACAGTTGAAGCGAAGGTATCCCAAGTACAAGAGGTAATCCGATCGACGTTTACAAAGGATATTTCTTTTATGGAAGCGAACAAACTGGTCAAGTCTAATAGTTTTTATGGCGTTAATTTTTCAGTTCTATCTGAATATTATGATGCGAGATTTTCAATTAGCTTGGTTGGACGACACTTTAATCTTCATGTTATGAAGCCAGTTAAACCAGAAAAGAAAGACAATTGGATGATCAATGGCTTTCCTTATAAGCTGACGGAAGAAAATCTTAGAAAAGTCGTCAGGGAAGCAGAGGCCTATTTTGCAAGACAGCTAGAGCCAGTTGAAAAGAAAGTAGGGTCAACTGAAAGTAATAGTGAAGTAAAACCAAGCACCCCAGCTCCAGTAGAAGTAGACCAAGCTAAGGAGAAAGATGAGGCGCTCAAACAAAAGTATTTAGGATTAAGAAAACTCTGGAAAGTCCAGATCCTGATTTTCTGTCTGTTGATGATTGCCGTCTTTGCCATAGAAGTGTATATGGGGGGAGCTGGTTATAAGGCCTTTAAGATGAAAATTAGGTATAGTTGGGTTTCTGTCCATAGTTTCTCATTTCTCTTTCTAACCTTGTATGCATTGTTGACCCTCTTCCCGACTCAAAAGAGAGTCTATGAGCTCTTGCCTCAAAACCCTAGTTGGAAATCTCTTTCGACCAAGGGAGTTCGGCTACCTAAGAAGGAAACTGGGTGGACCTCTTTAGTGATTCTGATCTTGTTTCTTCTGGGGACTATTGATTTCTTCAGTCGCAAGCCGGAACCAAAGGTTGAAAATCCGTTGAACTATCAAGAAATCAACAATCTCTATGAGGAAGAAAGGAATTCTCACTACGACAATATCATCAACAAATTCCAAGATTCTAGTGGTCCCATCTTTGAAAAAGAAGGTCCTGCATCAGAATGATCGGATCCCGTAGAATGGAGAGGAGGCTAGATGAAAAGGAAAGAGACTCCTCAATGAAAAAACTCTGCAAGCTCTTTCATTTTGTGTTAAAATAGAGGTAATAGAATTAGAAAAGGAAGTTGATTATGAAATTCCTAGAACTCAACAAAAAACGTCATGCGACCAAGCATTTCACAGACCAGCCGGTCGATCCCAAGGATGTGCGGACAGCTATTGAAATTGCGACCTTAGCTCCAAGTGCGCACAATAGCCAACCATGGAAATTCGTGGTCGTTCGCCAGAAAAATGCGGAATTGGCAAAAGTAGCTTATGGTGGGAACTATGACCAAATCATGGAAGCACCTGTGACCATCGCTCTCTTTACGGACACCGATTTGCAACGTCGGGCTCGGAAGATTGCGCGTGTTGGTGGGGTCAAAAACTTCACAGAGGAGCAGTTGCAATACTTCATGCAAAATCTTCCCGCAGAATATGCTCGCTACAATGAACAACAGATCAGCGATTACTTGGCATTAAATGCTGGATTGGTCGCGATGAACTTGGTATTGGCCTTGACTGACCAAGGGATCGGCTCTAACATCATCCTTGGCTTTGACAAATCAAAAGTCAATGAAGTCTTGGAAATCGAAGAGCGTTTCCGTCCTGAACTCTTGATTACAGTCGGTTACGCATCGGAGAAGGTAGAACCTAGCTACCGCTTGCCAGTAGACGAAATCATTGAAAAACGCTAATAGAAACTGAAAGAACCGGATGGTCCTCGTCTCGTACGATACAAGTCCGGTTTTCTAGAATCCTTTGGCAGGCTAGTAGATAGTCGCTGATGGGATTTTGGAGTGTTCAATTTAGATCGAAATAACGGAGGAATGCATGACAACAATTGACTTTAAAGCAGAAGTAGAAAAACGTCTCGAAGAAATGATGGCTGACCTTTTCAGCCTCTTGGAAATCAACTCAGAACGAGATGACAGCCAAGCAGATGCGACTCACCCTTATGGACCTGGACCCGTCAAAGCCCTTGAGAAATTCTTGGAAATTGCTGAGCGTGATGGCTATGAAACAACCAATGTGGACAACTATGCTGGACACTTCACCTTTGGACAAGGGGAAGAGGAGCTCGGGATCTTTGCCCACATGGATGTGGTGCCTGCAGGTAGTGGCTGGAACACAGATCCATACAAACCAGAGATTATCGATGGTAAGCTTTATGCCCGTGGTTCATCAGATGATAAGGGGCCTACAGTAGCTTGTTACTACGGCTTGAAGATCATCAAGGATCTGGGATTGCCTGTATCTAAGCGCGTGCGCTTCGTGGTCGGTACAGATGAAGAATCTGGCTGGGGCGATATGGATTACTATTTCAAACATGTCGGTCTTCCTGATCCAGACTTTGGCTTCTCTCCAGATGCGGAGTTCCCAATCATCAACGGGGAAAAAGGAAACATTACTGAGTACCTTCACTTCGGTGGTCAAAACACAGGTCAAGCGCATCTTCATAGCTTCACCGGTGGCCTTCGTGAAAACATGGTACCTGAGTCAGCGACAGCTCTTGTTTCAGGACAATTGCCAGATCTAGTTAGTCTCTTGGAGGCCTTTGCCAATGAACACCAACTTCGTTATGAAGTAGCAACAGAGGATGACGGTAAATTTAAGCTCACTATTATCGGGAAATCTGCCCACGGCTCTACTCCAGAAGCTGGAATCAATGGAGCGACCTACTTGGCTCTCTTCTTGAACCAGTTTGACTTCGGTGGAGATGCCAAAGCTTACTTGCAGGTGTCAGCTTCTCTTCTTCATGAAGACTTTGCTGGTGAGAAGCTTGGCATTGCCCACACGGATGAAAAGATGGGGGCTCTCAGCATGAATGCGGGTGTCTTCAACTTTGATGAAAATAGCTCAGATAACACCATCGCCTTGAACATTCGTTACCCTAAAGGAACAGATCCAGAAACCATCAAAGCTGGACTTGAAAAAGTTGAAGGAGTGGCATCCGTTAGCTTGTCAGCTCACGGCCACACCCCTCACTATGTTCCAATGGAAGATGAATTGGTCTCAACGCTGTTGCGTGTCTATGAAAAACAAACCGGACTGAAAGGTCATGAGCAAGTAATCGGTGGTGGAACCTTTGGTCGTCTATTAAAACGTGGGGTTGCCTTCGGTGCCATGTTCCCAGACTATGTGAACACTATGCACCAAGCCAATGAATTTACGGATGTAGAAGATCTCTACCGTGCAGCTGCAATTTACGCAGAAGCTATCTACGAACTCATCAAATAAGACGCTACTCAGTCGGCACTTGCTGGCTGAGTTTTTGCTTAGAGGAGGAGAAATGAAGCAACTAGAGCAGATCAAAAAAGCCATCATGGCTGATCCACAAAACAAAGACTATACGGATAAGGGGATTGAGCCCTTGTTTGCGGCACCAAAGACAGCTCGAATCAATATTATCGGACAGGCACCTGGCCTTAAGACACAGGAAGCAGGCCTCTACTGGAAGGACAAGAGTGGGGACCGCTTAAGGGAATGGTTAGGAGTCGATGAAGAGACCTTCTACCATTCGGGTATATTTGCGGTCATTCCTATGGACTTTTATTTCCCAGGTCATGGGAAGTCAGGAGATCTGCCACCTCGCAAGGGCTTTGCGGAAAAGTGGCATCCTCAACTCCTCAAAGAGTGTCCAGATATTGAGTTGACCCTCTTGATTGGCCAGTACGCCCAAGCCTACTATCTTCATGAGAAGGTCAGTGGCAAGGTGACAGAGCGGGTGAGACGGTACAAGGACTACCTGCCCGACTATTTCCCTCTGGTCCACCCTTCGCCTCGCAATCAGATCTGGATGGCCAAGAATCCTTGGTTTGAGGCAGAAGTGGTGCCGGCTCTCCGGTCTCGAGTCCAGCAGATTATAGCCGAACATACAAAATAATAGTTAGTGATAATTGTAAAAGGAGGTATTTCCATGGATCCATATCAAAAAGTCAAAGACAAATTAGACGAACTCGGGATTGAATTTGATGTGGTGGAACACCCACCAGCATTCACGACTGAGCAGGCCGATTCTTATATTGAAGGTCTCGAAGGGGTCCGGACAAAGTCCATGTTTTTGACCAACAAAAAGAAAACCCAGTACTATCTGCTCATCATGGATGACCAGAAACTCTTAGACATGGATGACTTCAAAGAGCAAGTAGGAGCCAATCGGATACGTATGGCTTCAGCTGAATCTCTAGCAGAAAAAATGCAATTACCAGCTGGGACGGTATCCCCATTTGGCTTGTTAAACAATGCAGAAAAGGATATTCTCGTCTATTTTGATCAGGACATTGTGTCAGAGGAGATCATGACCTTCCATCCTAACACCAATGAAAAGACAATCTTTATAAAAACCCAAGACCTATTCCGTTTTTTAGAGTCCATTGATTTTAAATACGAAATACTAACCTTGCCATAGTGGCATCAAAAAGGAGAAATCATGAAAGAAATTCCATTTAATGACTTTTTAGCAAAGTACCAAGCTGGAGAGATCCAAGTCGTCGATGTCCGTGAGCAGGAGGAATACGATGCCCTTCATCTGGACGGAGTGACCTTGCTTCCCTTATCCGTGTTGGCAGAACGGTATTCAGAACTAGACAAGGAGCAAGCCTATTATGTCATCTGCAAGTCTGGCCGGCGCTCAGCCCGTGCCTGCCAATTTTTGGAAGAAGAGGGCTATGATGTGACCAACGTCCAAGGTGGCATGGATGCATTTGAATAGTTGGGATGCTCTAGACAGTTGATTCCTGTAGAATATTGAATTATAGCTAAAATTTTTATATAATATATCTGTATTTTATTTTATAAGGAGATTATTTTATGATCAAACAGGATTGGCTTGATTACTTTGAAGCTGTGAACGGTCGTTCAGCAACTGAAGCAGAGATCGCACAAGCATTGGCTGCAGGTGAGTTCCAAGAAGAACAGGCAGCTCAAGAAGCTTCACAATTTGTAGGTGCTCCAGTAGCTCCAGACCAAGCAAGCGCTGGATTCGTCGCTGCTCCAGTAGCACCAGAAGAAGCGGCTTCACAATTTGCTACTGCTCCAGAAGCACCAGCTCAAGAAGCGTCACAATTTGCTGCTGCGCCAGAAGCACCAGTACAAGAAGCGCCACAATTCACAGCTGCTCCAGAAGCGCCAGCACAAGAAACGCCACAATTTGCTGCTGCGCCAGAGGTGCCAGTCCAAGAAGCACCTCAATTTGCTGCTGCACCAGAAGCGCCAGTCCAAGAAGCGCCACAATTTGCTGCTGCTCCAGAAGCACCAGTTCAGGAAGCACCACAGTTCGCTACTGCTCCAGAAGCACCAGTACAAGAAGCGCCACAATACACTGCTGCGCCAGAAGGACCAGCATTTGGTGCTCAACCAAATAGCTTCCAGCAAGCACCTCAACAACAGCCACAACCAGGATTTGGTCAACCGGCTCCGGGTCAAGCTCCAGGTCAAGGCTTCCAGCAAGCACCTTATCCAGGACAACCTCAACCAGGTCAAGCCTATTATGCACAACCTGCTCAACCAAATGCCTTTGGTCAAGCAATGAAAGGATTCTGGTCATGGTTCGTTTCTGCTTTGGTTCGTCCAACAGTAGAAAATCAACCAAGAGTATTGAATGGTATCCTTCATTATGTCTTAACTGCATTTATCCTTAGCCTCTCACTTTTCTTCGTGGCGAGTGCCTTCCCTTACGCTGAAGTAGGATTTACGGCTTACCTATTGATTGTCATTGTAACTTTCTTTACAATTTATGCTACTCAATTAACTGGTTTCTTGGTTCGTAACCTTGTCTTGCAAGATAAAGAATACACCTATAAACGTTCATTCGATGAGTTTGCTCGCTTGTCTATCTATGCCTTGCCAGCATCCCTCATTGTCTTGATTTTTTCTCTAGTCAAGTACTTTGAAGGATTTATCTTCCTTCGATCGTTAATCTTCGTTCTCTATTTCTTAGGCTTGCTCTATACTGTTTACCAAGGTTTGAACAGAACAAAATTCAAGGCTGACAAATTCTTGTTGCTCCTTGCTTCTTCAGCAGTCATTCTAGTCATCTTCACAATTGTTGGCATTATTGACAGACGTATTTTAGAACAAGTATCCGTCTATATCGCTTCCTTCTTCTAATCAGATAGGAACCTTGTCATAAAATTCTTGTTCATATACATATCGGATAAAAATATTTTAGGTTTTAGGAGAACATACCGATGAACAAAAAATGGGTAGAATTATTTGAAAAAGTAATCGGTCGCAAACCTACTCCTGAAGAATTCATTGCCGGAAGAGATTCCGGCTTTGATTTTAAGGCAATCAAATCGATTGCTGGAGTAGCTATTGATCAAGTGGCTTCAGAAGCGCCAGGACTAGGAGTGCAGGAGTCAGTAGAAGCGGTTGTAAATCCTCTTCAACTTGCTTGGGAAGAGCATTTTATCGCCCTCTATGGACGTTCACCGCTTCCAGAAGAGATTGAATCTGCTCGAAGCCAGAACTTTGAAATCGTAGAAGCACCTGCTCCGACGATTAACTTGGAAGAGACCAATCAGACAACGCAGGTCTTCGCACCAGTGGAGAATCCATCAGAGACCCCAGAAAACTTGTCCCAGCCAGTTGAAGCTCTAGCGCCAGCAGAGTCTCCAGAGCAAGAAGAAGCTGTCAAGAAAGGCAAGAAAAAGAAAGAAAAGAAAGTCAAAAAAGAGAAAAAAGGCAAGAAAAAGAAAGTCTTCTTCTTCAGTATTTTGGCTTTGTTGGTCTTGGCCTTGTCTGGTCTAGGCTATTACTTCTCATCAACTACAGGCCCACAGGTGATAGTGGACAAATTGGTCACAGCCATTGAACAAAAGGATTACCGGGAAGTGGCGAGCATCCTTTCTAGTGACAAGGATAAGTGGACCAAGGAAGAAGCTCAAGGCTTGCTAGACTATATGACAGCTCAGAAGATCGATGTCATCTACGAATTAGATCATATCGCTCAGTCTTCAAAAACAGGTAGCGTCAAGGACAAAAACCAGAATCTACTGATCGGGATTGAGAAGGCGGATAAGAAATTCGGTATCTTTCAAGAATACCGCATCGCGACCTATCCACTTGAAGTCACAGCGGTTACGAATCTGGATGATGCCAAGCTTAAGACTAGCGAAAAAGAGTCGACAGTGCTTAAGAAGAACCAAACGACCAAACTTGGGGAGGTTCACTTTGCGCCACGAGACATGCAACTAGATGGTAAGACCGAAGTTGGAAAAATCTCTAGTGAGGTTAAACTAGACCCAGCTCAGGCTTCTAAGAATAAGCTGAACTTGACTTTCAATTCTGAAAAACGTCTTCTCGAAATTGAATTCCCAGAGGAAGTAAGCAATCCAACTGATATCAAGGTAGCAGTGAATGGTAAGGAAGTCGGCACAAGTACTTTATTTGAAGTCGATGTCGTAGCCCATCAAGAAATCGAAATTCATGCAGTCTTTAGTGTCAATGGTGAGAGCTATACAACTGAAAAAGCTAAAGTCACAATCGGTGAAACTCCGGATGACGATGAAGTCATCACTTTGAAGCTTTCTAAGGATGTAGCCAAACGATTAAAAGATGCAGAAACAGCTCGTAAAGCCAAGGAAGAAGAAGCCAAGAAGGCAGAAGAGAAGAAAACAGCTATCACCTCCTTCCTCCAAGACTACCGGACAGAAATCTTCTCATCTGTCTCAAGTAGATCCAACACCTACTCCAAGTACTATGACACTTCAAGTGATGCCTATAAGGAAATGGTGGAGTGGACAACAGGTGGTGGAGTCAAGAAGGCTGAAATCGACTACTATACACCAGGTGTTTTCAACGTTCTTAGCGTTACCGAAGAGAACGGAATGGTGATCGTGAAAACCCACGAAGAATATACTGTACATTATGTGACCAGCCGAAAAGATAGCCAGAGTAGCAAGGACAAGACCTATACCCTAAAACCAGTAGGGGATACTTACGTGATTACGGCTATTGCGGTCACAGCTGGTAATTAGGAGGTTTATGATGAAATTAAGCATGACAAAATGGACACTTGCTGGCCTTGTTCTTTTGAGCCTAGGCGCTTGTGGCCAACAGAAGGAATCAAAGAGCTCAACGCAAAAAGAGCCTGCTTCAAGTAAGCAAGTCGCACAGTCATCAGCCAGCAAAGAAACCAGTGCTTCTGAAGCAACATCGTCTAACGATAGCGATAAGTCAAGGAAGAAGGCAGGCGAAGTCACGGTGGACCAAGGTGTTTCCTTCAATGGTTCTTATTACAGTGTCCAAGGAAAATCTGGAGATATCGTCATCGCCAACAAGCACTATCCCTTAGCTGCAGACTACAATCCAGGTGAGGATCCGACAGCGGTTGCGGCCTTGCATGAGTTGATTGCGGCTATGCAGGCAGAAGGCTATGCTATCAGCGATCAGTACAGTGGTTTCCGCAGTTATGAGACCCAAGTAGGTCTCTACCAAAGCTATGTCAATCAAGACGGGGTAGCTGCGGCAGATCGCTATTCAGCTCGTCCTGGATTTAGTGAGCACCAGACAGGTCTAGCATTTGACCTCATCGATACCAGTGGCAATCTCGTTCAAGAACCAGGCGCAAGCAAATGGTTGCTCAAGAACGCTGCCAAGTACGGCTTTATCGTCCGCTATCAAGAAGGGAAAGAAGCGAGCACAGGCTACATGCCTGAAAGCTGGCACCTTCGCTATATAGGAGAAGATGCAAAAGATGTCGCAGCCTCAGGAAAAAGCTTAGAAGAATACTTCAACTTTACCGGTGGCGACTACGAATAATAAGAAAACCGCTCTTTCAGGAATCCTGAAGGAGCGGTATTTTTTGTGCTGGGCAGGACAAGAAAAAACCACTGCCAAGTGGAAGTGGTTTTGATTGGTTTCTTATTTGAGACCGTATTTT
>ERZ772908.222-NODE-222-length-14009-cov-6.87581_pt1 | contig 14009 bp, 10 predicted proteins | sample MGYA00512121_ERZ772908 | MGnify/ENA primary metagenome ERZ772908 (study PRJEB29015, sample SAMEA2738084) | human oral metagenome | biome: human oral; feature: human-associated habitat; material: saliva | place: China | collected 2264 ... | reverse complement strand
CTAAACGTCCTGAGTTTTCTTCTGTATTGCAACAGCTCTTTTCTGAGTTTCGCGCATTCCGCGTCGGTCCTGATGACCTTGAACGTGGGGCGGAGTCCGTAAAAAATAAAGTATTACAAAAGAAATTGCGCGAGCTTGCCATCTGTATGGCTGCCTATGAGGAGGAAATCACTCGTCATGGGGAGCGCGATATCGATCCAATTATGGAAATTGTTGAGGCTTTGCCCCAATCTCCTCTGATGGAAAATAGCCACGTCTTTATCGATGGCTTTCATTGGTTTACGCCCACACACTACGAGTTGATCTATACCTTGTTTGATTTGGCTAAGGAAGCAGTTATTACCATCGACTTGCCAATGGCTCCGAAGGCATTAAACCTAGCACGTCGAGGGGAACACCTCTTTAGCCGTCCTTTAGAGATTTATGATACTTTAGTTGCTCGTTATGGATCTAGCATTAACTGGGTTGGTTTTGATGGCAAACGGGGCCCTCACATCGTACAAGAATTAGAAGCGAATTATTTTACTAGTCCTAGTAAGCAAAATTCTATTGATACTACTATTCCACTCATTCGTGGTTATAATCGAGAACGGGAGGCTGATGCGGTGGCTCGCCGTATTTTAGCCTACGTAGAGTCCTCTCCAGAGGCTCGATACCGCGATGTATGTATTATGCTTCGTGAGTCGGAAACATACGGCGATACCTTAGAGAAGGTCTTCGGTCGGTATGGCATTCCGCATTTTATCGACCGTCAGCGGCCTATGAAAAATCACCCGTTAGGCGAATTGTTGACAGCCCTCTTTGATATCGTGCGCCATAGCTACAGTCGAGACAGCATGTTCTTATTGCTTAAAACAGATTTGATGCCCCTTACTCGTGAGGTCGTAGATGAATTAGAGAATTACGTGCTCGAGTTTGGTATTGACCATTATAAATGGGAACGTGAAAGCTGGCCGTATTTACGAGGCTTTCATGAGGGGCAAGATGAAGAAAGTCACTCAGATGCACCTCGTAGAGCACGTGTTAATCAAGCAAGACAAACCATTATGGATATATTATCCCCGTGGTTTGACTTTGCCGCTCATAGTGAAGGTCATACAGGGGCTGAATGGGGCGAACAGCTCTATGGTCTCTTAGAAACTTTACAAGTGCCACAGCGCCTTTATGAATGGGCGAAGGATGCAGAAGCTATAGGTGATCAAGAGTCGAAAGCCAGCCATGAACAGATGTACAATGCGGTTATTTCTTTCATAGATGAAATCTCTATGGTCATGAAGGATGAAGTGTTGACACTGGATGAGATGATGTTGCTCCTCGAAGAAGGCTTGAGCGATGTAAATTACTCTATGATTCCTCCGTCCTTAGATCATGTGGTAATCACCACCATCGAACGTGGTTATAGCCAATGGTGGCCTAAGGTATTCGTCATGGGCCTCAACCAAGGCGTATTCCCACAAAGCATGGGTGATGAAGGCCTTATTAAGGATAAGGAACGCCAAGAGTTAGCCGATGCAGGTATTACCCTTGCTGAAGGTGCTTTGCCGAAGGCTTTCAACGAGAATTTCCTATTATACCTAGCTATGACGCGAGCATCCGATTCCTTGACGCTGTCCTATGCAAGTTCTGGCGAAGACGGAACCGGCCTTGAGCCATCCCTCGTGGTGAAACGACTAGAATCCCTTGGTTATGTAGATAAGGCGGTAGAGATTCCACTCTCTATTGCACCTGATACTGAGTTGGATTATGTATGGAGACCTTTACAGAGTTTGTCCCTATTGTCTGAGCGCTGGGGCGCCCTCTTTAGTGGTCATGAGGTCAATCCATTGTGGTGGGGCCTCTATAACTGGGCTCGTGAAAGCGACACCTACCGTCCTCGTTTAGGTGAGGTGTCTCGTGGTATTCGAGATAATAATGATGTACCTGTCATTACAAAGGATTTAGTGAATGGATTGTTCCTATCTAAAGGCTATATGTCTGGTTCTGTGACGCGTCTAGAGAGATATCAGCAATGTCCGTTCAAGTTCTATGCTCAATATGGCTTAAAGTTGGAACCACGTCGGGTGCGCTCCTTTGGTGCTCCTGAAATTGGTACATTCCTTCATGCTAACTTAGAGCGTTTAGGTAATTATCTATTAGATAACAATAAACAATGGCGTGACCTTAACGAAGAGGATCAACAGAACTTGTGCCGTACGGTAGCGGAAGAAATTTTACAAGAAAATCAGGGCGGCGAGGATACGAGTGACGCCTACCAAAAAGCTATCGAGCAGCGTGTACAACGAACATTACATGTGACGGTAGACCGCCTTGTAGAGTGGTCGAAGCGCAGTGATTTTGATACGAAATACTTGGAGCAAGATTTTGGCCGTCAAGGCGGCTGGGATCCGATTCGGGTACCCCTTGGGGAAGACCGTTATTTACGCCTCATCGGTCAAATTGACCGTATCGATGAATATACAAGGGATGGTCAAACCTATGGCATGGTTATTGACTACAAATCGGGCGGCGCACACGTAACGGCACAAGATGTATACTATGGCCTTAAATTGCAGCTTATGACCTATCTATTGGCCTTAGAATCCGCTTATGGTAAAACGCAAGGCGAATCTATAGCTCCTGCGGCTGTGGTGTATTCCTATGTAAAAAATCCTAAAATTCCTGCCAATGCACCTATATCTTATGAAGATGCAGTATCTTTAGCTAAGGAAAGCGACGCGTGGAGAAATAGTGGGTACTTCTCAGACGATGTTGAGTTGTTGACGCATATTGATAATAAGTTCTTATCCTATGGTCTTAAACAAGGCCCATATGTGCCAATTGCAACGACGAAAGATCAAACCATTTCTAGGAATGATTTGCGCAAGGTTAAGAATCCAGGTGAATTTGATGTGATGTGCCGCTACACCAATCATGTAATGGCTGACATCGGCCGCCATATCGGGGACGGTCAATTCCCAATTCAACCTTACCAGTTAAATAAGAATAGACCTTGTACATACTGTGATTACAATACTGTATGCCGTTTTGACTCTAGTCGAAATCGATATAATTATTTGTCTAAACTGTCCGAAGCTGATGCGTTAGAACGGATGAAAGAGGCTCTAAACGACGGAAATAACAGTAGCGATAGAAATAATAGTAACGAAGGAGGTGAAAACCATGGGTGTTAAATGGACGCCAGAGCAGGAGTCTGCCATCATAGCTCCTAAGGACTCGTCCTTAGATAATCAAACCTTACTAGTAGCGGCTGCGGCCGGTTCAGGTAAAACGGCAGTTCTTGTAGAGCGTATTATTACGCGTCTTAAAGACATGGATAACCCGTTATCCGTTCAAGAGCTCATGGTTGTAACCTTTACGAAGGCGGCAGCTCAAGAGATGAGCGCTCGTATTGGTCTTGCTTTGGCGAAAGCCATGGAATCCACCGAGGATGCAGCCATGCAAGAGCGCCTTGAACGACAGCTTAATCTGTTGCCATCTGCTCATATTTCTACATTGCACTCATTCTGCCAATGGGTGATTCGGTCTTACTTTTACAAGCTCGATATTAACCCTACTGCTCGCATCGGTAACGAAGCAGAAATGGCATTGTTACAACAAGAGGTATTAGCTGATTTATTGACTAAATCTTACGAAGAAGGCCTTTATAATATCTATGAATTAGCGGATTTCTTCAGTGATGATAAATCGGATGCAGGCTTAACGGCGAAGATTATGTCTTTATATAACTACGCTATGTCTCTTGCTAATCCTGACGGTTGGTTACGAAAAGCCTTAGAGCCTTATAAAGAGGCCATGACTGTAAATCCCAGTGAGACCCTATGGGGCCAATATATGTGGGATCAACATGTAGCTGTTATTGACCGTATTCGCGAGCGCTTAGAACGGATGGAACAAATCTTGCTCGATCCAGTAGGGCCTCATAAATGGCAAAATATTTATGATAACCAACTAGCCGCACTAAGCATGCTTTCAGGGGCTGAAACTTGGGACGATATGGGGGAAGCTTGTAAACATACGGATACCTTTATAAAAGACCGCTTTAATAAACTTGGAGAAGAGGTTGACCCTAGTTTACAAGCAGAGTTTAAATCTTTAGGTTCCCAAAATAAAGATGACCTTAAAGCGATGCAAGCTGCTGTATTCACAGTGCCGGAAGCTACCTTACAAGAGCAGTTCAAGGCTCAATATCCAATCATCGAAGGTTTAGTAGAGCTCACGATTGCGTTCCATAAGGCGTATCGGGATATGAAACAAGAGCAAGGTATCATGGACTTTAGTGACTTGGAGCATCTATGTTTAGCTCTTCTTGTTGAGCCGGGCACAGAGGATGATCCTCAGCCGTCTGATGTAGCGAAGGAACTGCAAGATACTTTCAAGGAAATCATGGTCGATGAATACCAAGATACGAACGGCGTACAAGAGACGATTATCAATTTGATTTCTCGCGTCGATAATCGGTTCTACGTAGGGGATGTGAAACAAGCGATTTATAGCTTCCGTATGGCGGACAGCTCTCTATTTATGGAGAAATACAATACCTACGGCGGTACTGATGCGGTAGAACGCCGTATCGACCTAGCAAAGAACTTCCGGTCTCACGAAAATATTTTGGCCGCTACGAACTTCTTGTTCTACCAAATTATGACAGAAGAGGCAGCGGAGCTCAATTATACGGAGGCGGAATCCCTTATTCCTGGCCGAATCGTTGAGGATGCACCGGAGGATTGGATTGGAGGAGACGTGGAATTGCAGCTTTTAGATGTGAGTAAGGATACCCTCAGTGCTAGTGAAAGCGACGAGGACGAAGGTGATGACCCTGAAAACAACGAGCGTGAGCTAGATTTCATCATTCAAAAGATTAAGGAAATCCATGCTGCCAAGAAAAAGGTGCAAAATCCAGATGGTACGTTCCGTCAAATCGAGTGGCGCGATTTTGCTATTTTGCGCAGATCCTTAGCTGGTTGGGGAACTCGCGCCGTAGAGGCCATGCGCCAAGCGGGTATCCCTGCGGTAGTAAACGAGCGAGATGGATACTTTGAAGCACAAGAAATTCAACTTTTATTAGCGTTGCTATCTATCATAGATAATCCAGAACAAGACTTGCCAATGGCGGCGGTGTTACACTCTGGTCTTGTGGGGCTTGATGCAAACGAACTAGGTGCATTGCGCCTATCTGGAGAGGGTTCTCTGTGGTCTCTAATGCCAGCCTATGCTGAAGAGGCTCAAGATGAGCGCCTATTAGCTTTTATTGACCATATGGAGCGTTGGCGTACCTTGTCGCGCCGTCACGGTGTGACTGATTTGCTATGGGATATTTACGAATCTCAAGACTATGTTAACTATGTAGGTGCCATGCCGAATGGTCTTGTGCGACGTGCGAATGTACTCGCCTTATACGACCGAGCTAAGGGCTATGAGGCATCTGGCTTCCGTGGTCTCTTTAGGTTCTTGCGCTTTGTGGAAAGCTTGCGCGATAGCAATCAAGATATGCCGCTAGCCAATGTGGTGAGCGAAGCGGACAATGTGGTGCGCCTCATGACTATCCATAAGAGTAAGGGCCTTGAATTCCCTGTGGTGTTCTTATCTGGCATTCAAAAACGGTTCAATATGATGGATCTTCGTTCAGAGCTCCTCATCGATAAGAATGCAGGACTTGGTCTTAAGGGATATTTCCCAGATATTCGGGTATCCTTCCCAACTATGCCGTGGTTCTATGTAAAAGATGTAAAGGAAGCGGCCCTCAAAGCAGAGGAACAGCGTATTCTCTATGTAGCCTTAACACGGGCACGAGATAAGCTGATTATGACAGGTCATTTTAAAGGCTTTAAAAATGCTAAAGGTAAGTTGAGTACCTTAGGTGAACTTATTAAAAATGCAGCGTCAGTAGAAGGTCAACAATTGCCGACGGATATTATCACCCAAGCTAATACGTATCTAGAATGGTTAATTATGGGCTTTACCCGTCATTTAGACGGTGGTAATCCATTGCGCGTAGCCATTGAGTACGAAGGACCGACCTATTTTGATTTACCAGATAAAAAATGTCGCATCAAGGTCGAAATCCACGATGGCTCTCTCTACGGTGACCTCGATTATAAGGCAGATATCGATGAAACTACCATCAATAAGGTACGCGAATTACAAGCTGTTAATTCCGTGGAACTGCCACAGGAAATCGAAGACCGATTCAACTATAGTTATCCGTACAGCGACGCTACGCGGCGCACTGCTAAGATTTCCGTCAGTGAATTAAAACGACGATTCCAAGAACGTGAACTTGAAGCAGGCACTATTGATACCTTGAACGAATCGATTGTAACGGTAGATACAGAGGCTAAACGAGCCGTTTCAGATGCAATCTTAGGTCAAGCCATTAAGCTAGATGTTCGTAATGCTGATAGCGACGATACAAGTAATGAATCTGTACCAACTATTACAGTTCCTGCTGATGATTTAGCGAATTCTGTATTTGGTCGTAAGCCGCAAGCACTACAGTCCGAAGAGGATGTGTTGACGGGGGCTCAATGGGGTACCTTGATGCATGAGGCTATGCAGTGGTTACCTCTTGCAAAGTACACTCAAGCTTCTTTAACAAAAGAGCTTGATGCACTTGTAACGAAAGGGACTTTTACAGAGGAAGAACGAAATCTATTGAGCGATACAAGCCTCTATAAATTCTTTAGTTCTGACCTTGGGAAGCGTCTTATCAATGCGAAGTGTATTGAGCGTGAATTGCCGTTCAGTATGCTTTTTGAAGGAAAACGCGTATATGATACCTTAGAGGACGGAGAAAATCTATTCCTCCAAGGTATTATCGATACTGCCTTTGAAGAGGACGGTGAGTGGATTCTCGTAGATTACAAGACGGACCGCGTCAAATCTGGGGAAGACCTTATCAAGCGCTATAAAATACAAATGGATCTCTATAAAGAGGCCTTGCAGCGATTGACAGGGATGCCTGTGAAAGCATGTTATATCTATAGCTTCCGTTTGCATGATGCTATCATCATAGACTAGCCTTGTAAGTATGTGCTTAACTTAGTGCTATGCATGAGAAATATGCAGGGACTAGGTAGGTATTTCCTATAAGGTAATGAACATAAAAAGCTCTCTATTCTTGAATAGAGAGCTTTTGTGTTATAGATTGTTATATAGTTTTGTCCTGTAGATTTTTCTACAATTTATTAAATATGTGGTAGTATAGGCAAATTCAAAGCCTTTTTCTTTTTGTGTTTTGCTGGGGCAAATACTTTTAGAACCCGTGGCAATACTTCGATATCTACTGGCATGGATGGGCCTTGGTCGCCATCCATATTAGTAGGTAAATCACCGATATTAGATAATAACTCAATATGAGCCTTTTTCACAGTTAGTGTTGTTGTATAACGGGAGTTGTAGATGGCACCACTAATGATAAGTGGCAATACGCTGAGTATATCGAGGATGAAGTATTCCTTGAATATTATGATGCGCATATAACCATCATCTACAGATGCTTCCGGCATGAAGCGTTCAAAGCTAGATACTACATTGGTGAGCAATGCAAGAACGAGTGGAGATTTACAGATAAAATCGTCATTCTCTGTTTTGATGCGGTATGTGTAGTCCTTTGTTGTAAATAAGGCTTGCCCTGCCCGTAAGAAGTAGGCTAGAGGGCCCAAAATGCTTTTTTCCTTTGGGGTAACCTCTTCGATTACCTTTGGAATAACACCGGCTGCGATATTATTGCAGAAATATTTGTTGTTACAACGACCGATATCAATGGTACGTGTTTGATTGATATCAATACGTTTGATCGCCTGTGTTGGATTCTGATGAATACCAAGGGCACGAGACATATCATTTACAGTACCAACAGGAATGAAACCAAAGGTAGATTTAAAGCCACCTTGGGCAATACCGTTAACGGTTTCATTTACGGTGCCGTCACCGCCCATGCAGAATACAGCATCGAATCCGCGTTCGCAAGCATCCTTTGCGAAACGTGTAGCATCGCCTTCACCAGTAGTGAATTTGACCTCAATCGTTTCAAACAAGGTGCTCAATTTCCATTGTAAATCGAGGGCATAGCGACGTGCCGCACCGCCACCTGATACAGGATTTATGATAACTAAACAACGGCTCATGGTACAACTTCCTTACTTTCAAAAATGAGATATAGCTATTATCTATCGTTAAATTGACAGTCTTAGATGTGAGCTCTATAATTATACTATATGTACTAAATCACATATAACATATTTATTCAAAATACAAAATATATCGTACAATATATATCGTACAATATATTATACTCATTTTAGCCGTTCTTTGAAAGTACGAATGAGTTGACGGGATATAAGATTAGGGGATATTAATGGGACGACAAGATTCTAAAGATAAATACAAATTGTCCGCTGTGGACTCTATTGAAAGATTACCGCTTAGTGAACAAGTTTATTTAACATTAAAAACAGCTATCTTAACAGGCGAATTGATGCCACAAGAAAAGCTTAACGAAGTAAAAATTGCAGAACAATTGCAAGTGAGTGCTACACCTGTTCGCGAAGCATTCCGTAAATTGGCTAAAGATAATCTCGTAGTTATTGTTCCTTGGAAGGGTGTTACTGTAAAGGCGGATACTCCTGAAGAGATTATTGCATTGTATCAAGTGCGTGAAGTAATGGAAGGCCTTGGTGCACGACTTTGTGCCCGTCATGCCACTGATGAACAAATTAAAGAGTTGCGTGAAATTTGTAAAGAAATGCATGAAATTGAAGAAGCTACAGAACGCGTTGAAGTAAACAGTCGTTTCCATACTATGATTGCTCATTATTCTGGTAATGAACGCGTTGTAGAATACTTAGCGAGCTTCCGTGAACGCGTTAATCGCGACATGTACATTAGCTCTTTTAATGCAGTGCGTACTCATGATTGCGACGATGAACATGATCATATCGTAGATGCTATTGAGCGTCATGATGAAGTGGCAGCAGAAACTGCTATGCGTCAGCATATTAATAATGCATTTATCTTCAAAAAAGCAAATGCTGAAGTGCAACACAAAAAACTTAATGAAGTATAATGCCTATTGTTGGCATGCTTTATGAAAGGCTCCGCCGTTGGCGGGGCTTTTTCTGTACGAGCGTTAATACTGTATTTGATTAGCTTAACTTAGCTTTGGCTTAACTTTAGTTAGCGCGCTGTTCCTCGTATGACTTAGAAATTCTAATCGTTTATAGTGTGACGTAAGATGAGCATTGCAACTTTTATAATCTATGATACGCAACCTTACAAGCTGAGCTACATCAATTTGGAATGCTTGAGCGATTTTAAATAAAATTTCTAAAGACATGCCGGATATGCCTGTGCCACACTCTAGCTTGCTCAAATAACTGCGGCTAATACCAACGTGGCGTGCTAGCTCGTGTTGGGACATATTTAGAGATATGCGAATGTTGGCAATTTTATGACCTAAACACACATATTGATGTTGTAAAAATGGGTCTTCGTAGGTATTTATTCGCAGCTCAGTTAACGGTGTTGTTGCAGGTTTCATAGGGATTCCTTTCTTTTCCCTGCTCTCTAAATATAGTATACTGAGACTGTTGGTCGTTGACTAATATAGAAAACTAGATATTTATCGGTTATTTCAGATAATTACACGGATTGTGAAAATCGTAGGATACTACTGTAAGTATAGGAGGCATTATGGAAAAATACATTGCAGTTGCCATTGGTGGCGCAGTTGGTGCGTTGTGTCGCATGGCTCTTGGCGAATGGGTTATGACAAAGGTGAGTTCCTTTCCATATGGAACGGTTGTAGTAAACCTCATTGGTTGCCTTATTATTGGCCTTGTACTAGGTCTATATATGCAAAAGCCAGATTTATCGCAGTTGGCGAGGTTCTTCCTCGTGGTTGGTGGACTTGGTGCATTTACAACATTTTCAACCTTTGCCTTTGAAATGTTACAACTCATGATGGCTGAGTCCTATGTACAAGCCTTATTTTATGGCTTTGTACAAGTGGTAGGGGGCTTAATCCTTTGCTGGATTGGTGTACTACTTGCGCGTATACTCGGTGCGATCTGATCTTACCGAATAAGGTGACTTGAGTTACAGCATAAATACATCTATTTTTATATGATTATTTGGTAAGACACATAGAATTATTAGAATATACATTGTATAGAGTTCAGAATTTAAAGTTTGAAGAAAATTTTGAGTATAATACATTACACAGAATGCTAGATTATAAAGGGAGATATTATGAAATCCATTAGAACACAAGATGCCGTGGGGCATGCATTAATACATGATTTAGTACGCATTGTCATAGGAGAGGTGAAAGATACGCCGTTCCGTCGCGGCCATGTGATTACGGAAGAGGATATTCCAAAATTACTAGACCTTGGTAAAGAGCATATCTTTGTGATGGAACCTGAGGATGAAGGATTCTTGCACGAAGAGGACGTGGCACGTGCTTTGTACAATATGGCAGGTGGCGAAAATATGCACGATGGACCTATGGCGCAAGGTAAAATCGAAGCTATTGCAGACGTAGACGGTCTCTTTAAAGTTGATGTAGATCGCTTACATGCTATTAATAGCATTGGCGAGCTTACTATCGTAACGAGATTTAATAATACACCGGTGAAAGTAGGCGATAAATTAGCGGGCATGCGTTGTATTCCATTGTTATTAGAGGAACAACAAGTGGAGGATGCAAAGAAAATTGCTAATGGCAAGCCTTTACTTAATGTAAAACCATTCGTACGCAAAACAATGGGCATTGTTACTACAGGTTCCGAAGTATTTGAAGGCCGTATTAAAGATGCTTTCACCCCAATCATTGAGGAACGTTGTGCAGAGTTTGGTGTAAATAAAGTAGCCCATGAAATCGTAACGGATAATACAGACGATATTGTGGCGGCTATCGACAAGGTAAAAGCAGCTGGTGCTGATATTATTTTTTGTACCGGCGGCATGAGCGTTGACCCTGACGATTTAACACCAGGGGCCATTAAACGTTATGCAGATCGCGTAGTGACATACGGATTACCTGTATTGCCAGGTTCTATGGTTTGTATTGCTTACTGTGCTGATGGTACACCGATTCTTGGCGTTCCGGGTGGCGTATTATTTAGTAAACCGACTGCTTTTGACGAAATCTTGCCACGCCTTGTAGCAAACGATGAAATCACAAAAGAGGATTGTATTCGCATGGGCCATGGTGGATTCTTGGGATAATCCTTTTATGGAACATCTAAAAACTGTATAAGTCCATACAAAAAGCGGGTAGATATCTACCCGCTTAATTTGTTAGTGCCATTATATTATTAAAATGATTTTTTCCCTAGTGTAGGATGGCTACAACGTTTTAGTGTTAATGTGTCAATCATGTGGACCGCTTCATCCAATGTGATATCCTCACGCTTTGTCGGTGTTTCCAGAACTGCCAATGGATGGTCAGTACCTACCTCACCAGAGGGCAAGTAAATATATTCTTGGTTAATAGTATCGCCAAAAATATAGCCCGCTTGTAAATGTTCTTTATGAATGCGACTCATGGTCTCTCCTTACATAATTTCTTTCAGTCTAAAGTCTAGGTAATCTGCAGACACTAGCTCTAATTTAGCAGAACCAAATTCCTTTGGAATACGCTTAAAGGATATTTGATCGTGTAAATGTCCAAAGATACAAGTATCTACTTTGTATTGCTCTATAAGGTCCGTGAAACCAGAAGGGGCATTGGACTCGTTAAATGGAGGATAGTGTAACAATAAGATTTTTGTTACTGGTATGCTGTCTATATCTATTGCTGATGGATAGGCCTTATCAGAATCTGTTGTATCAGCCTTATTAAGCTTTGTTATATCAACATTTGCTTCAGCAGTGATTTCTTCTCTTAGTATATCTACAGCTTTATTCATTTCTTGTAATGCTGCTTCGGTACGCATCAGTTCTCTATCGTAAATGGATTGGTCTGTTTCTGGTGTGAAATGAGAGTCTCCAGGGCAGAGGTAGGCCCGTGTTCCACCAAAGGCAATAATGCGAGGGCCTTCTTCTGTTTGAATGAGTTCTGCTGTACCATGGCCTTGTAAAAAGGTGATAGCATCACCCATGAGATTTCTCATCTTATTGGCTGATGCCCACCAGTAGTCGTGGTTACCGCGAATCATATACTTTTTGCCGGGCATGGATGCAATTTCTTGTAAGTCGCAAGCCGCTTCATCTAGGCGAAGAGCCCAACTCATGTCACCTACGAGAAAGACTATATCTTCATCTGTTACACGGTCAATCCAATCTTCTTTGATGCGGCTCCAGTGGTTATCCCAATGGGGGCCAAAAATATCCATCGGCTTCGTCGGAGGATTGCCAGATAGATGGAGATCGCCGATGGCAAATACTTTCATAAACATCCTTTCAAATATATCAAAATTATTTAGATACAATATGTATAAGTAAAACTATTTTGAAGCGTGGAAGTACGGCGCAATGTCTTGAATGATTTTTGCAGCTCGTTCCTCGTCGCAAGTTTGAGGAATTTTGTAACCCACGTAAAGAGGAGTCGTTACATAACGAGCCACCACCTTGATGTAGTCGTAGCCGTCTTCAAGATTATATACAAAATAGTTATAGGACTGGCTGTAATTGGCGATGCTGCGCAATACATACCGCAATACCTGTTGTAAACGCAATGCAACGGAGCGAACCGGTGCATCTGGCTTGAAGCGAATATTGTATTCAAAGAATCCAATTATAGGCTGTGTAGATAAGGTGATGCGCACATCTTGATCTTCGTACAAGAGCCAGCCTTCCATATTTTGAGCCGTAATATCTTCGTGGTAATCATAATCCTCAAGGCCTATAATTTGGCTGTGAGGATGACGGATAGAACCGCCAGACATGTATCCGTGATTTTTGAAGAAGAGTACTGATTTGAACTCTTTCCGTTCCCGTGTTTCACGCCATTTATCTAGGCCAAATTGGAGAATACGAGCCGCTTTATCGGCAGGCAATGTAGAAAATTCGCCTTCGTCCGTTTCTGTTTCAATAATAACCGTTGGCCATGTTTTATCTAATACAGGATATTTGTTCATGAGCCATATGATATGACCTGATGTATCTAGAATATCCGTTAATTTTGAACGATCACAGAAGGGGCAGCGCACTTCTTCGTTGCGAATATTTACAGGCTTTGTGCGCCCTAGTGCGATGTTAAATCGTAGTGGTTTATTCATCATGTGCCTCCTTCCGTATAAGAAAATCTATACTCTTAATCATACCATAATTAGCCCATTCGTACATGAAATAATGGTATAATAATAGGGTATTATTTTAACGATTAAGGAGGCCTTATGAAACCGACGACGCTCGTATTTCCTATTGATGAACAAAATCGCATATTGCTAGGTCGTAAGAAACGTGGTTTCGGGGCTGATAAATATAATGGGTTTGGCGGTAAACTCGAGGCTGGTGAAAGCTTCCGAGACTGTGCTATCCGTGAGTTGTTTGAGGAATCTGGCCTTCATGGTCGCCCAGAAGACTTAGAATGTGTGGCTGCTTTTGATTTTCAATTTCCTTTTGATGAAAGCTTAACCCATGTAGGTTATGTGTACTTTTTGCGTGCTTTCACAGGCAATGTAGAGGAAACAGACGAAATGGAACCTCATTGGCTAACAGTAGACGAAATTCCTTACGAGCACATGTGGGATGGTGACCGTCAATGGCTACCGATGCTGCTAGAAGGCAAGAAGTTAAAAGGGCCTATCGTATTTGGCCGAGACAACAGTACGGTAGATAAGATGGATCTGACCACTGTGGATACCGTTCTTGAAAGCGAACACTTGGCGCCCATTGATCTGTATATTAATGGATAATTTGTACCTTATTGGCTGCAACATATATGCAATAGGCTTGTAATATGCCAATAGGCATGAAAGTGGTACTAGAGTCCTAAGTTTATAATATTTTGAGGTAATATGACTGATAAAAAGAACCCTAAGTGGGTGCCACAGCTATTGGCG
>ERZ772908.220-NODE-220-length-14087-cov-2.71779_pt1 | contig 14087 bp, 14 predicted proteins | sample MGYA00512121_ERZ772908 | MGnify/ENA primary metagenome ERZ772908 (study PRJEB29015, sample SAMEA2738084) | human oral metagenome | biome: human oral; feature: human-associated habitat; material: saliva | place: China | collected 2264 ... | reverse complement strand
ATAAAAAACTAATATTAGAATTTATTTTTTTTATTATTGTAAAATCTTGATAAATCACCACGTCCAATAGAGCGTTCTCTAGGTAAACCATTAGGGCCTGCAAATATATCATGATGTATGATTTGTCTAATTTGTGTTGTTTCTTTAGAAACAGTTTTACCATTTATTATTTCATCAATAGCCTTTATATTAAAACCTTTGTTTAATAATTCTTTAATTGTTAATAAGCTATCAATATCATTTAATGAAAAAAGCCTTGTATTACCTTCAGTACGTTTTGGAGTAAAGAGTTTTTTTTCTTCATAATATCTTATCTGTCTTGCACTAAGTTGAGTTATTTTTGTAACAACTCCAATTGAAAAAACAGGAAGATTTTTTTGAAATTCCTTAAACCCCATAGAACCACCTCTCTTTTGGAAATTTAGTGAAATATTTATATTGTAACTCGCATTACATGTTCATATTAACATAAATTAATTGTAAAATAAAGTAAATGTTATATAATCTAACATCAACTTTCAGTGGTATAATAAACCTTATATAAATATTTAAATAAATGGGTTTTAAAAATTAGAAAATCATGCTAAAATATATAGTATATAATATTGAAGAAAGGATATGTATAATGCCAATAATTTATTCTATTTTAGTCTTTATACTTTCTTTTGTTTTATTATTGGGTTCATATATAGCTTTAGTAGCTACTAATAAAATAAAAAAAAGAAGAATGGATAAAGTTTTGAGACTAGTGGCGGCATATAGTTTAGTCGTTGCTTTAGTATTTTGTTATCAGACATTGTATTTATAGTTTGATAATTAACAATTAAATAAAACGTTTGGATGTGAAAAAATTGAAGAAAGATTCCTTGTTTAAAGGAACTGCGCTACTGAGTATTAGTTTATTACTTACTAAATTGTTAGGTGCTGTATACCTTATACCTTTTTATCAAATAATAGGTGGAGAGGAGCAGATGGCTCTTTTTAATTATGGGTATAGTTATTATGCAACAATATTAGAAATTTCGGCTGCAGGTACTCCATTGGCGATAGCGAAATTAGTTGCTAAGTATAATGCCCTTGAGCAATATGATGTTAGTAGAAGAATCGTTAAATTAGGTTCATGGTTACTTGTTGTTATGGGGATGATAGGTTTTTGTATCTTATTCTTTGGTTCTGATTTTATTTCGGAACAAATATTAATAAGTAAACAGCAAAAATTCTTACCATCTGATGGTGCTTTAGTACTTAAGAGCTTAAGCTTTGGTATACCTTTAGTATTAGTATCGGCTGGATTTAGAGGATTATTCCAAGCTCATGAAATTATGCTCCCTTCAGCCCTAAGTCAGTTTATAGAACAAGTAGTGAGAATAGCATTTATGCTTGGAGCTACATATTTTGTTATGAGGGTTCTTGGTTATGGTGTAGTGGAAGGTAATGTTACAGCAACTTTTGCAGCTGCGGTGGGGGCAGTGTTCTCTTTACTAACTTTACTTTATTTTTACAAAAAATATAGCCATGGCTTAGAGTACAGGCAGCATGATTCTACCAACATATATAAACCAACTAAAGAATTGGTAAAAGAATTCTTTTCTGTGTCAATTCCTTTTATATTTATTGTTGGTTTATTCCCTATACTGAATATTATAGATCAACATAACTTTATTCATGGTATGACTGCAATTGGAAAAGCGAATATTGTAGATGGAAGATTTTCATCACTACAATTAGTTAATAAGGTTGTAATGATTGCTGTAGCAATAGCTCCGGCATTCTCTAGTACATTTTTACCTTCGATTACGAGGTTATACGCCTTAGGTGATAAAAAAAGTGTTAGTATTCAAATTAATAAAGTTATATTAGCTCTTATGATGATAGTGCTTCCGGCATTAGTTGGTATGTATATATTAGCTGATCCGTTATATTCAGCATTCTATAGTAGGAGTTTAATAAATGCAGATTTATTAAGATTTTATTTACCTCTTGCTATTTTATATTCTCTTTACAGCTTAACGAGTATAATTATGCAAGCAATAAATAGACAATTAATAAATTTAATAACAATAGTAGTTGGTTTGATAGTTAAGTTTGCTACTATTACACCATTTGTTATGAATTATGAAACTAATGGTGTTGTGCTATCATCAATGGCTACTTACGTTACAATGATATTAATGAATTTTGTTGTTATTAACTTCGAGATTAAATTAAGAATCGTTGAGTTTGTTAAAAAATTTATTAGTTTAGCAATTTCTTGTTTTATTATGTTTATTGCGGTGGCGGCAGTATATGAGTCAATTATTGGAAACTTTGTTATAGAATCAAAATTATCTAGTATGACAATAATAATTATATGTGCTGTTGTTGGTGGTATATTGTACTTCTTTGTTTTAAATAAATTAAAATTTGTTGAATATTTATTTAACAGAAAAGTTAGCATTAAATCACTGATTAACCGTAGGAGAAGAGTATAGTGAGATTAGATAAGTATATTAGTAATATTACTGAATATAGTAGAGCAGAGACAAAAAAAATAATAAAAAAGGGTGTTTTAGTAAATAATGTTTTAGTAAAACAACCAGATTATCAAGTTGATGAAGAAAATGATCAAGTAGTTATTGATGGAAAATCTCTTTTTTATCAAAAATATGTATATATAATGATGAATAAACCTGGAAATATTATATCAGCTACTGAAGATAAAAAAGATACTACTGTTATTGACATATTAAATGAAAAGGATCGCTTATTTAAACCTTTTCCAGTCGGGCGACTGGATAAAGATACAGAAGGACTTATGTTACTTACAAATGATGGTGAACTTGCTCATAAATTAATATCACCTAAAAAAGATGTAATAAAAAAATATTATGTTGAAGTTGACGGAGAATTAAAAGCTGAGCATATAACGATTATTAGAGATGGTGTTGTTCTTGAAGATGGATATAAAACAAAGAGTGCAACACTAGAAATACTTACTTCTAATACTGAGAAAAGCAATGCTTATATTAGTATAACAGAGGGTAAATTCCATCAAGTTAAAAGAATGATGAAATCTCTAGGTGTTAAAGTAACATACTTAAAAAGATTATCTATAGGTAGTCTAGTTTTAGATGAAAGTTTAAAATTAGGTGAATATAGATATTTAACAGATAAGGAACTAAAAAAATTAAAAAAATAATGGAGGGATATATTATGAATATCGATTTCAAACAAGAAGTTCAAAATCATAAGGAGGATCTATTAAAAGATTTATTTGAGTTATTAAGTGTAAATTCAGTTTTAGGTACTGATATAACTGAAGAAACACCTTTTGGTAGTGGACCTAGAAAAGCTTTAGATTTAATTCTATCATTTGGAGAACGTGATGGTTACAAAACAAAAATAGTTGAAAATAAAGCTGGTCATATCGAAGTAGGGGAAGGTGAAGAATTATTTGGTATTCTTGGTCATGTCGATGTTGTACCTGTTGTTGAAGCGGACTGGATTAGCCATCCATTTAAACCTGAAGTTAGAGATGGTAAGATTTATGCTCGTGGATCATTAGACGATAAAGGACCTACAATGGCTGCATATTATGCTGTTAAGCTGCTTGATAAATTAGGAGTGAAATGGAATAAACGTGTTAGATTAATTGTTGGTAGTGATGAACTGGATTTAGATGTGTTAAATCTTATTTTGAACACGAAGAACAACCAGCTTTAGGATTTACACCTGATGCAATGTTCCCATTAGTATACGCTGAGAAAGCTAGAGTAACATTTGACCATAATCTTATTTTTAAAGATGAGGAAGGAAACTATGATTATAAATTAGTTGAGTTCAATGCAGGTCAAGTTTTGAACATGGTAGTAGCTAGTGCTGAAGCAAAACTTAGCGGTGAAGAAAAAGATATTAAAGAAAAATTTGAAAAATTCCTTTCTGATGAAAAATTAGAAGGAGAAGTAAATTCTGGAGAAGTTATTACATTAGTAGTAAAAGGGAAAGCAGCACATGGATCAACACCACAATTTGGTATAAATGCAGGAACTAAATTAGCAGAATTTTTAAATACTTTAAACTTAGATACAAATGGTAAAAACTATGTAAAATATATTGCTACTAGATTAGCAAATGATCCATTTGGTAAAGAATTAGGTATTGAATATTCTGATGATGAAATGGGTGCATCAACATATAATTATGGTATTTTTAAATATGATCCAGTAGAAAAAGTTGGAGTTGTTAAAACTGACTGTAGACATCCTAAGAATTTTGACCTAGTTTCTAAATTAGAAAAACTACAAGAAGAAAATATTAATATCGTTGTAACAAGTACAAAAGAAGCACATTATGTTCCAAAAGATGATGAGTTAGTTACTACATTGGTAGATGTGTATAGAAAACATACAGGTGATACAAAAAATGATGCGTTTGTATTAGGTGGAGGAACATATGCTCGTTGCCTTAAAAAAGGTGTAGCGTTTGGACTTTTATTCCCTGGTAAACAAGATACAATGCACCAAGCTAATGAATTTTTAGAAATAGAAGATTTACTATTAGCTACAGCTATTTACGCTGAAGGTATCTACAAACTTTGCTGCGAATAAAATTTTATAAAAATATTTATTCAAAGAAGTAAAAAGAATTAATATATACAAGTGAAAAAACATTCTCAAAGATATTTGTATTTAAAAAATGATGAAATAATTAAAATATCTTTGAGAATTTTAATTATCTACAAAAAAATCATCTTGAAAAAAATTAATAAAAATTGTAAAATATATATTGCATTACAGTTTAGTAAAAGAGAGTTATAGAGAAAGGAGAAGTATTATTATGTCTAAAGAATATTATCAAATGGGCTGGACATTAGATGATAATTATGAAGAAGATTATTTTTGTTCTAGAGATAATCATCGCTATTTTATTAAGAAAAATACTACTCCAATGATTGCAACACTTTCTGCTGAAGGTATTGTACCGACTCTCAGATGGACTAGAAGAATGAGCAATGGAGATGTTTTAATTGCTCAAGATTTTGAAAACGGTAGAACTTTAGATACTAAAGATATGATTGATCCTCGTATACCTGAAATATTAAGAAAAGTCCATAGTTCACCAAAATTAAAAAGAATTATGCAGGCACAAGGATATCAAGAAGAAACTGCTCATAGATCATTAGCAAATCTTAAGTCACTAATAAATGATGATTTAAGAAAAAATAAGAATATACTTCACGCAATAAACTATTTAGAAAATAATTTACCTGAAGACAAGATTGAATATACACCTTGTCATACAGACTTACACAAAGATAATTGGTTATTATCAGATAAAGGTAAATTGTTCTTAGTAGATTGGGAGCATGCAATATTAGGAGATCCAGCTATAGACATATCATTCATTCTTTATAGATATATTCCGCAAAATATGTGGGGTAAATGGCTTGAAGTTTATGGTCAAGAGCCTACATTAAAGTATAGAAATCGTTTGAAATGGTATATAACTTTACAAACAGTAATTATGATAGTTTGGTTCCATGAAAAGAAATTATTCTCAGATATGAATAATTGGTTAGTGTTTTTAGATAAAATTTTTAATGAATATATATAAGCATTATTGAGGAGAAACCTAAATAATGCTTTTATTTTTTTTGTAAAAGGTGTAAAATAATAAAATAGAGATAATTCGTATACGGAGAAAAATAATGGATATAAAAAAGTATAAACTTTATTTAATTGATTTAGATGGAACTATATATAATGGAGAAAAGGAAATAAAGTATGCTAAAGAGTTTATTGAATATTTAAACAATAACAAAATAGATTATTTATTTTTAACAAATAATTCGACAAAAGATCCTAAAGATGTAGTTAAAAAATTATATGATTTAGGAATCCAAACATCTGAAGAGCATGTTTACACATCTAGTGAAGCTACTAAAGCATATTTAATAAAAAAAGGTTATAAAGATATATATATAATAGGAGAAAAAGGATTAAAGGAGACGTTAAGTTCATTTAATCAACATTTAGATTCAAATAACGTGGAGGCTGTTATTGTAGGTTTAGATAGAGAGCTTACATACAAAAAACTAACAGTTGCAACTAGATCGGTTCTAAGTGGAGCTGAGTTAATTGGAACTAATCCGGATACCTTACTTCCAACAGCAGAAGGTTTTATCCCAAGTAATGGAGGGCAAATAAAATATTTGGAGCATGCAACGAGTACTGCTGCTACAGTAATTGGAAAACCTAATAGAATAATAATGGAAAGTGCGATGAATTTGTTTAATTATAATAAAGATGATATAGTTATGGTTGGAGATAATTATGATACTGATATAATGTCTGGTATTAATAGTAATATTGATACAATTCACGTTCAAACTGGAGTTACAACCTTAGACCAGTTAAAAGAAAAAGAGATTCAACCAACATATACAATAGAAGATTTATCAAAATTAATAGATTAAGTGTAAAATAGGAGAATAAAATGATTATAAAAACTGAAGAACAATTAGAAAAAATGAAAGAGATAGGTTTCATTTGTGCAACTATAAGAGATGAAATGAAAAAGAAAGCAGTACCTGGAGTATCTACAAAAGAATTGGATAACATTGCAAAGGAATTATTTGAAAAGTATGGAGCTAAATCAGCCCCAATAACTGAATATGATTTTCCAGGATATACTTGTATATCATTAAACTATCAGGCTGCACACGGAATTCCATCTAGCACAAAAATTCTAAAAGATGGAGATTTATTAAATATTGATGTTTCTGGTTGTAAAGATGGATATTACGCTGACACAGGTGTTTCATTTGTAGTTGGTGAAGTAGATGATATCATGAAACAGAAAGTATGTGAAGTAGCAGAAGAAGCCTTCTATGAGGGAATAAAACACGCCGTATCAGGTAGCAAAATAAATCAAATTGGAAAAAACATTCATAAGAAAATAAAAGAACATAAATTAGAGGTTATTGAAAATTTAACAGGGCATGGAATTGGGACTTCTCTACACCAAGAACCGCAACATGTATTTAACTACTTTGATCCATGGGATAATTTATTATTAAAAGATGGTATGTGTTTAGCTGTTGAACCTTTCGTATCAACTAAAGCTAAGATAGTTACAAATACAGATAAAGACGATTGGGAATTAGTCGCAAAAGATGGTTCTTACATTGCACAATATGAACACACAATAGTAGTTCGAGAAAATCAAGAGCCACTAATTTTAACTAAAATAGATTAATAATTTTTATAATAAGTTGACAAGATAGAAAAAATGTTTTAAGATACTACTTATTAAAAAGATAAATGGAGAGAAACAAATGGCAGAAAATTTAGTAATAGTCGAATCTCCTTCAAAAGCAAAAACAATTGAAAAATATTTAGGGAAAAAATATAAAGTAATATCTTCAAAAGGTCATGTAAGGGACCTTCCTAAAAGCAGAATGGGAGTAGAAGTACAAGATAATGGTAATATAGGAGTAGATTATATTTCTATTCGTGGTAAAGGGGATGTTATAAAAAGCTTAAAAAAAGAAGCAAAAGGAAAGAAAGTATTTCTTGCTTCCGACCCTGATAGAGAAGGAGAAGCAATAGCATGGCATATTGCACATATTTTAGGATTAAATAGTAACGATGTAAATCGTGTTGTATTTAATGAGATTACAAAGGATGCTGTGAAAGATGCAATTAAACATCCTAGAAAAATCAATACAGATTTAGTACAATCTCAACAGGCGAGAAGAATATTAGATCGTCTAGTTGGTTATAATATATCACCTGTATTATGGAAGAAAGTAAAACCAAAATTATCTGCGGGACGAGTTCAAAATGCAGCATTAAAGTTAATTGTTGATAGAGAAGAAGAAATCCAAAACTTTATTCCACAAGAATACTGGACATTACCAATTGGCTTTATAAAAAATAGAAAGGTACTAACTGCAAATTTCTATTCATTTAAAGGTGAAAAGATAAAACTAGAAAGTAAAAAAGATGTTGATAAGATAAAAAAAGCAATTAAAGGTGAAACATTTAAAGTAATAGATGTTGCAAAATCTAAGAAAAATAGAAATGCTCCTAATGTATATATAACATCTACAATGCAACAAGATGCTTCTAGAAAAATTAATTTTAAAACACGTAAAACTATGAGCGTTGCTCAAGAATTATACGAAGGAATTAACTTGAAAAAACTAGGAGGAGTTACTGGGCTTATAACGTATATGAGAACAGACTCTACTAGGGTATCAGACGAAGCTATGAATATGGCTAGCGAATATATAACAAAAAATTATGGTAAAGAATATTTAGCTACTTCAGTTAGAACAAAAAAATCAAATAAAAACATCCAAGATGCTCATGAGGGAATACGTCCAACAAATATTAACTTTACTCCTGAAAGTATTAAAGAATATTTATCAAATGATCAATATAAACTTTATAAATTAATTTGGGAGAGATTTGTAGCTAGTAGGATGAGTCCTGCGGTTTATGAAACTATATCAACTACTTTTGAAAATAATAAAGTTGTTTATAGAGGAGCAGAGTCTAAACTACTATTTAATGGTTTTTTAGCAGTCTTGAAAGAAAAAGAAAAAGTTAAGTCTGTTCCTGAATTTGAAGTCGGAGAAGATGCTAAAATAAAAAGCATAGATGAAGAACAACACTTTACGCAGCCGCCAGCGCGTTATTCAGAAGCGAAACTTATAGCTGAATTAGAAGATTTAGGTATTGGCCGTCCATCAACATATGCGACAATAGTTGATACATTGCAAAAACGATATTATGCTAAACTACAAAATAAAGTATTTACACCAACTGAATTAGGTACATTAGTAAGTAAAATAACAGAAGAGTATTTTCCTGATGTAATAAATACTAAGTTTACAGCAAGTCTTGAGAATCAACTTGACGATATTGCAGAAGGTAAGGCAGAGTGGGAAAAAACAATTTATGATTTCTATTCTGGATTTAGAAAAGATGTTGAAAAAGCAGAGTCTGAAATGGAAAAGGTAGAAATTAAACAAGAACTAACCGGGGATAATTGCCCAGAATGTGGTTCGCCATTAGTATATAAATTAGGTAAATTCGGTAAATTTATCGCTTGTTCAAACTTTCCAGAGTGTAGATATACTAACACAATTCAGAAAAAAGTAGGGGTTACTTGTCCGAAATGCCATAAACATGATGTACTAGAAAAGAAATCAAAAAGAGGAAAAGTATTTTATGGTTGCGAAGGATTTCCAAAATGTGATTTTGTTTCATGGGATAAACCTATAAATCGACAATGCCCAAAATGTAATAACATCCTTTTTGAAAATAAAAAAGGTGTCTACTGCAATAATTGTGATTACAAAGAAGAAATTAAAAAATAAATATATAATAAGTCAGAAAATATATAATTTTTCTGGCTTTTTTATTTTTATAGCAAGGTTATCAAGAAAACGTTTTTATAAATTAAAGAAAATATTGATAATATAACAGATAAAAGGTTTACATTGAAGATAAACATAATAGAATTATCAGAAAATTACCTTAAATTTCTTGAAAAAATAGCGATTTTTTTTCGGAATTCTATTGACAAATCCTCGTAAATATATTATTGTAAGTAAATATCAAAAGAAATTATATAAAATTAGGAGGAGATGTAATGTTAAAATTTCTAAAGAAAAATTCTTATATATCAATCGGACTTATGTTATTTGCACTATTCTTTGGTGCTGGTAATTTAATTTTCCCAGCATTTTTAGGTCAAAACGCTGGAAGTAACTTACCAGTAGCAATGACTGGATTTATTATTATGGGGGTTGGACTTCCACTATTAGGTGTATTAGTTATGGGTTATTCAGGAGCTGTAGATTTACTAGAATTATCTAGTAGAGCAGGTAGGGTTTTCGGTGTAACTTTTACTACACTACTTTATTTAACAATTGGACCTTTCTTTGCAATTCCTAGAACTGGGACAACAACATACGAATTAGGTCTATCTAGTTTCTTTCCAGAAAGTAGTCAAACTGTCGCACAAGCAGTATTTTTAGCAATTTTTATGGGGTTAACTTTATGGTTATCAATTAGCCCAAATAAACTAGTTGATAGAATTGGAACAGTAATTACTCCAGTATTATTATTATCTATGGTAATATTAATTATTGCTTCATTAGTTAATCCAATGGGAAGTGCTCAAGCGCCTACTGAAGTTTATTCTACTAGTTCAACAGCATTTACAAGTGGATTAATGGAAGGTTACAATACAATGGATGCATTAGCTTCATTAGTATTTGGAATTATTGTAATCAATTCTGTTAAATTATATGGAGCTAAAACAAAAGGTGAAGTATTTAAAAATACTACAAAAGCAGCAGTTATTGCAGCAATTTTACTAGCGTTAGTTTATGTATTTATTTCTAATATTGGAATGACTTCAGTATCTGTATTAGGATTACAAAAAACTGGAGCAGGGGTATTAACTGGGGCTACTACTTATTACTTCGGTTCAGTAGGTAAAATTTTATTATTCGTAATAGTATTCTTAGCATGTTTAACTACAAGTGTAGGTTTAGTAACAGCTTGTTCAACTTATTTCGTAAGATTATACGATAAAATTAGTTACAAATCTTACGCAGTAGGATTAACTGTTTTCTCGTTTGCTGTTGGTAACTATGGACTAGCTGCTATTATTAAAGGGGCAGTACCAGTATTAGTACTTTTATATCCACTAACAGTTGTATTAATTCTATTAGGTTTCTTAAATAACTTATTTGGTGGTAAAAAAGTTGTTTATGTGACTACAGTTACACTTACAGCATTATATAGTCTATATGCAACAATAACTTCAACTCTTGGAGTATCAGTAGCAGCTATTGATAATGTTCTAGTAAAAGTATTACCTCTTCAAGGTGATTTTGCTTGGATTAACTTCGCTGTTGTAGGTATAGTATTAGGGCTAGTTTTATCATTAAAATTCAAGAAAACAATAAATGACTAATAATTATTTATAAAGAAAGTACAAACTATTTTGTACTTTCTTTTTTTTTATTCAAAAAATGATTATTGTATTTTGACATTAGTAGAAAGCAATGGTATTATATATAAGACATAAAAATTATAAGATAAGGATTATTATCACTATAAAAATTTTTTATAGATATAGGAGTAGCAATGGTACTAGAATTTAAAGAATATAAAAAGAAAGTTAAAAAAAATACAGTATTAGAGTTAGACTTAAAGCTAGATAGTGGTGAAATACTAACGATAGTAAGTAATGAAGTAGAAAGTTTACAATTAATTAAAGACTCTATTAAAGATAAAGTTAGTTATAAAGGAAAAATCTTATTTAATGATAAAAATGCATCAAAGGAAAAATTAATATTTACTGATGATTTTGGTTTTTATAATCATTTATCATTAACGAAGAATTTCAGGAAGATTTTACAGTTATTTAATGTTAATTTATCGAAAGAAGAACTTATAAAAGAATTTGAGTCTGTCGATTTAAAACCAGGTGTGAAATATAAAAAACTATCAAAAAATGAAAAGATAAAACTGCACACCCTATTTTCAATTTTAATAAACCAAAGCTTAATAGTTGTTGACTATTCTGAAGAGACTTTAACTTCAGAGGACAAACATCAAATTAGAGAGTTAATATTATCAAAATCAAATAACGAAAATATAGTAATATTAGATACTATACTTAATCAATATAATGATATTGCAGACTATATATTAGTAATATCTGATAATGTTAAGTCATATTATGGTTCAATCGATGATGTATTAATTATTAGATCACTTGTTGCAGTAAGTATATCTAATCATCATAATCTAGAAAATATTCTTAAAGATTATCAGTATACTGTTGATGATGAAGGTGAAGTTGTAATTAGAGAGGAAGTACTAGAGGAGGTTCTATTTGAGTTGCTTAAAAATGATATAGAAGTCTATCAAATAAGAAATCTAGGTGAAAAAATAAAACTTTACCAAGGGAAAGGAGAAGAACTATAATGTTTTTAATAGAATTTGGAAAAATATTTAGAAGAAATTTCAACTATCTTTTTGGTTTAATAGTTTTAGTAATAAGTACAGGTTGTATATATAATCTAAAATCAATATCAACGTACTATGAAATACCAGAAATTAATACAATGTTAAAAATTGTTCTAGTTTTAGTTATTTTCATTATGGGTATTAATTATATTTATTCTTATAGAGAGGATTATATAACAAAAGTTAGTACGTTATTAATAATGAAGAATAAGAAAGTAAGTCGTGATATTTCTTCAATTTTAGCAAGTTTGATTTACTTTTTTGTGTATTATTTAGTATTAGTTTGTGGAACTTGTGCAGTGTTGTATTCAAAAAATAAAGGAACATTCTTAGATATTAGAGATGCTTTTCTTACTGGACATACAATATATTCTTATGTGTTAATGATTATATTAATGTTGTTATTTGCAAACCTAGTATTTTTATTAATGATATCTTTATTTAATAATACTAATATAGCTATTGCATTGTCTTTACTATTTTTTGTTGGTGGAGATGTAGTATCAAAACTATTAGAATCTCGTATATCATTTTTATCAGGTAAACTAGATAATAGTATCCTAAATATATTTGCAAAGGTATTTAGTAACCTTAATCAAAATATTGACTTAAATGTAACAACATTCTTACCATTAGTTTTAAATATGGCCGGATTAGTATTAGTGATTTTTGTAGTTAGATTAATAAAAAGAGTAGTTTTATAATATAAGGAGATTAATTGATAATAATGGATTCACAAATTATAATTCAGTATTTAATTGTTTTACTAAGTTTGATAGTGTTAGAAGGTTTACTTTCTGCTGATAATGCAATTGTTTTAGCGGTTATGGTAAGACATTTACCACCTAAAGAACAAAAGCATGCTTTATTATATGGACTAGCAGGAGCATTGATCTTTAGAATTATTGCTATATTCTTAATAACAATATTAGCTCAATACTGGCAAATTCAAGTCTTAGGTGGTCTATATTTACTTTTTATGGCTGGTAGTCATATCAAAGAATTTTTTGATAAAAGAAAAAATAGTACTGAAGAGGAAATTAAAGCACCTAAAAAACAAAGTGGTTTTTGGTCTACAGTAATTAAAGTTGAGTTAACTGATATTGCTTTTGCAATTGACTCTATATTAGCTGCTGTAGCAATCGCAATTACTTTACCACATATTTCAGAAACTTCAATTGGTGGGATAAATCTTGGACAATTTTCAGTAATGGTTATAGGAGGATTCGCTGGAGTAGTAATAATGAGATATGCAGCAAATGTTTTCATAAGAGTGTTAGAAAAAAAACCAGGTTTAGAAGTAGCCGCCTTCTTAATAGTTGGCTGGGTAGGTATAAAGCTTTTTGTTATTGCTGCAGCCCATGAGAAATTAGCTCTAATACCCGCTGATTTTCCTCACTCAACCTTATGGACAGTAATATTTTGGGCAGTATTACTTGGACTATTAGTCTGGGGTGTACTTGTATCAAAAAGATTTGAAGAAAAATAATAAGGAAGAAACTAGAAATCATAATTCTAGTTTCTTTTTCTTATGTACAATAACTACTATATGTGATATAATTTTTTACTATAATAAGATTTTAATTATGTAATGGAGGTGTAAAAATGGCATTTGATGGTTTTTTTGTTAGAAAACTAGTAGAGGAATTTAATGAATCTATATTATATTCTCGTATAAATAAAATTAACAATCTATCGAATGATGAGTTTATTTTTTCTATTAGAAAAGGGAAAAATTTAAAATTATATGTGTCAGCTAATTCTAGCGCATCAAGAATTCAATTGACAAATAATAGTTATGAAAATCCCCAAACACCTTCAAATTTTTGTTCTGTACTAAGAAAATACTTGATGGGCGGAATAATAGAAGAGATTAATCAAATAAATAATGATAGAATTATTAAATTTAAAATAAAAAATTTTGATGAGTTAGGATATGAAAAATATTATTTTTTAATAACTGAATTAATGGGTAAACACTCTAATATTATTTTAACTAATAGCGACAATATAATAATTGAGTCATTAAAAAATAGTTATAGTTTAGAG
>ERZ772908.219-NODE-219-length-14126-cov-35.8481_pt1 | contig 14126 bp, 8 predicted proteins | sample MGYA00512121_ERZ772908 | MGnify/ENA primary metagenome ERZ772908 (study PRJEB29015, sample SAMEA2738084) | human oral metagenome | biome: human oral; feature: human-associated habitat; material: saliva | place: China | collected 2264 ... | reverse complement strand
TTACTTTACAGCAAACATGACCCTATTCAAGAGGTAAACACTCCCCCCCCCCGAAAAATTTTGAAAAATTTTTTTAAAAGATATGGGCGCCGGGAACCTTAGGTTCCCGGCGCCCACACCCCAGCTGTTCATACCTCAGCGGGGTTCAATTTAGAGGCGGAAGAAGCCCTCCACCGCGCGGGTCATGTACGCCATATCGTCCACATGGCACATCTCGCGCATCGAGTGCATCGACAGCAAACCAATGCCCACATCAACGGTGCGCATACCCAGACGGGTCGCCGTAATCGGGCCAATCGTCGAACCACACGGCATATTGTTATTCGACACGAACTCCTGATACGGCACACCAGCCTTCGCGCACGCCGCCGCAAACACGCCAGCACCCACCGAATCCGTCGCGTAACGCTGGTTCGCGTTAATCTTCAGCAGCGGGCCGCCACCGGGCAGCGGCTGCACGGTCGGGTCGTGGTGACCCTGATAGTTCGGGTGCACCAGGTGACCGGCATCAGCCGACAGGCAGAACGACGCCGCCACCGAACGGCGGTACTCCTCCGTGCTCTCACCGCGCGCAGCGGACAGGCGCACCAGAATATCCTCCAGGAACGGGCCAGCCGCACCACTACGCGACTCAGAGCCAAGCTCCTCATGGTCAAACGCCGCAAGCATCACAGTCTCGGTGGCGTGCTCGTCCGCGTTATCTGCGACGTAACGCTCCAGCGCGGTCAAACCCGCATGCACCGAAGACAGGTTATCCAGGCGACCGGAAGCGAACAGCTCCTGATCGGCACCAAAACGGCGCGGCGGCTGCGAATCAGCGAACAGCAGGTCATAACCCACAATGCTTTCCGGATCGACCGGCTCACCGTCAATCACGTGCTTCGCCATGTAGCCGAGCACGTCGTTCTCTGCCGGGTCCACGCCCCACACGGGGTACATGTTGAACTGCTTGTCCAGCACCAGTTCGTTGCGCTTGTGGTCCAGGTGCGGTGCCAGCTGCGGGATGCGCGCAATCGGGCCGGTGCGCACCAGGCGGTCCTTCAGCTCGCCGCCCTCAAGGACGGTGAGGCGGCCCGCCACACACAGTTCGCGGTCCAGGAAGGAGTTCAGCAGTGCGCCGCCGTAGTTCTCAACAGCGATCTGGTGCCATCCCTTCGTGGTGATGGAGGAGGAGGGCTTGACCTTCAGGGAGGGCGAGTCAGTGTGCGCGCCCAGCACGCGGTAGCCGCTTGCCTTCTGTGCCTTTGCGCCGCCAGCCCAGGCGATAATCGCGCCGTCGCGAACGACGAAGTGGCGGCCGGCTGCGACCTGCGGGCCCCATGCTTCGGTCTCTACGAGCTCGGTAAAGCCTGCTGCTTGCAGGCGGCGCGCTACCGTGCGCGCGGCGAGGTACGAGACCGGCGAATCCGCCACGAATGCGGCGAGGTCTTCAATATTCTTTACAGCATCAACAGTCATGGTTTAACCCTACCTTTTCTTGGGTGTTGACGGGGTGACCCGGGCTGATAATCCACGCGGCGTGGAGTATGAGCCCTGGTGAGGCTCGCATGGGGCGGGACGGGCGGGTTGGGGTAGCTGGGCTAGCGCAGCCCACCGCACCCTTTAGTTATCAACCTTGAGCGGTTGTGTTTCACGTGAAACCTCGCCATGACGAGCGCGTGCATTGAAGATCAGGCAGGCGAGCACCACGTACAGGCCTTCCAGCGCGATACCCTGTAGCGCATCCACGGGGGTCACGCCCTCGGAGGCGAAGGGATCCATGCCAGCCACCATGGACAGCAGCATCAGGATCACGTTATTTGCCACGTGCAGGCTGATGGAGGCTTCCAGACCGCCGGTGTACCAGCAGAGGAAACCGGCATAAATACCCATCGCAAGAATCGTGCTCTGACCCCAGGGATCGTAGGCGTGGGAGAGCATGAACAGTACTGCGGGCAGCACAATCGGCAGCCAGGGGGTGCGGAGCCAGCGGCCAAGCATCTGCATCATGAAGCCGCGGTAGGCGAGCTCTTCGGCGTAGCACTGCACGGGCACGAGGAGCAGCATCATCGCCACATAAACCCAAAATTCAACCTGTGGAGGTTGAAAATAGCGGTATTCGGGCAGGCTCGCACCGCTCACCGCCAACGCTACGGCGTAGTAGATGCCGTAAACCGCAAAGCTCAAACCCAGATACGGAAGCAGCAGTGAGCGGCGCAGGCGGCCCGCCACCGAATGAATCAGACCCCAGGGCTTAGGGCCCACGACCAGGCGCGCAATAAAGAGCGAAGGCACGATGGCGATGAGGGAGAGGAAGGTCAGCGCGAACAGCGCCGGGTATTCCATGATGACGGCGCGGTTCGTCGCTACATCCTGGAGGGAAAGTCCCGAACCCATAATCGCCGCAGCCAGGGCAACTGAAATCATCAGGTTGAGGCCAATAAATACGGCGACGCCGAGCAGACCTTCCAGCAGGGGTGAGAACCAGCGGGATTTCGGGTCGGCGTGGGAGAGACGGTGGTAGGCAAGACCGGCAGGCGCAGTAGCGGCGGGGGTTCCGGCGGCTACCTGCGGGGGCGCGGGAGGCGGTATCGTGTTCATTCTTTAATCCTAGCCTCAGCCTTTAATCCTAGTCTCAGCGGGTTCGGGGGTGACCAGGCATGCGGAAACCTTCAAGTACTGATTGATACAGAATGTTTCAAAACCATTGAAAAAGCCGTGAATAAGGCCAAAAACCCACCATTCGCGGGGTTCATTTTCTGAACCTATGCAATAATTTGTAGCGATAATACGCTCATATACATAGTCGCTGATGACCGCTCTTCCGGGGTGTTTTTTCAGCACCAGAAAGGCTGCTTTCTTATGGCACTCGTCTTCAATCCGCCGCCCAACTGGCCCGCTCCTCCTGCCGGATGGGCCCCCACTCCCACGTGGCGTCCTGACCCCGCGTGGGGTCCCGTTCCTGAAGGTTGGCAGCTGTGGGTCGAAGAGCCCGAGCCCGAACCCATTCAGGTTGAAGAGGCCACTATTGAGCCGCTGATTCCCGAGGAGCCCGCTGCTGAGGTGGCTCCCGCTGAACAGCCCGCCGAGCAGGTTGTTGAGGCACCCGCAGCTGAATCTGTTGAGCCCGCTGTTGAGGCTGAGCAGCCCGCCGAGGTTGCGGCACCGCTGACCGTTGAGGACGTTGACCTGGAGCAGCTCGCCGCTGAGCTCGAAGGTGAGCAGATCGTCGAGGTCCCGGAGGTGGCAGCACCCCAGGCTGAGGCATCCCCCATTGAGGCATCCCACGCTGAGGCGCAGCAGGTAGAGGCACCCGCGGCTGAGTCCGCTGAGGGTTCCTCCGAGCCCAAGCCGATGCGTCACCTGACTCAGGTTCCGCTGACCGGCACCACTCTGCCCGAGCAGGTTCTCGCGTCCCAGTCTCCCGCTGAAGAGCCTGTAGTTGCAGAGCCCGCCGCTGAGGCTGTTGAAGCTCCCGTAGCGCCGGTTGTCGAGCCTGTTGTTTCTGAGCCTGTTGTTGCTGAGCAGGCTGCTTCCGAGCAGCACGTTGTTGAGGCTCCGGTTGCTGAGCCTGTTGCAGAGCCCGTCGCCGAGGTTGCTCCCGAGGCACCGGCGGCTGCTGAACCGGTCGCTGAGGCTCCCGTTGCTGAAGCCCCCGTTGCTGAGGTTCCCGCCTCCACCGAAGGGGCTCCGCACACCATCGAGAGCTCTCCGCTCGTTGAGTTCCACACTCCGGAAACCGAGCGCACCGTCAACCTGTCCGAGCGTACCGTGAACCTGTCTGAACAGCCCGGTCAGAACGTGCAGGGCGGCCAGAACGCACAGTTCATTCCGGCGGGTCAGGCACCGAACGGCTTCCAGCCGAACCAGGCTGATGGTTTCCAGGGCCAGGGCTTCCAGGGTGGCCAGTACCAGGGTCAGGGCTTCCAGGGCGACCAGAACGCGCAGGGCGGCCAGAACGTCCAGGGCGGTCAGTACCAGAACAACCCCTACCAGGGTCAGCCGTACAACGCTCAGCAGCCCTACGCGGGTCAGGTGTCCGATCAGGACCAGGCAACCGTGGCGCTGAGCAACCCCTACGTCACCGAGCCCGCAGATCAGGGCGAGGACGGCTCCGAGAAGAAGGGCCTGTTCTCCGGCACTAAGATTTGGGGTGTTATCGGTGGTGCGCTGGCTCTGCTGATTGTTCTCATCCTGGCGATTGTCATGCTGATTCCGCGTGGCGGCTCGACCCCCACCTCCGGTTCTTCCGAGTCTGCGAGCGCGGCGGCTACTTCCGCTGAGGCGTCCTCCGCGGCGGCATCCTCTGAGGCTTCTTCTGCGGCACCCGCATCTGAGAGCGCGGCAGCGGCTTCGGCTTCTTCGGCTGCACCGGTTGCTGCTGCTGAAGCGAAGATGCCCGAGGGCGAGTTCAAGGAATACAAGAAGACCGTCGCCGACAACAAGGACACCATCGACATTGAGAAGATCAAGGGCGATGTGTCCGCAGGCCTGATCTACTACGAGTTCAAGCCCGCAGAGGGCGTGGTCAACGCCTTCATCACCAGCCGTGACGACAAGGGCAACCTCACCTCGGGTGTGAGCGTTCTCGACTCCAGCCGCGACGGCAAGGAGATCAAGGGCACCGCGTGGATTGACGCGAGCAGCCACTCCACCCCCACCCGCAAGCTGGATCTGACCGGTAAGGGCGAGTGGACCATCCGCGTCTACGATGCAGACTCCGCACCCCACTACAAGAAGGGTGAGAAGTTCCAGAGCACCATGAACTACTACGCTTTCACCTACGAAGGCACCGAGGCAACCATGGAGTTCCAGACCAGCGGCCCGACCACCCGCGGCTTCACCGTTCTGAACGCGACCAAGAACGACCCGTTCTTCTCCTCGACCATGCCGACCGTGAAGAGCAGCCTGCAGTGGGTTCAGAGCAACAAGAGCTACCTGCAGGTTCGTACCGACTCCGCGGTTACTTGGAGCATCGGCACTAACTAGCGGCTTGGCTGACTAAATCAGCAGGCTGGGTATAAAAGTATCCCCCGCGCCCGTGATGGGTGCGGGGGATACTTTTATGCCAGTGGTTATGCCGGGTGGGGTTTAGCCCTGTTATGCCCGTGCTGGAGGCGCCCGCCACCGCGAGCGGGCAAGCCACCTTAGCGGGAGTACTTCGCCTCCGCCAGCTCGGCGCCCGCGGCACGTGCCGCACGCTCCACCAGCTGACGATTCGCCAGGTACACAAAGAACGTCACCAGAATAAACAGGTACATCAGCTGGTACGGCATGGTGCCAGCCATCAGACCCAGGGAGCCTTCCGGCACCATCAGAATCTGATCCGCGTTGAAGTGCGGGGAGAGCGCCAGCACGATCCAGAACGGCGAAATGTACATGCCCACCAGCGCCGCAGTCGCCAAGATAACAGCCAGCGTGAAGACGAAGGAGCTGACCCACTGGTACATGAGCGGGAAGATTTCCATGACCACGGCGGCGAGCATTAACGGGTACCAGGTGTTGTGGTGCGACCAGCTAATCGGCGAAATCTGCAGCATCATGAACGCGGTCAGCGCCAGCTGCGCCATGAGCGCACGAGCACGAATCAGCGGAACCAGCAGAACCGCGGTGACCAGCACAATCAGCAGGGTCAACGCCACCTGCACCACCGACAGGGCGGTCGCCGTCAGGTGATGCTGCAGGCCCGCATGGGTCAGCGTACCCATAATCGACACGTTATCGAAGTAGCTGAACCAGCCCACACGCGAAGTGTCACGCACCGCGTGGAACCAGAACGTCAGCGACTCCTCACGAATCACCAGGAAGCCGATACCCACGGTCGCGGCGAAGCTCGCACCCAGAGTCGCAATGCCCTTCCAGTCCTTACGCATGAGCAAAAGCAGACCGAACGCGAGCGGGGTCAGCTTAATACCCGCCGCAATACCCAGCAGCACACCGCGCGGAACGCGGGTTGCCGGGCGCATAAAATCGGCGAGAATCAGCGCCAAAATGATGGCGTTAATCTGCCCAAAATGCGTGGTCAAACGCCACGGGCCGCACATCCAAATCAGCGCCGCAATCAGCGACACCATACCCCAATGACCCAGGTGCTTCTGCAACGGCAGACGCCACGAGCGGCTCCGCGCGTAGGAGTACAGCAGGTACGCGCACCAGTAGCTGAGCGCGCAAATAATGGCGGTAATCAGCAACATGCTCTGCGGTTCGGTGAGGAACGCGAGCGGGTAGAAGAGCAGCGCCGCAAACGGCGGGTAGGTGAACGGCAGGCCGCGTGTGCGGAAGGTGTACAGCTGGTAGCCGTCCGGGCCGTCCGCCAGGGAGACAGCACCCAGGCGGTACACGTAAATATCGTCAGCCGCCGCGTGCGTCACGTAGTCGAAGGCGTAGAGGGCAACCAGGATGAACAGCAGGTGCGCCCAGAGATCGCCGCTACGCATGCCGGGGATGCGGTCAAAGAAGCCGCGACGCGCAGGTTTTGTGGGCTGTTTCGCGGTTTCTTCGGCGACTTCTTCCTTTGCCGCTTTTTCCGCGGTGGTTGCCGGAGCTGCGGCTGCCTCTGCGGCGGGCTCCTCAACGGGCTCAGCGCTCTCAACAGCCGGCGCGGATTCAGCAACAGAAGCCGAAGCCCACGGGATTATAGGTGCTACCGCCTCGGTATTCTCCGCGGTCTTCACTACGCTCTTCGCGGTGTTCTTATCAGTATTCACAGGGGTCTTTTCTAGCTCCTTGTCGCGGCTCACGCGGTTGCCTCACGAGAAGCAGCGGCACGCACAGACTGGGCGCTCTCGGACACCAGGGCGCGAGCGCCCCACCAGCCCAGAGGCGCATCGCTACGCACGGAACCGTACTGCACGGGCTCAACCTTCGCACCACGCACCGGCGCGCTCAGAGCGGCAACAGACCAGAGCGTCATCGTCACCCATAGGCAGAACGCGGGAATAGCCGAAACCGCCAACGCGCCCGGGGCCAGCTGTTCCAAACCATCAGCGCTACCGTGGAACCAGGACGCAATCCTAATCGGCGACAGGTACAGGCCCAGCACGGCAACCACCGCGAACACGGTCGCTGTCACCCGCAGCCACGCCGGCTGAACCGCAAAATAGGTGGGGAACGCATCCATGATGAACACGGCAGCCAGCAGGGGCAGCAGCACGTTGTGGTGCGACCAGCTAATCGGCGACAGCGCCACCATCAGGGAGGCGGTCACCGCCACCTGCGCCAGCGCGGCACCGCGGCGTTCCAGCTGGTACAGCAGCGCGGCAGTCAGCACAATCGTGACCAGCGCCAGGGCGTAGTAGACGGGCTTCGCGGCGCTCTCAGAGAGACCAAAGTGCAGCAGCCAACCCTGAATCGAGACGTTATCCACAAAGTTCAGTCCACCCACACGGGAGGGGTTCGTCAGCGCAGAGAACCAGAACTCCGGCGCGTCCTTAGGCATCAGAATGAAGCCCAACGCGATGGTGCCAAAGAACGTCGCACCCAGGGTCGCAATGCCCTTCCAGTCGCGGCGGACCAGCAGAATCAGGCCAAACACGAGCGGGGTCAGCTTCACGCCGCCCGCAATACCAATGAGCACGCCACGCGGCACGCGGGTCGCCGGGCGCACAAAATCGGCAAGAATCAGCGCCGTAATGAACGGGTTAATCTGAATCAGGTCCAGGGTGCGCTGCCACGGCCCCGCCGAAACCACCAGAATAGTCAGCACCGCAATCGTGCCCGCACGACCAAAGTACTGCTGCAGGGGCAGTTCGCGACCGCGCGCATTCACATAGTTGTAAATGATCGTGGAAATCCACCACGCCACCACAGCCGAACCGACCACCATAATGACCTTGCCAACTTCCAGTGGAATAAAAGCGAACGGCAAGAACAGCATCGCCGCGAACGGCGGGTACGTGAACGGCGGCTTAATCACGCCGTGATCGTTCAGGGTCGGGGAGTATAGGTCCTGGGTGAAGCCCTCGTTATCGAAAATGGTCATCGCACCCAGACGGTAAATGGAGAAGTCCATACCGCTGAAGGGGTTGGTGAGCATTTTGACGACGTATCCACCGCCAACAATGAGGATGAGTGCCACAATAGCGATTTTTCCCCAGATGGGGGTGGTGGAGTCAGTCCTTGTCACGAGGTGTTTGTCCTTACCTTGGTGCCGGCGGATGCGCGCGTAGGGTGGGCGGGCATCTGATTTTGGAATCCTAATAGTTTATCGCGCGCACCTGTGAAGGGTGCATTGGAGAGAAGATTCACAGGGGGAGATTCGCAGGGGAAGAATCACTTGAGCACGCAAGCACAACTATCACGATATGAGCCGCCTTCATATGCACGTCATGTCTTCAAAATTGGTACTATCCGGGCAATATAATGGGCTTATTGGCACCCACCCCACCGCAGGGGTACCGGGTGCCGACCCGCACACCGACGTCCACGAACAACCAGCAGTGAAAGCAGTGATCACGTGAGTGAACATCTCGGCACCCCACCCGAAGGTGAGAACACGAGCGGCAAGCCCGCAGGCGCAAACGTCTCCGGAGGCGGCTCCTCCGGCCTGAGCATTGGCGCGCGTCCCACTGAGGCGCCCGGCGCGAACCTCACCCCCGAAGAGATTGCACGCCGCGCATCCGGTCGCGGCACGTGGCACCGCCGCGCCTCCAAGCCGGTCTCGCACTGGATGTTTACCCTTATCGCCGTGCTTCTGCTGCATAAGTTCATCCCGAATAGCGGCTGGCTGATGGTGCACATTGTCACCCTCGGCCTGATTACGAACTCGATTCTGATTTGGTCGCAGCACTTCACCGAAGCGCTCATGAAGATCAAAATCCCGGACGAGCACCGCGGCACCCAGGTGCGCCGCATCTTCATTCTGAACGCCGGTATTCTCGTGCTCATGATCGGCATGGTCGGTCAGCTGAGCGTGCCCGGCCTCTACGCCGCCACGGTGGTGGGCGCCCTCATTGTCGGTTCGATGGTCGCCTGGCACGGTATCTACCTGCTGAAGCAGGTGCGTCAGGCTCTGCCGTCGCGGTTCGGTGTGACCATTCGCTTCTACATTGTTGCGGCGCTGCTGCTGCCCCTCGGTGCGGCGTTTGGCGGCATGATTGCCTACCCGAACCTGTCCGGCACCCTGCATTCGCAGTTCCTGCTCGCGCACGAGGCAGTGAACGTGCTCGGCTTCGTCGGTATTACCGCGGTGGGTACGCTGGTGACGTTCTGGCCGACCATGCTGCGCACCAAGATGGTGGATAAGGCGCTCACCCACAGTCTGCGCGCCCTGTACCTGATGTGCGGTGGCTTAGCGTTGACCGTTGTCGGCGCGATTTTAGGGATGCGTCCGCTCGCCGCAGCCGGCCTGGTCGTCTACCTGGTCGGTCTGCTCATTGTCGCCTGGGTGATGGTGCGTACCCTGCGCACCAAGCGCCCGAACGAGTACCCGCCCATGAGCGTGGGTATGGGCTTCCTCTGGCTGATTGTTGGTGTAGCAGCGACCGCCTACCTGGTGGCGACCGTCCCCTTCGCGCAGCTGGACATGCGCGCCGTGACCCCCATCTTTGTGGTCGGCTTCCTGCTGCAGCTGCTGCTCGGCGCGATGAGCTACCTGCTCCCCCAGCGTATGGGCGGTGGCCCTGCGGTGGTTCGCGCCTCCAACAAGGAGTTCAGCCGTTTTGCTGCTGCCCGCGTGACCGCCGTGAACCTGGCGCTGCTCATCTTCATGATGCCCAGCTCCATGGTGGGCCAGTCCATTAAGATTGCCGTCGCTATCGTGGGTGCGTTGGCGCTCATGGCGTTCATTCCGCTGATGGTGCGCGGCGTGAAGGCGTCCGTGAATACCCGCAAGGAAATGATGGCAGCACGCGCCCGCGGCGAGAAGCCCGTCTTCAACCAGGAGGCGCTCACCCCGGAGCCCGTCCCGCACGCCAAGCAGAGCTTCCAGGCGGCGTTGGCGGTTGCCATGGCGTTCCTGCTGGGCTTCGCCGTGAACCCGTCCGCGCTGAACCTGCCGTCGTTCTCCTCGGCAGGTTCCGTGGCTGCAACCGGTCAGACCACCACCGTGCAGGTGAAGGCGACCAGCAACTACCGTTTCACCCCCGCCGAGGTGGAGGTCCCCGCAGGTAACCGCCTGGTCGTCGAGGTCACCAACGACGACCAGAGCATGACCCACGACCTGACCTTCGACAACGGCGCAACCACCGGCACCATCAACCCCGGCGAAACGAAAACCGTCGACGCCGGCATCATCAGCGCCGACCAGGAAGCCTACTGCTCCGTAGCGGGCCACCGCTCCCTGGGCATGGTATTTAAGGTGAAGGCGACCGGCGCCTCCGCAAACCAGGTGGCGCAGGGCGGCCACAACCACGGTTCTGCGGGCACCCACAACCACGCCGCGTCGGGGAGCACCCCGACCCTCATGACCGTGGCGAACAGCAAGATCGACATGTCCGCAGCGCCCGGCAGCGGCTACAAGTACCGCGACCCGAACATCCCGGCGCCGAACACCGCCACGCAGGTGAACGGCAAGACCGTCCGCAAGGTCACCCTGGACGTGCAGGAGGTCGACCGCGAGGTCGCACCCGGCGTAACCGTCCACATGTGGACGTTCAACGGGCAGAACATGGCACCGATTCTGCGCGGCAAGGTCGGCGACATTTTTGAAATTACACTCATCAATAACGGCACGATGGGCCACTCGCTGGACTTCCACGCGGGCATGGTGTCCCCCGATAACACGATGAAGACCATCGCCCCCGGTGAGCGTCTCGTCTACCGTTTCGAGGCGAAGGCCGCCGGCATCTGGCTGTACCACTGCGGTACCGCCCCGCTGAGCCTGCACATGACCCAGGGCATGTACGGCGCGGTCATCATTGACCCGGCAGACCTCGACCCGGTCGATCACGAGTACGTGATGGTTCAGGGCGAGGCGTACCTGCACGACACCGGCAAGACCGCCTCCGACGGCAACAAGCTGGCGGAGAACTCGCCGGAGCTGATCGCGGCGGGCACCCCCACGCTGACCATGTTCAACGGCCACGCAACCCAGTACAAGGCGAAGCCTCTGCATGTGAAGAAGGGCGAGCGTATCCGTGTTTGGGTGATGGCGGCTGGCCCGAACCACGGCACGAGCTTCCACGTGGTCGGTTCGCAATTCGACACCGTCTACAAGGAGGGCGGCTACCTGATGCGCCGCGGCGCGGATGCGTTCGGCAGCCGTGACGGCCACAGCCAGGCACTCGATTTGGCGCCCGCTCAGGGCGGCTTCGTGGAGATGCAGTTCTTGGAGTCTGGCACCTACGTGTTCGTGAATCACTCCTTCTCGGAGATGGAGCGCGGTGCCGCCGGCAAGATCGTGGTGACGAACCGTTAGGGGCTCCTGAAGCTCCCCATCATGGATTGGCCCCGCCTGATACTCCCTGTCAAAGGTGTACCGGGTGGGGTCATCCTTCACGTGCACGGAGTCTGTACCTGCACTTGATGTTGACTCCGGTAAAGACGCGCCAAGAACTCTCTGACTATGGTTTTCACCTCAACGGAGGGGAGTTTTTTCACCATAAACGGCAATGGTGCGCTAGTCTATAGGAATGGCAGATAGCACTTCGAGCGCCTCTTCCGAGCGCAGCGCTACGGGCGCCAACAACCACACCCCCGCTTCGGCGGACGCACAGACTTCTCCTCGGCAGCGTAAAGCTTTCCCGCTTCGCTTTCTCGCCGGGGTTCTTGCGCATTGGCAGATTCTTGCCTCTGCGGTCCTTCTGGGTGGCGGTGTTGCCGGCCTGGCAGCCACCTATGACGATTACTGCGGCATGACGGAGCTTTCGTATGCTCCGGCGGCTCTCCGATCCGATTTTGAGGAGGGCTCTAAGGTGTCGGGTTTCCGCCCCGGCGTGATGGCCGCGCAGATTGAGACCGAGAGCCACTGGCGCGTGGGCGTTGTGTCCCACCAGGGCGCTAAGGGTATCGCGCAGTTTACCGATGAGGCGTGGAACGCCGAGCACTACAGCTTCGGCAACGGCGGTAACGTGCTGAACCCGCACGATGCGATTGCTGCGCAGGCCCGCTACCTGTCTGAGCTTCGCACCCGTTTGGCGAAGTACGCTTCTAATGAAGACCAGCTGCAGGATGTGGTGCTCGCCGGCTATAACGCGGGCCCCGGTTCCGTGGAGAAATACGGCGGCGTTCCGCCCTTCCCCGAGACTCAGAATTATGTGAAGACGATTCGCGAGCTGGCGAATTCGAAGTACAAGCTGACCTGCTCCCCCGAGTACCAGTTCAAGCAGGCGAAGTTGAGCTTCGTGAATGGTGTGACTCCGGCGATGGCTGGTGTTCATGCCGATGGTACGGCGCTGTCCCCGGAGGAGTCGGCATCGGCTGCCGCTGAGGTATCTGCTTCTGCTTCTGCGAGTGCTTCAGCTCGTGCGTCTGCGAGCGGTTCTGCGGGTTCTTCGGTGAAGCCTTCGGCGACGAGTTCCGGCCGTTAGATTCAGCTTTTTGGATAGTTCTCTAGTCTATATAGTCGCTAGGGAATATAGCCGCTAGAGAATATTCCGTTTTATCTATAGTGCGTGGCTAAACGAGCCACCGCTCCCCTACTATTCGCTCTTATATTTACTCTTAACAGTGCGAGGCGCCGACCCCCATTCTCAGGGGTTCGGCGCCTCGCACTTTTTAGACCTGGAGCGTGCCTAGTTGAAGATGGCGCGCACGACCGAGTAGCCGGAGACCGGGTACACGGCGTTCACGGTTGCGGGCTTCTCGCTCTCGTCCGCAATCTCAATGGACTCGGTGCCGCGCAACAGCTCCTCGAGCAGGATGCGCAGTTCCAGGCGTGCCAGGGGCGCGCCGGGGCAGACGTGGATACCGTCGCCGTACACGAGGTTGCGGGACTGGTCGCGGTGCGGGTTGTAGGTGAGGGCATCTTCGAAGGCGTCCTCGTCGCGGTTGGCACTTGCCCAGTTGATGGTCACGCGGGAGCCAGCGGGCAGGGTGCGGCCGCCGAGTTCGGTGTCCTGCGTGGTGATGCGGCGGTTGGTGACGAGGGTGTCTTCGAGTCGCATGATTTCTTCGACGGCGAGGGCGATTTCGCTACGGTCGTCGAGTGCGTTGCCGTCGGCGAGGGATGCGCGCAGGCGGTCCTGCTCGGCGCGGTTGCGTGCCAGGAAGTTAACGAATACGCCTACGGTTGCGGAGACGGTGGACAGCTCGCCCACGGTCCAGTTGCGGATGAGGCTGACGATTTCTTCGTCGGTCATGGTGCGGGGTTCTTCACCGGGCAGCTGCACGGTGTCGGTGAGCAGTTCGGCGGTGACGTCCTTGGGGTTGCCGGCTGCGGCGTCCTCGCGGCGTTCGTCGAGGAGCTGGCGGATGTAGCCGTCGAATTCGAGGGCGACCTTGGCGATTTCTTCGCGGTCGCGGCGCAGGGTGGCGACGCGGTTCTTTTCGATCCATTCGGTGAGGGGCTGTTCGAGGCATGCGGGCCAGCCCATGAAGGCGTTCTGCACGCGCATTGCGTATGCCTGGCCGAAGCCCTGCATGACGTCTACTTCTTCGCCGCGGGGCAGTTCTGCGATGAGGCTCTTCACGGCGTCGCGGATGACGGGTGCGAACTTTTCGAGGCGTTCGGGGGTGAAGTACTTGTCGTTGACGGCGCGGAAGGTGGTGTGTTCGGGTGCGTCCATACCGTTGGGGACGGCGATGTGGCGGGTGGAGACGACGTTGGAGTAGATTTCGGGGTGGTCGAGTACGTGCTGTACGTCGGCGTTTTTGAAGACGGAGTAGCCCATGAATTCGTCGTGGGCGACGGGGCAGCGGCGGCGCATTGCGTCGTAGGCGGCTACCTGGTCTTTCTGTACTTCTTCGCTTCGGAGGTCCCAGTCGTTGTGTACGTTCTCAGTCATTGTTCACCCGTGTTCGTTATAGAGTTGTGGCGTGCTGGATGCGGGCGTCCGGGCGATGCGTATGTGCAGGGTCGGGCGTGCATTTCAGCACGTGAAGCCATTAGTTCTTCTTTGACCGTATCATTTATGGGCTGGTGGCGCAGGGTAGGGGTTCCTTGCTTCTCATTCAACGAACGACTTCGGGTAAGGCGAGGGGCGGGTTAGGAAAAACGCGAGGCGGGACGCACGAGGCGGGCGGCGCCTCCACTAGGGAGGTGCCGCCCG
>ERZ772908.200-NODE-200-length-14927-cov-7.90425_pt1 | contig 14927 bp, 9 predicted proteins | sample MGYA00512121_ERZ772908 | MGnify/ENA primary metagenome ERZ772908 (study PRJEB29015, sample SAMEA2738084) | human oral metagenome | biome: human oral; feature: human-associated habitat; material: saliva | place: China | collected 2264 ... | reverse complement strand
CTTGCGGCTGCTCGAAGGGGAGCTATCGGTAACCGACGCCGCCGCCCCGGTGCTGGTGGTCTCCCAATTCACCCTTTACGCCGACACCCGCAAGGGGCGCCGCCCCAGCTGGAACCAGGCGGCCGGGGCGGATGTGGCCGAGCCGCTGGTGCAAGACGTGGTTGAGGATCTGCGCTCGCGGGGGCTTGAGGTGGCCACAGGCCAGTTTGGGGCCCACATGGTGATTGATATGCAGGCCGATGGGCCGGTCACTATTGAGCTTGAGGCCTAAACGCGACTTACAAAACTAAGGGAGCCTGGCAATGCCAGGCTCCCTTGCATAGTGGCCCTAATGATGGGCCTAATGGTGGGCCTACGACCCGCTAGTAGGCTTATAGGCAGGCTGCGATTACCGTGATGGCAATTAGCGCTGCTAGTAGCAGTGCTCCGTGCTTGTTAGATGCAGTGGACTTGAGCGTGCTGGGCCCGGTGGCCGGTTCCAAAATCCCGGTGATGCGGTCGATGGTGGCCAGCCAGATGAAGAACAGCACGAAGCTGACTGAGGCTGCCCACAGGGGCATTGAGGGGGAAATGAGCCACGTTGCTCCGGCGCAACCTAAAGCCAGCAGGGCGCTTACAAGTTGTCCGTCAGAAACACGGTTGTGGGCTGCAAGCGTTTGCTTGACGATGCGCATGTTTTATACCTCCAGTTAGAGCGCGGAACCTAAACAGTCACTAAACGCGTGCAAATATTGTAGTCCAAATGTGCTATTTTTCATAGAGAAAATAAGTATTCACTACTTGACAGAAGTGACCTGCTCTATTTAGCGAAAATATCTCTAGTTCCCTAGGGAATTGAGGTTTTTTATGGAATGGCGCGGCAAAGTATGCGTCGCGCACCTGTGGGGGAGGGCTTGGTTTCGGCCTGTTTGCCCTTCCGTAGTGATTGCTTGCCCTTCCGGTGGGGGTGGTCCTCCCAGTTTTTAGGGCGCCCTCTTTGGGGTGCCAAGATTTCGGGCCATCGTATGAAATACTCGATCGGATTACTTGGAATCCAAATAAAGCGTGGCGTGAGTAACGGTTTTGACTGACCTGAGTCGGCTAGGCTCAACTTTGCATATGCCGCGTGCGAAACCACTAGACCGCTTTATAGGAAAGCGGGATAGCCTTAAGCCATACAGTTATCGATGGACCTGCCAAGGAGCAGCCCCGAATGTTTGAACGTTTTACGGACCGAGCTCGCCGCGTCGTCGTCCTAGCCCAGGATGAAGCGCGCGCGCTCAACCACAACTACATTGGCACAGAGCACCTGCTGCTGGGCCTCATCCACGAAGGTGAGGGAGTAGCAGCCAAAGCTCTAGAGTCAATGGACGTAACTCTAGACAAGGCACGTGCCCAGGTAGTGGAGATTATTGGTGAGGGCCAGTCTGCTCCTAGCGGTCACATCCCCTTCACTCCGCGCGCTAAGAAGGTGCTTGAGCTCAGCCTGCGTGAAGCCCTACAGCTAAGCCACAACTACATTGGCACTGAGCACATCCTGCTCGGTTTGCTGCGTGAAGGCGAAGGCGTGGCAGTTCAGGCTCTGGGTAATCTCGACGTCGACCTGGCAGCCCTGCGTCAGGCGGTAATGCAGCTGCTCAGCGGCTATGACGCCAAAGAGACCGTGGGCTCTGGCGCCTCTGCGCTCAAGGAGGGGACGCCGTCGGGAAGCGCCATCCTAGACCAATTTGGCCGCAACCTGACCCAAGCTGCCCGCGAAGGCAAACTTGACCCGGTAATTGGCCGCTCCAAAGAAATGGAGCGTGTCATGCAGATCCTCTCGCGCCGCACCAAGAACAACCCGGTGCTAATCGGTGAACCCGGTGTAGGTAAAACCGCCGTGGTGGAGGGCCTAAGCCAAGCCATCGTGCACGGCGACGTTCCCGAAACCCTACGCGACAAGCAGCTTTACTCCCTGGACATGGGTTCACTAGTGGCCGGCTCGCGCTACCGTGGTGACTTCGAAGAGCGCCTAAAGAAGGTGCTTAAAGAAGTACGCACGCGCGGTGACATCATCTTGTTCATTGACGAGATCCACACCTTAGTTAGTGCCGGCGCGGCTGAGGGCGCCGTCGACGCGGCCTCCATCCTCAAGCCCATGCTGGCCCGTGGCGAGCTACAGACCATCGGCGCCACCACGCTAGAGGAATACCGCAAGATCGAGAAGGACGCCGCCCTAGAGCGCCGCTTCCAGCCGGTACAGGTAGACCAGCCCACCATTGAGCAGGCCATTCAGATCCTAAAGGGGCTGCGTGACCGCTATGAATCCTTCCACCGCGTCATCATCACCGATGAGGCCATTGAAGCAGCCGTTAAGTTCTCCGACCGCTACATCAACGACCGCTACCTGCCCGACAAGGCCATTGACCTGGTTGACGAGGCCGGCGCGCGCCTGCGCATCCGCCGCATGACCGCCCCGCCGGAGCTACGCGAAATTGATGAGCGCATCGCTGAAGTTAAGCGTGAAAAAGAAAGCGCCATTGACGCTCAGGACTTTGAGCGTGCCGCCGCCCTGCGCGACGACGAACGCCGCCTAGGCAGTGAGCGTGCCGCCAAAGAGCAGGCCTGGAAGAACGGTGACCTAGACCAGGTAGCCGAAGTGGATGAAAACCTGATCGCTGAAGTACTGGCCATGAGTACCGGCATTCCGGTGGTCAAGCTGACCGAGGCTGAATCCACCAAGCTACTCAACATGGAAGCCGAGCTGCACAAGCGCATCGTGGGCCAGAACAAGGCCATCGAGGCGCTGAGCAAGTCCATCCGCCGCACCCGCGCCGGACTCAAGGACCCCAAGCGCCCTGGCGGTTCCTTCATCTTCGCCGGTCCCACCGGTGTGGGTAAGACCGAGCTGGCTAAGGCCCTGGCTGAGTTCCTGTTCGACGACGAAGACGCACTAATCCAGCTGGATATGAGTGAATTCGCCGAAAAGCACACGGTTTCGCGCCTGTTTGGTGCCCCTCCCGGCTATGTCGGTTACGACGAAGGTGGCCAGCTGACCGAAAAGGTACGCCGTCGCCCCTTCTCCGTGGTGCTATTCGATGAGGTTGAAAAAGCCCACCCGGACATCTTCAACTCGCTGCTGCAGATCCTTGAAGACGGACACCTCTCTGACGCCCAGGGGCGCGTGGTTGACTTCAAGAACACGGTGATCATCATGACCACCAACCTGGGCTCCAAGGACATTGGCAAGTCGGTAGCCACCGGTTTCCAGTCCACCGAGAGCGGCACCATGGATTACGAGGAAATGAAGGCCCACGTTAACCGTGAGCTCAAACAGCACTTCCGCCCCGAGTTCCTCAACCGTGTAGATGACCTGATCGTCTTCCCGCAGCTGAGCAAGCCCGAGGTGCGCCAGATCGTGGACCTGATGATTGCCCGCCTCGACAAGCGCCTGGTAGAGCAGAACCTGTCCATTGAACTGACCGACGCCGCCAAGGAGCTACTGGCTGACCGTGGCTTTGACCCGGTGCTTGGGGCTCGCCCGCTGCGCCGTGCCGTGCAGCGTGACATTGAAGACGCCCTCAGCGAGAAGATCCTGTTCGGTGAGATTGCTACCGGCAGCCACATCCTGGTCGATGCTCAGGGTGAAGGTCTGCTGGGTGAATTCACTTTCACTTCCATTCCTGGCGCCGCCCGCCTACCCAAGGCTAAGACCCAAGATGGCGAACAGGCTGAAGAAGCACAAATTGAGGCCGCCGAATCGGAAGCTGAAGGTGTCTGACCTTTAAGCTGTCTGAAGCTAACGCATCAGGCCTGATGGGCCACTAATGCAACTAGGGCCGCCCCCGCTAGCGGGGGCGGCCCGCGTTATTTTGGTTGGGGGATTGTAGCGCCCTTTGTAGCCTTGTACACACAAAAAGCTTTAACGTATTTACAAATATTGGCCTGTTTGGGGCATAAAAATTTGAATTTAGGCCATAAGTCACATTAGGATTTTGTCGGTGCGTGACTTCCCGTCACGCCCCGCATGGTAAGGCAAGCATCGACAAGAAGAAGGCGAAGATGCCCAAGTACGTATACATGTTCAGTGAGGGTGACAAGGACCAGAAGGATCTGCTCGGCGGTAAGGGTGCAAACCTGGCTGAGATGACTCGCCTGGGACTGCCGGTGCCTCCTGGCTTCACTATCACTACTGACGCTTGTCGCGCATACTTGCACGACGGCGCTGTTCCCCCGGAGCTAGCTGTACAGGTAACCACCGCGCTACGTCGCGTAGAAGAAGACCTAGGTCGCCAGCTAGGCGACGCTGAGGACCCGCTGCTGGTGTCGGTGCGTTCGGGCGCCAAGTTCTCGATGCCGGGCATGATGGAAACCGTGCTCAACATTGGTCTAAACGACCAGTCCGTTAAGGGCCTGGCCAAGGTCAGCGGCGACGAGCGTTTCGCCTGGGACTCCTACCGCCGCCTAATCCAGATGTTCGGTAAGACCGTGCTGGACATTGAAGGCGAATTCTTCTCCTCCGCCCTAGACGCAAAGAAGCTAGAAAAGGGCGTCAAGCTGGACTACGAACTGAGCGTAGACGCTCTCAAGGAACTGGTAGACCAGTACAAGCAGATCGTTAAGGAACACGCGGGCATCGACTTCCCCCAGGACCCGCGCACCCAGCTAGACATGGCCTCCGAGGCCGTGTTCCGCTCCTGGAACACCGAGCGTGCTCACATCTACCGTCGTCGTGAGAAGATCCCGCACGACCTGGGCACCGCCGTCAACGTTTGCACCATGGTCTTCGGCAACATGGGCGAGACCTCCGGTACCGGTGTGTGCTTCACCCGCGACCCCTCCACCGGCCACTCCGGTGTCTACGGTGACTACCTGGTCAACGCCCAGGGTGAGGACGTTGTGGCCGGTATCCGCAACACCCTGGCGCTAGCCGACCTTAAGGACATCGACCCCGAGTCCTACCGTGAGCTGCGTGCCGCCATGCGCAAGCTGGAGACCCACTACCGCGACCTATGTGACATCGAGTTCACCATTGAGCGCGGCAAGCTGTGGCTGCTGCAGACCCGTGTCGGTAAGCGCACCGCTGCCGCCGCCTTCCGTGTAGCCAGCCAGCTGGTTGACGAAAAGCTCATCACCCTGGACGAGGCTCTCACCCGCGTTACCGGTGAGCAGCTAACCAAGCTGATGTTCCCGCAGTTCGCCACCGATGTAGAGCGTGAGCTGCTGACCAAGGCCATGCCCGCCTCCCCGGGTGCGGCTGTAGGTGGCATCGTCTTCGACAACGAAGAGGCCGTCTCACGCGCCGCTGAAGGCCAGAGCGTCATCCTGGTTCGCCGCGAAACCAACCCCGACGACCTGCCCGGCATGGTTGCCGCTGACGGTGTGCTCACCGCCCGCGGTGGTAAGACCTCCCACGCCGCCGTCGTCGCCCGTGGCATGGGTAAGACCTGTGTCTGTGGCGCTGAAGAGCTAGAGGTCGACGCCGAAGCCCGCACCCTGACCGTTAACCGTGACGGCAAGCAGGTTGTGCTGCACTCCGGCGACGTAATCGCCGTAGACGGCACCACCGGTGAAGTATTCCTAGGCGAGGTTCCGGTAGTTGACTCCCCGGTTATGACCTACCTGCGTCGCGGCCTGGACGAGGCCCTCTACCGCGCTGAGGACGCCGACACTCGCGAGCTGGTTGCCAGCGTGCACCGCCTGATGCGTCACGCCGACGAGCGCCGTCACCTGCGTGTACGCGCCAACGCTGACAACCCCGACGACGCCCGTCACGCAATCCACCGTGGCGCCGAGGGTATCGGCCTGTGCCGTACCGAGCACATGTTCCTCGGTGAGCGCAAGCAGTTCGTACAGGACCTGATCCTGGCCCAGACTGACGAAGAGCGCGAGCAGGCCTTGGCCGCGCTGCTGCCGCTACAGAAGGGTGACTTCGTCAAGATGCTCGAAACCATGGACGGCAAGTCCATGACCGTGCGTCTGATCGACCCGCCGCTGCACGAGTTCCTGCCTGACCTAACCGAGCTGACCGTCAAGGTGGCCCTGGACCGCGAACGCGGCACCCTGGACCCGGCTGACGAGAAGCTGCTGGCCGTGGTGCGCAAGAACCACGAAGCCAACCCCATGCTGGGTCTGCGCGGCGTGCGTCTGCTGCTGACCATGCCCGGCCTGATCGAGCTGCAGGTCCGCGCCATTGCTGAGGCCGCTGTGGAGCGCCTGCGCGCCGGTGGTAGCCCCAAGCCCGAGATCATGATCCCGCTGGTGGGCTCAGTACGTGAGCTACAGATCGCCCGTGAGCGCGCAGAGAAGGTGCTGGCTGAGGTTAGCGAGCAGTCCGGCTACGAGCTCGACTTCCCCATCGGCTGCATGATCGAGCTGCCGCGTGCCGCCATCAGCGCCGACACCATCGCTGAGGAAGCTGACTTCTTCTCCTTCGGCACCAACGATCTGACCCAGACCACCTGGGGCTTCTCGCGCGACGACGTCGAGGGCGTGTTCTTCGGCCACTACATGGACGCCGGTATCTTCGGTACCTCCCCGTTCGAGACCATCGACGAGCGCGGCGTGGGTCGCCTAATGGAGACCGGTGCTAAGCGCGCCCGCAAGACCAAGGCTGACATGAAGCTGGGTGTATGTGGTGAGCACGGTGGTGACCCCGACTCGATCGACTTCTTCCACCGTCTGGGCATCAGCTACGTGTCCTGCTCTCCGTTCCGCGTGCCGGTGGCCCGCCTGGAGGCTGGCCGCGCCGCTGTGATCAACGGCTGAGTTTTTAACTTCAGTTAGGTGACCGTCGTCCCACGGGGCGGCGGTCACCTGTCTTTTGGTGCTAATGGCACATATTTCGCTTTAGCGCTGGCTGAACACAGGCTGCCCCAGTGTTTAGGAGTGTGAGATGATAAGGGCGGTCAGGAACCTAGAGATGAGGCAAACGTGGCGATTTTTGAAATCCGACAGGGAGCGCTAGTTCCGGCTCAGCTGGGCGGGGTTGCCGATGAGTCCGCACACCGTCAGGCCCTTGATCTGGTGCGTGAACAGGTGGCGCAGGTGCTGCGTAGGCCGCTGTTTACGGTTGCCTGGAAACAGCTGGACGCTGGCCACTCGCTAGTGGCTATTGACGGCTCTGGCCAGGTGGTGGCGGTGGAGCTACTACCTAAGTTGGATTCAACCACGGTTGTGGCCGCTATGGGCCGCCTAAACGCCACTTCTCACCTAGGCTGGGCGGAAATCGCCAGCCTATATCCGGCAGGCCCCACCGCTTTCCAGAAGGATTGGGCGGCTTTCCGCGAAACCATGCCGGCGCGTATTAACCCCGGCCCGCGTTTGAGCATTGTGTCTCCCTCGATTTCCCCTGACGTGCTTTCTTCCTTGTCGGTGCTCAGCGACTCTGGCCTAGAAGTGTTCTCACTTTCGGTGCGTGCACTTTCTAGCGGCCGTAATTTTGTGGAAATTGACCGTATTGACTCTCACCACCTGCCTGTGACCGCTAAGCTTTTGCCCGCTGGTGACACCATGGATGAGGACATTGAGGTGGGTAAGTCTGAGGCCACCGCCGCCGCCTCTGCGCCTTCTGCCGCTGCCTCAGCCCCCTCAGTGGCCACCCCGGCAGCCCCTGTGCCTACTGCTGGCGCCCCGTCGGCTCCCACTCCCGCCGTTTCTCAGGCCCCGGCCGCCTCTGCGGGCGCTTCTCAGGGTGCAGCTGCCTCCCAGAGTGCTGGCACCCCTGTAGGCTCGACGACGCCGTCGTCGCCGGTTTCTCGACGTAGCCGCCGCGCTCAGCGGGCAACTAACCAGTACAGCCCCCACGCTCCTACGGCAGTTTCTCCGGCTGCTGTGTCTCCAACTGTTGTTTCCGCCCCCACCCCAGCTCCGGCCCCCAGCCCGGCTGTAACCCCAGGTTACCGCCAGTCTGCTCCTTCACGTAATGGGCAGCCGGTACGCGCCACCCGCGTACGGGCTCGGGTAACTGGCCAGGGGCGTCTCTCGCGCCGCGACTCAGGCCAGTCCACGGTTTCGCGTTCGCACCCCAGCGGTGAGGACTCGCGTCTAGCTTTGAACGCCCTGGCCTCTATTTTGAGCGAGCCAGTGCAGATCACCTGGCAGTCAGTAACCGAAGGAATTTTCCACACCGCTCAGCTGCGTCCAGACGGCATGATTAGGGTTTCTGATGGAACCAGCTTTGATGAACCCGGCCAGGCAGCCCGCCACTGTGAACCGGCAAAGTCGGTTGATGGCTGGGATGTGTGGCGTTTTGGTGCCGACGGCCCCAGCCTGTATGAGTCTCTAGAAGAGCTGATTGCTGCCGCTGAGCGCAGTCCGCGCCGGCCGGGACGCCCCGTGCGTTCACGGCGCCAGGGCCGCTGAGCTAGCTGACCGGATTCTAACTGGCCGAGTTTAGCTGGCTGGGTTGATTAAAGCCTGCCAGTTAGCTATTAGCCGCTCCGTAAAGTTCGCCGGACGGCTGGCCTCTGGCTCGCTAGCCGGGGTGAAATCTATAGCCGTGTAACTGGCTAGCCAGTGATCCACCTGGGCCACTACCTGGTTGCGCACGCTGGGGCGGGAGATATAAATATCGTGAACTGCGTCAGCAATACGCAGTTGTGTGATGCATTGACCCAGCTCATTGGCCCGCGCGCGAGTGCGACGCGCATCAATAACCGTGTCCTTATCGCGTTCAGGCAGGTCCCCATAGGTAAGCGTAAGGTGGGAATGCTTAGAAGTAAGCACTAGTAGCGGGCAGTCAATGTTTAAGCCACGACGCACATACTGGTGACCAGTCAGGATCGCGCTAGCCCAACCGGCTTGAATATTGGGTAGTTTGCGCCATTTCCAATCCCAGTTAGTTTGCCAGCCGCTGTAGTAGGGATCAGTCGGGTCAGCCCCTTCAGGCAGTGGGCCCTCTTTAGATTGGTCCCAGCCGTCATAAAGTTTGAAAAATGAGTCACCTTCAACCGGACCCAAATCATTAGCCACCTGGGTGGGAATGATTACAGCGTGCGGTGTGGCCTGGGCTAGGCGGTGAATAACCGGTGCAGAAACTGAGCGGAACTGGGGCGTGGTTTGCAGTTCCAACCAGGGAGAGTTCAAAATCAGGCCAGCTAACTGCCCCGGGTGATGATGCGCCCATAGACAGGCAATCAGGCCACCGGTTGAGTGGCCCAGCATTAGTACTGGCAGCTGGGGATAAGCTCGCCTAATAATCTCTAGGCTAGCGTCTATTTCTTCGTCATAAGTTTCTAGCCTGGTACACCAAAATGGAATCTGGTTTGGTCGTAGTGAACGTCCGTAACGGCGCAGATCAAGCGCATAGAAAGCACCACCCAGGCGCGCATATGAGCGAGCCATGCCGGGGTTTAAAAAATAGTCATTCCAGCCATGCAAGCTAAGCACCACAAAGCGGGTTTTATCTGGTTGCTGATGCATATGTGGATCAGCAGCCGGCTCATGACGCACCAGGGTGGCTACGGGGCTGTCACCTTCGCCGTCGTCAGCTAAAGGCAAAGTGTAGGCGCTAAAACCGGGGCCAAACATATCCGGGCCCCACTGGTCGGCCGGTGGGGGAGTGTAAGGGGTTACCTGTAGTTGCCAGTCAATAGCAGCGGGGGAGTCGAAGGTTTCCACAGCACGATTTTCCACGGCACTATTTTGCAATATCTGCCCCTGGACCTGGTTAGCTTGTGAAACTGGCTGGCCAGCACTTGCCCTATCACCTCTGGCCCTGCGCGGCGGTAAATCGTTTGCCTACACAGGGATATGTGCCCTGATCGCTTCTGGCGCCGCGCCCGCTCGCACACTGGTAAAGCTCTTAACCTAAAAGTGCTGGTAACAGGCGGTAAACGGGCTAGGGATGGATAATAGTAGCGACAATTGTTGCTTCTAAAAGAATAAAGGAGGCTTCATGCGATCGCTGGTTTCCCTAGCGCTAGCAGGGGCCCTCGCCTTAAGCGCTTTAGTTCCATCCGCTTTAACCCCCAAGGTGCAGGCGGCGGAACAAACCCCTGAGCAGATCCTGGCCAAAATGAACCTGGACCAAAAAGTGGGTCAGCTACTGTGGACCCACGTTTACGGTGACAGCGCAGATGACACTACTTACGCTAGTGACAACCAAGCCATTTTTGGTCCTGGCGTATCCACCCCGGCCCAGGCGGTTAAGAAATACCACTTAGGTGGCGTGCTTTACTTCAACTGGGCCCACAACTTCAGCTCTGAAAACACTGATGTAACCAAGGTGGCGGCCCTATCCAACGGTTTGCAGGCTGCCGCTAAAGCTGACGGCAACGTGCCGCTAGGCATCACTATCGATCAAGAAGGTGGCATGGTTTCGCGCGTAGGCGCCCCGGCCACAATCTTCCCTGGCAATATGGCGCTAGGTGCCACCGGTAACCAGGCGCTGGCCTACAGCCAGGGCCAGGTGCTGGGCTGCGAAATGCGTTCGCTGGGGATTAACGCTGATTTCGCCCCGGTTTTGGACGTTAACACCAACCCCAACAACCCGGTTATTGGTTTGCGCGCGATCAGCGATGACCCCAACCTGGTAGCTCAGCTAGGTGGTGCCCAAATCCAAGGCATCCAAAGCCAGGGCGTCTCTGCCACCGCCAAGCATTTCCCTGGACACGGCGATGCCGACACCGACTCCCACCTGGGCCTGCCGCGCGTAACCTACTCGCGTCAGGTGCTAAATCAGCATTTAGTGCCCTTCAAAACGGCTATTAATGGCGGCGTCGACATGATCATGACGGCCCACATCGTCGTCGACGCTATTGACCCAAACCTGCCGGCCACCCTATCTAAGCCGGTACTTACCGGGCTGCTGCGCCAAGAGCTGGGCTTTACCGGGGTGATCACTACTGACGCCCTAGACATGGAAGGGGCCCAGCTGGCTGTAATGACCCCCGCTGAGCAGGCTAAATACAAGGAGCTCAAGAACAAGGAAGACAGCGCCAAACAAAAAGCCGATAAAGACCCAACTCAGGCGGACTCGGCGCGTGAGGCCTCAACGGAGTTTAAAAACTTCCTGGCTCCTATTCGCGCACGGGTAGCGGTCAAAGCACTGCAAGCTGGCAGTGACATTTTGCTAAATACCAAGGACGCCGCTGCAGTAGTTGACGGGGTTAAAGCTGCAGTTAAAGACGGATCGCTCACTAGCGCGCAAATTGACCAATCAGTTTTGCGCATTTTGAAGTGGAAACAAAAGCGCGGAGTGCTCAAAACTGAGCCGATCGACGCCGCTAGCGTGCAAGCCAAGCTGGGCACTGCGGCTAGTAGGGACGTGGCCAGCCAGATTGCGCGTAACTCGGTTACTTTGCTGCGCAATGACGCTAACAAGGCGCCCTTGAATGCGGCCAAGGGTACGCGCGTGCTGGTGGCCGGCAGCTCCTGGGCTAACCCGGAGCTATTGCCTGAGCCTCTTAAAGCTGCTGGTTTCAGTGTGGTTTTCACCCAGGATCCCGACGCTAAAGAAAATCCTTCCGACAGCGAGATTTCCGCTTGGGTGCGCCAAGCAGCCAATGTGGATACGGTGATTTTTGCTAGCTACGCCCCTGGCGCTCAGCAGTTCAAAGCCATTGACGCGCTGGTGGCCACCGGCAAGCAGGTGATCGTCATTAACACCAGCTTGCCCTACCCCCTGGCCCGTTACAGCGGCGGGGGAGCAGGTCCGCAGGTGGTGGCGGAGATTTACGCCAATAACTCGGTGGCCTTGGCGGCTGCGGTAGATGTGCTTAGTGGCAAGGTTAATGCGGTCGGTAAGTTGCCAGTTAGCGTGCCCGGGGCTAGCGGGGTGGCTTATGCGCGTGGTTTCGGCCTGGGTTATGGTTCTGCCTCTGCTACCGCAACGGCGACGACGCCCGTGGCCACAGCCCTGGCTACGCCGGCTTTGGCTGCTACTTGCGGGGCGATTCCCACCGCAAAGTCCACTACTAAACCCAGTGCCAGCCTTAAAGCGGCGCCTAGTTCCTCCCAAAGTCCCAAACGTGGCTTAGCTCATAGTGGGGTGGAAATGGGGCTGTTTGTAGCCTTTGCGCTAGCCCTGTTGGGTGGTGGTCTGGCGCTGCGTAGCCGCACCAGGCAGTGCTAGCAGCCATTTTGGGCTGTAACTAGAAAAATTTGAGGGGTGATCCGATTTTTGGGTCACCCCTCAAATTGTGTTGAATGCCACTAAATAATAATTGAATCTTGAAGGAATGTTAAAACTGATAACAATGGTGATTATGTGAATTGTGATGAAACTGTTTCCTTTGAGGCGCCAGGGCATTAATCTAGGGCTAAATAAACCGGGGCTGTACCCCGCAGCCATCAGTCAATATCCCTAGTCATTGGAGTCCTCGTGAGTCAGAACAAACGATCACGCGCCTTCCGCAGCACGGTTGCTGTGGTGCTGGCGTCGATGGTGTTGTCCGCAAACCCCGTGGCCTTCGCAGATGGTCCCAGCCAAGACGACATCAACAAGTCAAAGCAGAAGGAAGCTAGCACTTCTGCTTCTATCGCTTCCCTGGAGGCACGTTTGGCCACACTCAAGGCCAACACTGAAAACGCCACCATGAAGGCACAGATCGCCACTGAGGACTATCTGCAATCCCTTGATGCACTAAACAAAGCCAAGGCAGCCACCGCCGCTGCGCGAGCCAAGGCCACGGCTGCCACCAAGCAGACGCACCAAGCTCGCAAAAGCCTCTCCGACGTCGTCGTACAGACCTACCAGGACGGCGGCAACCCCTTCGACATAGTCTCCCCCTACCTGACCGGGCGCTCACTGGGAGACATTGCCAGCCAGAAGGCCGCGCTGGACCGTGCGGGTGAAAACACTGACGCAAAACTGCAAAAAGTGCAGGCTCTGCAATCGGTAGCCACCACCATGGAAGGCATTGCCGCGCAGAAAGAATCAGCTCAGCGCACCGCCACGCAAAAAACTGAAGCAACCAAGAACGCTGCCCAAGCTGCCGCTAACGCCGCCCAGGCCGCCCAAAGTCAGGCCACCAGCCAGCGTGCCAACCTGATCAGCCAACTGGCAGCTCAGCGCAACACCACTGTGGCCCTGGAAACCCAGCGTCAAGAACAGCTTGAGCAGGCTGAGCAAAACCGCAAGAACGAGGAAGCTCGCAAGCAGGCTCAGCAGGCCGCCGCCCAGGCCAAGGCTAAGGAAGAGCAGGAAAAGCAGAACGAAGCTAAGGCCAAGGAAACCGCTTCGCCTACCCCCAGCCAGCCTGACCCTCAGCCCAGCCAAACTGCTGCTCCTAGCCCGCAACCTAGCCAGAGCGCCGCGCCTGATCCGCAGCCGAGCCAAACTACTACGCCTGAGCCGGCCCCCAGCCCCAGCGAAACCAGCCAGCCAGCTCCCGCTCCGGCCCCTGAGCCCGAACCTGCCCCCGCGCCCACCCCTGAGCCGGATCCGGAACCTGAACCCGACCCGACTCCTGCCCCTTCTGGTGGCGCGGATGTGGCTATCGCCAAGGCTTACACCTTCATCGGTGTGGATTATGTGTGGGGTGGCGAGTCCTACTCTGGTGTGGACTGCTCTGGTCTGGCCATGCTCTCTTGGGCCGCTGCTGGGGTGAGCCTGACCCACTCCTCACGCGCCCAGTACTGGGAAGGTACCCACGTTTCACTGGACTCCGCCCAGCCCGGTGACCTGATCTTCTGGTCTTCTGACGGCTCTGCTGGGTCTATCTATCACGTGGCCATCTACCTGGGTAATGACCAGATGATTGAGGCACCCACCTTTGGTGTGCCGGTGCGCGTAACCGGCGTGCGCTACTCGGGCATCATGCCTTACGCCGTGCGCCTGTGATCCTAACGGTGCGCTCGCGCTACGCGGATGGCGCGGCCTCACTGCGCGGATAGCGCGGGCCGCTGCGGCTGTAATGCCCCACGGTGACTGGCGCTGACCGCGCCGCGCGCGTAACCATAAACTTGTAGGCGGCGCCTGAGACCTGCAACCTTAAACGTGCGTCTACAAAGTAAAAGTACTGTCCCCCTGGCGCAGTTCAATGTCGACACGCGGGGCACAGCCGCGTCCACAACGGGAAGCACCGCCCACTCTCCTCCGATTGTCGGCGCCCAGCCACGGCCTCGTCGATGGGAGGGAACGCAGCACGCGTCTGTGGCTGCGCCTAGCGTGCTGAGAATTTCTTCATCTCTTCCTTGTTGAGGTCGAGGCTGGGGTCGGGTTCGAAGCAGAAGGTGATGAACCGGTGGTCGTACTCGCGGGCGCCAGGCGTGATAGCGAGCAGGGTAAAGGTACCGACACCGTCGACGACGGCAGATTTGCCGATGGTGAGATCTGCATTGACCCACGAGTAAGGCCCTTGCCCATTTCCACCTTTGAGAGACGTGCGCTCCTGGTTCCGGTCATCTGGCGAAGAGTAGAAATAGTACGCCGGGTCGGTGTTTGCGGCGCGCGGACGCACGAAAGCCTCCTCCTGAGCCTTGAGGAGATATCCGGCGCATCCGTCCGTTGCGGTCGGTGTGCTGGTTGACGTGCTGGTCGGTGTGCTGGTTGACGTGCTGGTCGGTGTGGGATCCGCCTGATGCGTGGTGGGCGCGCAGGCACCGAGGAGCAGGGACAGACCGACGCAAGTTGCCGCGACGGTGTACAGGGACTGGCGGAGCGTGTGTGTCATGGGTTAGTGCGTGCTGGAGACTTCGAAGTCTGGGTCGGGTTCGAAGCAGAAGGTGGCCGAGCCGTGGCCGTAGACGGCCTGTGCGGTGGTGATGTCGAGGAGGGTGAATGTGCCGATGGTTGGGACGTGCTTCGGCTCGCCGACGTAAAGGCTGTCTTTGATCCAGCCGGGGTAGCCCTCGGGCCATCCGCCGACGATAAAGGCGTACATGGTGCCGTTCTCAATGCCAACGTCGGTGATGACGAAGGTGGGCTCGTTCGGGTTCTTTCCGGGGGCGAATTGTGCGGTTTCGTCGACGGTGGTGATCCATCCGTTGCACTCTGGCATGGGTGTGCTCCTCGTGGGTGACGG
>ERZ772908.199-NODE-199-length-14946-cov-3.67961_pt1 | contig 14946 bp, 25 predicted proteins | sample MGYA00512121_ERZ772908 | MGnify/ENA primary metagenome ERZ772908 (study PRJEB29015, sample SAMEA2738084) | human oral metagenome | biome: human oral; feature: human-associated habitat; material: saliva | place: China | collected 2264 ... | reverse complement strand
TTTTAATTTTATATCCAGTCGCACGCAAATTGCGCACCTCTTCTTTATAATCAATCACAACACGCGATAGCTCCCAATTAGTTGCGCCACCTGGCCGCTTAATCAGCGCTAGCACTTTATAAGGTTTTTCTTCAATATTAAGAAGATTATAGTAATCATGTGCGTAAATTAAACTACGCCAAACAGTTTTAGCGCTATGTGATTTGCTTGGGTTAGCGGTTGGTGATTTGTCAATAATGCCATCTCTGACGCCACGTAAAAATACGCCGCATAGCGCACTATAATTTGTTGTGGTGTAGCCATCTTGCATAAGCACCGCGATAAGCGTGTCAGCGGTAATATATTGATTATTTAGCGCCATCTGTCGTAAAACACGCTCAGCGGCAGCTATCATTTCTTCAGTCATGATAGCCATTAGCCTCTATTGCCTCCTATGACAACATCGCTATTATTTTCAAGGTATTTTAGAAATTCAACGTTGCCTGTGTGCAAATACGCATTTATGGCTTCTGTATTCATCGGCGTATACTTATAAAAAATGCCATTCACACGAAATATTATCTCAACTCGACCGTCTACATGTTCTATAACCTTGCCGGCTATTCGGACCGGCTTTTTCGGCTTAGGTTGTGGTCGTTTAATATCTTGTATAAGCATAATTAAAACCTTTATTTTTTAGGCTGTGATAGCCTCTCCTCGGTTAGTAATCTTTGTATAATTCCATCGATTTTATCGATTTCAGTGCGCAACTCGCCAATCATGTTGCCGGCGGCAATTCTTCTCTCAATTATAGCTAGTAGCTGGCTACGCTGATCAAAAAGTTGTTTTATAATTTCCTCTGTGTTAATCATAAGCTCTACCTATTAACTAATCCATCATCTTTAATTTGTAGGCGGCGCTTCTCTAAGCGGTACCAATCAGCTAACCGCTTCAGTAATGCTTTAATCTTTGTCATTATTGCCGCCTTTCGTATCGTTAACTGCTTTATACAATATTGCTGCTATTAGCATTAGCAAGCATATTTGACTAAACAATAACCAACTCATCACCAAGCCCTGCCTGTTAAAATAACTCGTGTGCCGCGGTCATTGATAGCTGGTACTTCACAAACAAATTCAACCTCAGCATCATACCACAAATCAATGTCCTCGGTTTTAGCGTTATCAACACATACATCAATAGCGTCCTTTTCATCATCAGCCGCAACCATATGCGCATTGACGCCATAACTGTCAACTACGCCGTCCTCAAGTTTTACTATGTATAAATTAGCCATTGTTAGTATCACCTTTAGCTTCAGCTTCGTCAGTTTCTAAAAAGCTATCAATGATTTCACCAGCTTCAGAGTTCTCGCCGTCTTGTTTTGATTCTGGCTTTTCAGCGATTTCTGGCGCTTCAGTGTTGGTTGGATTTAACACATCAAGCACTTGACGATTAGCGCGGCGATAGATATTAGCAACTTTGATAAGCTTCTCATAATCCTCGTCGGTTAATCCGGTCAAATAGTCAAGCACTTCATTATAATCAATATCACTTGATTGTATTACGTCTTTTATTGGCTGGTTCTCAATATCCTTAAAAAATAATCCCATATTTTGTCAACTCCTTCATTATTTGCATGTATAATCTCGGTTATCGCCATAAGCTGTGCCGTTGTAGCTCCATGTGCAGTTGTTAGCGGCTGCATAGCTTGCTAGTTGTGCGGCACGGTGTGTATTTATTGCGTAAATTACTGCAACCAGCGCAACTGCTAAGCTGATTATAGCTATTAACCTGTTGTTTTGCTGTGTTTGTTTTTTGGTTCTATTCATAGTGTTGCCCCTTTTGTTATTTACATCTCTATTGTAGCAAGCCACCCACCGTATGTCAATAGTTTTTATAAAAAAGTTAGCTATTTTTGATCCGCTGTAGCTTCTAATTTGTTCATAACTATCTCATAATCGCCGTCATCAAGCGTGATTTTTATCTGATGGCTGTCCGCAACCTTAAGTATTTCTGTTATAAGGTTAAGAGCCAACTCTAGTTTAATTTCCGTTGGAGCTAAACCCCATAAAATGTCTATTGATTCCATATAATTCTCCTTTTAGATTAGATTAGATTAAACTCAACCGCATAACTGGTTGACTGTATAAAGTGATGATTTGCCGAGAGGCTTCAATCCTGCACGCGTTAGCAATAATACTACTATAGCGCCGTTTCAGTACTCGTATAGTCACATCACGGATACGCAACTGACTTTTCCCTATTTTACATTATGCGGCTTTTTGCTTTCATCCCAGGGGTCGTATCGAAATACGAGGCTTAGTCTAAGCTGTCAGTTAATCTTTACCTATTCCGCCATTTATACAGTCAATTGGCTACACAAAAATAGTAAAATGATTAGTTAACAGGTAGAAATTGATATTACTTAAAGTTGTTGTGTAGCCAGTTGATAGCACCAAATGTAATGATAGTTTTTTTAGAATAACAAAAATGTGTATACAATTTTTCAATTTTTCCGGTAAACATAACATAAGTATTTTAAAGGTGCGTTGGTGCTACCAGTTAGACAGACAATACACGTTACACTGCAGGTGACATTCTCTGACTCGCAACGTTCCACAATTATTTTTTGATATCCAGGGTGGGCTGAATATGACCATATAAATAAGGAGCTGTGCATATTATCTGTCCAGTTATGCGGTTGAATTGTTAATGTGCATAAGGCAGAGCAGTTTAACGACTTACTCAGGTCACGTTATTTATGAAATGCTGATAGCTTCGTTAAGTTCGTCTTGTATTTTAGCTAATTCAACCATGTCATCAAAAGTTTCTTCTTTTTCAAAAAAGAAATCATTGCATTTTGGTGAGGTGATATCTTTAACTGTGAAATATTGGCGGCTTAGTTTTACTGTAAAAGCTGGCAGATATGTTTGTTGGCCGACTCGGCATTCTTTAACTTGCCAATCTTTAAGCCAAACGCCTTTGCCCTCACCAACTAGCAAAACATAATACTCGCCGTATTCACCAAGCTGGATAATGTTGTTAGTTACGATTGTTACGTTATCGTCGTCTTTATATCGCTTAAATGTAAAGTACTTGTTTGATTTCTTACAAATGCTTTCGTTAAAGTAGTTGTCATTGAATTTACTCATAGCTTTTATGCCTTTCTATGAATTAAATTTGTTATATTCTTATTGTAGCAAGCCACCCACCGACTGTCAACACTTTTTTATGACTTTTTTGGAGATTTTTATGGCCTGTGGAAAACCATTTTTCCTATGTGGGGAAATTGGTTTTGGACCTGTTATTCATCGAGCAATTTTTCAATTTGGCGATCAATCCAAAAGATTATCAGCATAAACAGGATTGCTGGCAAATAATCTTTATCCATAATGTCCATTGCCACTGTAATAATTGACGCGGCATAGATAAACATCAGCGCTAAAAGCTGCATCAAAAACCAAACGCTTTTCATATTTCGACCTCCTCCTGTTCTTTTTTCTGCACAATAAGCTGTGCGGTTTCTTGCCATTTAGTGCGTTTACCACATTTTTTGCATTCAACGGGACCGCGGCGTACTAACTTAAGCTTTACTAAATTTAAGCTAGCGGTTGGCACAAACGCGTTGCATTTTTCATTGCCGCACTTAAATACAAATACTGCATTACTTGGCACGTTTCGCCTCCTGTATTTCCACCAAATAATCATAAAGCTTGCCTGAGTCTGTAATATTCCAGCGCTTAGCGTGTTTTTCGTCAGTAATAACACAAGCGGCTTTATTTTTGCCGGCGTGCGGTGCGTCCCAGAGCCACCAGGCAATAGTGCTATCATCGTCATCAAATTCAGCCTCTAACGTAATAACAAGGCTTGTGATTAGCCGCGTTGTATAAAATCCTGTGCTGTCTACCATGATATCAGCAAGTTTTTCGGTAGTTTCACGGTCTTGGCGCGCTTGTCGCTGAATATCTTCTATAATTTCAATAAATGTTTGCCTTTTCATTATTTGGCTCCTTTTATCATAAATTTGTAATAATCTTGCGGCTTCATTGCGTTTTGGATCGCCTTAGCAAAATATTTTTGCGACATACCTTTACGCTCGGCCAGCTCTAAAAGACATACAAAACCAGACATACTGCATTTGTCAATATAGTTAGCGCATTGGCGCACCCAATATTTCTCGTATTTTTCGTTAAAGTTAAACTGTTTGATTTTATCGCTAATGTAGCTAGCCGTATGTTTAGCCACCTCTTTAACTTTTTCAACAAATCGATATGTGCCATCTTTAACCATCTTGCACAATGTCGCAAAATAATGCTTTGGATTAGCCTTAGTTTTAGCGGTGTCAATCATACGTTGCCACTCATCAGCTCTGCCCATTTTTTCAAGCTTTATCTGTATGCTTCGGTAAAATGGCAAATACTGCTTATTTTCGATTAGTTCAGCAGCTTCAGAGCCAATGCGTTCAAGCATTGTTTTCTGTCGCCTAGTTGTAACAACTATATTCATCTTACCCTCGATTAGCAGCCAAGCTGCTCGTGTTATTATCTTTATGACTTAATAATACCGCGCCTAAAAATTAAATGCAAGTCTGACTTTTAATGATTTGTATAAAGCTTGTGGATAACTCAAAAATTCAAGCTGGTTTATATACTATATAAAAAACTTCTTTAGAAGTTAATTTATATACTATATAAAAGACCTCTGTTATTTATCGATATTTTGGCAACAAAAAAACCGTTACCAATCGAGGCGAGCAACGGCTTCTTTGCACAAAAGTGACGGTAACAGAGTTGACCCTTATTACCACCTTTATTATACCATGACGCGTTGCCCAGATGCAACACCTTGAGCAGATTTCTTAAAGCGATTTGCCCCATAATACGCAAATGCCGCCGCTTCGGTTGGATCGCTTTGAATTTCTGAGTTCATTGTGGCATAGCCAAACATGCCGTCACGTCCGATATCTCGGCGCTTTACCGTTCGTATGCTTATGTTTAGAATTGGCTGGTTAAAATGCGTTAGAGTGCCTTGCTTAATAGCCGCGTCAAATGCTGCATAGGCTGCGCCAGCTTCGCGCACGTTCGGTGTTAATATTCGTTTAGATATTCGTTTATCCATACGCGTTAGCTCCTCAACTAGCAACTGTGTGCCAGCCGCACCGTCAATGATGATTTTAGCCGCGTTGCGCCACCTAGCAAATAGCCACGTGCTAAGCCAGCTTATGCCTGCATTTAGCGGTTTACGTTCAATCACCTCTACATGCGTTTTGTCGTCAGGCATTGATACGCCAACCGCCAGCGTCACGGCGCTACGATCAGGTGCAAATTTCACTGAATAAACTAGGCTAGGATTTTCAGGCAAGTCAACCTTTTCAACTATCAGCTTCTGCCACTCCTCCTCATCAATAGCGCGCATATTTTGCGTGCCAGCGTACCAACCTAAGCGCATCTTGTTAAAACTGTCATCTGCCATTTGTTCAGCTTCTGTTTTAACGCGGCGGAGCTGCAGGAAGTAGCCTAGACTAGGGTTAGTGTAGTACCAAGCGTCGCGATCATTTTTATCAACCAGCTTTTCAACGGACCATTCTTGTATGCAATAATCAGGTGCTTTACCGTTCAGCGCGCCGTCACGGATACGCAACCATACAGTAGCTGTGGATCCAGCTGTTGGTGGTGTTCCTGCGCGGATTGTTTGGCTATTCTGGTTACGACCTGCGGCGATAGTAGGCAATAACGCCTCCTGCTGTGCATCCGTTTCCTCTTGGCATTCGTCAAGTAGCAGGGTATCGCTAGTATTGCCAAGTCCGCCTGTGCGGGTTCGAGTTCTAAATACACACCGACCGCCATCAATTAGCTCCAGATAATCAAGCGTGCGTGGCTGACTGTCAAATTCAGGCGTTAGCAATTCTTTTATCTCATTTTTTGCATTATAAAAGAAATTTTGCACACGCCGCTTAACCTCGGTTACTGTTTTATCAGCGTGCGCTGTGTAAATTAGTGCCTCATTTAGAAAAATCATACCGCCAACAATACGTGCAATAAATAGCTCGGTTTTGCCGTTTTGGCGTGGCACGCTAAGCCCTGCGTCAGGGTTTGCCCAAATCCACTTGCCCTCATCATCTTCAATGACCGCCATCCAGCGATAGAGGACCGTTTTTTGCCACGGTAATAAATGCAGGTCATATTTTTCAAGTAATTCAATGGTTTTAACCGCTAACCAAACATCACCGTTGTTGTAGTGATCAATGCGTGGTTTTTGGTTCCCTAGCCGTTTATTCGCCATTTTAAGCCTTCTCCATATCATCAATAGTAATGCGTGCCTTAAAGCTTGTAGTGCGTGCGCCATTGCCACGTTTACGCTTGTGTTGCACCTCATCATTAACCTCACCAACCAATTTTGCTAAATCGGTGTTTTTACGTGGACCATTTTTACGTTCAAGTGCCTTAATCTGATCAGTAACGTCAATCAATTGCCGCGATAGGCTAGCCATATCACGTGTTGCAACGCCCTTTTCAAGTTCAGCGGCAATATTGTCGCGCAATGCTTGCAATACACCCAACTGATCATTTTTGGCAGCCAATTCGGCAATGCTTGGACCGGTTTTCTTAGTTTTGTCGCGTTGTAGGCTAGCCTGCTGTAATTTTTCAATGCGGTGCGGCGATTTGATGATATCGTGCCAACGGCTTAAAGCCGCATAGGCTTCGGTGCTAAGCACATCAATACCGCTACTGCTCAAAATTCTAATAGTGCTAGGCGGTAAATCCTTGAAATAGTTTAGCCAACCCTCATAATCCTTATTTTTTGGTAATTTAATTTTGAAATTGCGCTCGTTCCATTTTTTGCACAATTCTAAAAATTCGTCGTGCGATAATTCCAAAAACCATTGCTTAGCGCGTGCTTCTGTAAACGTTGGTGCTTTTGGTTTCGCGGCGGCTTTGCGTTTAGTTGTTGCTGTTTGCCGTTTTTTGGGCGTTTTTGGCGCGGTTTCGGCGTTTTTAGTATTAGTACCCGTTTTTGGTGTTTTTGTTGCTATGGTGGCTTCTGGCGTGGTTTTAGCTGTCATCACTTGACCCCATTCCAATAAACATTTTCAAAATTATAAGCCGCATTAGCTCTGGTTCGATAGTCAAGGTTGCTACGCGTATTGATAGCCTTGATTAGCTTAAACCGCTTGTCGCTGATTTTGTAGCTACTGAAATAAACCGGCACTGATTGGCTGATTGCCCAGTCGTAAAACGCTTGACTATCAAAACCGCCCTCTTTGTATTCGTTCGTATTTTCGTATGGCGGATCACAATATACCACTGGTTTGCCCCCCCCCTATAGCGATATCGCGATAATCGCTATTAGTTATCACTAGCTCTTTAAGCGGTAATTGTCGCAACTGTTCTAAGCGTTCAATACGCGTCATGTGTTCAAGCTGAATTATACATAGGCAATTGCGGCTTAGCACTACGCGGCGTTTATAAGCGGTATCGTATTTGTTAAAGTCCAAAAATAGCTGTATTTTACGACTTAGGCCGTCCTTTTCTGAAAAATGGCTATTTATGTAATTCTCGAGCCATTTGATATTATCAGTGCCGTCTTGCACAGTTTCGTGGTACTTCTGCTTAAATTTTTCGATTTTATCGCCGTAAAGATAACTGCGCTGATTGTTACCAAAAGTCCAGCAGCACTGCAAAAATCCAGCAAACCAGTCGTTTTTATTGATTTTTTGCGAAAAAATCGCACGAGGCACAAAAACAGTCGGTATTTCGCCGTTTTTTTGAATATGCCGCAAAAGTTCAACAATTGCTGTATTTAATTCATTGTAGTGCGTTTTTAGGTGCGGATACCTATCCAGCACATAAAACGATACACTGCCGCCTCCGCCAAACAGGTCATAAAAATCAGTAGCACCCTTATGCCTGCTTAAAATTAGCGGTATGATTTTATCAACCAGCTTTTGTTTACTGCCCATATAGGGCATGCTGTAATGTCTTGCCACTTTTATCAGCCCCCTGCTAAATATCGATTAAGCAACCGCAATTTGGGCATTCAATGGGGTCTTTATCAGCCGCACCATCTTTAGCTTTTGGCTCTTTTGGTTCAGCAATATCACCAAAATCAAATGTGTCAATGCCCCAGTCTTTAAGTTCGTCAACATTCCACATATCTTTTAGAATTGACTCGTCCCATTTGCCGCTGTGGTGATTATCAAGCGCCATAAAGCGCCGTTTTTGCTTGTCGGTTAAACCAATAGCCTGCTTAACTAAAATATCAGCATAGCCGAGGTCTTTTTGTACATACCAACGCTGCGTTCCAGCCAAAATATTAAAATCTTCATCTACTATGATTTCACGGAGCTGTTTCATTTCCGGGAAATCTTTTATAGATTTTTTTAGGTCGTCATATTCCTTACGGTTAATGGTTCGCGGATTATCCTCACGCGGTTTACATTTGTCAATATTGACTACTAAAATATTAACCTTAAATTCTTGTTTTGGCATTCGCTGGCGTTTCCTTTCTTAACCGAGTTAGTCCTCGTATCGCTTAGCTTTATTATATCACCATAAGAGGTAAACCTCAAGTTAGAGAAGATTATTACTACGCGGCCTAATCAAATCTCTAACTTTTCCACACCCCCCAAAAAATCTCCAAAAAAGTCATAAAAAAGTGTTGACAGTCGGTGGGTGGCTTGCTACAATAAGAATATAACAAATTTAATTCATAGAAAGGCATAAAAGCTATGAAAAATCCACTAAAAAACCTAGACACACCACAACTAATACACATCCTTAACTCAATAAGTGGCGGCATGGAGCTAGTAGGCACTACATTTAAGGACGTTGACGAGATGGTAAGCGCTGCGAACGCTGAATTTGACCGCCGCTTTGCTGAGCGTGGTGAATATGTTCGCCTATCAAATAAAGTTAAAGGTTTATGCGGACCATCTTACGTTTGCGGCAAAATGGTTGACGGCGTTGTTATCAAAACCCACTACGAGCGTGATGAAGCTAAAGCTAAAAGCTACCGCCGCGTAAAGTAGTAGGACCAAATAGAAATCACCGCCTGCTGCGAGGGGCGGTGATTTTTTAATTGCGTGTAGTTAAGCTTGTGGCTTTGGCTGATCGTTGTTATCAGTCTTAAAGAAGCGATAAGTTGCATACAATGCCACGTTTACGCCAGCAACGGCCGCGCCGGCAAGCATGCTAAGAAAGCCCTCCCAACCAATGTCAGTCTTAAAGCCGCCCTGCGCAAGTAGTGAAGATATAAAGCCACTTGCAAATGCAAATGCGCCCGCCTTCATAATGCTGTTTATGTCTTTAGAATTTAATCCCATTTTCAATTTCTCCTATTTAGTTTAATGTTTACGGTAGCCTTAGCACTTGGCCTGGATAGATTAGGTTAGCGTCAGGTATGCCGTTAATGGCTTGTAGTGTTTGCCAGTCAGTGCCATTTTGAGCCGCAATGCCGCTTAGGGTGTCGCCGCGCTGTACTGTATAGGTTCGCTGAGCAGGTGCTGCGCCGCCACGTACACGGATTTGCTGACCTGGGTAAATCAGGTTAGCATTTTGTAAACCGTTATCAGCGGCTAATTGTTGCCACGTTGTGCCAAATAGCTGCGCAATGCCGCTTAGGGTGTCGCCGGATTGGACCGTATAAACCTCATCGCTAGCAGGCGCTGGGCTTGGCTGTGGTGCTGGTTGCGGAGCAGGGGCTGGTGTGCTGTCGGTAGCGCCGGCGTAAGCCCGCCACGTGTTTGCATCGCCGTAAAATTCATTACAGTCAAGGTTGCCTGCCCAACCATCAAGCCTGCCCGAGCTTGTCCATTGCCACATTGCATAAAATTTCCACCACTTAACTGCAGGCTCTGGACCGGCGTTTGACATGTCATAGTTGTAATCAGCTGCGTTATCACGGTAGCGCGCAATCCATAAACCATAATCAGCGTCAGCAACACTTGACCAATCGTGGCTTAATACCACGCTCTCTGACATGTAAATCAGGGCTTTTTTGCCTGTTTTTTCCTTGAATAAATCAAGCCAGCGTTTAGCCCACGCAACGTCATGTGTTGCGTCCTCCCAATCAAGCACAAATAGCGTGCCTGGGTTTTCTAGGTAGCCCCTAATGTTGTTTATGAAAAAATCAACCTCAGCCTCAGCGCTGTTTACGCTGTTACGGGCGAAATGATAAACGCCGACCAATTTACCAGCGCTAAGCGCTTGCTGATAAAACGTATCGCAAGCGTGGTCAACAAACCCAACTGTTGCCTTTGCAATCACGAAATCCGCGTTAATATTCGCGGCGTCCAAGCCTGCTTGCCAGTTGCTAATGTCTATGCCTTTTAGTGCCATATGACCCCCTAAAATAGTAAAATTTGTAATGCTTTTATTATAGCATAAAGCTAATGTAAATAATTTACCCTTACCAATTATTGCTGAGTGGTGTTAGATTTTCAGACTTATCAAGTTCATTATAATCATCGCGCATTTTATTCGATTTTTTACGATTACAACGCATATGCGACAATTGCACATTTTCGATTGAATACGGCGCGCCGCCGCGGCTAATTGGTACAATGTGATCAGCTTCAACCGCTAGCGGGTTCATTTTTCCAGTGGCCGGATCGGTCTTTGGTAGGGTTACATCAATATACCGCCCGCAAATTGCGCATATAGGGTCTTTTGATGCAATGGCACGCTTGCGCACTTCACGCCACGTTTTTAAGTCAAAAGCGTCACCGTTTGGCAAAACTCTGCCGGTTTTCTTTGGTTTTTCCATTTTAGCCCTCCTAGCCTATTTGATTTATCGTAAAATTAGCCTTGCCGCTATAAGTGATAGCTATAGTATCAACCGCCGCGGCCGTATCGTAATTACTATTGCTAATAAACAAATACTCAAAATTGCCATCACTACGCTTTACAGGCTCAACATATAAGTAAGTCCTTAGCTGGTTCAGTGTGCCTGGCTTGACAATAACACCTATAGGCATAGTAGTATCTTTATTTTCTGGGGTCATCAATACGCGCCAGCAGTGCGTGCGGGCGTCTGGCGGTATTACGATATCCACCACATAGCGCTTAAGGTTCAGCGCATCGCCACCGAAAAATTGCAACTGCTTAATCTCCTCAAGCTTCTGTTTAGCCTGTGATAGCAACATATCTAGTACGTTTTTTGTTCTCATTTAATTTAGCTCCTGTAAATAAAAATCAACGTCAGCATTCGCCATTATACCAATCTTCAGCCGTAAAGCCGTGCCTGTCGGTGCTACTATGTGGATCAAATATTCGTTTTGGTTTTGGACCGTCGGGCTAACCGGCGTAATTCCATAAGCAGTGCTGGTGTTAGCGCTATTTGTGGCACTATTCCAGTTTGAAAATCTAACACCGTTTAAGTACCGTAAATCAGGTACGACATCAGCCAGCAATATGTTTTTGGTGGGCATATTCTTAGGCACAACCACAAGCTTAATAGCTTTATATGAGGTGCCTTGCGACTGGTATGGTGCTACAACGCTAAATTGCAGGTCGTGGCTGCCAGGCTTTTCAAAATACTTAGCTTTGATCTGGTTGGTGCCGACAAATTGCGTGGTTTTAAGCTCATCAATATCTAATAATAATTGGCGTAATATTCGTACTAAATCATCAAATGCACGCATTACCATGTTCCCCTTAAAGTGCTTGAGGTTGTACCTTTGTCGCTGGCACGCACCGTGAAGTGATAGGCCAGCTCAATATCGCTAACGGTTGCCGCTACTGTCATGCTAGTATGATATTTATAAAAGCTTGTTGCGTCATATTGCGGCATAAATAGCTCACCAAGTATGCCGCTACAGAATACCGATCCAACCGCCGCGTTAGCACTGTTAAATATGTCCATTTTTATGCCATAGCCGCGATTATTAGCGAAATATTCACTTTTACCATGATAGCCATTAGTTTTTACTTCAAGCTCTAAGACTGGTATTGCTACTGCTGGCTTGTTGTGTTTTGGCACAAAAGTCTGATCACAAATTAAGGTGTGTTCATTATACAGGCTGCCGGTGTTTGGTAATGGTATATGTGATATCTGCCGCACGGTTTGGTTGCTGCTAGTGCTGAAATAAACAATGTCGCCGTGTTCATCACGCAAGCCGCTACGTACCAAATATGCCAACATACCGCTGTTCTGGCTGGTTAGCTGTGGCGTTTTCAGTTCGTCAAGTTCGCGCCGCATTGCCGCAACCTGTTCTTCAATGCTATCATTAGCGATACTTAGCCGCATTAAACCGCCTCTTGCTTGCTGATAATATCATTAATATCAATGTCGTCAAATGTTAGTTCAACCGACTCCCAACCGTTGCTATCAACGCTAACACTAATGCTCTCAATTCGGTAATAACCATCAATGTGCTGTAGTGATTTGTTACCATTTAATTTTATGTAAATAGTATCACCCACACCAACATCGCTTAAATCAAGCGCGCCATTTTCAACGGTTATGCTTGGTAATTCTATAGGGTCTTTGCTGTAATGTAGCACGGCGGTAGCGTTTTGGGTTAGCGTGCTTAGTTCAGTCACGCTATTATATGAGGCTATCATTTCGCGGCGATAGATAGCATTTTGACTTGTAGCGTCTTCAACCTTGGTTTGGACCGCGTCCTCACCATTTCCGCTACCAATTCCATAAACCACATTAGCTACATTTTCAACGCTTCTGTCAAATGAAAAACTAGCGATATCGCCGGGATATTCTAACCGCATATCTGGTCGGTAGTAGCCTTGCGCTTCATATGTGTTAAATAGCTTGTCAGGGGTTATTTCAAAATCGCAACCCTTGCTAACCTGCGACAATTGCTGCAAAAATGACTTAACTTCTTTGCGTTCCTGGTTCCTATCGCGGAGCACGGTTGCACCAGTATGCCTGCCACGCCGCACACCATAATCACCGCCTGCCATTTTATTGCAGGTATCAATTACGCCCCACATAATGTCCTGCTGCGGTTTGCCGTTGTAATTCATGGTTACGTAACGTTTCTTGTAATAGTTCAGATAGCCACTAGCATTAACTGACATCTTCACGGCGCTACTTGACCCCTTGTAGCCAAACTTTATAATGTTAGTGCCGATAATATACCTGCCATTGCGTTTTACGCGGATATCGTTACGGCCGACCTCCATAAAGCTCCTAGGATTATCACCAAACCCCATAGCTTTGATATATTCCTCGTACCGTGTCAAGTCAACATCAAATGATAGCATATCTGCATCATTGCGGGTTTTGGACCATCGCATATTTTCGCATAGGTGAAAAATATCACCCATAGGCTTGTTATCTTTGGACCAAACTTCAACCTCATATTTTGCCATGATTAGATACCCATAAATCCACTACTAAACCTAACTGTCGCACGCCCCGTGTCGCTGGTAACTGCGCTAGATAGCGCTAGGTTATTATCACCGCTTGCTAGCTTTATAAATGTGCTACCATCTGATTTTAAGTAATAAACGTCGGTGCCGCTTGGTTCTGTGCCGTTATTAGTAGCTTCATCATAAGCGGCTTTGTCAACCTGCACTATGGTTTTCAGGTGCGTATTAACAATCACCACATCGTTTGCGGTCAAGTCTGCTAATATCTGCATGAATTGGTTGGTTGTTTGGTTTATGACTTTAGGCTGATGAATTGGACCAAAAATAGTAATAACTGGGTCAATAGTGCTTGTGCCTGTATTCTTTACGGTAGTGTACTGTGAGCCGCCGCCTGCAATAATCAGCGGAAATGTGACAGGAAATCTAAAACCGCCCTCAGGTTTGCCAATCTGCAATGTAGCCATAATGCCGCTACCGCCGCCGTAATCGTACCAGAGCGGGTCATCAGCCTTAAGGTTCAGCTTGTACTGTGCTTTTTGCCTAAGCGCGCCAATGCTGCTCACTACGCCAAGCACAACCACGTTAGTTGTGTAGGTGTTGCCTGCGTCGGTCACATAACGCAATAATAGCCGTTTTTCAGCAAGCAGGGCAAACAGTTCGCGCCGCTTCTGTTCAACTACTGCAATATCTTGATTAGCAATAACGCCAATGATTGATAAAAAGCGTGCTTCAAAATTCTGTTCACCTGTCCAGCCACCGTCCATGCCAATATTCGTACCTTGACTAGTGCGGATTTCTGGCAAGCCTGAAAATCCCTCCAAATCAGGGTTTACATGCATACTATTTTCACGACCGCCATTTAGGTTTATTTCTGTGTTTTTCCCTTTAAGCCAGATTTGCATAGTTCCCCCTAACTTTGACTCACCGCATAAGCAATATCACTTGACACCTGTTTGCTTGTTAAGCTATCAGGCACGTTATTCGTAATATTCATAACAACGTTTGTCGGCGTTTGATAATTTCCAGCACTAGCGCTTTGGCTTGTAGTAATATTGCTATTAAGATTAGCACTCATTGACGGATCAAAACCAGCCATAGCGTTCATAGCTTCGTTAGACATGTCATTAACCGCTTGCGTAACCATATCTTTATTTTTAGTAATTCCCTCAGCCAAACCCATCACGTTCATTTTACCAATCCAAGCAAATTCCTTTGACGGTGAGTGAATTCCAAAAATTCCTTTAATGCTATCAATCACGCTTTTGCCAAAACTCTTAATTCTGTCAGTAATCCAGCCGGTCACGTTGCTAATACCTTGCCACAAACCCTTGACGAGATTAGCGCCAATTTGAATTAAATTATTAGGCGATAAAGCGTTAGCTATTGTCGTAACTACTTTAGATGCTGCAACCAACACACTGCCATACATTGCGGCAATTCCACCGATCAGACCAGCTATAAGCTGTACACCTGACCTCATCAAGCCCTGCAAAAATTCAGGGCGGGTGAGGGTGGTGATTATGTTAGTTACAATTTGCGGTATTGCATTTACTAAGGCAGTAATGATAACCGGTATAGCCTGTACCATTGCCATATAAAACTGAATTGTTCCCATAATCATTGCGGTTAGGCT
>ERZ772908.198-NODE-198-length-14950-cov-27.7989_pt1 | contig 14950 bp, 15 predicted proteins | sample MGYA00512121_ERZ772908 | MGnify/ENA primary metagenome ERZ772908 (study PRJEB29015, sample SAMEA2738084) | human oral metagenome | biome: human oral; feature: human-associated habitat; material: saliva | place: China | collected 2264 ... | reverse complement strand
AAAGCGGCAAAAATATAATAAGTTGCTACTCTCAAGTCTTTAGATTGACGTTTTAACAAGCGTTCAGAAGCATCCAAAATCAATCGGCAATCAATACCTGAAAGCTTGGCCAATTCAATTTTAATAGCCTCAAAATCATCGGCATATGCAACATCCTCGCCACAAGGGTGGCCGTCTGAAACAGGTTCCAGCCACTCTTGCCAGCGATGAATATTGTTATCGGTGATTGATGTACCCTCATCACCAAGTATCGGCTTTACCCATTGGGGTAATGTCATGATTATTTAACCTCAAAAATCTTATTCGGCAGATGGATATTCTTCAGTTCTAACAATCCCAAAGGTCCTTTACCGGAATTAGTTCTCATATAGAACCTCATCAATTTGTCTTTCTCCAATGGGAATTCGACTAAATAAGTGCCGCTGTCAATCGGTGTAACCCTAGATTTTTCAAGCATACGGATAAAACCGAAGCGACCACTAATTTCTTGAGTCTTACGCATACCTTCTGCCTCAGTTTCCCAAGAAATACGAAGACCGGCATTGCTGACATCTCCAGGCCATTTGAATGTCTTCCACTCTGTTTGTTGGTTGAAATAATCTAAAGACTGACCGTCGATAATTAAATCATACTGAACAATACCTTGAGTAGATGTCGGTTTCAGCTCAAAGCTATAGCCACCCTCTCCGTTAACAAAGAAGTCTTCAGAAATAGCACTCAATTTATTCAATTGTTGCAGCAACCCCGGGTTAACCTTCAATTCACTTCCGGGCGCAACAATCCATTGGTTACCCTGTTTGGTTAAAACACCTGCCAATTGGGTTGTGACAAACTGATTAAGTGCACCTTTGTTAACATCCAAATATTTTGCCAATACCGGAATCGAAACTTCGATTTCTGATCGAGCAAATGGATATCGGCCACCCAGTTCAGACTGCATAGGATTGACAAAATTACTTGCCCACAAATTATTGATGTCTTTTTGAGCAACGCCGGCAATTGAATCCCATACGGAATTAAACGGCAATACAAAAACATTTCGTGCAAACGGCAACAATCTGTCACCCACACCGGCCTCAATCAAACGTGCGTACTGTATGCCGTCGAGGAACTCATTATCACCACCGTTTAAAACACCTTGCACGGCTGTTCTTGCCGCACCTCCGGTATCAGAGGATGCCGTCATTTGAATCAAACGCTGCTTCACAGTAGTTACACGTTCAAGGTAGCGCTGCAGACTCAAATCACTCTTTGGATTAATTTGTGCATCAATCAATTGCAACAGAGTTTCAAATTCTGCTTCCAACGGCCCTGCTAGATAATCATTTACCTTATCTTCCAAAGCATTAATATTTTCAGATTGAGAATTCAATACCGCATCTGCAACCTTACGCGAACGAGTAGACAGTTGTCTTGCAGCTACACGTTTTGCTGCATCTGCAACAGCAGGATTGACATCAACTTTCTTGCTATCCAGCTGACTGCTTTCTTTCACTGCATTAAATAATGCCACCAATGGCGAACGTTGAGGATCCGCATAGACGTGAAGCTGATTGACTGCATCCAAGCTGGTTGTTCTCGGTTGCCATGTAATGCTGTTCATCATGTTGTACCAAGCGGTAGCATATTCCTTAAAGTAACGTTCTTTCAGGCTATTGATTGCCGCTTCTGTTACCGAAGCTTGGTACACATTACCGCCCAATACCCAATCATTGCTCTTGCTGTCTTTAATTGCCTGCTCTAATCCCGGCTTAATATATTTTTCCCAACCCTCAACCGTATATATACGCGGCAAAGGTTTTCCAACATTCCAAATACCTTTCAAATCCTTATTAAGCAATTTATCTAAGGTAATGGTTTGCAACTTGGCATTCGTACCCTGAATAATGCGTTTATACAATTGCTCACTGCCTTGGTCGCGATTGATCCAGTCCACCAAGACCTGACGGCTTCTTGATACCAATTCAGTTTGTTCAGGCTCTGCCAAATTATTTTTCTGTGACATACGCGACACAAAAAACTGTGCCAATGTTTGCGCATCTTTTGCCGCCACATTTTGTGTCGTCAACATCTGCGTCAACTTGGTTACTAAGAATTCCGCATCTTTTGCGCCTTTTGTTTTCTCAACATGAGACGTCAGCATCAAATATGCTTTCAAATCTTGATAAGCACTATCCTGAAGTTCAAAGTCATCAGGAATTCTGCCTTCCAACATTACCAATTCATCTAACTTGTTCTCAAAGAATGCAGTAGCAGGACGGCTGATAACATCTTTTGCCAAATTATTATATTTACGGTAAGCAACAGCTAAGAGCTCTTGTCGATGCTCATACCCCAAAAACTTAACCGCATATTGTGAGAAGCTTCGACGAGACTCCAAATCTGTAATATCTTGTTGCAATCGAATAAGTGTAGCTACTTTCTCAGCACGAGATTTTACTTTCTGTACGCTTTCAAAATCGGTCTTCAAACGGCTGATTTCTTGATAGCTGCTATACGCACTGACTGCAAACGCACCGCCGACAAGCAGGGCAACTGCACTTAAGCCCAAATAAATTTTTTCCGTTTTAGAAAAACGCAGTTTCTTTCCGGAACCCAAAACAGATAAATCGTTGAATGCACGGAAAATCAAATCTCCTGATTGTTCAGGTTGATTTGATTGAATAAAAGAAATACCTGCAACAGTATCCAGTTTTCCCAGTCCCCGCTTTTCTGCAGCAATATAATCAGCCAAAGCCTGAGTTTGTGACGGCAGTTTGGCAGACAATTTTGCAATAGGTGTTTGTTCTAAATCGGCTTCAATCAATCGTGTGCCCACAGCTGCCAACCGGTTAGCAAATTGATCCAACTCTTTCATCAACTCTGCTGAAGATACTGTTGAACCATATTTCAAAGCATGGCTGACTGCTGATGGCATTTCATTGGCATCATTTACAAAATGAACTTGATTAATTGGAAGTTTCCAGCCAAGTTTTTTCATTAACTCAAGCAGTTGAGCGGTATTTTCCTGAACTGAAAACTCCCCTTGAAGCTCAACAATACCTTCTGCAGGACGTTTTCCCACACCTCTCAGATACTGCCAACCATTCGCAGGTTCCATTGCCTGAGCATCTATCCAAATCGCAGAAGCCGTTTCTACCCAAAGTTGCGGGCGAATATTAGGCAAAACTCTATCCAAGAGCATTGGTTCTTGGGTTACAACAAAAATCCAAGGCTTACGATGTTTTTTATATTGTCTAGTCAATAAGTAAATATGGCGTAGCTGCTCCCAACGTTCCGCTATACCAATCAGAGTTGAAGACTCTCCATTATCCCCACTTAAATCTTCAGGATTTAAATGTTTCAAACCGGAGTATTTATCGGAGCTCCTAGCCCAAAAAAATCTCGTAATCAAAGGGGTAAGGAGTATCAATGAGATCACAATTGATACACATGCCCAGACCACAATTTTTGCAATAGTCGACATAATGCCAAGATTTTGGCCAAAAAAGTATAATAGGATTGCGCTGATGGCACTTCCAATAAAGATGATTACCCCTGTTGTAATAGGCTTCATAGTAGAGTTTTCTCGAAAAAGATAAGGGATGGATTATAATAGGATATTTCCTTTCCGTCATTATTACATATAAATCTTATTTGAATAAATATTCATTTAACCCAATATTTATCTTCACCTTTCAATATTGCTTCAGCCTCTGACTCATAAAAACTATTCGCTATTCGCACATACAATCAACCAAACCGACAACATCCTCCAAAACTATCAAAGTTATATTCAAAACTTGATATCTTCTCCTCATACCATATAGATACAGAAACTAACCGTGTTGTTTACACAACAGATTCAGGAAACAAACCCTATCTAGCTATACCTTATATCGTATTTTTTCAGACGGCCTTTATCCCCCAAAAGATAGCCAGTCCACCACCTTTGCTATATCATTCAACTATACAGAAACCAAGGAAAACACCATGTACGAAGTCAACCGCAGCGTCTTCCTGCTTATCCCCCTCGATCCTTTTTGGAACTGGCTGAAATCCCTGCCCGGCAATCACTTGGACGGCCTGACGCTTGAAGATATCCAAGCCGATGCCAATTCCTACCTCGTTCGCCCGTGCGAAACTGCCGACGAAGTATGGGACGAAATCGAAGCGCGTTTCGAAGACATTTTTGCTGCCGAACTGGCCGACTGGTGCGAAGACGAAAGCGAATGGCCGGATTTGGATGCCGACATTTTCAACGAATGGTTCGACATCCAACTCTCCACCGTGATTACCGACCTCGAACACGAACCCATCGCACGCGAAGAGTTCCAACCCATCAATCTCAACTGATGAAACTGACCGTCCGCAACTACCACCTCGACGGCTACGGCCACGTCAACAATGCGCGCTATCTCGAATTTCTCGAAGAGGCGCGCTGGACATTTTTTCAAGAGCATGAGCTTCTGTCCGAACTCGAAGGCATCATGCTCGTTGTTGCACGCGTCGATATCCGCTACCGCCGCCCGTCGCTTGAAGGCGATGTTTTAACCTTTACAGGCCGTCTGAAAGACATCGGCACACGCCACATCATCCTCAGCCAAACCGCGACCCTGCCCAACGGCAAAGTGGCCATCGAAGCCGAAGTTACCCTTATGCCCGTCAGCAGCGAAAGCGACCGCAGCATCAGCGTTCCTCAAACCTTAGCACACGCAATTCAAAACCTCGAATCATGAAAAAAATACTCACACTCCTTGTCGTTGCCACGATTGGCGCGCTTCTTGCCTTTGTCCTTATCCCCAGCAACAAAGCTACCCCTAATTTCGCCCTGCCCGATCTGCAAGGCAAAACCATTACCAACGCCGATTTGAAAGACAAAGTTACCCTCATCAACTTCTGGTTTCCCTCCTGCCCCGGCTGCGTGAGCGAGATGCCTAAAATCATCAAAACCGCCCAAGATTATCAAGGCAAAAATTTTCAAGTCCTCGGCATTGCCCAACCCATCGACCCCATTGAAAGTGTCCATCAGTACGTCAAAGAATACGGCATTCCCTTCACCGTCATGTACGACGCCGACAAAACTGCCGCAAAAGCCTTTGGTACACAGGTTTACCCGACTTCCGTCCTGATCGACAAAAACGGCAACATCCTTAAAACCTACGTTGGCGAACCCAATTTCTCCCAACTTTATCAAGAAATCGACCAAGCCCTCGCACAATAAATCCAAGGCCGTCTGAAACCATATTTCAGACGGCCTAAAACCGAAATATCCTTTATAATAAGCAACATTTTATCCGTTCAGACACCAAGCTCCTCTATCAACAAAGGCCGTCTGAAACAACCGAATACCCATAAGAGAACATCATGAAATTTATCGACGAAGCAAAAATCGAAGTCGCCGCAGGCAAAGGCGGTAATGGTGCAACCAGTTTCCGCCGCGAAAAATTCGTGCCCCGCGGCGGCCCTGACGGCGGCGACGGTGGCAAAGGCGGCAGCGTTTGGGCAGAAGCCGACGAAAACACCAACACCCTCGTCGAATACCGCTTCGTCAAACGCTACCAAGCCAAAAACGGCGAAAAAGGCCACGGCTCCGACCGCTACGGAGCAGGTGCAGACGACATCGTCCTCAAAATGCCCGTCGGCACCCTCATCCGCGACCTCGATACAGACGAAATCGTCGCCGACCTGACTTACCACGGCCAGCGCGTCTGTCTCGCCAAAGGCGGCAAAGGCGGCTTGGGCAACATCCACTTTAAATCCTCCGTCAACCGTGCCCCTAAACAATCCACGCCCGGTGAAGAAGGCGAAACCCGTTCCCTGCAACTCGAGCTTAAAGTCCTCGCCGATGTCGGCTTATTAGGCATGCCTAACGCCGGTAAATCCACCCTGATTACCGCCGTATCCGCCGCACGTCCAAAAATCGCCAACTACCCCTTCACCACCCTGCATCCAAACTTAGGCGTCGTGCGCATCGACGAAAACCACAGCTTCGTCATGGCAGACATCCCCGGCCTGATTGAAGGCGCAGCAGAAGGCGCAGGCCTCGGCCACCGCTTCCTCAAACACTTATCACGCACCGGCCTGCTGTTGCACGTCGTCGATTTGGCGCCCTTCGACGAAGCCGTCAATCCTGCCGAAGAAGCCCTCGCCATCATCAACGAATTGCGCAAATACGACGAAGAACTCTACGACAAACCGCGCTGGCTGGTACTGAACAAACTCGACATGCTCGATGAAGAAGAAGCCCAAGCGCGTAGCGCCGCCTTCCTCGAAGCCATCGGCTGGGACTACCCGAAACCAGACGACCGCTTCCAATTCGACATGGAAACCCCGCGCCTCTTCCAAATCAGCGCCCTGACCCACCAAGGCACGCAGGAATTGGTACACCAAATCAACCAATATCTGACCGAGAAAAAACGCATCGAAGCTGAAAAAGCCGAAGCGGAGCAGGCAGCGGCAAAAGCCGAAATTGCCGAGCAGCAGCCTAAAACGGACACAGGTGTATTTAAGCCGGAGTAAGTAAATAAAAAGTTTTCAGACGGCCTGTTTAATGTAATATAGGGCCGTCTGAATACAGGAACAAAAAGCAAGGAAGACCATGATTTCTGATAAACAACGTGTCGAATTGGCGAAAAAGCAAGCCATGCTTAAAATTTTGTATCAAGCATGGCTGGCAGAAAAACGGAAATACGCCGTCATCACAGTAGTCGATAATGAAGGCAACCTTATCGAATACCATCCTTCCGGTAATCAAAGAACAGTAGGCCATGTCAAACAACCGGCCTAAAGCGATTTTTTACTGTGGTGCTAACGGTTCGGGCAAATCTACCCTGCGCCAATTCAATCAAGATCGTGTCTCGTTAGTGATTGATTCTGACCATATCGCAGCAGAAATTAATCCTGAAATGCCTCGCTTAGCCGATATGGAAGCGGGAAAAACCGCATTGCGCTTATTCCGTCAAGCGTTGGATAATCGAATTTCTTTTTTCCATGGAATCGACCTTATCCGGCAAATCCGCCCTTACCCGCATTCAAACGGCCCACAATGCCGGATTTTACGTCATACTTAACTATATCGGTCTTGCGACGCCCGAATTAAATATCCGCCGTATGCAGGAGCGCGTCGCAAGCGGCGGACACTGGATAGATCCTGAGTTAATCCTCAACCGCTACCATGTGAGTCTGCGAAACCTTCATACCGCATTACCGTTTGTTGACGAAAGTTTTATTTTTGATAACTCATCGGTTTATCCTCACCTGCAAATATGGATGAATCAATATCAATATTTGAAAAACAAACAGTTAGCCAACTGGGTAAAGCCAATCGAACAAACCATACTTTCAAATGGATTAATTTTTGATTCTTTTTTAGCTTATGAATAAAGAATTTGCCTGCACAAAAAAATCCAAAATAATTTCCCTCTGTTTACACAAAATTTGAAAATCCCATGACCACCATCTACAACACCCTTACCCGCCAAAAAGAACCCTTCACCCCAATCGATCCGAAAAACGTGCGTATGTACGTTTGCGGCATGACTGTTTACGACTACTGTCACTTAGGCCATGCCCGTGTGATGGTTGTGTTCGACATGATTGCCCGTTGGTTGCACGAGTGCGGTTATCCGCTCACTTATGTGCGCAACATCACTGACATCGACGATAAAATCATCGCCCGTGCGGCTGAAAACGGCGAAACCATCGGCGAACTGACTGCTCGATTTATCCAAGCTATGCACGAAGATGCCGATGCTTTGGGTGTGTTGCGTCCGGATATTGAGCCAAAGGCAACGGAAAACATTCCGCAAATGATTGCCATGATTGAAACCCTGATTCAAAACGGCAAGGCATATCCTGCCGCAAACGGCGATGTTTACTACGCCGTGCGCGAGTTTTCCGCTTACGGCCAATTGTCGGGCAAATCGTTGGACGACCTGCGCGCAGGCGAGCGCGTGGAGGTGGACGGTTTCAAACGCGATCCGCTTGATTTTGTGTTGTGGAAAGCGGCCAAAGCAGGCGAGCCGGCATGGGAAAGCCCGTGGGGCAATGGCCGTCCGGGTTGGCACATTGAATGCTCCGCCATGAGTGAAAACCTGTTCGGCGATACTTTCGACATCCACGGCGGCGGTGCGGATTTGCAGTTCCCGCACCACGAAAATGAAATCGCCCAAAGCGTCGGTGCCAGCGGTCATACCTGCGACCACGACCACGCGCAAACCCATCACGGTCAAAGCATCGCCAGCCACGTCAAATACTGGCTGCACAACGGCTTCATCCGCGTGGACGGCGAGAAAATGTCCAAATCGCTGGGCAACTTCTTCACCATCCGCGAAGTGTTGAAACAATACGACCCAGAAGTCGTGCGTTTCTTCATCCTGCGCGCCCACTACCGCAGCCCGTTGAATTACTCCGACGCACATTTGGACGACGCAAAAGGTGCGCTGACCCGCCTGTACACTACGTTGAAAAACACACCAGCGGCTGAGTTTGGCTTATCTGAAAGCGCCAACGATTACACCCGCCGTTTCTACGCCGCCATGAACGACGATTTCGGTACGGTCGAAGCGGTTGCCGTGTTGTTTGAACTGGCAGGCGAAGTGAACAAAACCAATGATGCACACCTCGCCGGCTGCCTGAAAGCTTTGGGCGGCATCATCGGCCTGTTGCAACGCGATCCGATTGAATTTCTGCAAGGCGGTGCTGTTTCAGACGGCCTCTCCAACGAGGAAATCGACGATTTGATCGCCCGCCGCAAACAGGCACGCGCGGATAAAAACTGGGCAGAATCCGACCGCATCCGCGACCTGCTGAACGAACACAAAATCATTCTGGAAGACAACGCCGGCGGTACGACTTGGCGCCGCGGTTGATTTCATGGCATAGATAAAAGGCCGTCTGAAACTGTTTTCAGACGGCCTTTTATTTTACTATTTCCAAAAGGGCGCAAACATCGCGCCCTTGGTTGAAAACATCATTTCATTTATGCACCGAATACTTTCAGACGGCCTTCGATTGGTTGGAAGGCTTTTTCGCCAGCTGGAGCCGCGATACCGCCAATCACCATTTGCGCACGCAACAACCAGCTTTCCGGCAAGTTCCATTCTTTGGCAATGGCCGCATCAGGCAGCGGATTGTAGTGTTGCAGATTGGCGCCGATACCGGCAGCCGCCAATGTTGTCCACACAGCATATTGAACCATGGCATTTGCCTGATCCGCCCAGATCGGGAAGTTGGCCGCATAAGATGGGAACTGCTCTTGCAAACCTTTGACAACATCTTGATCTTCAAAGAACAAAACTGTCGCCGCGCCTGCTTTAAACAAGTTTAGTTTTTGCGCAGTGGCTTCAAACTGCTCGGCAGGAACAACCGCACGCAACGCTTCTTCGACAAAATGCCACACTTTGGCATGTTCTTCGCCAAACAATACGACCACTCGGGCAGATTGCGAATTGAAAGCAGACGGCGTATGCAAAACGGCGTGTTCGATGATTTTGGTTACTTCCTCATTGGACAGAGGCAGGGTATTGTTCAATGCATAGATAGAACGACGGGTTTCAGCAGCTTGTTGCAAAACAGAATAAGTCATGATCTTTTCCTTAAATTAATCTTTATCTTTACCAAAAACGCTATCCAAAGCCCACGCTCCGCCACCGGCTACTGCCAGATACAGGAACACGAAGCAGAACAAAACGGCAGATTCGCCATGGTTGGCCAATGGAAACAAAACATTACCGGAAGACGCGTGTGCCATAAAATAGGCGGCTGCCATCTGACCGGACAAAACAAACGCGGTCGGACGGGTGAACAGGCCCAATATCAATAAGATACCGCCGACAATTTCCAAAATACCGGCCACCAGCATCAAACCCTCAGGCGCGCCGCCCATGGACATCGGAAAACTGAAAAACTTGGCCGTGCCATGCAGCAAAAACAAATACGCCGTAACAATACGCAAGACAGACAATACAACAGGTTGGAATGATTTGAGGGCTGACATCTTAATAATCCTTATTTTAAAGAGGTAGGGAGCAATTTCAATAAGTGCAGTATAGATAATTCCCAGTAAGAGATATATACTCGAATTATTGATACAACGTTTCCTAATAAGAAATCATGGATACCCTATTCAGCCTAAAAGTTTTCCGCCAAGTTGTTCAAAGTGGCAGTTTTACCCGTGCCGCCGATCAGCTCGACATCTCCACCGCCATGGCCAGCAAACACGTCAGCCATCTGGAAAACACCATTCAAGCCAAGCTCTTACACCGCAACAGCCGCAACCTACACCTGACCGAAGCAGGCGAAGAATACTACCGCCAATGCAGCTACGCGCTGGATACCTTGGACACCGCCGCCCAAAAAGCGGCAGGCGGCGCCGACACGCCGCAAGGTATGTTGCGCGTTACCATGCCCCTGTGGTTTGCAGGCGGCAATATGAGCGCATGGTTGGCCGAATACCGCCAGCGTTATCCCAAAGTCACGCTCGACCTCGTCCTCGACAACCGCCATATCGATCTCATTGCCAAAGGTTTCGATCTCGCCTTGCGCGTTTCCAAAACCCCCTCCCTTTCGCTGATCGTCAAACCGCTGGCCAAAATCGAGTTCGTCCTGCTTGCCGCCCCCGGCTATCTTGCCCGACACGGCACACCCGATACACCCGAAGCCGTCATGCAGCACCAAGCCATCCTGCCTTCCTATACCAGTCAACAAGACTGGGAAATTACCCACCGCCACACCGGAGAAAAAGCCATTCTCCACCTCTCCCCCGTTATCCGCAGCGACAACACGCTGATGATACGCGAGCTGATTAAAGCAGGCGCAGGCATAGGCTATCAGCCCCTTTGGGCGGTCCAGCAGGAATTGAAGGACGGCACATTGGTCCAACTCCTGCCCGATTACACCATCTGGACAGACCAACTGAACGCCACCTATGTCGACAGGGCATTTCTCAGTGCGAAAGTGCGCAGCTTTATCGACTTTCTCAATGAAAAAATATCGGAAGGATAAACATCAAGGCCGTCTGAAACACTTTTCAGACAGCCTTTAATCAAAGCAACAATCCAATCAATAATTGGTCGAGCAGAACTGTTCGCGTTTGTCCGCATCGGCGGCATAGCATGTCAAACCCATGCCTGACGCATTGCTGTTGTTCGCTTTCGCACCCGGTTTCTTGTTCACCAAAACCTTACCGTTTTTACCGATCTCCACGGTGACGCCTTTGCCGTTTTTCAACTTCCATTTCAACATTTGCGCATCGGCACTTTGGCACTTGCTGACCGTACAGCCGCCTTCTGTCGCAACATTGCCGTTTTTATAAATCACGCACTGCTGCTGGCTGTCGGTACAGGCCGCATACGCAGCAACGGAGAAACAGGAAATCAGCGCGGCAAACAAAACAGGTTTCATGGTTTGAACTCCTAAGGTTGTGATGATGGGTTTGTAATATTTGGAACTATACGCTTATTTGCATGTACCTACTACAAAATGCATCGGTAACATTCAACGGGCGCTGCACCATATCCATTCCATCAATTATCTAATTCTCTCCATCCGATAAAGGCCGTCTGAACATCATTTTTCAGACGGCCTTCAATTGGTTTTCTACCTTACCGCTTCAACTTCGCAAACGCATCCGCCATCGCCGAATTGGTCGGGGCGCGCTCGTTACGTTGGAGTTTGCGGTCGAGGCGTTCTTGATGTCGGGTTTCAGACGGCCTGTTGCCTTTGGCTGCACCGCCCGGTTCGTCATCCAAGCGCATGGTCAGCGCGATGCGTTTTCTGGCGGCATCGACTTCCAGCACTTTCACTTTCACCACGTCGCCGGCTTTCACCACTTCGCGCGGGTCTTGGACGAATTTATTGGACAGGGCTGAGATGTGCACCAAACCGTCCTGATGGACGCCGATGTCCACGAACGCGCCGAAGTTGGCGACGTTGGAGACCACGCCTTCGAGTATCATGCCGACTTGCAAATCGCTGATTTCATGGATGCCTTCGGCAAATGAGGCTGTCTGAAACTCGCCGCGCGGGTCGCGACCGGGTTTCTCCAGCTCGGACAGGATGTCCAAAATGGTTGGCAGGCCGAAGCGTTCGTCGATGAAGTCGGACGCTTTGATTTGTTTCACACGCTCGCGGTTGCCGATGAGTTCGGCGGCGGTAATGCCTTGTTGCGCCAGCATTTTGGCGACGACGGGATAGGCTTCGGGGTGGACGGCGCTCGCGTCCAACGGCTCTTTACCGCCGTTAATCCGCAAAAAGCCCGCCGCCTGCTCGAAGGTTTTTTCGCCCAAACGCGGTACTTTCAGCAATTTTTTGCGGCTGTCGAACGCGCCGTTTTCATCACGGTAGGCGACGATGTTTTGGGCAAGGGTCTGATTCAAACCGGAAATCCGCGCCAAGAGCGGGGCGGAGGCGGTATTCACGTCCACTCCGACGGCGTTCACGCAGTCTTCGACCACCGCGTCCAGCGATTTGGCGAGCTGGCTTTGGTTCACGTCGTGCTGATACTGGCCCACGCCGATGGATTTGGGGTCGATTTTGACCAACTCGGCAAGCGGGTCTTGCAGCCTGCGGGCGATGGACACCGCGCCGCGCAGGGAAACGTCCAAGTCGGGGAACTCGCGCGCCGCCAGTTCGGACGCGGAATAAATCGATGCGCCGGCTTCGGACACGACGATTTTGTGCAGCCCCATTTCCGGCATTCCGCGCACCAGTTCGCCCGCGATTTTGTCGGTTTCGCGGCTGGCGGTGCCGTTGCCGATGGCGATGAGCTTCACGCCGTGCTGTTTAATCAGGCGCGACAGCGTTGCCAACATATTGTTTTCTTGGTGTAAATAGACGATGACGGTATCCAGCAGCTTGCCCGTGTCGTCCACCACGGCGCATTTCACGCCGTTGCGGTAGCCGGGGTCGAGACCCAAAGTGGTCAGCCGTCCGGCGGGCGCGGCGAGCAACAAGTCTTTGAGATTGCGGGCGAACACGGTAATCGCGTCGGTATCGGCGGCTTCTTTCAAACGATTTAGGGCTTCGAGTTCCAGCGACAAAAAGATTTTCGCGCGCCAAGTCAGGCGCACGGTGTCGCGCAGCCATTTGTGGCCGTCTGAAACCTTGAAACGACGGGCAATGAGTTGCTCGTATTCGCTTTGCTGCGTAATCGGCGTGTCGTCGGGCTGGTATTTGAGCGCGATGTTCAACACGCCTTCGTTGCGACCGCGCAAAACCGCCAGCGCGCGGTGGCTGGGCATGGCGCGCACGGGTTCGCGGTGGTCGAAATAATCGCTGAATTTTTCGCCTTCGGTTTCTTTGCCTTCAACGACTTGCGCGTGAATTTCCGCTTCGTTCCACAGCTTGTCGCGCAGCGTGCCGATGAGTTCCGCGTCTTCGGCAAACTGCTCCATCAGAATCGCGCGCGCGCCGTCCAATGCGGCTTTGGTGTCGGGAACATTTTCGTTCAGGTAGCCTTGCGCGGCGGCTTCCACGTCCTGCGGCTGCTCGGCAAGCAACACGTCCGCCAGCGGCTGCAAACCGTGTTCGCGTGCGATTTGCGCCTTGGTGCGGCGTTTGGGTTTGTAGGGCAGATACAGGTCTTCCAGCGCGGTTTTGTTATCGGCGGCTTCGATTTGCGCCCTGAGGTCGTCTGAAAGCTTGCCTTGCTCTTCAATGCTTTTTAACACAACGGCTTTGCGCTCTTCCAACTCGCGCAGGTATTGCAGCCGCTCGGCAAGCTGGCGCAGCTGCGTGTCGTCCAGCCCGCCCGTGGCTTCCTTGCGGTAGCGGGCGATAAACGGCACGGTCGCGCCGTCGTCCAAAAGCTCGATAGCGGCGGTGATTTGGGAGGCGGTGGCAGAGAGTTCTTGGGAAAGAATTTGAGTAATGTTCATCAATAGAATTCCAACGGACAGGCCGTCTGAAATTTCAGACGGCCTGATTTAAAAACAATCGCTTTAAGGCAGCGAATTATAATATTCGTAGGCTTTGTCCATATCTTCAAACTGGTACATATGCCCTTTTTCCAGCACCATCGCATTATCGCAATATTGCTTCATGGCGCTGTGGCTGTGCGACACCAAGATGATGGAACGGTCTTTGCGCTTTTCAAACAACTCGTACTTACATTTATCGGCAAAGCGCGAGTCGCCAACCGCAATCACTTCGTCAATTAGATAGCAGTCAAACTCTACCGCCAACGACAAAGCAAATGCCAAACGCGCCTTCATACCTGAAGAATAACGCTTGACCGGCTCATAAAGATATTGACCCAGCTCGGAAAACTCTTCGGTAAAGTTCTTCACATAATCGATGTCGACGTTGTAAATCCGACAGATGAAACGCAAATTGTCCATACCGGTCAGACTGCCCTGAAACGCTCCGGAGAATGCCAAAGGCCAAGAAATACTCATCGTCCTCTTGATTTCGCCTGTGGTCGGCGGCTCAACGCCGCTAATCAAACGGATGAGCGTCGATTTACCTGCACCGTTACGGCCAAGAATACCGATTTTCTCGCCCTTCTCCATTTTGAAGTTGATATCGTGCAAGACTGTCCGCCAACCTTGGCGGGTCAGATAGCGCTTGGAAACGTGTTCAACTGAAATCATTGCGGCTCAACCCCTTTGCTGAATCTCGCCACCATCGCCAAACCAAGCAGCAGCAAAACCAAGTTACACAACAAAATATACCAAGGATTTTCGTAAGTCGTAACGCTGTTACCAAAATATCCAGCACGGAACATTTCTGTACCATGCACCATCGGAAGCATCAGCACATAGTGTTGCAACTGCTGAGGTAGGTTGTGTACGAAGAAAAACACGCCGGACAAAGGCATCATCACAAAACTGATGGTACTCCAAACTTTGCCAAACGGCTCAAAGTGAAACGCCACCGAACAGATGACCAGCCCCAATCCAACGGCAAACATTGCCATCAAAAGCCAAGCCAACAACATATAGAAAATATCTGCCGGTACATCAATCCA
>ERZ772908.189-NODE-189-length-15422-cov-7.32264_pt1 | contig 15422 bp, 16 predicted proteins | sample MGYA00512121_ERZ772908 | MGnify/ENA primary metagenome ERZ772908 (study PRJEB29015, sample SAMEA2738084) | human oral metagenome | biome: human oral; feature: human-associated habitat; material: saliva | place: China | collected 2264 ... | reverse complement strand
GCCGGTGGTGGCCCTGTGGTCGGCCTGCTCTGCCGCGTAGCCGCGCCTGCGCAGCCTACTGTGGCCCGGCACCAGAGCCCCCGCCCGGCACCAGAGCCCCGGCCCGGCGCCTTAGCACTAGGGGCGGTGTCGGTTAGCCTGTAAGGGTGATGCACGCGATCTCGCAGATTCTTAGCCAGGCCCCGATTTTGACGGTGTTCCTGGTAATCGGTTTGGGAACGGCGGTTGGGCAAATTCCCTTCGGACCCATCCGCTTTGGGGCGGCTGGCGCCCTATTTGCGGGCCTGGCCCTGTCGGCAATAGTTCCTGGCCTGGGCCATGACCTGACCTTGCTGCGTGCCCTGGGCTTGGGGCTGTTTTGCTACACGGTTGGTATTGCCGCCGGTAACACCTTTTTCAGGGACCTGCGCCGCCAACTGCCACTGATGGTGCTGTGCGTAGTGGGCCTGGTTTTAGCCGGGGTAGCGGGGGCTGGCTACTGCCATCTGGTGGGGGTTTCGGGCGCCTACGACGCCGGTGCTTTCGCAGGTGCATTAACCTCGCCGGTGCTGGACTCGGCAATTGAGGCGGCAGGAAACCAAGACCCGGCGGTGGGTTACGCATTGAGCTATCCGGTGGGTGTGGCCGTAGCTATCATCATGGTGGCACTGGTGGTGCGCCGTAACTGGCCCTCCAGCAAAGACCCCCGCCCAGCCAGCGCGGATGGGATTGTGGCCACCAGTGTGGAGGTTAAACAGCGCATTGATTTAGCTACCCTGCCGGAGTTTCAAAGCGCCCAGTTCCGCCTGTCTTATTTAGAGCGTGAGGGCCAAACCCGCGTAATTAACCCCACTGAACAGCTGTTACCCGGTGACCGCGTGGTGGTAGTGGGTACGCCGTCGTCGTTAAGTAGTGCAGTTGAGATGCTGGGAAGCAGCCTGGACTACTGCCTGGCCCACGACCGTTCCCGCGTGGATTACCGGCGCCTGACAGTGTCTTCTACCGCCGTGGCCGGGCGCACCATTGGAGAGCTGGACTTCCCTGGGCGTTTTAACGGGGTGATCACCCGAGTGCGGCGCGGCGACCTGGACCTGCTGGCCAACCCCGAAATGGTGCTGGAACTAGGTGACCGGGTCATGGCGGTGGTGCCCAGCGAAAAACTGGAGGAGGCCGCCAACTGGTTTGGTGACTCTGAGCGGCGCGTAGCCCAAATCGACGCCTTCACCGTGGGCTTAGGTATGGCCCTAGGTGTACTGGTGGGGCTGATCGAGGTGCCGCTACCGGGTGGGATCACCCTGAAACTAGGTGTGGCCGCAGGTCCGCTGGTGGTGGGCATGGTGTTGGGCTGGGTGGGGCGCACCGGCCCCTTCATTTGGGGCCTGCCACACGCCGCCAACTCAACTATCCGCCAGTTGGGTTTGCTGCTGTTCCTGGCGGCAATTGGGCTTGACTCAGGCCAGGCATTTGCGGCCGCCGCATTTTCAGCCACCGGCGTGAAGGTGGGGGTACTGGCGGCCCTGATTGTGGCTATCAGCGGCGGCGTGGTGTTAGCTGGTGGGCGAGTGTTTGGCTATAGCGCCCAGCGCAGCGCCGGCGGCTTGGCCGGTTTGGTGGGGCAGCCGGCAATTTTAGCTTTCGCCCTGTCTAAAGCCGACGACGAACGCATCGAAGCTGGTTACGCCACCTTGTTCGCTTTGGCCATTATCGTCAAAATCGTGATGGTGCAGGTGCTGGTAGCGCTCTAGGCGCCCAAGCGGGCCGCGCAAGCACGGGAGCGTGCCCCAGGGCCGCGCACAGCGCCGGGCGGCGAGGCCATGTGCCGCATCCGTGCAAGCGCGAGCACGCGGCAAAGCGCGGGAGTTTTACTTGGTGGCCGACAATAGATCTTGCTCCACCCGGTCAGGCTCGCTAAAGGGCTCATCGCCTGCCGTCAAAAATACGCTTAGCCAGCGTGAACGCGGGTCAGAGTCAATCAGGACACACTTGGCAAACAGGGTTAGCGGCACCGCCAAGATAGATCCCAGGCCGCCAATAACCACGGTCCAAAAAGCCAGTGACAGGAACGAAGTGGTGGTGTTTAGCCCCACCGCGTCGCCGGTGAACTTAGGCTGTACCAGGGACTGAATTACAAAATTAAGCAGCGAGTAGGCCACAACCACCCACAGTGCAGTCCACGGCCCATCAGCCACCAGCGCCAACAGGGCCGGGGGGATAACCCCCAAAACAAAACCAATGTTGGGCACATAGTTAGTGATAAAAGACAGCACACCCCAGGTAATAGCCAGGGGCACACCCAAAATCCACAACGCAATCACGTCAAAGACGGCAACAAGCAAACCGAAAATAGTCGAAACCATCCAGTAAGAGCGCACGGCCCGGCAAAAGTGAGCGACGGCGTCGTAAATACCCGGCTTAAGCACCCGCAAAGAGCGAGCCCGCACCGCCACCGAAGAGGTGTCGAAAGCCAAAAAAAACACAGTCAGCAGCATCAGCAGCATCAGCGAACCAGTGGAAGTGACTGAGTCAACCACTGACTGGGCCAAGTTAAGCAGCTTAGAGCTGTCAAAAGCGCGCGCCTGCTGCAGCAGCCAATCTTCATCCACCCCGAAACGTTTCACGCTGCGCATCACCTGATCAAAAAGCCCCGTGAACTTAGAGGCGTAATCAGGCAAAATCATGGCGAACCGGCTGATGGCCACCCCCATAGCCACCACCATGGCGGCAATAAACACATAAATCGCAAGGATGCCAGTGGTGGCCGCAAGCCAACGCGGCAGGCCCTTTTTTACCAGCCACTGCACGCCTGGGCGCACCGTGATCACCAGGGTTAAGGACAAAAACACTGGGCCCACAATTGAGCGAATAAAGTACAGTCCCAAGGTTGCCGCAGTGGCCATGGTCAACACAGTTAAAACCACTTCGCCCTGTGTACGCGTGTCACCGGTGCGGGTCACTTTCGGGCGTAGCTTCGCTATGGCAGCCTGCGAGCGGTTAGCGGCAGCTAGTTGCGATTTGCGGGTTTGCATTGCTAGTGATCGCTTGGACATGTGTTTATCCAATCATGACCAAGCCCGCCCATGCATTATGGCATTGAGCGTGTAGGCACTTGCATTGCGTTCGCGGGCACTATGGTGTTGCCCATGCTGGCACTATGGCGTTGCGCTCGCGGGTACTTGTGCCTGCAAAAAAGCGTCGACGACGTCGTAGTAAGCCTGCGGGTTAGCGCGCCTAACCTGGTGGCCAGCCCCAGGCATAACCTGGCCGCAAATATGGGGGTTTTGCTCTATAAGCTGCGCCAACAGCTGCGCCCCCACCCGCGCCTCGCCGCGCCGATCGCCGGTAAGCAGCAAGGTGGGGAGGGTAATGGACTGCATGAGCTGGGTAAATTCCACCTCGGGCGCCACCATGCCGGTCTCCAGCAGAGACTGATCCATTTGCTGTGAGGCCCACAAGGCCGGCAAAGCCTCCTGGGCGCTGGGCTGGCCGGGTGTGCCCGCGTTTTCCAGCAGGGCCGCTAGTGAGGCGGGTAGATCCACCAGGGTGCGCCTGACATGGTTAGCCCGGGCCTGGCCGCGTCGTAGCAGCTCAGAGTGGCTGCGGGTGCCGTAGCGGGCCGGGTCCTCAAGTACCAGAGCGCTAACCAGGTCTGGGCGCTGGGCGGCCACCACGGCGGCTGTGGCTGCGCCCATCGAGTGCCCAATCAGAATCGGTTTAAGACCCGCTGCGGGGGTGGGCTGTAGGTACTCAAGTACCTCGACGACGTCGTCAACCAACTGCTGCCCGGCACGTAACAGCTGCTGGGGCTGCCACCTGGGGGAGAGGCCGTGACCGCGCGCGTCCAGGGCAATAACTCGCCAGCTGCGCTGCGACCAGTGCGCGATAGACGGCCAGTTAGCCGCCGCCGAGGAAGTAATTCCGTGCAGTAAAACCAGTTGGGGGGCATCCGCAGGACCAGCTTGGATAGAGGTAAGCACCCACTAATTATTTCTGAAATAGACTTAAGACATGAGTGAATTGGAACCCGGTGTTGCTAAACCGCGCATGAACGTGGAGTCATTTAACCTTGACCACCGCCTAGTCAGCGCCCCCTACGTGCGCGTAGCTGACCGTAAACGCCTGCCCGGCGGCGATGAGCTAGTCAAATACGATGTTCGCTTTACCCAGCCCAACCAGGCACACCTAGAAATGCCGGCTGTGCACTCAATTGAGCACCTCACCGCCGAGCTGATGCGTAACCACACCGACAAGCTGATCGATTTCTCACCCATGGGCTGCCAGACCGGTTTCTATGCGCTCACCCTAGGTTTAGAGCCGCCACAGTTCATGCAGATCCTGGAGGCCACCTTCCGCGACATCCTGGCTGCTGAGCAGGTGCCGGCAGCTAATGAAGTGCAGTGCGGTTGGGGCGCCAACCACTCGCTAGAGGCCGCCCAACAGGCGGTAAGTCAATTCTTGGCGCAGCGCGCAGTGTGGGGGCAGGTCATGGCCCAGGCAGCGGATGAACCTGAGGCAGCGAGTGAACCTGAGGCAGTGGGTGAACCTGAGCCGCCGGCAGTCGAAGCCCAGGTGCCGGTGAATGAAGCCCAAGCTGCGGCAACCGAGCCCGCCAACTGAAGCAAGGAAAGGTCCAAGCCGTGAAAACTTGTAATTTCAACACTGCGCCGATCATTCAGGTGGCCATGGATGAGGAACTAGCCCCCTTCCTGGCGGCAACCGAGCCCGCCAAAATCGACCAGGTGGGCATGGAACAGCTACAGCTAGGCCATGCGGCAGTCTACGCACGCGTGCTAGATGACTACCCGGTGCTGCTGGTGCGCTCCAAGATCGGCGGCACTAACGCCGCAGCCGCCCTCACCAGCGTAATCAGCCTGGTTTCCAAGCAGCCCCGGCTAGTTGTCAGCGCCGGTACCGCAGGCGGCCTCAAATCCGGCATCGCCGTGGGTGACGTCTGCGTCTCCACTACCCTGGCCTACACCGACGCCGACGCCACCGCTTTTGGTTACGTACGCGGCCAGCTGCCGGGTATGCCCGCCACTTACTCCAGCGACGACGTCGCCCGCGACATGGCTCTAGCGGCCAGCCCGGCCCTCAACGCGGCTACCCCCACCAGTGCGAACGCTAAAATCTACAGCGGCCAAATGCTGGCCGGCAACAGTTTTGTCACCGCCGCGAATGTGGGCGACACCCGCACAGCCTTCCCTGAGGCCATCAGCACAGACATGGAATCCACCCCGCTAGCGCAGGTGTGTGAAGCCTACTCGCTACCATTTATTGCCGTGCGAGGCGTCTCTGACCTGTGCGGACCCGAGGCTGGTGAAGACTTCCACATTGGGGTTGACGAAGCCGCCGCGCGCAGCGCCGCAGTAGTAACCCAGCTGGTGCGCAGCTACCTAAAGTAGAGGGCGCAAGCCAGCAGACTACGAGTGTTTTAGCTGCTCTAACAGAGCGGCTACTTCCTCGCCGCCTCCAAAGTTTTCGTAAAGGACGCAGATGCCTTTGTACATCCTGTCAAAAATAGGATCATCGGGTTCTAAAGTTTGCTTCATGTCCGCAATTAACTGCTTCAACAGAGAAATAGACTTGTCGATCTGTTCTATTTCAGCGTAAGTGACTGCATGGTTATAGCGCGCAATAAAGGTAGTTTTGCGCTCTGCACCAAAAATCCGGGTACTTTCCGAAATAGCCGTTTCATATGCAGAAATAGCGTAGTCAAAATCCTTGTTTGCCGCGAATTTTTCAGCCAACTGGTTGAGGAGACTAACCCTAACAGGATCGTCATCAGCTATATCTGAATTGTTTTCAATAATCCCCTGTTTGCGCAGAGCTTCAGCTTCTTCATATCGCTCAACTGCTTCGTAAGCGGTAACAAGGTTAGTGCGGAAGAAAACGGTATCTTTGTGGTCTGCACCTCGAATCTTAGTACTGGTAGCAACCACCTGTTCTAACAAACTGACAGCCTCTTGACCCCTATCAAAAGATATGTAGGCAATTGCAAGGTTACTGCAGTAAGTAATAGTGTCAATGTTATCTGCCCCTAAAACTCGTAAACTGTCAGCAACTAGTCGCTCTTCTATGTCAACGTATGTCGAAAGATTCCTGCTATCTAGGTAAAAATGCGCAAATTCGTTACGCGCCTTAAGGGTTTCAATGTGATCAGGTCCAAAATCCTCCAGTGATTTGGCTAGATCATAGAAAACCTTAGCTTTTTTCGGTACACCATAATCGCGCAGAATATCAGCTAGGTTGTAAATGCAGTCGATCTGTTCTTTTTGTGAATCTTCAATATCCCAGTAAAGCTTTAATGCTTGATTAAACAAGTCAAAAGCTTCGTCAAAATCGCCTTGTTCGCGGGCCTGCTCACCTTGGCGTACTAGCTGTGCGGCGGAGTCGTTATCGGCAGACATAAAAACGCTCTTTTTCTTGGATAATCACGGTCAACAAGTAATAACAGCTGTGTCACACAAGTATTCTTGTGGTTTCCCAATTCTGTATAGCAGATAAATCTTTGTCAACTGCGTGTGTGGGGCGAGTCGAAAAGACTCGCCCCACACCCGCAGAATTAGGCGGTTTTACACCAGTTTTTTGGCTCCTGGCGAATTGCTTCAAGGTTTAGGTATTAACCTATTTAGGAATTGATTAAGGTGCTGGCCTTTAACCTAGGGCGTTAAAGGCCAGCTTTAATCAAGTAAACCTAGTTGGTGATTTCGCAGGCCCGGTAAATGTTGGTTAGCATCGCCAGGCGCTGCTCCAAGCTAGCCTGCTTGGGTACGCACACCTTAGCCCCCAGATAGTGGCAGCCCTGGTTTAGGGCCAAGTGAGCGCAACGCTTGATTTCCGCCTCACTCATCAGCGACGTCGGCTCATCCACCTGAGCTGGCAGGTGACCATCAATCCAGCCATAGCCATACTGGGTTTCTTCCGGGCCAGCGCCAGAGAACAGTAAGCCATCTAAAACCCCGCTCTCACCAGCTGCAAGCACATGCTGGTAGGCGGTTTCGGCCTGACGCCCCTCCACCACAGAGCGACCCCAGTTAATGTGCAAACCAATATCGAACTGGCTGACCACCTCAATCTCAGTTTCCAGCGAGAGGAAACCCTTTTCAGGTTTGCGCTGCTCAATGAACTTATCGCAGTGCTCAATCACCAGTTTGGCGCCAAACCAGTCCCAACCCAGCAGCTGCTCAAGCGAACGCTTAAAAGCATCGCCATCAGCCAAACCAGTAGGAGCCGAGTGCAGCTGCACCCGCGCCACCAGGGCGCGGCCAGAAAGCTCGCATAGCTGATCCAAGTCGCGGTGCAGTAAGCGGGTGAACTCCAAAGCAGCCTGACGGCCGGCGTCGTCGGGAGAAGCTAAACCAAAGTTAGCCTCCTTCCAAACGTGCTGCATTGTGCCCGGAATGGCGGTAATAGTGTTGAAATTCCAGTGCTTGGCCAGGCGGCTAGCCAGCAGCGGGGCCTGCGTGGCCAACTGTCCGGGGTAAGGGATCTCCACGCCACTAACCCAAGGCTGGGCGGCTAGCAGCTGATAGTAGTCAGCCTCCAGCTCCGGGGCGGGAAGTGAAGCATAAGCTCCAAGAACAAAAGGGGTAGCCATCTTTAGCCTTCCTTAATGAGCTCGTCGTTACCGTCTTCAGGACGCACATACTCGGGGTCAACCAGCTTCTGCAGCAGACGGGGAATGTTAGCGCCGATAGAAATCATGACCACAGCGGCAAAACCGAAGGACAAGATTGCCAGCGCAAAACCAAGCGAGAACTTGGCAGCAATAGCCGCGCCCAGCACCGGGCCAACCGCGCCACCCAAGGCACCCACGTTGTAGCAGAAGCCCAGGCCAGCGGCGCGCTTATCAACCGGGAAGTAGCTAGAAACCCACTTGGGCAGCAGGCCAGAAATACCCTGGCCAAACATCTGCTGGAAGAAAAGCAGGCCCGCTACGAGCGCCACGTACTTACCGTTCTGCATGAACAGCGGGAACACGATCGCCTGCGAAAGCAGCAGGGAGATGACATACCAGCGGCGCATACCAAACTTGTCGCCCGCAAAACCCGCAATGATGTAACCAGCTGCGTTACCCAGGCCGGCGAAAGACACCACGTTAGCCACCACGGTTTTGTCCATACCCACACCGCGCAGGTAAGTGGGCAGCAGACCCTGGATCGGCCAGGTGTACATGAAGGAAGCGAAAATGGTTAGCATGATCGCGATACCAATCACCCAGCGCTTAGAGTCGAACTGGATGATCAGGTAGATGAAGATCGCGGCGCAAACAGCGCCCAAAAGCGTCACGTTCATGGCGCCGCCGGCGGCCTGGGTGAAGATAGCCAGTAGGGCAATAGCGGCAATAACCACCACGACGTAGTTGATTACCTTGCGTGAACCACCGAAGAGCACTGAGAGCATGTCGTTCTTCTCAACGTGGCCCTTCTCCTTAGCTTCACTCCAGTCAGCAGCTTCAGGCAGAGTGCGGCGCATGTAGATAGCCACAAGGATGGGGACAATACCGGTTAGGAACAGGGCCCTCCAGCCCCAGCCCGGGTGCATGTCATCAACCCAGCTGACAAAGTATTTATCCACCTGAGCGGCAGCAATAACACCGAAAGCGTAGCCCGAGAGCAAGAAACCCGAGGCCTTATTGCGCATGTGCTTGGGCCAGGACTCAATCACATAAGCGGCTGAGGCGGAGTATTCACCGGCCATAGCGAAACCGATAATCAGGCGCAGTACGAACAAAATCCAGAAGTTCGGGGCCAGTGCGCAGGCAATGGAGCCAAAAGCAAACATGAAAATTGACAAGATCATGGCGGGTTTGCGGCCATAACGGTCACCAACCGCACCCAGTACGAGGCCACCGATCCAGCGACTGATGAAAGCTGCCGAGATCAGCGAGGCACTTTCAACCAGGGACAGGTTGAAGGTCTGCTTAATAGCAGGTAGGGCGAAAGAGATGAGAACAAAGTCGTAGCCGTCGAGCAGAACGCCGATCCAGGCTGCGAAGAACGCTTTGCGGTCTTCTTTCGTGAGATATTGATACCAGCGCTTTTGTTGAAGCGCCGCTTCGGGCGACGTACTCATAAGAGTGCCTTCCTAATAAAAATTCATCGTTGAATTAGGGTCTTGGTAGACCGACCGCCTGACCCCCTAGTTGTCAGACAACTGACAATGATGTTAGAACCATCAGATTTTGAAGTCAATACCCTTTTTGACATGGGATTTTATTGATTCATCGAACCTGGGTTGCTAGGATGTCTGACAACTTCACAACGTGCATGGCGCACACTCTGCCCCGTAACGATGCGGCAAGCAGCGAACAATCAAACAGAAAAGGTGAAGATTATGCGTAACGACGCAACCACCCCCGAAGGGGTTTCCTGGGTTTTCCAGTTCCGCGCGCGTATCGACGGCGCCCTGATCCGCTTACACAGCTGCGAGGATATCGGCTGGGAACTGTTCATCCGGGCAGGCGCCCTGTTCCTGGAAGGCTCCACCAAATCCATGAGCTTCGCCCTAGACATGGAAGACACCGCCTCCCTAACCGACGCCACCTGGCACACCCTGGCAATCACCGCCACCAGCTGCGGCTCAAAGATTTACCTAGACGGCTACCAGTGCTTCTCAACTACCGCTGACCTTTCCCCCGCAGGCGGCGGCAAAGATGCCAAACTGTTAGTTGAGCCCGGCGCCGGCCTGGAAATCCGCGAATTTAGCGCCCATGACAGCCTACTTTCCGCCCCCGAAATCCTGGCTCTTTCCCCCGCCCCAACCCCACTAATCGAGTTCGCCGCCGCCCACCTATCTGACTACGACGTCGCCGAACTATCTGAGCTAACCAGTGGCACCATCTTCGCCCGCTACCGGGTGCGCGGCCCCGGCCAGCACGGCACCATCCTGGCCGCCGGCGGGGGTGGAAGCGAAAAACTAAACCTGTCAGTAACTGAGCAGGGCATCGAATATAAGGTGCTAGGCCGGCGCGGCCAGTGGCGCACCTTCGTGGCGCACGGACACTGGGACCAGGGCCGCTGGCACGACGTCGTAATCAGGGTGGGTCACGGCGCCGTCCAGATCTACGTGGATGGCTACCTCGAAGCTCACCTACCCGGGCAGGTTTTCTTTGCTGGCGTGGAGGGCCTAGATGAGGTGGGTATCGGCCAGGATACCGCAGGTTCGCGCCTGTTTGGCGAGGTACGTAACGCCGCCATTTACAACAGCGTGCTAAACGACGCCCAGATCAAGAAACTTTCCTCCGTGGCGCCGCTAGACACCCAGTGCCTTTTTGACGCCGGCTTTCACAACTCCATTAGCTACCGCATCCCCTCACTAATCACCCTGAAATCGGGGGTTGTGGTTGCTGGAGCCGACCAGCGCGAAACTATCGCCAACGACTCACCTAACTCTATTAACTTCACTATTCGCCGCTCTTTCGATGGCGGAGCCACCTGGGAAGACCTGCAAACCGTGCTCAGCTACCCCGGGCATGGTGCCACGGGTGCCTCAGTGATCGACTCCTGCGTGGTGCAAGAGCGCCGCAGCGGGCGGCTAATTGTCCTAATTGACCACTTCCCGGGTGGAATTGGCCAGCCCAACGCGGCTGCTGGGATCGGCGTCGACGCTAAGGGACGCTACTTGCTGCACGACGGCGCCGGTAACCAATACACCTGGAACGAGGACGGCACAGTCACCGATGTGGCCGGGGAAAAGACGCCCTACCACGTCTCCGAGCGCGGCGACGTCACTATCAACGACAGTGGCGAGGAAGCCCCCGGCGGCAACGTGTTCCTGGCAGACGGCGAAGACCCCCACCAGAGCCTGTTGACCGCGCGCACCTGCTTCCTGCAGATGATTTACTCTGACGACGACGGCGCCACCTGGTCAGCCCCCATCAATCTCAACCAGGATGTGAAGGAAGAATGGATGTCCTTCTGTGGCACCTCCCCGGGCACGGGCGTGCAGCTGCGCAGCGGGCGGTTGGTTGTGCCCATCTACTACAACGGCGAGCACAAGCGGCACTTCTCAGCCGCCGTCGTCTACTCCGACGACGTGGGTGCCACCTGGAAGCGCGGTAAATCCCCTAATGACGGGCGCATTTTTGAGGGCCGCCAGATCGATTCGCGCACCTTGGATACGGAGGCTGGCGCCACTCACGAAGCTACCTTGATTGAGCGCGCCGACGGCTCCCTGCTGATGCTTATGCGCAACCAGCACCCCAGCGGGAAGGTGGCCGCAGCAGTCAGCACCGACGGCGGCGAAACCTGGGGTGAGGTGTACTTTGCCCAGGAAATCACCGAGATTTTCTGCCAGCCCAACGCGGTGCCGTGGCCCAGCGAGGAGCGCCCTGAACGGGTGGTGTTCGCCAACGCCTCACAGATGCGTCCCTACCGAGGCCGGGGCGTGCTACGTCTATCGGAGGACGGGGGACGTACCTGGATTGCTTCGCGTACCTTCAACCCTGCCCACTATGTCTACCAGTGCATGACTATCCTGCCTGACGGCACGCTGGGCCTACTGTGGGAGCGCGAGATGCAGGGGCTGTACTTCACGCGCATCCCGCTGGAATGGATTGAGGCCGCCAAGTAGTAGCGAAGGTAGCAGTCAGAGCTGCAAGTAAGTGGGTGGCTACCGTAATTGGTAACCACCCACTTAACTTGGGTGCAGCAGTGTGGCCCGATGGCGTGGCCTAGCTAGTTGTACGGGCCGAGTGGCTGAAACTATGTATTTATTTAAATTTGCTCTTGCAACCTTGGCGGGGGGGGGGTAGTCTTAAAAGCAATTCGGAAGGGGTAATTCGATGAAGAAATTGTCGATGTTTATGGCCATGGTTATGTGTGCTACGTTAGCGTTGTCTGGCTGTGGTAATAGCGTGTCGGATGATAGGGCTGAGGCTTACGCTTCACTTTCGTCTATGACAAGTTTGGATGAGGATCAAGCTGCTAAGTATAAAGAAAAATTAACCTCTGCTCCTGATTCAGCTGCTATTAAGAGTGTTCTTGCCGAAGCTAAATCCACTAACGACAGAGAACATGCGCGTAAGGTTGAGGCAGACGCTAAGGAGGCAGCTGACAGCAAGATTATTAAGAAGGTTGAAGCTGCTCTCGTTGGACGCAAAATGGTTGGCGGTCCTACATGTCCCAATATGACTTTGGTGTTTAATGCCGATAAAACTTGGAGTCTCAGTAGCTCTAATGAGAAGGATTTCTGCGATGGAAGCGGACACTTTTGGACTTCACCGAAGATATATCCGTATTGGAGTATCTCGGTAGATAGTGAAAATGTAGTGTTTATGGAATTTTCTGGTAGCAAAGAACCTGAAGCTGGCGGGTCGAGGGAGAAATATCAATTGACGCTAAATGGTGATGGTACTGTTTCTCTAAGTAAGGGTAAGGCTTTTATGGGTGACGATAACGGTGAGAAACTATTTACCACCACCAAGTAGGTTGGCTTAAAGTAACTTGCTTGTAGGTGTGGGGACGTCAACTTTTGGCGTCCCCACACTTTTTAGTACGCGGTGGCCGTTAACCGCTGCTTGATGATGGTGTGTGTGAATGTTTAACTATGTTAGATGTAGTTTGTGTATTTAGTGGAGGTTTTGTTTAAGTAATTAGATTTTAGATTCAGTTAGATGTTGAGGTTTTTGTGTCAATTTGCAGGGTTTGGCTCTTGCAACCTTGGCGTGGGGGGGGGGTAGCCTTAAAGGCGATTCGGAAGGGGTAATTCGATGAAGAAATTGTCGTTTGCAATGTCGGCTATGGCCTGCGCTGCGTTAGTGCTGTCTGGTTGTGGTAATAGTGTGTCGGATGATAGGGCTGAGGCTTATGCTTCGCTTTCATCTATGACTAGTTTGGGTACATCGCGGGCGCAGGAATATAAACAGAGGCTGACGGTGGCCCCTGATTCTGCTGCTATTAAGAGTGTTCTTGCTGAAGCTAAAGCCGCTAATGAGAAAAGCCAGGCAGACAAGGCTGCTGCTGCTGCTAAAGAGGCAGCTGATGACAAGATTGTTAAGAAAACTGAAGCTGCCCTTTCAGGGGTAACGTTAGTTGGTTTAAGTGACGCGTGTAAAGGTGTCACTCTCACACTTAAGGCAGATAAAACTTGGGATATTAAAACCGATAGAATTCCCAATAATTGCATTGACCCTACAGGTGAAACCTGGAAGGTTATAGTGGAAGACCGGTATGGAAATAAGCCTGTACTGCGATTCAATAGAGATGACAGGTCTTACGTTCTAACATTAAATGGTGATGGTACGCTCTCTATTAACAATTCTGTTAAGTTTACCATCACTAAGTAGGTTATGCTTTCATAAGCTAACTTGTTGAGGTGTGGGGCGTCAAGATTTGGTGCCTCGCACCTTTCGTTATCTGACGGTCAGGCTGGATTCTAGCGGTGGTTGCAATACGGTCTGATTGATTGGAGTGTGTTGTGGCTAATTTAGGGCGTGTTTATGGCTGGTAATACCCTTCCCGTATATCGCTCATATGCGTGCAGAGCGAAGGCTTAAACGCCCGAAAGACCGTAAGTGTGATGACCCGCGTTTGTGGGCTGTTATCTGGGACAAGCTCACTGCTAGGTGGAGTCCGGAGCAGATTTGTGTCTATTTACGTCGGTGTTTCCCGGATAATCAGAGTATGAACCCGTGTGTGGAGACGATTTATCAGTCTATCTTCATCCAGGCTAAAGGAGAGTTCTGCCGTTGGGATGCTTGTGGAGCGTTCTAGCCGGTACGCGTTGTTGCTTTATTGGCCTAAGGGGACTGATTTGTCGGTTTGGTCTGAGGCTGAGCTTGATGTGATTGCTGGTGAGCTTAATGATCGGCCGCGTAAGACGTTAGACTGGGATACGCCTCGGGAGTGTTTTGGTGTGTTGTTAGCAGCGTGAAGGGTGTTGCGACCACCCCTAGAATCTGGCTCTTACTATTTCTACACATCGCTGTGACACACCACGGAGGCACACACCAGTGCTTCCCACCGAGCAGACAGAGGACTTCCCTGTCCTCCGTTGCTCCCTCACAGCAAACTCTGCCCCAACGGCAACGCCGGGCCACGCTCCCGCGCGCCTCGGCCTCGTCAGAATGCGCGCATCTCAGTCAAGCTCCGCTAACACACCCACGTCATGTGCGGCTTGACGCAGGCGCTTATCGCGCGTCCACAGAGACACGCCGGGGGTCACGACGACGCTCGCCAGGAGCGCCGCATCGACAGCACTGAGCCCCCTGCCCCACAGCCGCCGCTCCTCGACGAGGTGCCGGACCCCCTGATCGTCGACATTGCGAAGGACCATAAGGCGCTCGATCGCCTTCAGGAAGACCGACCGGTCCTTGAGATTCCCCAACGCGAGCTCGGTGATGACGCTCTGGTGCACGCACACCTGGTCGCGCTCGAGCAGGTCGACCAGGACCGGCTCAGTTTTTCGTAGGTGATCGATCCAGATGTTCGTGTCGACGAGGACTCTCATGCGCGCCTGCGGCCCCGCGGCGCAGCCTCCGCCGCCGAATCGCTGCCGCCGAGCTCGGCGAGCTGCCGTCCCGTCTCAATACGAACGAGAAGCTCAACCGCGTCCCTGATCAACGCGGATCGTTCACTGATCCCAGTGAGTTCCTCGGCGCGCGCGAGCAGGTCATCATCGAGTGTCACAGTGGTTCTCATGGCTACCTCCACATTCAGGATAGCATCACTAACAGCATCATTTGATTCGACTGAGTGTTCTTCCCAGTGTGATGATTTCTGTGAGGGAGCTAGGCACGCCCGCGCCGATGGTGGAGTTCTTACCCGGTGCGTCTGCGGCACTCATCGAGAGCATCCCCGGCAAGGTGTACGACGTGGAAGGGGTCCATGACCGCCCTCGCGCCAGGTGTGAGGCTGGGAGGCCAGCCAGGTTTTGAAGACCCGCTTGGGTCAGCCCAGGACCATGTCCAAGAGCTGGGAGGGACCGCGCCGGTCTCGTACGGGAGTTACGTCCAAGATGACGGTGACGTACCTGTCTCCATACGGGGTGTGGTGCCACACGTGAGCACACTCTGGGCACCGGTAGCGGCGCACGCTCACATGCAAGATCGTGGGACGCCACCCGTAAGGCTCGTGAGCTAAGCGCCTGACCACCGTGTCACGAGAAATGCCCTGGCACCCGCAGCGTCGACACCACCGGTCCTCACCCGTAATACGGCACGCCAACACTGCATGGTCTGCCTCAACGCGCTGACCCGTCACCTCCAACCCCAGGCCATCCAGGCGCGTGAACGTGGTCAGGTCAGGGTGATCAAAGATAGTATTGGCCATGTCGAGGTCTTTCAGATGGACGGTGTAGGAACCCCCATCATCGGAAGACCTCGACCCCTACCCAGCCACGACACGCCCAACCCCGCCCACAACACCTACACCCTCAAATGCGAAGAGCCGGTATTATACGGTATTCTATAGAACTGTGTCAACAGGATGGACATGTGAGTTTTG
>ERZ772908.188-NODE-188-length-15498-cov-4.15405_pt1 | contig 15498 bp, 19 predicted proteins | sample MGYA00512121_ERZ772908 | MGnify/ENA primary metagenome ERZ772908 (study PRJEB29015, sample SAMEA2738084) | human oral metagenome | biome: human oral; feature: human-associated habitat; material: saliva | place: China | collected 2264 ... | reverse complement strand
CGTTTGGGATTCTGGCCAACATACAATCAGAAATCTGCTATTTCTGAAACTGAGTGGAATGAACTCAAGGTGGATGATATCCCAGAATTATCTGGTAAGTTATCTGTTGGTATTAAGTACGGTCAAGATGGAACGAATGTAGCGATGAGTATTGCTGCACGTACAAAAGATGGTCGTTTCTTTGTTGAAACCGTCGATTGTCAATCAGTTCGTAATGGGAATGAGTGGATGGTAGCTTTTCTACGACAAGCTGATGTAGCTCAGATTGTAGTGGATGGTGCAAGTGGTCAAAAGATCCTGGATGAAGAGTTGAAAGATTACAGAATTAAGAATGTGATTCTTCCTACGGTGAAAGAAATAATCGTAGCAAATTCTCTTTGGGAACAAGGTATCTACCAAAAAACCATCTGTCACTCAGGTCAACCATCATTAACTAAAGTAGCCACTAACTGCGATAAGCGGAATATTGGTTCAAATGGTGGATTTGGATATCGATCGCATTTTGAAGATATGGATATTTCTTTGATGGATAGCGCTCTGCTTGCGCATTGGGCTTGTGCTACGACTAAGCCTAAGAAAAAGCAAAAGATTAGTTATTAAAATAAGCGGTCAGGTGACTGCTTTTTTTGATGCCAAAAAAATTACCGAACTGCCGGGGAAGCAGGAGAAAGGAGACATGAGAATGTCAGAATTTAAACCAATCACTACACAAGAAGAATTTGATGCTGCTATTAAAGGGCGCTTGTCTCGAGAAAAAGAGAAGTATGGCGACTACGACCAGCTCAAGTCCCGTGTTGCAGAATTGGAAGAAGAAAATGTTGGCTTGAAGTCAACAATTGAAGCTAGTAATCAAAGTAAGGAAGATTCAGATAAGCAACTTGAAGAATTGCAGAATAAAATCGCTGGTTATGAGACAGCTAGTCTGCGAACTCGCATTGCATTGAAACATGGGCTACCTTACGACCTCGCAGATCGTTTGCAGGGAAATGACGAAGAAAGCTTTGAAGCGGATGCAGAGCGTTTGGCTGGATTTATCAAACCAGCAACTAAAGTAGCGCCTGTTAGATCAACAGAACCTGTTTTAGAAAAAACAGAAAATACATCGTATAAAAACCTAATTCAAGGTTTAGAGATTGAAGAATAAAGGAGAAATCATATGACAGATCAACTATCAAGAGGAACATTATTTGACCCAATGCTTGTGACAGACCTTATCAACAAAGTTAAAGGTCACAGCTCACTTGCTAAATTATCTAATCAACAAGCGATTCCTTTCAATGGATTGAAAGAATTTACGTTCTCGTTAGATGCTGATGTAGATATTGTTGCAGAAAACGGGAAGAAAACGCATGGTGGTGCAAGTCTAGAACCTGTAACTATTGTGCCTATCAAAATCGAGTATGGCGCTCGTGTATCTGATGAGTTCATTTTTGCATCAGAAGAAGCTAAAATTGACATTTTGAAGTCATTTAATGAAGGTTTTGCTAATAAAGTAGCTCGTGGTATTGATATCATGGCTTTCCATGGCGTAAATCCACGTACTAAACAAGAATCAACTGTTATCGGGGATAACTGTTTTGACAAAGCAGTTACTCAGACAGTGAACTTTACAACAAACGATCCAGATACTAATGTCGAAGATGCAGTTAAAATGATTCAAGGTGCTGATAATATCGTTAGCGGAATGGCTATTGATACTACATTTTCAAGTGCGCTAGCTAGCATGAAGAACTCAGCTAATGAGCGCCTATACCCTGAATTGGCATGGGGAGCAAATCCAGGAGCCATTAATGGTCTACCTGTAGATGTGAATACTACAGTTGGTCTTAATGTTGGAACCAACAAGGATGTTGCTATTGTTGGTGACTTTGCTAACATGGTTAAATGGGGATATGCTAAGCAGATTCCACTCGAAGTCATTCGATATGGTGATCCAGACAATTCTGGAAAAGACTTGAAAGGTTATAACCAAGTCTATCTTCGTGCAGAAATCTATCTCGGATGGGGAATTTTGGATAAAAACAGCTTTGCTCGTGTTGTGAAAGCGGGGTAGTATATGGAATACATTAATGTAAAAACAGGGGCCACTATCGTTACTGAAAATGAAATTAGTGGAGGTGATTGGGTTCCGGTTGGAGAATACAAGCCATTGGACTCATTGACTAACGCAGCATTGAAAGAAATCCTTGATGAAAAAGGAATTACTTATGACAGCCGTGCAACGAAAACAGAATTACTTTCACTAATTGAACAAACTAATACTGATGCCCAGTAGTGGTTTGATTGGAGGTAGAAATGGAAAACTTTGCAACAGTAGAAGATGTTCAAACATTGTGGCGAACATTGAAATTCGATGAGAAAGAACGAGCCGAAGCACTGTTGGAAGTTGTTTCTCATTCTCTTCGGGTTGAATCTAAAAAAGTTGGTAAAGATTTAGATGGGTTAGTGTCAACTGACCCATCATTTGCTTCAGTAGTCAAGTCTGTTACGGTAGATGTAGTAGCCCGTACCTTGATGACCTCAACAAACCAGGAGCCGATGACTCAATTTTCTGAGAGTGCCCTAGGCTATTCAGTGAGTGGCTCTTATCTAGTTCCTGGTGGAGGTCTCTTTATTAAAGACTCAGAATTGAAACGTCTCGGTCTTAAGAAACAAAGATATGGGGTGATTGATATTTATGGGACAGATTAAAGGAATTACTGTAACTTTGATTGGAAAAACCAAGTCAGGTAAAGATGACTTTGGACATACTATTTATGAAAATTCAGAAATTCAAATAGATAATGTTCTGGTTGTTCCATCTTCAACAGAAGATATCACAAATCAGCTTAATTTGACGGGGAAAAAAGCTGCTTATACGCTAGGTATCCCAAAAGGTGATCAGAACGAATGGGAGGACCGTGAAGTTCGTTTCTTTGGACGTAAATGGCGCACGATTGGCATATCTCTAGAAGGTATCGAAGCAATGATGCCATTAGATTGGAATAAGAAAGTTATGGTCGAGACTTATGAGTAAAATGAAATTCGAATTAAATTCATCTGGAGTGTCAGAACTTCTTCGTTCTGCTGAAATGCAGAACCTCTTGAGAGAAAAAGGGAAGGAAGTTGCAGAACGTGCTGGAGATGGTTTTGAATTAACTGTATCACCTGGTCAAAAACGTGCAAATGCTACAATAAGTACAACAAATGTCAAAAGCAGAAAGAAAAATGCTAAAGATAATACATTGTTAAAGGCTTTAAGATGATTGAAAAAATTGTAAAAAAATACTTAGACGAACAATTAGATGTTCCGACTTATTTTGAGCATGACGTTAACATGCCTGAGACATTTGTAATCATTCAAAAAACTGGAGGTGGAGGGAACAATTATGTTCACTCTGCCACTTTTGCTTTTCAAAGTTATGCACCATCGCTTCAAAAAGCTGCTGAATTAAACGAAATTGTAAAAAATGCAATTGAAAATATAATCACAGTAAATGAAATCAGTGGTGTTCATCATAATAGTGATTACAATTTTACAGATACCGAAACGAAACAATATCGTTATCAAGCGGTATATGATTTAAATTATTTTTAATTAAAGGAGAATGGAATGAGTCCACAAACAGAAGAAACAGGAACAGGAGTAAGACAAATGAATAAACCATCATCCGCAAACGTAACAGCTGCTAAACCTAATATTAGTGGAGCAGTATCTAGTGCTGCATTAGGAACAACTCTTCCTACTAATGCAAAAGATGTTCTCAATGCAGCATTTGAAACATTAGGATATATTTCCCAAGATGGCTTGTCTAATGAAAACTCTCCAGAGAGTGGAGAAGTCAAAGCGTGGGGTGGTCAGACTGTCCTATCATCTCAAACGGATAAAAAAGATACATTCAAGTTCAAATTGATTGAAAGTTTGAACATCAATGTTTTGAAAGAAGTTTATGGCGCAGAAAATGTGACTGGAACACTTGCAACCGGTATTACGGTTAAAGCAAATGCTAGTGAATTACCTGAACATGTTCTCGTTGTTGACATGATTTTGAAGAATGGCTCTATGAAGCGTATCGTTATTCCTCGCGGTAAAGTTAGTGGAATTGGTGAAATTGGGTATAAAGACGGTGAACCAGTTGGATATGAATTGACAATCACAGCATTACCTGACGATCAAGGAAACAACCACTATGAATATATTCAAGGAGCATAATATATGGCTAAAACAGTAAAAGGAAAAACACCATCTGGTTTCAAATTCGAAATCAGTGAGCGACGTTTAAATAACTACGAACTTCTCGAATTAATTGGGGAAGTAGATGAAGGAAATGGGCAAGCTTTTCCTAAAGTTCTTAAACTGCTTTTTGGAGATGACCAAGCTAAAGCTTTCAAAGATCATCTACGAGAAGAAGATGGCATTGTACCAACCGATAAGATTTCAGAAGAATTGAAATCTGTATTTGAAACTATTCGTGAAGTAAAAAAATCGTAGTCCTTGCACAGATGATAAAACAAGATGAAGATGCTCTTATCTGTGATCTTGCAGAAACTTATCGGATATACGACTATAGACAGCTACCTCTTCTACAGGTAGCTGTTTTTGCATATGGTTTACGAGATGACAGCAGAATTAAAAAAATCATCTCAAACCAGGTTGTATCATTAGATACATTGCTTTTTGCAAGTATGGTAGATAGGCTATCTCTTTCTTTATGGCTCCAAACTACAGATGGTCAAAAAGGAACAAATCGTCCAAATTCAATTGTAGATCATCTGACTAAAAAAGAGGAAAAAGACGAGAAAGACTATCTTGTATTTAAATCTGGTGAGGACTTTGAAAAATATCGTGAAAAATTACTAACTAAAATGGGAGGTGAGGAATAATTGGCAACAGAATTAGGTAAAGCCTATGTACAGATCATTCCGTCCGCTAAGGGAATTAGCGGAATGATTCAAAAAGAAATGGGTGGTGAAGTTGCTTCAGCTGGTGTTAGTGCAGGCGAATCCCTCGGTTCTAAAATGGTTGGTGCTCTAAAAGCTGTAGTTGTAGCTGCTGGAATTGGAAAAGTAATTGGTGCAGCTTTAAGTGAAGGTGCAGCTCTTCAACAATCGCTCGGCGGTATTGAAACTCTTTTTAAAGCTTCAGCTGATAAAGTTAAAGGTTTTGCAAATGAAGCCTATAGAACTACAGGTTTGTCCGCAAATAAGTACATGGAGAATGTGACAGGATTCTCAGCAAGTCTATTGCAATCTTTAGGCGGTGACACGAATAAAGCAGCAGAGACTGCAAATATGGCGATGATTGATATGTCTGATAATGCTAACAAGATGGGGACATCAATGGAAAGTATTCAAATGGCATATCAAGGATTTGCGAAGCAAAACTACACAATGCTGGACAATCTTAAGCTTGGGTATGGTGGTACAAAACAAGAAATGCAACGGCTATTAGCTGATGCAGAAAAATTGACTGGTGTTAAGTATGATATTAACAACCTTTCAGATGTTTATAGTGCCATCCATGCTATCCAGGAAAATCTAGATATTACCGGAACAACAGCTAAAGAAGCAGCATCGACATTTACTGGTTCATTTGAATCCATGAAGGCAGCAGCTCAAAATGTTCTCGGTAAGCTAGCTATTGGTGAAAATATTCTGCCATCTCTTAGAGCTCTAGTTGATACAACATCAACTTTCTTATTTAACAATTTCTTGCCTATGCTAGGAAATGTATTTTCAGGACTTGGTGTTGTGTTATCAGAAGGTATTAGCAATGTTGTATCTCAGATTTTTGGTGAATCCATCGGAAATGCAGTGAATAGTCAACTATCGAGGGTAGTAGGAATCTTTCAAACTTTTTTTGATATGATTTTCGGATCCTTGAATAGAGAAGACAATATCGATATTTTGGAAGCTTTAGGCTTTTCTAAAAGTGCTGCAAATCAAATTGTTAATATTGCAGAGAATATCCGTGAGACCTTTATCAATATTGGTTCTGCAATCGGAGATATTTTAGGAATCGCAGGAGAATTTGTTAGTGAGTTGTTGGGTATCGAAAGTGGTGAGCAGGGAGTAAATCTTCTTGGTACAGCTTTTGAATTGCTATCATCTGCTTTAAAGAATATATCATCATTCATTAAAGAAATTACAACCTTCTTTAAAGAGAATCAAGCAGCAGCTGATTTACTTAAAACAGCAATAGTTGCGCTAGGTGTAGGAATTCCAGTAGTTGAATTTGCGACATTCATAGCAAGTCTAGGCGGGATTCCAGGAATATTTGCAATTATTCAAACAGCTATTACAGGATTTGCAGCATCAGCTACAGCTGCTATTTCAGCAATCCCTATTGTAGGATGGATTGCAGCTGCAGTTGCTGCACTAGCTTGGTTTTTCACACAAACTGAAACAGGTAAAGCAATCTTCCAGGATTTCATGTCATGGTTGTCTAATTTATGGGAATCAATTGCGCCTGGACTAACTGAAGTTTGGGATAATATGGTTGCAGCTGCAACCACTGCATGGAATGCGATGGTGGAATTTGTAACTCCAATCATTCAAGCAGTTGTTGATTTTATTAAATCAATCTGGGATGATATGTATCAATGGTTTGATGAGAATCAAGCACTTATTCAGCAAGTTTTTCAAATATATTGGAATGCGATTCAATCATATATTCAGACGATTATGTCAGTAATTCAAGTTATCATTGAAACATATATGAATACATTCGGGCCTTTCATTGAGGCAACCTGGAATAATATTTGTACTGTAGTTGTTACAGCTTGGGAGTTCATTAAAAATAGTATTCAAACGGTTATTGATGTTATCCAGGGAATTATTAAAGCTGTGATGTTAGCTATTACTGGGGATTGGAATGGAGCCTGGGATGAAATAAGAGGAGTTGGAGATACAATTTGGAATGGAATTGTTAAGAATGCACAAATTATATTTAACGGTTTTGTTCAAATATTGTCTAACATTTGGGAAACGATTAAAAGTGTAGCAAGTTCTGCTTGGGAAACACTCAAATCGACGGTTCTAGGACTAATTAATGGGATTGTTAATGGCGCTCAAATAGCGTGGAATACCATGAAGCAAGCTGTAAGCAGTCTAGTGTCAAGTGTAACAAGTATTTTTAATGGAATTAAAAATATCAATCTTTGGTCTGCTGGTAAAGCAATCTTAGATGGATTCTTGGGCGGATTGAAATCGGCCTGGACTAGCGTTACGGATTTTGTTGGTGGAATCGCTGGATGGATTGCTGACCATAAAGGGCCTATTGAGTATGACCGTAAGCTCTTGATTCCTGCTGGTAATGCAATTATGCAAGGTTTGGAGAAAGGATTGCAAGATAGATTCAGAGATGTTAAAAACACCGTTGGCAGCATAGCTGGAGAAATTTCTGATGTATTTTCAGGAGATAACCTGGATCTAAATTCGACTTCATCTGTTTCAAAGAATCTTGAAGCACAATTATCTATGCCATCTGCTCAACTTGAAGTAAAAGAAGATAAAACAGTGTCTGAGATAGCGATTCTGAGAGCAAGTATGGAAGATATCCTTACTTCTATCCTTGAGAAACCAACAGATACTTATCTGGACGGTGAGAAAATCTCATGGAACAGCTATCAAAGACAAGGCGCATTCTTGGCAAGGGAGGGTATTTAATGGATTATATGATTATCAATGGATTTAATACATCTACCCTCCAAGATTGTACTGTGACTGATTTTGGTGAAGTATCAGGAGCAAAACCAAGAGGTGAAGTAGCTTCGCTTCATGGAGTAAATGGTTCATATCGTATACTTGATGGTTCTTATGAAAGTTACGAAAGGACTTTTAAATTCCACATCAAGAAATTGATCGATATTTCAGTCATAGTTGATAAATTTCAACCGAATGATAATATCCTTGAATTTAGTTATCATCCTGAGTCAGTGTTTTACGCAAACTTCTTGACAGCAACTTACAAACCTGCTGGAAACCATGCATGGGAACTTACCATTAAGTTGACTATGCAGCCGTTTAGATATCAAAAAAATGTGAATCCAGAAGTATTTACTGCTCCTGGAACAATTACGAATCCTGGTACAGTCAATTCAGAGCCTATCATTGAACTTGAAGGCGATGGTGATGTTTCGATTACTGTTGGTAACAAAACAATGTATCTATCACTGAAAAATAAGGCAACAATAGACTGTCGACAAGGTAAACAAAATATCTATAATGCGACAGGTTCGATACAAAATACTCTTCGAAAACGAGGCGGTTTCTTAGAAATTCCTACTGGCAGAACAGGTATCACGTATAGTGGAAATGTTCGTAAGTTGACGATTAGACCAAACTGGAGGTACAAAATTTGATTTATTTAACAAATGGGAATATTCCTCTAAATGCAGCTGATAATGACAAGATTGTTCAAGAAGCAAATAGCACTTATCAGTTGTCTTTTCGTTTTCCTACGTCTGATCCATTGTGGGAACAATTAAGAGAAGAAACGAAGCTTACAGCAGATGACCTTCATGGTGAACAAGATTTCATAATCTTTGAGGTAGAGAAGAAAAATGGGTTTATCCAAGTCTATGCAAACCAGGTAATGACTCTACTAAATAATTATGTTATTGGTCCGCTTGCTCTTGATCGTGTATCAGGTTCAACTGCATTGAGTCAATTTGCTGGAAGTATCACTAGAGAAAATCCATTTTCTTTTTTCTCTGATATTGATGATCGTCATACTTTTAATACTGACAGTATTAATGCGATGGCCGCATTCACAAAAGACAAGCACTCTATATTAGGACAATGGGGCGGAGACTTGGTTCGTCATGGATACCAAGTCAAATTGTTAAAAAATGGCGGTTCAGAGAATGAATCGCTTTTTATGTACAAAAAAAATCTTTCAAACTACCAACAGAAAACGTCAACTAAATCATTAAAAACTAGAATCACTTTTAAAAAGACAATTAAAAGTGCAAACGGAAATAATGATGAACGTAAATCGCAGTTGTAGTTGATAGCCCTTTAATCAATAAATATAGTCAAATTTATGAAGATGTAATTGAAGTTACTGACCAAAATGTAACGGATGAAACTAGCCTTCGTGAATACGGGAAGCAATACTTCAGGACCTCTCTTTGCGACATGATTGAGGAAAACCTTGAAATTTCTGTAGTTGGTAGAGGTGATGTTGCAGTTCAAATTTTCGATACGGCGAGTATATTTCACGAGATATTCAACTTGGATGTTCGTAAGAAAATTACAAAATATACTTACGCTCCAATGTCTAAGAAGCTCTTATCGGTTGGTTTTGGAAATTTTAAAACTGGACTATTGAATATGGTTAGCAGTGCAGTAAGAGAAGAATTGAATGGTTTCCACTCACAATTTGAAACTCAACTGTTAAAAGAAATCCAAAATGCTGACCTTGCTTTTGACCGCAAAAAAGAAGAACTAACTAATCAATTCACAGATGAAGTGAACGCTATCAAAGTCAAAGCAGAAGAAAATAAGCGTGCGTTGTTTGATGAAATCGACAGACGATTTCATGATTTCAGTCCAGCGGGATTTGAAGAAGCCAAAACAAAAGCAGAAGAAGCCTTGAGAAAAGCTGGGGCGATACCGGATTTGCAAGGACTATTTGCAAATCTTGACCGCGAGCAAAACTCACAAGGTTTGAAGCTGTACAGAATGGAAAACGACTTCCAGCGTGTGAAAGAAACAGCTCAACTCTATGAGAGAATTCTTGGGAGTACTCAAAACGGTATCGCTGATAACATCTCTCGCATGGTAATGACTAACCAAGTATTCCAAACAGAAGTCAAGAAATACGTTGAAGATAATTCAAATCTTGTGTTTGATCCAACGAACTTCAGTAAGTGGGTCAAAAAGCAAGCAGATGCGAATGTCATCGAAGTTCAAGCTGGCACTAAATTACTACGGATTACAAATACTGGTAAGACTCAAGCAGTCTACCACGGGTTCGCATTACCACTTAACACCTCAACCTTTACCAAAGGTGAAAAGCTCAGCTATCGTATGGAAGTATGGGTTGATGTGTTACCAGATGCGCCTTTAGGAATCGAGCTATGGGCTTCTGACGGTGGACTTGCATCTGATAAAGTAACGCTCACTAAAACTGGAATCCAAATCATTACAGGTACGATGACCGTCCAGAAATCATCGACTAAAGCAAGAGAATTCCCTCTTGAAATTTGGTTGATGAAGAATGGCCAAGTCGCTGTTGGTCAGGTATCTCTTATTCGTGGTGACAAACCGCCTAAGAAATTTAGCGACAATACATCAACACAAGATGTAGTTACACAAACTCAAGTGTCACAGTTGCATGATTCCTACGCTATCCAAACCCTTACGGGGCCTGGAGCGATTTCTTCTCAAATCAATTTGAATAGCAATAACATTCTGATTGAAGCTGCTAAAATCCGTCTAAAAGGTAGAACGCTACTAGATGAAATCACAGCTATCGATGGTTACTTTAAGCGCCTTTTTGTCGGAGATGCTAGAATAGGAACTTTGAACACTGATATTATCCGCTCGAATTCGATTGCAGCAGATAAGTTGATATTTGATACTGCTCTAGCTAAGAAGCTTGTAGCTAGTGATGTATTCACGGATACTTTAGCAGCTAAAACTGCATTCATCAATAAGCTACGATCTGTTGTAGTCTCTGCAACCTTACTTGAGGGTTACAAGGGTAAAATCGGCGGGTTCCAATTCGGTACGCATGATAAAGACCCGACTACATTCTGGATAACCGGAAGCAATAGCTTTAGAGTAGGTATGTCAGACGGCGGGTGGCGAGTGAAACAAACAGCATTATGGGTTAACTGGGGGAACAACTGGGATAAACCAGGCAATTATGCTTGGTTCGTGAATAGCGATGGCGAAATGCATTGTTATAACAAGGCGCAATTTTGGAATGTTCCTCGTGTCCACGGGAATCTTGAAGTCACTGGTAATATCTTTTATTTCATTGATAGAGAGAAGAACAAAGTCGGATACTATCTTCACTCTGAAACGTTTACGAGAATCCAAGAAAATGCTGGATATGCCTATTTATATAGACAATCAGGAGGTTACGCTTGGATTCCTTTGAACAAAGATATTTCAGACCGTCGATACAAGACCAACATTCAAGATAGTCAAGTCTCAGGACTTAGCGTAATTGAAAGTCTAAAAACATACTCTTACCGCAAAGAATACGACGAAAAGGTCGAAGATATCTCATGCGGTATCATGGCTCAAGATGTCCAAAAATACGCACCAGAAGCATTTTTTGAAAATCCTGACGGTGCCTATTCTTATAACACATTCGCACTTGTGCCTTATTTAATTAAGGCCATTCAAGAATTGAACCAAAAAGTAGAAAGGTTGGAAACAACATGAACGAACAAGACAAGCAGATTAGTAGTCTCACGATTAAATCATTGAGTGAGCGAATCAGCAATGAAGCTACTCAATCAGCTACACTTGAAGCTCTATATACGGTTACGGCTATGGAGCTTGAGCAGATGAAACGAATCATCGAATCAGATGACGAACTTAAAGCAAAATTTGAAGAAGTGAAATTGAAAGGAAATAATTAATGGTAAATAACTATTCATTGGCTACTAAGCCATACACTCGTGGATCAGGGGATAATATCACTACAGTAGTCGAAATTCGACTACAAGACGGAAATCGCTATAGCACAAACCAACGTGAACTTGTTGGAGACCGCACTCGAGAAAACGAAGAAACGATTATTCAAGCGGTTCTTGATGTTCTTAAAGCTGAACTAGATCCTGGAGCAGCAATCGTTCAAGCTCAATCTAAAATCGAGCAAGCTGAACAGAAGCTCTCTCAGACTGAAACCAAGCAGAACCAGCTGCTTGAAATCACTGAGAAAATCAATAAGGTAGTTCGTGTTATGGCTCAAGATTCAATTATGGGTGAGAAAATCGCTTATGGGACTACTTATAAGGAACTTGTAGAACTCTTTCCACTTGTAAAAACTGGTGAAAGCTACGCTCCTGGTTCAATGTTTGCAATCGAAGATCCTGAACATGTTGAACTTAACGGAGAAGGAAAACGCATCCTTATTCAAACCAACCAACAATTCATCTACCAGGGAGAAACACTTCAACAACTAGAAGGCTCACCATCTCAAAATGGCATCCTTGCAGTTTGGAAATGGCAAGCGCCTAAATCTGAACTAGAAACACAACCTGTTCAATAGAATCACTTACATTAAAAGGGGGTGATTCAATTGGATTGGACGGTATTTATGGAACGTATCACGACAATTCTTGTAGTGATGATTCCAAGTTATTTTTCTTACCGAAGCACTCAAACTTCAAAAGAAGCTGATAAGCGTTTGAGCGATCTTTCTGATAAGATCATGGAACTTGAAAAATTAGTTCACGCAGTCGAGGAAATCGGGAAAAATAACAATAAAAATCTTTCAATGATTAGGAAAGGTCTGCAACGAATCCAACGGTTTCGACTACAAGAAAACTTAAAAAAAGCTATCAAGCGAGGAGAGACGAATCAACATGAGATTGAGGAACTTTCAAAGCTTTATGAGAGCTATGTTGAATTAGGCGGAAACGGCGCAGTTAAGGTATTGTTCGAGAAATTTCTCGAGCTAGAAATTAAAGAGGAAAATTAAGATGCAACAAATTAACGAAATCATCATCAACGCAGCCATTAGTGCTCTTGTTATTTTGGCTGGAATCGCAGTTAAAACAATCAAAGAATACCTGGTAAAAAAAGGTGGAGAGAAGACCGTCAAGATCGTTGAAATCTTGACCAAAAATGCAGTCAATGCAGTTGAGCAAGTATCAGCTGAAACAGGCTACAAAGGTGAAGAGAAGCTAGAACAAGCTCGAATAAAAATCCGTGCTGAGTTGAACAAGTACAATATTGGCATGACGGACAAAGACATGGACACATTTATTGAATCTGCAGTCAAGCAGATGAACGATGCGTGGACTGAAAAATAAATCAAGAGAACCTAAAAAGGTTCTCTTTTTAATATCTAAAGAAAGGAGTCACATTTGAAGAAAGTCATCGAAAAGAAACTTGAAATCACATCGAATAATAGAGATGTGGATAGACTCTATCAAGAATTCTTCAGTATGGATAAGAACATCGCAGGATTCAAATTCACTCTTGAGAATCTAGCTGCTAACAAAGTCATCTGCTTGTTCTACTTCAAGCGTTCGAAACGATATTCAACAGTTGATGCGACAATTGAAGATAATACCTTTACTGTCAAATTCGACACTTCATTGATTACAATTGATGAACCTGTTGTCGGGTATATCTATTTTGAAAAAGTAGAGAAATCGGCAGACGTGTACAGCTTTCAGTTCAATGTTCGAGTCAGCGAGCTGGATAAGTCTAAGAATGCGCCTGTTATCGAGCAGAAGACAGGCCGTGTCGTAGATATTGAGAGTATTGTTACTAGGACAGAGCTAGAAGAAATTCTTAAGACTGCACATGTCGAAAGTACTGAACAAGATAATTCCGAGATCATTAAACGTTTGGCAGCATTAGAAGCTAAACCTGGAATCGACACAAGTCAATTTGCTACTAAGGACGAGCTGCGGAACATTTCTCTGACTCCTGGACCAAAAGGCGACCGTGGGGATCCAGGTCCACAAGGTATCCCAGGAGAAATTGGCCCACAAGGACTTCAAGGTTTACAAGGGCCACCCGGACCTCAAGGAGACACTGGACCAAGAGGAGCAGACGGTTTACAAGGCCCTCAAGGTATTCAAGGTATCCAAGGGGAACGTGGACGAGATGGTGACCCTGGGCCTCGTGGTGAACGTGGGGAACAAGGGCCCGCTGGTTTACCTGGACCAGTCGGACCTCAAGGACCTATTGGTTTAACTGGTCCTAAAGGCGAAAACGGTCGCGATGGTGTCGGTATCCCTCAGAGATTGAGCATCAATGGAAATATCATATCACTGTCTGACGGTGGTGGAAGCATTATCTTACCAGCTAATGCAGCATCAAATACAGGTGGACAAGTCAATCAGTATGAAATCCACGGCCAAGGTATGCCAAACGGAAAAGTAGTTGCTCCAGTCGGTACTACTTACGTCGATACCAATGCCACAAACGGCGCTTTGAAATGGATAAAACGAACTGGTAACCACAATCAAGGCTGGGAAGTCTTGACTGGTGATACTGGCTGGAGAACGCTGAATATTGTTTCAAAATTGGGCAATTCTTATCTCAAAGTACGCAGAAAGAATGATACAGTCATGTATCAATTCGGGGGTCTCAGCTGGGGCTGGTTTGGTGTCGTTCGTCGTGGAGGACCTGGGTACTCTATTCAGCCGTCTGACCGTGAGCGAAATTGTTTTATTTTAGGACTAGGCGGAGTTCCTGTTGGTTTCCGTTCCGAGTCATCGTTAATCGGCCCTATCTACAACGATAAAGGTACACCTTACGGGACTTGGTACCTAGGTGGAGCTGGTGACAGCAATATGTTGAGATTTCAGTTTACTGACCCAGTGCCGACAGACCGAGACATTGGGGATATTCGGGTAAGCTTAATCTCGTATCTCACGAGTGAGCCTTGGCCTGAACGCTTGCCATAAAAGAAAGGAAAAAAATAAATGGATATTGATAAAAGCAGATTAAGAACAGACTTGCCTCAAGTTGGCGAACAACCCTATCGACAGATTCACGCTCATTCAACTGGGAATCCTAACTCAACAGCTCAAAATGAAGCAGACTACCACATGCGCCGCCCAGTTGATTCAGGATTTTTCTCACATGTTGTCGGTAACGGCCGTGTGATGCAGACCTGGTACACAGACATGGGGGCATACGACGTAGGAGGTGGCTGGAACGTAGAGGGTTATGGTCAGGTAGAACTGATTGAGAGTCATGAAACCAAGGAAGAATTCATGCGCGATTACAAGCTCTATGTTGAGCTTTTGCGAAATCTTGCTGATGAAGCTGGTATTCCGAAAACTCTTGACTCTGACAGTCTTGCAGGAATCAAGACACATCAGTATTGTACATACAATCAACCTAGAAACTACTCTGACCATGTGGATCCATACCCTTATCTTGCCAAATGGGGTATCAGTCGTGAGCAATTCAAGAAAGACATTGAAGGCGGTATTTCTGAAGCTGGCTGGAAACGCAATGAAACAGGCTGGTGGTGGGAGGAGTCAGATGGCTCTTATCCAAAAAACAGCTGGAAACAAATCAATGGAGAGTGGTTCCGATTTGATAATAGTGGCTATTGCTTGATTAACCGTTGGTTCTTTGATGAAAAAGACTGGTTCTATCTCGATAAACGTGGGGCAATGGTCACAGGCTGGATGTTCCTCAACCATCGCTGGTATTTCTTTAAATCAGATGGCCGCATGGCTAAAGGCTGGGTTAAGTATCGCGAAACATGGTACTTCATGGAAGAAAAAGACGGGTACATGCTCTCTAAACAATTCGTCAAGTCTGGCGATGGCTGGTACTATTTGAAAGCTAACGGTGAAC
>ERZ772908.185-NODE-185-length-15539-cov-4.10663_pt1 | contig 15539 bp, 13 predicted proteins | sample MGYA00512121_ERZ772908 | MGnify/ENA primary metagenome ERZ772908 (study PRJEB29015, sample SAMEA2738084) | human oral metagenome | biome: human oral; feature: human-associated habitat; material: saliva | place: China | collected 2264 ... | reverse complement strand
CAATTCCTTTATTTCTATCTATTATGCGCGCCCGAGTTAATGGCATTACTCACTCTAGAATGGAATTATATACCTTTGATGCGAGTCCAGGCACCTATAGACTATCCGTTACAGAAGATCCTTTTGTACTAGATGCAGTTATGAAAAAAGTAGGCGATGAGATAATTAAAGGTGCTATTGATTATAACCAATTCACTATACAAATCTATACACATACATCCTTTGTTTTAATGTTTATATCTACTTGGATGATTGTACTTGGGCTTATTATCGCTGTATTAGGAGGCATTCTGCCTAACATTTAGTGTGAAAGACTAGATAGTCTTGTTATTTTATATGGTGAATAAATTATCAGAAAAGGAAAATATAAAAAGAGGAGTTTTATCATAGCCTGTAGAACTAACACAGTAATGAACTTATTTAAGGTGTTTGTTAAAAGGAGACAGTATTATGGGAATCTTTAAAAAGCTATGTATGACCTCTATGTTAGGTGTTATGTTGGCGGTACCTACGTATGCAACTGTTGTTACAGGTAGTCAATCTGATGTAAACATGGAATTAAAATATCCATTGGTATATACCAATAATATGTTTGCACAAAAAGCGATTAATACAGATATTGCTAACTATGTTTTATATGCTAAATCAATCTATTACGATCAACATGCGTACCAAGTAAAACAAAATTATAAAGTTACCTATGAAGATGCTCAAGTAGTATCTATTTTGTTAACTACCTATCATTATCACGCTGGTAGTGCACATGGTATGTATAACACTAAAGGCTTAGTATATAACAAGATTACGGGCCAACGAATTCCACTATATAACTATGTAAAAATTGCTAATCCGCAACAAATAGAGAGAGGCATTAATTCTGGTATATTGCGCTTCTATAGTGAAGGTCATAAAAAAGCAGACCTACTACCTAACTGGAATGTAGAATATGTTTCTGATAACTACTACTTGAAAGGTAAAGGCGTTATAGGCCTTGTATATCAACCATATGAATTAGGACCATACTCTTATGGCAATACATACGTTGAATTCTCACGACAAGCAATTGAATACTTTAATCGTATGAACTTCTAATAAAGGGTTGCTTTAGACTGAATTTTATCAGTATTTAGATGTAATACATATTATTAGTGTGGCATATTATAAAAGCCTATAGTACATTTTTGTACTATAGGCTTTTGGTGTATTTACCATATTATCTTCTATATCCGCCACATCCTCTAGTATTAGAGTTTTGACCACAGTAACTTTGGCTAGTATTGTTACAACTTGTATTGCTAGAGTTCATACAGTTGTATTGTGTATTAGTATTACAATTTGCTTGAGTGCCATTGCATACATAATCATAAGCAAATCCTGTAGATACAGCAGCAGTCACAGCTAATAATGTCATGACAATTATACGTTTGGTAAACTTCATATATATCATCTCCTTAATCCTATACTTATATTATACTACTAAATGTCAACTAAAATATGATATTCTATACATATATACTATTTGAGAGAGTATGTGAAAGGATGAGAGTTATGATGAAACGTGCGTTATTGGCGACACTATGCTTTAGTTTTGTGACATTGGGAAGCCAAGCAATTGATATCAACATACCAGGTGCAGATCCTACAATATCGAAGGATGCATATCAGAACTATCGTAAGACTGACAATGAAGTCCAAAAGACTGAAAATATTATAGCTAATCAGATACGAGATGAATATAACAATAATGGGTCTAAAAAATGGACACTAGATGAGTTGTTATACTTTACTAAGGAATTGTATCATTCCACAAACCAGTCTTCTTCTGTTTTTATTCTTAAGGATAATGGGGCAAATATTAAATTTACTGTACCAGAGAGTAGCCAATTTGGTAAAACTATAAAAGGGGATCCATTAACTACAGAGGTTCAAAAAGGAAATTTCCGCTTAATTGAAGGAAATATACATTATACTATTCGTAAGAGTGGTGAAAGCCCGTCTAAGGAAAATTCGTTCTCCTATCCTACTGTTAGAAATGCTACATGGGAGATTGGGCAGACTAAAAGTGGAGCTTTAGAAGGAGCTATTAACTTTGGTGTGAAATCAGATCCTTCGCTGTCTTATCATATTAGTTATGATTTGATTAAGAAAAAGGAACTGGAACTATTAAAGACACATGATCAGGAGTACGTGTATAAAGAGCTAATGTCACCATTAGTTAATTATGTACTACCTTCAATTGAGCCTGCAAAACAAATACTTTCAAAAACAAAACCGATAACTATTAATGGATTCACGTTCCAAACGTTAAAATCAAGTGATTTAACCTATCATGGCCCTGATAATGATGCCATTTATATTTATGATGGTAAAAGCTATCGTGAAGGTATTATGGTGAGAGAATTAAAACCGGAAGAGTTAGCTAATCGTCATCAAATTAATTATAAGTTGATACGATTCTTTATTATGTATAAGCCGTATTCTGATTACAAACCAATTCAATACGCAACGGTTTGGAATGATGCTACTCCTGCTATGTATATGGAAGTAGAACGATCTACATCTAGAATGTACATTCAGTCTCTCTATGATGATAAATATTTATATACCCACTTTATAATGGCAGATTTAGATTATAAAACACCATCAAAAGACTTACGCGATATAGTTCAATATGTGGATAATGCAAATGACAAAGACAAATACGCTAAAAGTCAAGCTGGGATGGGAGCTATGCCTAAAGGTATATAAAACGTTATTAAAATCTAGAGAAACTAAAGATGATAGCGGATATGAGCTATTGACTAGTGGAGAAAAGTAAAGTTGATATTAAGTTTAACAAAATCAATGATGAATGAATATATTGAGCAGTATATTTGTTAAGGGATATGAAAATATGAAAAAATCTAAAAATGTGAGTTTATTTTTATTAGATGGTGAGGTTACAGGTCGTACCAAATGTACTTTAGCTAATTGGACTGGAGTGGTTTATAAAATTCCACGTGCTTTATTAAATGAAAGTAAAGATATTCCCGCATTAAATCAAAGTTCAATATATATGCTTTTTGGTACAAATGATAATGATGAACCAATGGTATATATAGGACAAGCGGGTATAAGGAAAAATGATAAGGGTGTTCTTTTAAGGTTGATGGAACATGATGCTGATGAGAAAAAAGATTTTTGGACAGAAGCAATTATACTTAGCACATTGAATGATAGTTTTGGACCAACTGAGTTAAACTATTTAGAAAATAAATACTATAATTTGGCAAAAGATACAGGTAGATATAAGATTGATAATAGTATTGAGCCAACCACAGGAAATGTTACTGAAGAAAAAGTTAGTGAGTTAAATGAATATTTAGAGTTTTCAATGATACCGATTGGTTTACTTGGTAAAAAACTATTTACACCCGTAAATAATGTGAATTTAGATATTAGTAAAACGAGTGATAATATATTATATTTGCATCAGTGTGTAAATAATGAAGATGTATGGGGAACCGCAAAAGAGACTAATGAAGGCTTGTTATTAGCCGGGAGTAAAGTTTCACAGAAATCAGCACCTCATCTTTCTGAATCTTTACGTAATCGTAGAGATAGAGCAGCTAAGGATCAGAATAATTGTTTACTTGAAGATGTTTTGTTAAATAGTCCGTCAACAGCAGCGAATTTTCTCATTGGTCAACAAACAAATGGCTTGATAGCATGGAAGAATGAATCAGGTAAAACATTAAAATCTATTCGTGAACAACAGATAAAGAATGAAAAAGTATAATTTTTAAAAATTACAAAAATTCAATTGCTTTTATATGAATTACACTGTATACTTTAATTAAAAGTAGCGCAGTGTAATTTTTTTACATGCAAAAATAAAAATAAAATGAAAATTATCTTTAAGGAAGAGGTGATCTAGTGTATATTAAAGATATATTTCATAGTAATACAGGAGTATCACAATATCGACTAGAGGAAAGTAGTAGTAAAGCTGCAGTATTGTATACTTTGTATGGACAGAACGAATTATATGAAGATTTAACTGGGGTACCGGGTGCTATGAGTGATAGAAAGCAAATTCGTACAGAATATAAGGGTTCTACTCTTAAAGCAGGGGATTTAATATTTAGTACAATTTCTGGCATGGCTACACTTGTTACTAGTGATCATGAAGGATATCTGTTTACTCAAAACTATGTTCGAATGGAGCCTTTAAATACGCCAATAGATAAAAAGTTTATGGCTTATTTGATTAATGAAAACTCTAAAATTAAAAAACAGTTTAAACAGAACTTACAAGGGAGTCAGGTTGTACGATATAGTCTTAGTTTGTTAAAAGATATACAGTTACCTAAATTACCATCCATTGAAACTCAACGTATAATAGGGGAGATTTACTTTAAACAATTACGTTTGAAAGCATTAAAACAACGTGTGGCAGATAACACATATCGGAAAGCAATTACCATTTTACAGGGAGTAAACTAATATGACAGAGTTAGAATTTGAGAATAAATTAATTGAGCAGTTATCAACTGGGATTGTTACTAATACAGATAATACTAATCAAATAGGCGATTCAACAGATGCTTATGGTAATATGAAGGTTTATAAAAGTAAACTTTGGAAATATGAGCCAACTATAAAAACAACAGAGGCGCTTTGGGAGAATTTCCGCAAGATTTTATATCAATTGAATCAAAATCAATTGACACAACCATTAAGTGATATGGAATTTAAACAAGTTCAAAAGGTAATTAATGAACTGTATACACCATATCAAGCAGGACAGTTCCTATATGGTATTAATGGTGTATCCCAAGTAGAGGTCGACCTAGATGATGGCCGCCATGTATTTTTAACAGTATTTGATCAAAAGCAAATTGGGGCAGGTAATACTGTTTATCAAGTGGTTAGCCAAGTTAAGAGAGAACCACAAATAGCAGGTCGCCCAGAACGTCGTTTTGATACAACACTACTCATTAATGGCTTGCCAATTATCCAAATTGAGGAAAAATCTGTAAAACATTCTGTAGATGAAGCATTAAATCAAATGCATCAATATATTCAGGAAAAACAGTATAGTGATATTTTCTCAACAGTTCAAATTCTAGTCGCGATGACGCCAAACCGAATTAAATATATGGCGAATACTACCGCTGATTTATTTAATAAAGATTTTGCTTTTGAATGGCAAAATCCTAATGATAATAAGGTTGTTCGTAATTGGACTACCTTTGCAGATATGTTCCTAAGCATACCTATGGCACATCAAATGTCTACATTGTTTACTATTCTTGACGGTACTAAGAATAAACAAATGCTTAAGGTTATGCGTCCTTATCAAGTATATGCCACAAAAGCAGTTTTAAATGAATTAAAACGTGCTGATTTTGATTTACCAATTAATAAATTAGGTTATGTTTGGCATACTACAGGTTCTGGTAAAACGATTACTAGTTTTAAAACTGCATGGCTGGCAAGTCGTATGCCAAATGTAGATAAGGTAGTATTCGTCGTTGACCGTATCGCATTAACGAAACAAACTGAAGCAAATTATAAAGCGTATGACCCTGAAGGTTCTATTGATATTGATGGTAAACAATTTGATACCGTTGGTGGAACAGAGAATACTTCAGCGTTAAAGAAAAAATTAAATGAAAAAGGGTATGGCATCATTGTTACCTCTGTACAAAAACTAAATACTCTCATTAATCGTAAAGACTTTGTGGTACCTAATAAGAACTTTGTGTTTATTGTCGATGAGGCACATAGGTCTACCGGTGGTGAAAGCTTTGAGGACTTACAAAAAGTATTCAAAGGTGCTGCTTGGGTTGGCTATACAGGAACACCTATGTTTGATAAGGTGGTCGGTAAAAAAGGTACTAAGACACATGAGGTCTTTGGTAAGTTATTACATGCGTATACTATTCGCGAAGCTATTGCAGATAAAAATGTATTAGGTTTCAAGGTGGATTTCGAAACTACGATTGCAGAAGACAAAATGAAACTTGAATACCTACCAAAGTTCTATAAAGAAAAATACCCTGATTGGAATGATCTCGATATTGAACGAAAGATTGCTAACCTTACTGATGATGATATGGATGATATGATAGAACCAAGTTTCTATGATAATAATCTTGATCACGTAAAGTTAGTTGTAGAAGATATCTTTAAAAATTGGAGAAACCGTTCTAATGATGGTGCTTATAACGCAATGCTTACTACACATGTAGGTGGGAATAGAGCAAGCACACCAATGGCCTTAATGTACTTTGATGAATTTGAACGAGTGAATCAGGAACGCCAAGAGCAAGGGATTCCTACTTTAAAAGTTGGTATTACTTTCAGTATGAGTACCAATAATAGTGATAACCAATTAACTACAAATGATGGTTTATTACGTGCTATGAAACATTATAATAAAATGTTTGGTACGAGCTTTGGACTAGATGACGTATCAGGTTACACTCAAGATTTAACAACACGCTTAAATCGTACAGCACAAGATGGGCAATACTTAGATCTTGTCATCGTTGTAGATCAACTATTGACTGGTTTTGATGCACCACAATTAAATACACTGTATGTGGATCGTACATTAAAGGATGCATTGTTAATCCAGGCGTATTCGAGAACAAACCGTATTGCCGATAATCAAGGAAAGCCGTGGGGTCGTATAGTCAATTACAGATGGCCAGCTAAAAACGAAGAACTCATGAACCGAGCCTTAAGTATATATGCTAACAAGCACTCTGCTGATGTACAAGAAACATTAGTTGATACAAAGGCATTAATTGATACTGGTGTTTTAGCAAAACCTTTCAAAGAACAATTTGAAGAAGTAAAACAAGTGGTAAATCGTCTTGCAGATATGACAGATAATTTTACAGAAGTTCCTGCTAGCGAAGCTAAGCAAGAAGAAATGTTTAATCTTATGCGTACATATAGTGCTGGAATGTCAAAGCTAAAACAATATGATCCAGATGTTGTTAATGGAGAAGACATCGGATTTGATTATGATAATCCAGATGAACTTGTTACATTGCTTGGGATGACACCTGAACAAGAAGAAATGTTAACCACATCTTTGTATAACGACTTAAAAGAACGTATTGCTGAAAATCATGATGTACCAGTTGCTCAAATTGAACTACGCATGATACATGTAAAACAAATTAGTGTTAACTATGATTATCTCACTGAATTGATTGAAGCATTAATGAATGCTGTTCATGAAAACCGTATGGATGCTGCTGCAGATTATCGTGAAAAAATTAGTGATTTTGCAATGGCTTTAGATGATCGTCAATATGCAAAACAAATCAATAATGCAGTTGATGCAATCTATAAAGGCACGTATCCACCAGAAGGAAAAGAAATCCAATATCCTGTAAAGTTAACTAGTTTGGAAGTCATCGATGATGTAAATACGATGATTATGAAAGATGATATTTTTGATTTCCGCTTAAAATGGGGAATCATTGATGTTATTAGTAATGACGAAATATTAGATCTATTTTCTCGACATACGGCTGGTAAACAGGATTTAGATAGTACTGGTAGAATTAGTAAGCTAAAAAAAGATGCACGTGCAGAATATCAAGCAAAAGCACAAGATGCGGATATTGTAAGCCTTAATAAAATTAAATATGGTAATGAACTTGTGGCAGCTTTATATAAATTTGCAGATTCTTATGTTAATGAAAGGTAGTGTTGTTATGATAAAAGAAAAGCGAGGTTATGATGAGTAAAGAAAAACGGAGAGTACCTAAATTACGATTTCCGGGATTTACTGAAGATTGGGAACAGCGTAAGTTAACTTCTTTTACACAACGTGTAAAAGGTAATGATGGGAGAATGGATTTACCAACTTTGACAATATCCGCATCGGAAGGTTGGTTAAATCAAAAGGATAGATTTTCAGCCAATATTGCAGGTTCTGAGCAAAAGAATTATACGTTATTACGTCAAGGTGAATTATCATATAATCATGGTAATTCAAAGTTAGCTAAATACGGAGTAGTATATGTTTTAAAAGACTATAAAGAAGCTTTAGTTCCAAGGGTCTACCATAGCTTTAAAGTCAATGAATCATATGATGCACTATTTGTTGAATATTATTTTTCAACAAAGCGTCCTGATCGGGAATTAGCGAAATTAGTTTCTTCTGGTGCTAGAATGGATGGCTTATTGAATATAGGATATGATGAGTTTACTAATATATCAATTTCAGTACCAACATTGAGTGAGCAAAGACAAATTGTAGTGTTATTAACGGAATTAGATAAATTTATTACCCTTCATCAGAGTAAGTTAGATAACCTCAAATTAAAGAAAAAAGCGTTGCTCCAGAAACTTTTTCCTAAGAATGGAGAGCGATATCCTGAACTTCGTTTTCCTGGATTTACTGATGCTTGGGAACAGCGTAAGTTAGGGGAATGTATGAACTCCTTTGCATATGGCTTGAATGTAGCGGCTAAAGAATATGATGGTATGCATAAATACATACGAATTACAGATATAGATGACGAAACTCATAATTTTATTCAAAGCAATCTAACCTCTCCAGATATAGATTTTAATATGGATGTTTCTGATTATAAATTAAATGTCGGTGATATTGTATTTGCTAGAACTGGTGCAAGTGTTGGCAAAACATATTTATATAATCCAAACGATGGTGATTTATATTATGCTGGTTTTTTGATTAGAGGAAAAGTAAAAGACGATTGCGACGCCGGTTTTATTTATCAGAATACTTTAACTAAAGATTATGATACATTTATCAAAATAACATCACAGCGATCAGGTCAACCAGGCGTAAATTCAAAGGAATATGCAACATTTAGGTTAAATATCCCTTGTAAGGATGAGCAGAGGAAAATTTCTAAGGTATTAAGTAGCTTAGATGAACTTTTTACCCTTCATCAGCGTAAGTTAGATCATTTACAATTACAGAAAAAAGCATTACTTCAACAGATGTTTGTATAAATAAAGGAGATTTTGTATGGCAGAATCAAAAGCACAGAATATTTCTAGCCAATTATGGGCTATTGCCAATGATTTACGTGGCACAATGGATGCAAGTTCTTTCAAAGATTACATTCTTCCATTTTTATTCTATAAATATCTTTCCATTCATCAAGAAGAGTACTTAGTTAATAATGACTTGGTTGATATTTCAGATGAAAAATCTGTTAATGAGGCGTATAAGGAGCTTGTTGAAGACGCAGGTTTAGAGGCTTGTTTAATTGATATTGCAGGTACATTAGGATATGCTATTAATCCTGAGGATACATGGGCTTCTTTAACTGAAAGCATTCATAATGGTTCCGTTATTCCTAGTGATTATCAACGATTATTTGAAAACTTTAATAAGAATGCTGAAATTAATAAAGAAGCTGCAGCAGATTTTAGAGGTATTTTTAACTATATTAACCTTGGTGACTCTGGGCTTGGATCAACAACGGCAGGTAGAACTAAAACTTTGAATGCGGTTGTTACTAAAATCGACGAAATTGAGTACAAAGATGAAAGTGGTAAAGATATACTTGGTGAAATCTATGAGTATTTAATTGGTAAATTTGCAGCTAATGCTGGTAAAAAAGGTGGGGAATTCTATACACCACATGAAGTTAGTCAAATCTTAGCTAAAATTGTTACTGGCAATATAGAATCTCAAACAGATACTTTCACAGTCTATGACCCAACAATGGGTTCTGGCTCATTACTATTGACGGTTCGTAATGAATTGCCTGATGGATCTCGTCAAGGTGCAGTTAGCTTTTATGGGCAAGAACTAAATACAGTAACATATAACTTGGCTCGTATGAATTTGATGATGCATGGTGTTACCTATAATAATATGACATTGAATAATGCGGATACTCTTGAAAGCGACTGGCCAGATGGTCCAGACCGTGACGGTATCGATAGACCACGTTCCTTTGATGCGGTTGTAGCAAATCCTCCATACTCTGCTAAATGGGATAATAATGAAAGTAAACTTAAAGATCCACGCTTTAGTGAATATGGTAAATTAGCACCAGCCTCTAAAGCAGATTATGCTTTCATATTACATAGCTTATATCACCTAAATAATGAAGGTACAATGGCAATCGTTTTACCTCATGGTGTTCTCTTCCGTGGTGCGGCAGAAGGTAAGATACGCCAAACTATTATTGAAAAGAATTACCTTGATGCGGTGATTGGTTTGCCTGCGAACTTGTTCTATGGTACAAGTATCCCTACAACAATTCTTGTGTTTAAGAAAAATCGTACGACACGTGATGTACTATTTATTGATGCTAGCAATGAGTTCGAAAAGGGGAAAAATCAAAATAATTTAAGCGAAGAAAATATTACTAAAATTATTGAAACATACCGAAATAGACAAAACGTTGATAAATATGCACACGTTGCATCTCTAGAAGAAATTAAAGAGAATGACTATAATCTAAACATTCCTCGATATGTAGACACATTCGAGGAGGAAGAAGAACTTGATCTTGATGAAATTAATCGTATGATTGAACAAGATAACCAAGAAATTGCACAACTTGAAAAAGAAATAGCCGAACAATTAGCCCTATTAGGCGTCAAAATGTAAGGAAAAGAGGTAGAAAAGACCAAATAGGACTTTTCTACCTCTTTTAGTATTCTTGGGAACAGCGTAAGTTATCAGATATATCTACGAAAGTTACAACTAAAAATGTAGATGTCCATTATACGGAAACACTAACTAATTCTGCTGAACAAGGCATTATTAGCCAGGTTGACTTCTTTGATAAAGAAATCTCAAATAAGGATAATATTAACGGATATTATATAGTTGAGAACAATGACTTTATTTATAATCCGAGAATCTCAACATTAGCACCTGTAGGTCCAATTAATCGGAATAAGTTGAACCGGACTGGTATAATGTCCCCATTATATACTGTTTTTAGAGCCTCTAACGTGGATTTAGATTTTTTAGAATGGTATTTTCAATCAAGCCATTGGCATCGTTATATGAAATTAAACGGTGATAGTGGTGCTAGAGCTGATCGTATAGCAATAAAAGACTCTACATTCTTTGATATGCCAATAAAAACTCCAGTTAGTATAAAAGAAGAAGTACTTATTGGAGAGACATTAGAAAAGTTTAATCAATATATTACCCTTCATCAGCAAGAGCCATTTCTATGTGGGAACAGCGTAAATGGTGGGGTAGAATTATGTTAACTATAGAGGAAAAGTCCGAATTATTTTATATTTATTACGAAAAGTGGATACGAATTTATAAAGAGGGGGCTATTCGTAATGTAACAATGCGAAAATATGAGATAACTTTATTATGGTTAAAAAAATTAGTCCCGGAACTTAGGCTTTCACAATTAAATAGAATTTCGTATCAACAATTATTAAATGATTATGCCGAGTTTCATGAACGACAAACAACGATGGACTTTCATCATCAAATAAAAGCAGCTATATTGGACGCAGTAGATGAAGGATTTATTGATAGGGATCCAACACGAAAAGCTATTATAAAAGGGCGTGTGCCAAGAATAAAGAAAATCAAATATTTAAATCAGTTTGAATTACATACATTATTAGTTAATTTAAAGTTAACATCAGAAATTAACTGGGATTGGTTAATATTAATAATAGCAAAAACTGGAATGAGATTTTCTGAAGCTTTAGCTTTAACTCCAAAGGATTTTGATTTCCCACATCAATTATTGATAGTAGATAAGACATGGGACTATAAAGGTGATGGCGGGTTCTTACCAACGAAGAATAAATCTTCAGAGAGAAAAATACAGCTTGATTGGCAAACTATTATAAAGTTTTCTGAAATAATTAAAGGCTTACCTGAAGATAAGCCGATATTTGTGAATGGACGTGTATTTAATTCAACTGTTAATGGTGTATTAGAACGATATTGTAAAAAATTAGGTATACCAGTCATCTCAATCCATGGATTACGGCATACACATGCTTCGTTATTACTTTTTGCAGGGGTATCAATTGCTAGTGTTGCAAGAAGACTTGGACATGCAAGTATGACGACGACACAAAAAACATATATCCATATAATTCAAGAAATGGAAAATAAAGACATTGATCTAGTGATGCGGTCTATGGCTGGATTAGCATGAGATTTATTTTATAGAAATGGCTTTTACTGATGAAGGGTAATAGATTTATCGAGAGCATTTAATAATGTCCCAATTTGATTTTGTTCAGCTAAGGTAGGTACTAAAACTGTTTCTTTCAAAAAGTCTTTAGCAACTAAGTTTGTCATCATTGTAGTTTTTTTTGTGCATCTTGAAAGAACTTTTCCCATTATTGGTTCATAGTTAATATAATATTTCCAAAAACAAATATCATATTTACCAATTGGTCTAAATACTTCAAAAACATGAGATATAATTCCATCCCCTATAGTATTTTCCACAAATCTCCCATAAGCAAAATCTTTACTCTTGTTTCCCTCAAAGGCAATCTCACCATATCGGAATATATTATAAGTCTTCAAATATTCTTCATTAGATACTTTTGCATCAGATTTATAATACATATTCGCTACAGAGATAATTTTATCAAGTGAATATGATAAATCATTCTTTTCAGAGATCTTCTCATATAAATCACTAAACTTACGCTGTTCCCAAGTATTAAAGTTAATAGAATGGAGTATAATTTATGAATAAAATTAAATCTATTAAATTTGAAAATATTAAAAGCTTTGGCAGTGGTAATCAATCGTTTAACTTTAAATTTGATAATTGTGATGCAAACTGTGTTAATATTATTGTTGCACCTAATGGATCAGGAAAAAGTAGTTTAGCTACAGCACTTAAAAGTATATCTAAAGGTCGATTAAAGTTAGCTACTATTGATCGATATAATGATAATTGCAATCCTAGTGTAACTATAAACTTAGCAGGAGATCATGAAGGTTCATATACCTCTGATTTAGATAACTCAGAGAGCAGTAGAAAAATGGATATATTTGTAATTAATAACCCTTTAAATGCTAGAAAAATAAACAGATACTTTGCAGGGAATATGGCTACGTCTGCGGAATTAAGTATTGATGGAATTGAACTTTATAAGAAAATTCCACCTAAGCATGAAATGGGGTATAAATATAGAGAAGAGTGTAATCGATATGATTTGAAAAAAATATATTTTATAAATTTATGTAATTTGTTTTTAGATTATAACTTTTTAGAACTACTTTTAAAATATAAAAGTGATATACAGAAGTGTTATACACAAAAAAGAATACAGAAGTTATTTATTCAATTTATTGATTTGATTAAATTAGGAAATTATTTAGGTTGTGATTTTAAAGAAACAAAAGAAAAAATATTAGAGAATGGGTATTTTAATAATATTAAGATTATTACTACAAGATATTTTAATGAGGCTGATGAGGATAAAATATTATTAAATACTATACTATTAATTAATTTTATAGGGCGTAGGTTAGAGGATAATCAGAATTTATTGAAACAATCTATGGACTATCAAAAATATAAATTCTATGTTGAACGTATTAATGAACATTTGAATCTATTTAATACGACAGGCAGAGAGTTACAAGCAAAGAGAAAAAATAGTACTTTATTGATAGATTTTTCTAATCCAAGAGTTATGTCAAATGGAGAAAGAGATATATTGAGTTTTATAGGTAATTTAGTGAAGTTTGAAATTAATTTTACTAAAGATGTTGGTATACTTATAATAGATGAAGTATTCGATTATTTAGATGGAAATAATTTAATTGCAGTTCAATATTATATTAGTGAATTTATAAAAAGATGTAAAAATAATGGGAAAATATTATTTCCTATAATATTAACGCATTTAGATCCATCTATTTTTAAGACATATTTTTTAAGAAAACAAAAAATACATTATTATGCACCTCATGTGTATGAGATTAATGAGGATGATATTATAAGATTGATTAAAGAACGTGCATCTCTTCAATCAGGTCATAAACGTGATAGTATAGAAAAATTTTGTTTGCATTACTGTGATAAACCTATTAATTTATCAGAATTTGATATAGAAATAGAGAATTTTAATACAAATATTGATTTATATTGCAATTTATTTGAAGAGGTAAGAGAAAAATATTTGAATAATTCTTCATTAATTTTTAATCCGATAAAAGTTGCATTAGCTTTAAGAATTAAAATTGAAAAAGATATATTTGATAAATTGAATGAAGATAAAAAAATTGAGTTTATAGATACTCATAAAACTATTAATAAAATAGAGTTTTCTGAAAAAAATTCTATTGAGTTATCTGATGCGTATTATATTTTGAGGCCTTTATATAATGAAGTTATACACTTATCAAATGATGATAGATTAAACAAAAATAAATATATATCGTGTTGTTTGTATTTATCAAATAAAGTAATTCGTAATATGATAGAGAAAATTTTTAATGAACATTAATATGGGGGATTATGAACGGTATTTATAGTTATATTAGTAAAAAATATTTACATATAGAAATAAACACAATTTATCGAAGTAAGTTTATTTTGCCTAAATTGTATTAGCTTTGTTATTGAAAATATAGATAGTTTAAAAGGATGATATAACAATAATATTTTAAACTAGTAAATAGAAGGTGTATATGAATAATCATAAAGTGATGATAAGTAATGAGAGTATAGTCAATAATGATATGGTTACTCATCAGACTAAACGTTATGATAAGTTAGCAAAAAAAGAAATTAAAGGGGAAGTTTGTTTTGTCTGTGGTAAAGAAGTTTCATCATTTTGTAATTCTCATACTATTCCTGCATTTATGCTTAGATATATTTCTAGTAATGGTCATCTAAAATCCTTTGGGGATTTAGTTCCGAACCCTTTAGATAAAGGAATAAAAGGCGTTAAGCAGTCAGGTACATTTCAATTAATTTGTAGAGATTGTGATAGTAAGCTTTTTAAAAACTATGAGAATGAAAACAACTATAGAAATATAAATGCAATAAAAGAATTATTAGGAGAGATAGCACTTAAGATAACATTAAAAACTATTTCTAAAAGAGTTTACGAAAAAAGAATGTATGAACTTATTTTAAAGGATATTTCTAATAGTCCATATGATGACTTTTTAAAAGAAATGATACACGGAAAGTCATTAGATTTAAAGCAGTTAAAAAAAGACTATCAATATATAATATCTAATGTGTATAATGTAGAGCTCTTTAAGATTCTATATTACTTGAAGCTTCCTTATAGAGCATCAGTTGCAGTTCAAGATATGATCAATTTAACTTGTGATTTTGATGGTAATATATTTGATATGAGCGATAATAATATACTATATCCATTTTATATTTGTATATTTCCAATGAAGAGTGAAAGTCATATTATTATTTTTACAAGAAAAGGTGTAAATTTATACGACAAGTTTTTCTTACAATTGGGAAAGAAAACTAGTTGTGAGCAATTACAGCTTATTAATTATTTAATTATAGAAAATTTAGAAGATTATTTTATAAATGAAAAAATAG
>ERZ772908.184-NODE-184-length-15540-cov-6.5455_pt1 | contig 15540 bp, 15 predicted proteins | sample MGYA00512121_ERZ772908 | MGnify/ENA primary metagenome ERZ772908 (study PRJEB29015, sample SAMEA2738084) | human oral metagenome | biome: human oral; feature: human-associated habitat; material: saliva | place: China | collected 2264 ... | reverse complement strand
CTTTAGTTCTCATTCGTGATAACCTAGAAGAAACAGTCTATATTGGAGGAGTAAATATGAATACAGAATCCTTACGTAACGAAGTGTTGGTTCCTGCAGTAGCAAAAACATTAGATATTGCTACAAAAGCAAAACCTACAAAAGAAGAACTTTTCACAACAGCAAAAATTACGGCTGCTGTGGCAGTTGCAACAGCTGTTGTATCCTTAGCGGTACAAGCAGTATTGCGCAACCGATAAGACATAAAGAAAACGACATGGCACTGCCTGTCGTTTTCTTTTACTTTTACCCTGTTATTCCCCTTGATTATGGGATTTTATAAGGAGGCGATACCATGCATAGTCGCGATTTAATTGAACAATATAAAGGCTACGTTCAAGATTGGCGTAGATATTTCCATAAACATCCAGAGCTGAGCAATGAAGAGTTTGAAACAACAAAGACTCTCGCTAAAGAATTAGAATCTATGGGCGTAGAGGTTCATGTAGATACAGAGCGTGGCATCGGCTTAGTGGGTATCATCCACGGTGATAAACCAGGCAAGGCTATCGCGTTGCGCGCAGATATTGATGCATTGCCTGTTCACGAACATAATACAGTAGACTATAAATCAGAAACTGAAGGCAAAATGCACGCCTGTGGTCATGATGGTCATATGGCTATTTTGTTAGGCGCTGCCAAGATGTTAATGTCTATGAAAGATCGCATTGAAGGCGATGTATACTTAGCATTCCAACCTGCTGAAGAGACAGGAGCGGGTGCACCAGATTTCATCAAATTTGGTGATTGGTACGATAAGGTGGATGCCATCTTTGGCGGACATGTATGGATCGACTTACCAGCAGGACTCATATCTGTAGAAGAAGGTCCTCGTATGGCTGCAAGTAGCCAAATTACTATCAATGTAAAAGGCAAACAAGGCCATGGTGCACAGCCACATCAAGCGATTGATGCCATTGTAGTAGCTAGTGCTATCGTCATGAACTTGCAAACCGTAGTGTCTCGTAATGTGAGTGCCTTAGATTCTCTTGTACTCACTATTGGTAATATTCACTCTGGATCTGAATGGAATGTTATCCCTGGTGAAGCTAAAATGGGGGGCACTATTCGATTCTTTGACCCAGACCAAGAAGAGTACTATGTTGAATCTATACGACGCGTAGTAGAACATACGGCTGAAGCCTATGGCGCGACTGCTACATTAGAATATGTAAAAAAAGTACCGCCTACCATTAATGATCCTGTATCTAGCGAATTGGCGGAACGTGTCGTTATTGATACATTAGGTAAAGACAAGCTTTCTAAAATGCGTAAAGTAATGCCAGGGGAAGATTTTGCATGGTATTTACAAGATAAACCAGGATGCTTTGCTTTTATTGGTATACAAAATCCTGAAATAGAGGCTACCTACGATCATCATAATAATAGATTTAATATGGATGATACCGTACTATCTGCAGCATCTGCAGTATATGCTGAATATGCTATTGCATGGTTGAAAGAACATAAATAAAAGAATATAAGTAATAAACAGCACCGTTATTTTGAAAGTAACGGTGCTGTTTCATTGTATTTTTATTTATATTTTCCGTATAGTATAGGTATAATATAGGTATAAGTTGGATGTGATGCAAGTATTATATAAGTATGATATAAGTATAATTCAAGTGTAGTACTTGTGATATAAATCCGCTGTAAGTCTAATACATTCTCTATGAGAGGTACTTATGAATATAGTTATATGTCTCATCATAATTGCTATTACAGGCTTTTTATTGATGAAGCGCTACCAGCCACAACCTATTTTGATTGGCTTAGGAATTCTTATGATGTTCATCGCTTATGAGGCGAGCTGGATTGATGCCATATTAGTTGGTGACCAATCCACAGGTGTTCTCATATTTGATGCAATGGATATCGTAAGAATAACGACATCAAATAACATAGTCAATCTGGGCCTCATGATTATGACCTGTGCAGGTTATGCAAAATATATGGAGCATATTGGAGCAGGGACGAGATTGGCACATACATTTATACGTCCTTTATATCGTCTAAATCGCCCATATATTGTACTGGCCCTTATGTTTCTACTCAATATGGGATTATCCATTTGTGTACCTAATCCATTGAGCCTTGCACTTCTTATGATGGTCACTATGTATCCTGTGTTACTTCGATTAGGTGTAAGCCCTGTAGGGGCGGCAGCGGTTATTGCTACGGGACATCTCATGGATGTGGGGCCAGGTGCAGTATCTACCTTACTTATTGCAAAGACCTTGAATATGCCCGTGCCAAACTATTTTGTAGGCTACCAGTTGCGTCTTTATTTCTTAGTCGCCATTGTGACGGCTATAGCACACTTTTTCTGGCAGAAATATCGTGACCGGGTGGAGGAACCTAAGGCTATAGATGCTTGTGAAAGTATTCCAGAGGCGCCAATAGGGCCTAAGCCGTATATGATATTCCCATTATTACCATTGTATTTTATCCTGGGCTTTAGTCAATATGGTTTACCTGGGGTGAAGATGAATGTAACCTTGGCTATGATGCTCGCCTTTGGTATTGCCTTGTTAGCGGAACTGATTCGACATCGAAATTTACGGACAGTCCTTAAGAGTACAACGATTTTCTTTGAAGGTATGGGGAACCAGTTCTCCTATGCAGTGACCCTTATTATAGGGGGACAAATCTTTGCACAAGGACTAGTGAGTTTAGGTCTTATTGAATCCTTGCTTGGGGCACTTCAAACATTATCTCTTAACTCCATAGGACTTACCTCTGTGCTAGGGGGCGGTATGTTAGGCCTTAGCATGGTGACAGGTAGCAATGTAGCGCCATTATTTACTTTGGTTCCACTAGTACCTAATATCGTAGCTCATCTAGGCTTGGATCCGATTACTACTATGCTTGGTATGCAAAACGGTGCAAGCCTAGGCTTATTCCTTAGCCCAATCAGTCCCGTAATGGTCGGCGTAGCAGGCGTGGCACATATTAAGTCAGTAGACTTACTTAAACGAACTGCTGTACCTGTTCTTGTAGCATTACTTACTAGCTGTATTGGGATATGGATACTCTATTAAACTTAGATATATACTAAACCTTGTGTAATATGTTATGGTACTAGTTAGTACTGTTATTAGTGTTTTTTAGGTATATGAAATATGGGGCTTGAATGATTAACTTTAATTTTTTGGATGAATGGCTATTATTAAAGTCTAATGTTAAGAATCTTTTTCTTAATCAAAGGCTAACAAGATTTCCATACTTTATAGGGGTATTATTTCTTCTCTTAGAAGCCTATACTTGTAATGTAATAAACTTTCTTGGAATTATTGATTCCCTAAAATTTAACTTTAATGAAACCTTTCAGGCGTATTTTGATAATATAATATTAACCTCTAATTACGAGATTGATAAACCAACATTTCTTATCATGACAATTATTATTAATTTATTAGGTACGTTTGCTTTATCAGAATTAGTTAAACGGCGTTTGAATGATTATAGTGGTAGTGCTCTTGGTCGATATTTACAGTATACTATTTTAATTTTTAATATATTACTTCTAGGCTATTGGGGATATAATCAAAACCTCACTGATATAGATCTTAGAATGACTGTAGACTTTTACATTTATCTTTTCTACGAGTATATAGTACTCTTATTACTAATATTTGTGCCTTCCAATCAAAAATCTAATCGTTATGGTTTGCCAAATGGAAAGCAGAAGAGTGGAGAATACGTTATCAGCTATGACCCTCTATATAGTTCTAATGATGATAAAAAGAGGGAAGATTATTGGGATAGAATTGGTTTATCTCATTCCATAGATTCCTTTAGGACTATGTTTATTAACAAGTTGTTTGATTATCGAACTAGAGCAAATGCTCATGTACGGTAAGGAAGCAAGCAACCGAAAACAAGAGATAGACCGCCAGCACTACACTATTCCGAACCAAAGACCAAAAGATAAGCATTGTGGGAAAATCTAAACTTTTGGATTTTCCTACAATGCCAACTACGGCGGAATCCCTCCCACTCCTTATATCTTTCTGTATACATTGAATTTGTATTTAGTAAAATGCAGACAACACCACGGATCGGCTTTTGGTTGGACAATTCCAACCAAACACCACAGCAGACAGCAGAAAACATTCTGAACGCTAGGAAGCCGGTATGATTGTTACATATAAGGGGAAGAAAAATTTCTTTTAGGTACTTGCTTTCCTAAAACTGATGTGATACAATGATTTAATCCAGAAAAGGAGTAAAAAATATGCGGCAAGGTATTCTTAAATAAAACTATAATCAAATAGTGGGAACAAAGGATTATGATAGCTCCTTTTGTAGGGGCTTAGTTTTTTGTACCCAATTTAAGAATACTTTTGCCTTATCAATTTTGACATATCCCCAAAAACAGCAATCACAAACAGGTGTATGCTGTATATGTGTATGTCCGCAACTTATAATCCCCAGTGGTAAAAGTATTTTACTGCTGGGGATTTTTATGCCCTTTGGGGCTGTAAAGGGAGGACAATCACATGAAAATAATCAATATTGGAATTCTTGCCCATGTAGACGCTGGAAAGACGACCTTGACGGAGAGCCTGCTATATGCCAGCGGAGCCATTTCAGAACCGGGGAGCGTCGAAAAAGGGACAACGAGGACGGACACCATGTTTTTGGAGCGGCAGCGTGGGATTACCATTCAAGCGGCAGTCACTTCCTTCCAGTGGCACAGATGTAAAGTTAACATTGTGGATACGCCCGGCCACATGGATTTTTTGGCGGAGGTGTACCGCTCTTTGGCTGTTTTAGATGGGGCCATCTTGGTGATCTCCGCTAAAGATGGCGTGCAGGCCCAGACCCGTATTCTGTTCCATGCCCTGCGGAAAATGAACATTCCCACCGTTATCTTTATCAACAAGATCGACCAGGCTGGCGTTGATTTGCAGAGCGTGGTTCAGTCTGTTCGGGATAAGCTCTCCGCCGATATTATCATCAAGCAGACGGTGTCGCTGTCCCCGGAAATAGTCCTGGAGGAAAATACCGACATAGAAGCATGGGATGCGGTCATCGAAAATAACGATGAATTATTGGAAAAGTATATCGCAGGAGAACCAATCAGCCGGGAAAAACTTGCGCGGGAGGAACAGCAGCGGGTTCAAGACGCCTCCCTGTTCCCAGTCTATCATGGCAGCGCCAAAAATGGCCTTGGCATTCAACCGTTGATGGATGCGGTGACAGGGCTGTTCCAACCGATTGGGGAACAGGGGGGCGCCGCCCTATGCGGCAGCGTTTTCAAGGTTGAGTACACCGATTGCGGCCAGCGGCGTGTCTATCTACGGTTATACAGCGGAACGCTGCGCCTGCGGGATACGGTGGCCCTGGCCGGGAGAGAAAAGCTGAAAATCACAGAGATGCGTATTCCATCCAAAGGGGAAATTGTTCGGACAGACACCGCTTATCAGGGTGAAATTGTTATCCTTCCCAGCGACAGCGTGAGGTTAAACGATGTATTAGGGGACCAAACCCGGCTCCCTCGTAAAAGGTGGCGCGAGGACCCCCTCCCCATGCTGCGGACGACGATTGCGCCGAAAACGGCAGCGCAAAGAGAACGGCTGCTGGACGCTCTTACGCAACTTGCGGATACTGACCCGCTTTTGCGTTGCGAAGTGGATTCCATCACCCATGAGATCATTCTTTCTTTTTTGGGCCGGGTGCAGTTGGAGGTTGTTTCCGCTTTGCTGTCGGAAAAATACAAGCTTGAAACAGTGGTAAAGGAACCCTCCGTCATTTATATGGAGCGGCCGCTCAAAGCAGCCAGCCACACCATCCATATCGAGGTGCCGCCCAACCCGTTTTGGGCATCCATAGGACTGTCTGTTACACCACTCTCGCTTGGCTCCGGTGTACAATACGAGAGCCGGGTTTCGCTGGGATACTTGAACCAGAGTTTTCAAAACGCTGTCAGGGATGGTATCCGTTACGGGCTGGAGCAGGGCTTGTTCGGCTGGAACGTAACGGACTGTAAGATTTGCTTTGAATACGGGCTTTATTACAGTCCGGTCAGCACGCCGGCGGACTTCCGCTCATTGGCCCCGATTGTATTGGAACAGGCATTGAAGGAATCGGGGACGCAGCTGCTGGAACCTTATCTCTCCTTCATCCTCTATGCGCCCCAGGAATACCTTTCCAGGGCTTATCATGATGCACCGAAATACTGTGCCACCATCGAAACGGCCCAGGTAAAAAAGGATGAAGTTGTCTTTACTGGCGAGATTCCCGCCCGCTGTATACAGGCATACCGTACTGATCTGGCCTTTTACACCAACGGGCGGAGCGTATGCCTTACAGAGCTGAAAGGATATCAGGCCGCTGTCGGTCAGCCGGTCATCCAGCCCCGCCGTCCAAACAGCCGCCTGGACAAGGTGCGCCATATGTTTCAGAAGGTAATGTAAAGATACATAATCGTCAAGACGGCAACAATCAGAAGTTATGGAGGGTAACAATGGAATATAGTAAGGAAGATTTAATGGAAGCAAAAAAGCAAATTTGGGGAGTGGGAGAGAACATGGGAACAGAGGAAAGTAAAAAAATCTGGGAGGAGAACGCACAATTTTGGGATAATGCAATGGGTGACGAATCTAATGAATTTCACAGAGAGGTAGTGCGTCCCAAAGTAACGGAACTTCTATCTCCTAATCCTGCGGATTACATTTTGGATATTGCGTGTGGCAATGGAAATTATTCTTCGTATCTTGCACAAAGAGGCGCTTCGGTTGTCGCTTTTGATTACAGCAAAAAAATGATAGAATTGGCTAAAAGACGGCAATCACAATATGCAAAACAAATTGAATTTTGTGTGGCGGATGCGACCGATAGAAAAAGTATATTAGAATTAAAAAGAAATCGAGCCTTTACGAAAGCAGTTTCTAATATGGCAATTATGGATATTACGGATATTGAACCACTTCTTATGGCTGTTTATGAACTGTTGCAGGAAAGCGGAATTTTTGTCTTTGCAACGCAACACCCTTGTTTTGTCACGTTGACTGAAAAATATATGACACCGCACAGTTACTATGATATAGCGATTGAAGGGCAACCGAAAGAGCAGATTTATTATCATCGTTCCATACAAGATATTTTTAACCTTTGTTTTAGAGCTGGATTTGTCATTGATGGATTTTATGAAGAATGTTTTAAAACCAACAAAGAAATTCCTATGGTAATGATAGTAAGGCTTAAGAAGGTAAAACGTGATAGCTTAAAATAAATTCAAGTTTGTCGGGTAAATAGCAAACCCAGCCGAGCCAGTCAACGGTCAAGATGAACGGCGCATATGCGCAGCCGTTGACAGCCCCGCCCGCCTTTGCTGGTAGGCAATCAAGGGGCGACAGCAAGAAGTGCCACCGCCCCGCACTATTATTCAGAAAGGGGAATTTCCATGACCGACCAGATAGCCTATCAAGAATATATCCAGCGCAGGTACAACGCCTTTTGCAAGACTGTTATCCGCTGTGCCGCCTTGGACAAGATTTTGAAGCTTAAACGGCAATGGGAACGGCAAGTTTCCCTTGACTATCTGATGAACGAGAAGTTTGTCCAGTTTGCCGCGTCGGAGCCGGACGAGGAATACCCATTTACCGTCTGCGGTCAGACCGTCCTGCTCTGCAACGCCGCCCTTGCCGACGCGATCTCTGTTTTGCCGGAGCAGACGCGGGAAGAAATCCTGCGCTATTACTTTCTGCGCCAGCCGCAGCGCGTGATCGGCGCGTGTATTGGCCGGTCACGCAGCACAGCGGGGCGGCATATCCAGCTTGCCTTGCAGCGGCTACGCGAAGAAATGGGGGTGAGCCGGTATGAGTAGACTTCTCCCCTATGAAACAATCCTCAAAGCCCGTGAGGGCGACCCAGAAGCCGTGAACGCTGTCCTGCTCCACTACGCCGGATATATCCGCTATTTCTCAAAAGTGAACGGGCAGGTCAACGCCGAGGTGGAGGACTATGTAAAGCAGCGGTTAATTGACTGTCAATTCAAGTTCCGGCTTGACGAACCACCGGACAAGTCATAAAAACTGAATACCAGCCGCCACCGACGCGGCCAGCGAAAGCAGTAAGTCTTGAAAAAGATTTACTGCTTTTTTTGTTGTCCGGCTCCGCTCCCGGCCATTTTGCCCCCTGCCGGTTGTAGTAGTAAGCGAGGAGGGAATTTTTCTGCCCTGGTGTTTGGCATTTGGAGCATTTACCCGTAGTAGAGGGCAAAGAGAAAGGATTTCTCCAACACCGGGTAGAAACCACTGCGTCCGGTGTCATTTTAGCGAAAGCGGGCAGGAATGCCCTTTACAGGATTAGTAGTAGCAGAAAAAGAGAAACAAACTTTTGTGGTTGCAGTTTTCCAAAAAAGTGGCGGACGGAAGTGAGAGAAAGTTTGCAGTCACGGAGAGCAAGTTTCTACCACGGTGCCAAAATCCGCAATTCTGCAGTTTTGCCCCTCGCGGGAAACTTGTTGGGGAGTGCCTTCCCCAAACCCTGCTCATGCGCCCTTACGGGCGAGAAAGGAGGTCACACCATGCGAAAGAAATACAACACGCCCCACCGCAGCCGCGTTGTGAAAACCCGGCTGTCCGAAGATGAGTATGCCGACTTCACAGCGCGGCTTGCGCCCTATGGTATCAGCCAGTCCGAATTTCTCCGGCAGGCGATACGGCGGGCGACCATACGCCCGGTTGTCCATGTGTCGTCGGTCAATGACGAGTTGCTTTCCGCTGTCGGGAAGCTGACAGCCGAGTACGGCAGGATCGGCGGCAACCTCAATCAGATTGCCCGGTATCTGAACGAATACGGCGTACCCTACAACACCCTTTCCGGCGAGGTACGCGCCGCCATATCCGACCTTGCCGTCCTCAAGTATGAAGTCCTCAAGAAAGTAGGTGACGCGGTTGGCAATACTCAAGCATATCAACTCTAAAAACGCCGACTACGGAGCCGCCGAGCAATATCTTCTCTTTGAGCATGACGAGTTTACCATGAAGCCCGTCCTTGATGAAACCGTCAGGCTTATCCCCCGCGAGGACTACCGGCTGTCCACGCTGAACTGCGACGGGGAGGATTTTGCCGTTGCGTGTATGCGGGCCAATCTCCGCTATCAGAAAAACCAGCGGCGGGAAGATGTGAAAAGCCACCACTACATCATCAGCTTTGACCCGCGGGACGGGCCGGACAACGGCCTGACCGTAGACCGGGCGCAGGCGTTGGGGGAACAATTCTGTAAAGAGCATTTTCCCGGCCACCAGGCCCTTGTCTGCACCCACCCGGACGGGCATAACCACAGCGGCAACATTCATGTGCATATCGTCATAAACAGCCTGCGGATTGAGGAAGTGCCGTTCCTGCCCTACATGGACAGGCCGGCCGATACGAAAGTCGGCTGCAAGCACCGATGTACCGACGCTGCCCTGCGCTACTTCAAATCCGAAGTCATGGAGATGTGCCACCGGGAGGGGCTTTATCAAATCGACCTCTTGAACGGCAGCAAGAACCGCGTCACCGACCGGGAGTATTGGGCGCAGAAAAAGGGACAGGCCGCGCTGGACAAGCAGAACGCCCCCATGATTGCCGATAGTATCACGCCCCGGCAGACCAAGTTTGAAACGAACAAGGAGAAGCTGCGGCAGACCCTACGGAAAGCCCTTGCCACCGCCGCCAGCTTTGACGAGTTTTCCTCTCTGTTGCTGCAGGAGGGTGTGACCGTCAAGGAGAGCCGGGGGCGGCTTTCCTACCTCACGCCGGACAGGACAAAGCCAATTACCGCCCGGAAGCTGGGCGACGATTTTGACCGCGCCGCTGTCTTTGCCGTTTTAGAGCAAAACGCCGCCAGAGCAGCCGAAGCGCCAGCCAGATCCCCCGATCCCCCACGCACCATAAAAGACCGCTTGCAGGTTGCCAGAGCCGAGATAGCCGCCCCGAAACAGGACGGAGTGCAGCGGCTTGTGGACATTGAGCAGAAAATGGCCGAGGGCAAAGGCCGGGGCTATGAACGCTGGGCGAAGATACACAATCTGAAGCAGGCCGCCAAAACGCTGTCCGTCTACCAGCAATACGGCTTTACTTCCCCGGAGCAGTTAGAAGCCGCCGTTGACACCGCCTATCAGAAAATGCGCCAGACCAGCGGCGAACTGAAAGCACTGGAAACGAAGCTGCAAGGGAAAAAGAAGTTGCAGCGGCAGGTGTTGGCCTACGCCCAGACCAAGGCCGCCCGCGACGGGCTGCGGGCACAGAAATCCGAGAAAGCCCGCGCCGCATACCGGCAGGCCCATGAGAGCGATTTTATCATAGCCGACGCAGCAGCCCGGTATTTCAAGGCGCATGGCATTACCAAGCTGCCCGCCCGGAAAGCGTTGCAGGCCGAGATCGAGCAGCTTATCTCCGAGAAAGACGGCCTGTATAACACCTATCACGAACAGAAACAGCGGTTCAAGGAGTTGCAGACCGTCAAGCGGAACATCGACCAGATTTTGCGCCGGGACGAGCCGCACCGCAGAAAGGAGCAGAGCCATGAGCGATAACCTGCCCCACATGGACTACCGCCAGCACCGGCGGGCGCGGCGGCTGGTACATGAGTGCTGTAACTACGATGAGGGGAACTGCCTGCTATTGGACGACGGGGAGCCTTGCGTGTGCGTCCAGAGCATTTCCTTTTCCCTCATGTGCCACTGGTTCCGTGTGGCTGTCCTGCCCCTTGACGGGGAGCTGGCCGCAGCCCTCTTGTGCCGGGGAAGCCGGAAACGGTGTGCCGTCTGCGGGGCGGCCTTTGTCCCCAAATCCAACCGGGGAAAATACTGCCCCGACTGCGCCGGGCGCATGAAGAAAATCAAAGCCGCCGAGAGAAAGCGGAAACAAAGGCAGAGATGTCACGCTTTAGAGCCTTTCAAACCCGCATAAATCAAGGCTTTTTTCGTGGGTGTCAAAGGGTACGCGATACATTTATCCTTTTCCCCCGGAAACGGCGTTTTAATGCGTGACAATACGCCAAAATCAACCCGAACACAGGGAGGTGATCCTATCGCTGATTATATCAGGGCAGACACGCGGCTGCCCGCCTATCTGCCGTATCCCCGTTTCCTGCTGAAAATGGAGATTTCACAGACCGCCAAGCTGCTGTATTCGCTGCTGTTAGACCGTTCCACCCTCTCCCAGAAAAACAAGTGGCTGGACGACGAGGGCAGGATTTATATTATCTATCCCATCGCGGAGATAGCAGAAATACTGGATAAAGGCAGCACCACCATCAAGGGGGCGCTTAATGAACTGGACACGGCGGGGCTGTTGGAACGGGAACGGGGCGGCTTCTCCGCACCGAACCGGCTTTATGTCAAAGTACCGCCAGTGCCACAGGTACAGTTTTCAGACCAACTGATGGCCGGAAGTCCGCCCCTCATAGAGCCGGAAAACCGTCCTACTGATGGTCAGAAAACCGACCTTATGATGGTCGGAAAACCGTCCCCTAACCAAACTACTATAAACAACCTTACAGAGAGCCAAACAAAGGGAGTGAGTGGGGGGCCGTCCGCGCCCTATGGCCGATATGGAAATATTTTTCTGTCACAGACCGAATACGACGAGTTGCAGGCAGAGTACCCTGACAGGCTGGAACGGTTCATCGAGGAAATGAGCCGCTACCTTGCCGCCAACGGGAAAAGCTACCAGAACTATGCCGCCGCCCTGCGGATATGGGCGGGGAACGACAAAAAGGAAGCCCCTAAAAAGGGCATACCAGACTACTCATGCAAGGAGGGCGAGAGTTTATGAAGAATGAAATCAACGCGGTTTTGGAGAATATGACGACCACCATCCCGGAGCCGGAGGACTACACCGGCGAGGACGGTTTACTGTACTGCGGCAAGTGCCGCAAGCCGAAAGAAGCCTATTTTGCGCCGGATAAGGCCGCTATCTTCGGGCGCGACCGCCACCCGGCAGAGTGCGACTGCCAGAGAACCGCCCGCGAGGAACGGGAAGCCGCCGAAAAGCGGCGCAGACACCTTGACACCGTGGAAGAACTGAAACGCCGGGGCTTTACCGACCCCACCATGCGGGACTGGACTTTCGAGAACGACAACGGCAGGAACCCGCAGACCGGGCTTGCCCGCCGGTATGTGGAGCATTGGGAAGATATGCGGACAGACAATATCGGCTGCCTGTTCTGGGGCGGCGTAGGCACCGGCAAAAGCTACCTTGCAGGCTGTATCGCAAACGCCCTCATGGAGAAAGAAATCCCCGTCCGCATGACGAACTTTGCTCTTATCCTCAATGACCTTGCCGCCAGCTTTGAGGGGCGCAACGAGTACATTTCCCGCCTTTGTCGTTATCCGCTGCTGATCCTTGACGACTTCGGCATGGAACGCGGGACGGAATACGGGCTGGAACAGGTGTTCAATGTGATTGACAGCCGTTACCGCAGCGGCAAGCCGCTGATCGTCACGACCAACCTTACGCTGGACGACCTGCACAACCCGGAGGACACCGCCCATTCCCGGATTTATGACCGCCTGCTTTCCATGTGCGTCCCGGTACGCTTTACCGGCGACAACTTCCGGCAGGAAACCGCCAAGCGGAAAATGGAGAGCATGAAGAAACTGATTACCGACTGAAAGGAGTATTGCCTATGGCAGATAACAAGCAGCACGACACCCGCACCACCCGCCGCCCTGACTGTGTGACGGAAATCCGCATGGGCAATTCCGTCCTTGTCGTGTCCGGCTATTTCAAGAAAGACACCACAACCACAGCCGCCGACAAAATGGCGCGGGTACTGGAAGCGGAAGCCGCTGCTACACAGGAGCCGACTTATCCGGCGTGAACCGGGGCATGGAAAAGCGGCCATGCCAGGGAGCATGACCGCTGGAACGAAAATCGGAAGTGCTTTAGCAATTCTTAATCTCATTCTCTATAAAATAATTTGCAATTTCAAAGGCTTTTATTCTTCTCTTTGCCAATGTGATTTGTGATTTATAACGCTCGGAATTATCCTTTGATTCAAATGTTTTTACTGTTTCTCTTAGCTTGTGCAGAGTTGAATCAATTTGCCTTTTGGCCGCGGTTAATTCATCTATTGTATACTTCATGTTTTCTCCTTTAACTTCTGATTTTTTTGTTAAATCAGAGTATACCACGGAGTTATGAACTTTTCTACTGCAAATATGGGACGACAACCCATACCATAAAAATCGGAAAATTGAAAAGCTGTAAAGAAGCAAATTTAACGCTTTTGCCGCTGTACAGCCCCCGCCGTTCCGTGGTACAATGAAACCACGGAATAGTGGGGCTGGCTGTCGGAAACGGAGGATTTTATGTTAAGACAAGCCACCCAAAACCTCATTACCGCCCTTTATCCGAGATTGTCCCACGAGGATGAATTGCAAGGCGAGAGTAATTCCATATCGAACCAAAAAAGGATACTCGAAACCTACGCAAAACAGAACGGCTTTACCAATCTGCGCTGGTACACCGACGACGGTTTTTCCGGCGCGAACTTCCAGCGGCCCGGATTTCAAGCCATGCTTGCGGACATTGAAGCCGGGAAAGTGGGTACGGTCATCGTCAAGGACATGAGCCGGTTAGGGCGAAACTACTTGCAGGTAGGGTTTTACACGGAAATGCTGTTCCCTCAAAAGGGTGTGCGTTTTATCGCTGTCAACGATAATGTGGACAGTGCCAGCGAGGGCATGGACAACGATTTTACCCCGCTGCGAAATCTGTTCAATGAATGGCTGGTGAGAGATACGAGCAAGAAAATCAAGGCAGTGAAAAAGTCAAAAGGCATGAGCGGCAAGCCTGTTACCAGCAAGCCGGTTTACGGCTATGTGATGGACGAGGACGAGAATTTTATTATAGACGAGGAAGCCGCCCCGGTGGTGCAGCAGATTTACCAGCTTTGCCTTGCCGGGAACGGCCCGACCAAGATTGCCCGTATGCTGACGGAGCAGCAAATCCCCACGCCGGGGACGCTGGAATACCGCAGGACGGGCAGCCCCCGCCGTTATCACCCAGGCTATGAGTGCAAATGGGCGACCAACACCGTCGTTCATATCCTCGAAAACCGAGAGTACACCGGATGTCTGGTGAACTTCAAAACGGAAAAGCCTTCTTATAAGGTCAAGCACAGCATAGAGAACCCCGTCGAGAAGCAGGCCATTTTCGAGAACCACCATGAGCCGATCATCGACAAGGAAACATGGGAACGGGTGCAGGAGTTACGCAAACAGCGCAAACGCCCGAACCGCTACGATGAAGTGGGGCTGTTCTCCGGGATTTTGTTCTGCGCCGACTGCGGCCATGTGCTGTATCAGCAGCGGTATCAGAACAAAGACCGCAAACAGGACTGCTACATCTGCGGCAGCTACAAGAAGCGCACCCGCAACTGTACGGCGCACTTTATCCGCACCGATCTGTTGACCGCTGGTGTCCTGGCAAATCTCCGGCAAGTGACCGAATACGCAGCCAAGCATGAGAGCCGGTTTGTGAAACTACTTGTCCAGCAGAACGAGATCGGCGGCAAGCGAAAGACCGCCGCAGCCATCAAGCAGCTTGAACAGGCGCAGGAACGCATTTCTGAAATCAGCCGCATTATCAAGCGGCTGTATGAGGACAATGTAAACGGCAAAATCAGCGATGAGCGTTTCATGGAACTGTCGGCTGACTACGAAGCCGAGCAAGCGGAGCTGAAAAAGAGAGCCGCCGCCCTGCAAGCCGAACTGGACAAGTCACAGGCAGCTACCGTCAACGCCGAGAAATTTATGGGCATTGTCCGCAAGCACCTTTCCTTTGAAGAACTGACCCCCACTCTCTTGCGGGAAATGATCGAGAAAATTGTGGTGCATGAGTGCAGCTATGATGAGAACGGCACCCGCAGGCAGGACATTGAGATTTATTACAGCTTTGTCGGCAAGATTGACTTGCCCGAATAACCGCCCGACCTATCCGACACAATGGCCAAGTGTCGGATAGGAACGGCAAAATTTTTTGCACTTCTATTGCTTCTTTATCACACATAAGCAAAAAGACAAGAGTTATACTGGGGTGTATTTATGTTCCAGATTATAACATATGCGCTCAACCCTGTTTTGTTTTACTTTTATGAAAATATTTTTAATATAGATACAGCTATTTTGGCTAGTTTAGTTATCTATTGGATTTTTTGGTTATGGTATATGTTAGCTAATATCAGTTGTACTGTTAGAAGATTACATGATACGGGTCTTAGCGGGTATTGGTTAGTAGCAATGTTTATTCCGTTTATTAATATCTATACTTTGTATATGACTGTGTTTAAACCATCTATAAATCGCGTTGAATTAAATTCTATTAACGAATAAAGTTGATATTGAATTTTACTAAATAACCCTCTTTACATTTTTTGTAAAGAGGGTTATTATATTCCAATAATAAATGATATGTAATTAAAATGGTTTCCTGCAATGATGCAAGTTTTAGCGCTTTGCGGATAAAAAGGGCCTTTCTTCGCCGGACGGTTCT
>ERZ772908.176-NODE-176-length-15828-cov-15.7082_pt1 | contig 15828 bp, 13 predicted proteins | sample MGYA00512121_ERZ772908 | MGnify/ENA primary metagenome ERZ772908 (study PRJEB29015, sample SAMEA2738084) | human oral metagenome | biome: human oral; feature: human-associated habitat; material: saliva | place: China | collected 2264 ... | reverse complement strand
GGCTGACTTCTGTCTCAATCGCCAACTCTCCCTGCTCCACCTTGTAGATTGCACGAAGAATTTCCTCTGCACTGGAAGTTTTGAGCATATAACCTTTGGCTCCCGCATCCAAGACAGGGTAGATTTTTTCATTGTCTAGATAGGACGTTAGGATTAATATTTTTGCATCTGGCCACTCTTTTAAGATAGCAAGTGTCGCTTCAATCCCGGTCATATGGGGCATGACAATATCCATAATAATAACGTCCGGTCGCTCTTGCAAGGCCAACTCAACACCCTCTTGACCATCGCTGGCTTCTAGGACTTGGTCAACCCCATCTTGCATACTTAAATAACTTTTCAATCCTAATCGGACCATCTCATGATCATCTACTAGTAATAATTTCATCATTTTCTCCTTCTACTAATGGCACTTTGATATCAATGGCCACTCCCTTTTTGGGACTGGTCAAAATTTTAATTCTTCCTGCCATATCATCCACTCGATCTTGGATATTTTTCATACCGTAACTTAGTTCACCCAGCGATTCTGGATCAAAGCCCACCCCGTCATCTGCTATCTTGAGATGGAGGGATTGTTCTGCTTGCAATAGATAAACATCTAATCGCTTGGCATGAGCATGTTTCAATGTATTGCTAACCACTTCTTGCACAATCCGGAAAATATGCTCTTCAATTGCTTTAGGTAATTTTTGAACATCGTGTTCAAAATGAACTTCTAAGTTACTCTTTTCTTGCAGTTCCCTAAAAATTACCTGCATTCCTTCTACTAGGTTCCGACCTTCCAATTCTGTCGGCCGCAAATGTAGTAGCAAAATTCGCAAATCATTTTGAGCAGTATTTAGAATCTCTGTAACCCCCTTCAACTGTTGTCCTACCTTAGGAAGTTGAAGAACTTGATCCTGGCTGGCTACACCGGACAAGATCATGTTGGCTGCAAATAATTCTTGGCTCACCGTATCATGGAGATCTCGCGCAATTCGCCTGCGTTCTCTTTCCACAATCTCTTCTTCATTTTGCATGACCCGATTTTCTGTTCGTTGCAAATTTTCTGTCAGGCGTTTAAGCTTCCTATCCAAGCGCTGAAATTCTTCATTAATCTCTTTGTTTTCTCCAAGTTTTAGCTTCTTACCTTCGAGTAAGCTTCTTAAGTTTTTTTGGACGGTGTTCATAATTGTAAATTGAATCAATTTAATCAATAAAATCATCAAAATAGTGAGAGCAACCGTCAATCCAAAGCCAATAAACAGAAATGCACGAAGCTTTGATAAATCTTCCAATAGATAAGTCCACTGAAAGTCGAAGAGACCAAAGATAGAATGGATAATAACAGCTAGAATCAAGACCGTATAAAGGAAGATTAAAAGATAGTCTGTTCGTTTCATCCTCTAACCACCTCCACATCTCCAACGATTCCTGCTACAACAAGCTTCACTGTCCGATGGGAACTTCGATAATTTGGCGTCTCCATGCTAACTGTCTCATTTCTCAATTTCCTAGGTTTTTGAGAGAAGAGGCGTAATTCTCCATATAAGGTATTCACCTGCAAGCTAAGTTCCACGTCCACTGGCAAAATAATTTTAGTATTGCCAAACATCTTTCTCATGATTATGACATTGTCATGATTTACTACAATCACTTCGTCTAAGTGAATCGTATCCTTCCCGACTAAACGTATAATCGTTAAATCACGAAAATGGCAGTTTACCTTTGAAAAATGATGCAGATCTCCAATCCAAGGCGTTTTCTCTTGTCGGATTTCTACATCTTCCTCATAATCTATCTTCACTTCTTCGTTTTCACGGTAAAAATAAGGATAAGCCACTAGCATGGCATAGACTACGGCAAACAAAAGCGCAGCGATGACATAGGGATTTAGCATGACAATAAAAAACAGCAGGATGCTGGATGCCACTAAAAGAAAATTACTCCGCTGTTTTCCGATGTAATAATACAATAGAAGTAAGCAAAGAACCACGATTAGGACGATACGAGATATATTTCCCGCTAAAATAGTGATTGCAGCCATGGTGAGTAACAATGCCTCAACAAACACAAACAATTGAATCTTCCACATAATTGAACCTCTCCATTCTATTTTATCAAAATTCCAAGGGATTCGCTTCCGCCTCTAGAAGGATTCATTCCAACTCTCTCTTTACTAAAAAAACCAGACCGGTTTGGTCTGGTTTTATAAGATCATCACGTTAAGATTCTGGTTCAGTGGTAGCTGAAGGCTCCGTATTGGAATGTGATTCCACTGTTGTAGAGGTTGAACCTTCTGATGAACTGCTTGAAGCTTTCGTACTACTTGATGGTTCCGTCTTCGGTTCGTACACGGTCAAGACAATGCGAGTCTTCTTAATATCGATGCTTGATTGAGCTTCCGGAGTCTGACTCACAATTTGACCTGGTAAGACTTCTACTCCAGCTGGAAGATGCGATGTGGTCTTCCGTTCAATATTTGCTTCCTTCACCCCGTAGATTTCAACGAGATTAGAGACAGCAAATTCATAATCAGAACCGACATAACTTGGTAAATCGATAGAATTACTTTCCTTAGATACTTTCAGAACAACCTTCGTATTAGAAGTCAAATCATATTTTTGACCAGCAGCAGGAGATTGCTCAATAACGATTCCTGGTTCTACTTCATTGGTCTCGACTTCTTCAATCGAAATGAGTTTGCTAGAAAGCTTGTAGTTGGTTTTCAGATCATTTTCTGCATTTTCTCTAGACATACCAGTATAGTCTGGCATATCAAAGGTGCTTGGTCCTTTCGAGACAACCAAATCAACCTTGCTGTTTTCTTTTTTCTGAGCTCCTGCATTTGGATTGGTACGAATCACATAGCCCTCAAGTACAGAATCACTGTATTCTTCTTTTTCGTCTCCAACTTGAAGATCCTGATCTTCAATGATAGCACGAGCTTCTGCAACAGTTTTTCCAGATACATCCGGAACTGTTTTGTTGGCTGGACTCATATAAAGAAGAAAGGCAAAGGCAGCTAGTACCAAAGCTAAAGCAACAAACAAGACTTTGTAGCGTGTCCTCAAACGACGACGTGGCTTATTTTTTGGAGAAACTGGAACCGTTCTATCCTCTGAAGCCCCTGGTAGGTCCTCATGAACAACTGGACGAACATCTGATGTTGGAAGTGGCGTTGGTTTTGGAACCACGTTTACCTTTGGTAGGGTTTTGGTATCTGCTTTTGAAGCATCATCAAAGACCAATTTTTTCTCGTTACGACGCTCATAAGATAAGCAACTAGAGAGGTCAACATACATTTCAGCTACCGACTTATAGCGATCGGATAGTTTCTTTGCTGTTGCTTTAATCACCACATTTTCCAAGGCCTGTGGAACATTTTTATTCTCTTCGATGATGGACGGAAGTGGTTTTTGGAAATGTTGCAACGCAATGGTCACTGCACTATCCCCATCATAAGGGATATGTCCCGTCAGCATTTCGTAGAATATAATCCCCATTGCATAAATGTCGCTTTGAACAGAAGCTTTCGATCCTCTAGCTTGTTCAGGAGACAAATAATGAACCGATCCCAACATAGAGTTTGTCTGAGTGAGACTCGTTTCTGCAAAGGCTACCGCAATCCCAAAGTCAGAGACCTTGGCATTTCCATCTGGTGTTAAAAGAACGTTTTGAGGCTTTAAGTCACGGTGAATAATCCCTTGCGTGTGCGCCAAGCGCATAGCAAGAAGGATTTGCCCCATCAAGCGAACGGCTTCTTCATTTGAAAGAGGAGCATTTTCCTTGATATAACGTTTCAAGTCTAAGCCAGCGACATATTCCATCGCCAAGTATTGTTGGCCTTCCTCTTCACCGATATCCGTGATCCGAACGATATTTGGATGATCCAAATCTGCCATCGCTTTAGCCTCTCGTTGGAAGCGAGCAACTGCAATTGGATCTGTTTGGTAATTGGTCCTCAGTACTTTAACTGCAACTTCTTCACCATCTAAGATTAAATCCCGAGCGAGATAGACATCTGCCATCCCTCCACGTCCGATTTGGCGGATTATCTTATATCGTCCGGCAAAAATTTTGCCGATTTGAATCATGCCATATCCTCCTCAGCAAAGTGAATCAGTACAACTGTAATATTGTCCAAACCACCAGCATTATTCGCAAAGCGAACCAAGGTTTTTGCCTTTTCTTCAACCGATAAATCGCTGACAAGGATATCACGGATTTCATCACCAGAGATCATATTGGTTAATCCATCACTATTGATAACAATGAAATCTCCCGCTTCAACCGTAAGCATACCAAAGTCCGGTTGTAATTCATCCTTTTGTCCAATAGATTGGGTGATGATATTGCGTTGTGGATGATGAGCTGCCTCTTCTTCCGTAATTTGTCCAGCTTTGAGCAAGGCATTTACTAAAGAATGGTCATTGGTCAATTGATGGTATTCCCCATTACGCACGAGTCCAATTCGGGAATCTCCTACATGCGCAAATAAGACTTGGTCATCGATAATGGCAAGAGCTTCCAGCGTTGTTCCCATTCCTTTATGTTCTTCATCTTGACCAATGCGATGGATCTGCTGGTTTTCTTTTTCCAAATTCTCTGCAAACCACTCTCTTACTTCGTTAATGGTGCTGATTTCAGTCGCTACCCAAGCAGCGCCAAGATCTGTAACAGCCATCTCGCTAGCAATATTGCCAGCACGATGTCCCCCCATCCCATCAGCTAGAAAAATCATGGATTTTCCCGCTTTGTTTTTATATTGATTTGCATAGTCTTGGTTATTTGTCCGTCTTTGACCTACATCGGTTAAGATAGAAATTTCCATACTGTCCGTATCCTCCTGAGATTACGATATTCTTCGAAAACGACTAATAAAGAAACCATCGCTTCCATACAATTCTGGTGTAATTAACATACAACCATCTTTCAGAATATCTTTTCGTTCATGATCTAATGGCACGAGTTCAAAATTTGGATGGGTTTCTAAAAACTGGTGAACCACATCAAAATTCTCTTCTCCTATAATTGTGCATGTACTGTAGACTATTATACCATCTTTCCGTACACTTTGACAAACTCCATCCAATATTTCCAATTGAATCGCCTGTAGAGACGCAAAGTCAGCATTATCTTTATTATACTTGATGTCTGGCTTTCGGCGGATCAAACCAATCCCAGAGCAAGGGGCATCTACCAAGATTTTATCGAAGGCATCCGCCCCAAAAGCTTCAAATACCTTGCTGGCATCCAGTTTTTTTGTCTGGATTTTATCTGCTACTCCAAGACGCTCCGCGTTTTCCTGAATTAATTGGAGCTTATGATCGTACAAGTCCAAGGCTGTAATCTTTCCATCGACTAGATAAGAAGCTAGATGAGTGGTCTTGCCCCCAGGTGCTGCACAGGCATCCAACACCTGGTCTGAAGGTTGAACCTCTAAAGCTGGAGCTACCAATTGACTGGTCTCATCTTGGATGGTTATCTTTCCTTGTTTAAAGTAATCAGAGCCCGCAAAATAGCCGTTTTCCTTTACAAGAGCTGTTGAGGCCAATAAGGAATCCGCAGCCTGCAACTGTTCCTTGATGTCTTCTTTTTGGTCAAGGTCAACAACTCGAACACTGGCCTTGTTGCGAACATAGAGACTTTCAAAAATAGCGATTGCCCGCTTTTCCCCATACTCATCAAGCAACTTTTTCACCAACCAAACCGGTAGTGAATAACGGATTGAAAGTCGTTTGTTGACTCGTTTAATCTGGTCAATCGACGGAAGCCCCTCTCGTAGCATTTTCCGTAAGAGAGCATTGACATATTTCTCGCTCCCCTTCTTCCGTTGCTTGGCAAGCTCTACTGCTTCATGGACAACAGCATGGGGAGGAATCTTCTCAAGATAGACGAACTGATAAAGGCTCATCAATAAAAGATGATAAATCCATGGGTCTACCTGGTCTCGATCAGCGACAAAGTGCGATAGATACCATTCCAAGGTTAGTTTACGCGAAACCGTCCCATAGACAATTTCAGTCACCAGACTTTTATCCACTTCTGACAAAGTTGCCTTTCCCAGAGCTTTTTTGAGGGCGATATTTGAAAAAGCACCGTCCTGGAAAATCTCTCCTAGGGTAGAGAGGGCCAACCCTCGTGCAGTCTGCAATTTATTTACCAAATTGATCACCTACTTGCAATTGTCGCCCTAAGCCATTTAAGAAATCTCCAACAGCCATTTTAGGTTTGCCAGCTGGCTGAACCAGGGTCAAGGCCAGGGCTCCCTCACCCGTCGCAACAATGATTTCATTTTTATGGAGAGCCAAAATTTCTCCTGGTTCTCCTTGTCCTTCACATGGTTTTGCTTGGTAAACCTTGAAGCGTTCCCCCTTCCATAAGGTATGGGCAACTGGCCAAGGATACATGCCTCGAACTTGGTTAAAGAGTTCACGGTTGGTCCGCGTCCAATCCAGGCGTTCTTCTTCCGGTTTGATATTGGGAGAGAAGGTTACTTGTTTGGGATCCTGGGCTTGTGGTTTGAGCTCTCCCGCAAGGTAAGGTGGTAAGGTTTCTAAGAGAAGATCCCGACCGACAAGAGCCAATTTCTCAAACATGGTTCCCACATTGTCCTCTTCTAAAATAGGGATGGCGCGAGAGGAAATCATATCTCCGGCATCCATCTCTTTGACCATTTCCATGATGGTCACACCAGCTTCCTTATCCCCATTCATGATGGCATAATGGATAGGAGCTCCACCACGGTATTTTGGAAGAAGGGAAGCATGCACGTTGACAGCAAACTTCATCGCCTCTAACAAACGACTCGGCAAGAATTGTCCAAAGGCTGCTGTGACGATCCCATCTGCCCCCAAAGCTAATAAATCTTCTAACTCCTGGCTTCCAGATAGTTTTTCCGGCTGGTAGACTGGTAAGCCTGCTTCTAAAGCCACTTCTTTTACCGGCGTCATCCGAATTTCTTTTTTCCGACCAACTGCTCGATCTGGTTGAGTCACAACGGCTAGAATCTCATAGCGTTCGTCAGAAATCAAGCCTTTTAAAACTGTAGCCGAGAAATCAGGCGTTCCCATAAATAGTATTTTTGTCATTTTTTCTCCTTCTACATAAAACTTTGCGGTTCATTGTCAATGCTGACCCGAAGATCTTGATTTTCCCGCTCTTGAGTATAGTCCAAAATCTGATTTAAGACTTGTGGTAACTGGTCTTCAAACCGGTACTTCAGCAGGATCTGATAATGGAATAAATTATGCGTACGAGCAATCGGTTTTGGCGTTGGTCCCAAGATTTGGACTTGGTCTGATAGACCTGCTTTCAACAGGTCCATCACCTGATAAGCTTTTTTAACCACAACCTCTTCTTGTTTGTGAGAAAGGGTCAAACCTACAGTGTAATAATAAGGTGGATAGCCCAATTGGTGGCGGACCTTCATTTCATAGGCATAAAAACCTTCGTAATCTTGGCGTTTCGCATATTCAATGGCATAATGATGAGGATTATAGGTCTGGATTAGAACCTGTCCTTCTTTATCCGCACGACCAGCCCGTCCTGCCACCTGGGTTAAGAGTTGGAAGGTCCGCTCTGACGAGCGAAAATCAGGCAAATTTAGGGCTGTATCAGCATTAAGGACACCGACTAGCGTTACATTTGGAAAATCCAAACCTTTGGCGATCATCTGGGTCCCCAGTAAAATGTCGGCTTGTCCTTGACCAAACTGGTCCAACAAAGCTTCGTGACTCCCTTTTTTCCGAGTGGTATCGACATCCATCCGCAAAATGCGGGCTTCAGGGAAAATTTCTTGTAGCTCATCGTAGGCCTTCTGGGTCCCCGTCCCATAATAGCGAATGGATCGACTTTGGCAATTAGGACAGACTGTTGGGATTGGCTTACGGTAGTTGCAATAGTGGCAATCCATGGTCTTGGTGTCCATATGGAGGGTCAAGGAGATATCACAATTCGGACAGGTATCTACCTGACCACACTCGCGACACATGACAAAGCTGGAATAACCCCGGCGATTGAGCATGAGGACGACTTGCTCTTTTCGTTGCAATCGTTCTGCAATCGCATCAAGCAACTTAGGTGTATAGGTTCCGGATTCTTGCTGGCCAATATAGTCCCTAAAATCGATCACTTCTACCTCTGGAATGCGGGCAAGAGGGTTAGCCCGTTGGGTCAATTGAAGAAATTCATAGACCCCTTTTCCTGCACGAGCCCGCGTTTCTAGACTGGGAGTTGCCGATCCCAAGACCAAAACAGCCTGGTGGTACTGAGACCGAAGCAGGGCAACCTCACGCGCATGATAACGAGGATTGCTATCTTGTTTATACGTAGCCTCATGCTCTTCGTCAATAATGATAGCTCCTAAATTCTTAAGAGGAGCAAAGATAGCAGACCGAGCTCCAACGACTACTTGGGCCTCACCTCGCTCTACTCGTCTCCACTCATCGTATTTTTCACCGTTGGATAGACCCGAATGGAGGATGGCTACCCGATCTCCAAAGCGAGAAATGAAGCGATCCGTCACTTGAGGCGTCAAGGAAATCTCAGGAACCAGCATAATAGCTGTTTTTCCCTTTTCTAGCACCTCTTGAATGATTTGAAGGTACACCTCTGTCTTCCCACTTCCTGTCACTCCTTCTAACAAAAAAGGTTTGGAAGGTTGGCCAATTTTGCTCGTTACTGCTTGAACTGCTCCTTCTTGTTCAGCATTCAAAATCAAGGCCTCCGTCGACTCCTTGTCCTTAAAGTAGGCTGCCGCACGATTGACTTCCTTTTCAAACACAAGCAAGGCACCTTGATCAATGAAATAATTCACCACTGGACGAGAGAATTCTGCCAACAAATTACTTAAAGGCGCTTCCTCTTCCTGCCCTTGGACAAAGTCTCGCAAGGCCAAGCGTTTTTTGGCATTTTTGGCGATGTCCAAGTTTTCAAGTAAGAGATGATTTACCCGATACCATTTTTCTGTTTTGATATGTTTACGATCCACCGCTTGGTATTCTACTTCCAACTCTCCCTTACGAGTCAGTCGCATCATCCGTGCTTGGGCTTCAATATCTAAAGAAGAAAAAGCCAAGCTAGTCGCTGTTCCAAAAATATCCTCTCGATCTTCTGGCGATAATCGTTCTGTCGGATGGAGAATTTTATCATAGGAAGAATTTAAAACACTCGGTAGCATGGCTTTCAAGAGGGTAATTTTGTAGGCAAAAACTGTCTTTCGCAACTGATCTGCTAGCCAAAATTGCTCCTCTCCTAGAACCGGTTGGTAGTCTAAGACTTCCACAATACTTTTTAATTCTTGGTCTTGAGCTGCTAGAGTGGTTTCCTCTAAGCCAACCACAATTCCTTGAATGAGCCGATTTCCCTTTCCAAACGGAACATGCACCCGCATTCCTTTTTCCAAGAATGGAGAAAACTCTTCCGGTACTTGGTAACTATAGGGTTTATCCGTTTGCATCAAGGGAACATCAACGATGACTTGTGCAAGCATGTCTCCACCTCCTTCCTGCCCTAGTGCTAAATAGCAAAAAATAAGATTGAGCGAACCCAACCTTAAATTTTTTCCCCATCTTCTTTTTCTTTTGCGATTTGTTCTTTAATTTTACGCTCTTCTTCTTCTTTACGCAAGCGTTCTGCTTCGATTCGACGACGAACCGCTTCGCGCTTGGCTTCTGGATCTGGGTGAATCACCACATTTCCTGATTCAATCTCTTCCAAGGCACGCAAGGTAGATTTTACGGATTGAAATTCTTGAGTGGGACTTGCACCACTCTCTAACTCATGAGCTCGTTTGGCTTCAAGAATAACCAATGAGTATTTTGACGGTACTTTATCCAACAATGTATCAATGGATGGTTTTAACATCATAATCTTTTTACCTAATTCCTATTCTAAATTATCGTACCACTTGAGTGGCTTTGGGAAGCATTTCTTGGTAGTGACCAATCACCCGATCAACACGAAAATGTTCCGCCTCAATCACACGTTTGACACGTTCCGCAGCCAGAGGCACTTGGTCATTAACAATGGCATAGTCATACTCACGCATCAAGGCAATTTCTTCTTTGGCCTTTTCGATCCGTTGGGCAATCACTTCCGCACTATCCGTGCCACGTCCAACCAAACGATCTTGCAACTCATCCAAATCGGGAGGAGTCAAGAAAATGAAGACGGCATCTGGTACCTTTTTCTTCACCTGCAAAGCACCCTGCACTTCGATTTCAAGGAAGACATCGATCCCCTTATCGAGGGTCTCGTTCACATAGGTCAAGGGAGTCCCATAATAATTACCTACATATTCAGCATATTCGAGCATTTGACCTTGACGAATCAACTCCTCAAATTCTTCACGTGTACGGAAGAAATAGTCTACTCCGTCCACTTCACCAGGGCGTTGTGCACGTGTTGTCATCGATACTGAGTATTGAAATTGATTGTCTGAGCTTTCAAAAATCTCGCGTCTAACCGTCCCCTTCCCAACACCTGAGGGCCCTGAGAAAACGATTAATAATCCTCGATCCGCCATTTTGTCTCCTTCGCTATCTTTCTATCTAGTGTAACAAAAATAGAAAGATTTTTCAACAGATTTTTCCTAGAGACAAGGCTCCTAACCCCTTCTAGGCGAAATTATGATTTTCTTTTTTCATCATGGAACATAATAAAAAATAGTCAACCAAGACCTTGTCGTCTTTGCTGACTATCTTTTCATATTTTAGCAAGCTTTATTTTGCATAATCAACGGCACGCAATTCACGAATAACGTTCACCTTGATATTACCAGGATATTCCAAGTTAGACTCGATCTTCTCACGAATGTCATGAGCTAAGATGGTCAACTTATCATCCTTCACTTCTTCAGGGCTTACCATAATTCGGATTTCACGACCTGCTTGCAAGGCAAAGCTAGTCTTGACTCCCTTAAAGCTATTTGCAATTTCTTCAAGATCTTGAAGACGTTTGATATAGCTTTCGAGAGACTCACTACGAGCACCTGGACGAGCCGCACTTAAAGCATCCGCTGCTGCTACAATAACAGCAATGACACTTTCTGGTTCAACGTCTCCATGGTGGCTAGCAATGGTATTAACAACAACAGGATGCTCTTTGTATTTACGAGCCAACTCTGTTCCAATTTCTACGTGGCTACCTTCTACCTCACGGTCGATGGCTTTTCCAATATCATGTAGGAAACCAGCTCGACGAGCCAAGGTAGCATTTTCGCCAAGTTCACTAGCAATAATACCAGATAACTTAGCAACCTCAATTGAGTGACGCAGAACATTTTGACCATAAGAGGTTCTAAATTGCAAGCCTCCCATAATCTTCATCAAGTCAGGATGTAGGTTTGGCGCTCCAATTTCATAAGCAGCCGCTTCCCCATATTCCCGAATTCGTTGGTCAATTTCCTGACGGTTCTTCTCTACCAACTCCTCAATACGGGCTGGATGGATTCGACCATCTTTCAATAGACTTTCCATCGTCATCCGTGCAATTTCCCGACGAATCGGATCAAATCCAGACAAGGTGACCACTTCTGGTGTATCGTCAATAATAACATCCACACCTGTTAAGCTTTCAAAGGTACGAATATTTCGACCTTCGCGACCAATGATTCGACCCTTCATCGCATCATCTGGCAAATGAACCGTTGAGTTGGTCTGTTCTGCAACAAAATCACCTGCCATCCGTTGCATGGCTTGAACCAAGATATCTTTCGCAACTTTGTCTGAACGTTCTTTTATTTCCAATTCTGCATCTCGGATACGAGTTGCAATTTCTTTTGAAAGATGTTCTTCTGTTTGCGTTAAGATAATATCACGTGCTTCCGATTGAGTAAGAGAAGCAATTTTTTCTAATTCTTCTTCTTTTTTCTTTTCTAGCTCATGTAATTGTTCTTCACGCGCATCAATGTGTTTAGTTCTATCTGAAAGACTTTGCTCTTTTTGTTCAAGAGTTTGTTCTTTGCTCGTAAGAATATCATCTTTGCGATCAAGATTATTTGAACGTTCCGCTAAGCGGGTCTCTAATTGTTTTAATTCTTGACGCTCTGATTTAAACTCAGCATCGACTTCTTCTCGATATTTTCTGGCTTCTTCCTTTGCCTCCAAAAGTGCTTCTTTTTTAAGTGAACTAGACTCATGCTTAGCTTCTTTCAAAATCAAATCAGCTTCACGCTCTGCCTGTCCACGTAAATTCGTTGCTTCTTGTTCAGCATTTAAAAGAGTAAGTTCTGCAGCTTCTTTAGATGCTTTCATCTTGACTGAGATCCCTACATATCCAATGACTAAACCAATGATTGCGGCAAAAACAATTGCAATTCCAAATTCCATGTTTTTACCCCTAATCTAATGAATAGTTGAATTAAAAAATTCTTTATTATTTTATCATATTTTTACAAAATTAACAAACAAATTTTCTAGCGAAAACCAATCTATTTTTGCTATTATTCAAATGTTTCTTTCCTTTGATTCTAATGAGAAACTCCCTAAAAAATAAGTTTCTGGACCTTATTTTAAGGGGCACTTCCCTCCCTCCTTTCTTGTATTTTCTTCCACCGCCAATTGTGCTATAATCAAGAAAAAAGAATTGAGGAAGATACATGACTAAAGAAGTTATTGTGGAAAGTTTCGAACTTGACCACACTGCTGTAAAAGCCCCTTACGTCCGCCTAATCGGAGAGGAAACAGGGCCAAAAGGAGATGTCATCTCAAACTATGATATCCGCTTGGTTCAACCAAATGAAGACTCTATCCCGACTGCTGGTTTACATACAATTGAGCACCTCTTGGCTATGTTGATTCGCAAACGCATTGATGGGATGATTGATTGTTCACCTTTTGGATGTCGTACCGGATTCCATATGATTATGTGGGGACAGCACGATCCAAAAACCATTGCACAAGTGATTAAATCTTCCTTAGAGGAAATTGCTGAAGCAACTAGCTGGGAAGACGTTCCAGGAACGACGATTGAGTCTTGTGGAAACTACAAAGATCACAGCCTCTTTTCTGCTAAAGAGTGGTGCAAATTGATTCTTGAACAAGGCATTTCTGACGATCCATTCACACGCCATATCGTATAAAAAAGTAAGGACTTCTCTTTTAAAGAGAAGTCCTTTTTTTAGTTGTTAATAATCCAATGCATCGGAATGGCCTTTTCCGTTTCCGACAAAGTAGCCAGTTTTAGCATTGATACTAAATAAGTAAGTACCATCTGGCTTAAAGAGGTTGTAATAACCATTGCCGTTGATAATATTCACGCGTTCCAAAATGTATTGATCCCCAACGATATGGCCACGTTCCCGAGCGATTTTCAGAATCTTCTCCAAGATACCAGGGTTAAAGGTCCATGCAGGATTGTTTACATCGTCAAGCGCTGCTTGGTTGTATGGCACCCGGCTCAAGTTTCGTTGAAGAGGCACACCAGTGCTTTGAAGACCGAAGCCAGAATAACCTGGATTCACTCCTCCTGTCGTGTTGCCTTCCGTAGCTGGGATTGGAGTAGGAGCTGGACTTGTTACTGTTCCAGAAGAAGCTGCGCTTCCGCCCGTAACACTGCCACCACCATCTGTCACAGGAGCTGGAGTGGCAACTTGTTGTGAGCGACCTTGAGAAGCAGCATCCTTCAACAATTGGTTCAGTTGTGTATTAGACGTCGACACATCTGAAAATACTGCATCACTCTTTACCTGCGCCTTGCTATCGATAGCCCCATCCTTAATAACTGGACTAGTAAATTGAGAGTTGACTGTTTGAATAGCAGAAACTTGCTTCACCAATTCATCGTATTTACTCTTTGCTGCATCGTATTCCTTGGTATCTTTCAATTTTTCTAAACTTACTTTCAGTTTTTCCAAATTACCAAAAGAATCATTTTTCAACTTCGTCTGCGTGTCATCTGTAAAGAAGGCTGCATACTGATCATTAAAGTCCTTCAGCAAAGCCTCTGTATTAGCACTGGTTGACGAAGAAGAGCTGGATGACTTTTTCTTTGACGAGCTAGAAGAAGAGACGACTGTTGTTTCCCCTTTAGACTGGTTACGGATCCATTGATAAGACAACCAACTGGCTGTAGCAACTGCTGTCAGAGCTAAAACTGAAAGTAAGATTGGTTTTACCCGGCTTTTTTTCGGTTCTTCAGGAATCTCAATGTCATCATCCACATATGGTTCTGTTGGCTCTGGACCAAACTTAATTTTTGCAGGGAGTTCCCCAGGAATTGGATCTGGAATGCGAGTAGACGCAACTTCTTTTTGAGTTGCTTCAGACGGTGCTACTTCTTCCACAGCCTCTTCGTTTGGAATTGCCTCCGTTGCTTCTACAGTGGCTGTCGCCTCTGCATCTGCCAGCATTTCCTTCTTCATGACGATCGTATCAAACTTATGAGCTTCGATTTCGTCACGGTGCTGTTTGATGTATTTATCGAGGACGTTGTCTGTTTCCTTGACTCCTGCTTCGATTTCTTCAGCTTTACGGTTCGCTTGACCAATCGTCATCTCTTTTGCATCCTTAAAATCAAGAACTGACTCTGCCTCTTGACCCAACTGCTGTTTATCTTCTTTTGTCATATGTTTCCTTTCTCACTAGTCGCTTGTCGACGCACTCGCTCCCCAAAGAACTGATACAAATCAACCTTTAAGGTTCCGTTATATAATTTTCGTTTTTTATCCGCTTGTCGCCCAAATTTCTTTTCAAAATTTTCATCGCTGGTCAGGATAAATTTGCTCCAAGTCTTCAATGGCGCAAGGACCTCTCCCATTTCAGCATACAATTTTGTCACCCCTGCATCATCGGATAAGCGTTCACCATAAGGTGGATTGGAGACGATGACCCCATTGATCTTATCCGAACGCAAATCTTGGACCCGCATTTGCTTAAAGGTGATATCGCTCGCAACTCCTGCTTTTTGAGCATTTTCTTTAGCAATCTCGACCATCCGCGCATCGATATCCGTCCCCATGATGTCTAGAACGAGATCACGATTTATCTTTTTAGTAGCTTCTGTACGCACTTCTTGAATCAGGCGATCATCTACCCAATTCCATTCTTCAAAAGAGAAGGTCCGTCTCAAGCCTGGCGCTATCTGGCGAGCCATCATAGCCGCTTCGATACAGAAGGTCCCTGATCCACAAGTCGGATCAACCAAGGGCTTATCTGGATACCAATTAGAAAGTTGAAGAATGGCTGCCGCCATATTTTCCTTGATGGGTGCCCCACCCTTTTCAGTCCGATAACCTCGTTTAAACAGGCTACTGCCAGTGGTATCAATTAAAATAGTCGCTTGGTCCTTCAAGATAGAAACTTCAATTTTAAATTCTGCTCCATTTTCGATCAATGGAACGCCTTCCGGACGAGCATAGTGTTTTTGCAACTTTTTAACAACTGCCTTTTTCGAAATAGCTTGTACACTCGGTTCGTTATGCAGTTTGGATTTGACGCATTTTGCTTTTGAGATAGGGAAACGCGCTCCTAAAGGGAGATATTGATCCCAATCCAAGGCAAAAGCTCCTTGAAAGAGTTCTTCAAAGGTGCGGGCAGGAAAAGATCCTACGACAATCTTGATTCGGTCAGCGGCACGCAACCAAAGATTGGTTTCGATAATCGCACGAACATCGCCTTTGAAACGAACCCGTCCATTTTCCACTTGGCAATCGTAGCCTAGCTCACGCAATTCACGCCCAACTACTGCTTCTAATCCAGCAGCAGCTGTCGCGATTAATTCAAATTGTTTTTTCATTTATTCCCCATTGTTTAAAAAAGGAGGTTGAGATTTCTCTCCCCCTCGCCACCTATATGCAATTTTCTATAAGCCATGTTTTGTTCCAGAAATGACTAGGTACCA